>OCHL01000338.1_pt1 | contig 49319 bp, 47 predicted proteins | sample 1538421 | NCBI WGS metagenome assembly OCHL01 (sample SAMN04571690, study PRJEB22368) | human gut metagenome | biome: human gut; material: stool | host: Homo sapiens | place: Luxembourg | collected 2012-06-01 | reverse complement strand
TTCGTGGTGTTAATCAAGATGAATTAAACGCCTTGGCTGCCACTATTCCGCAGGGTTACATTGGTGATCCTTCCGATATTGCAGGTGCACTAGGCTACATTTTGACGGCACCTTATTTAACTGGTCAGGTTATTTCACCTAATGGCGGTTTTGTTCTTGCTTAGTTAAGCAACAATAAGCTGCTTTGACCTGTGGCATTCCGGAAGGCAAGCGCTTAAATGACATCTTGGAAGATCTTGAAAGATCTTGGAGGTTCGGCACTCCGAAAGACACGTGCTTGAGTGGCTAGATACCCAAACATCTCTTCTCTTGAAGTGCGCTCTGTAAAGGGCGCACTTTCTTTGTTTACGGTTTTCTTTCTTCTTTGTCATGGTAGCGTAAAGGCACAGGTAAACAGATATGATGATGCGAAGATGGTGCGAATCGTTTCGTATTTCATCCCTTAAATAATACAAGCAAATGTGCACTATAAATTCGAGCAACGTATGATTTGAAGTGTGCCATATACACGATCAATGCACGATAATGAATTGGTTAGAAGAAACAGAAGGGCCTGGTATGGATAGCGCATCAGCTGCGAAATCTCTTTCAAATAATGAACCGCCAGAAAACGATCTTGATCCTCGTATTCCTTCTTCGGAAGAAAAGAAGAAAACACCGCTTCTTATGAAGGTTTACGGTGTTCTTTGTATTGTTGATGGCGTTGTAACTATCCCGATAGGAATATTGTTTGTAGGTATGGTTGCGTGGGCGTTGTTTTATCGTCCCGACCTTATCAGTATCAGTTCAGACCCAACGCTTGCTACTGTACTGTCGGTAACTTCCTTTATCGTTATTATGGTGAATGCGGGTTTTCTTATTGGGTTCGGCATTTCACTTTTAAGAAATCATCGTCGTAATGCAGCGCGCTGGTCGTATGTGCTTATTGTTATGACCATTTTGCGTATTCTGCTTGATATTATGCTGCAGGGGTTGGGAGAGCATCTTATAGCCCCAGCAATTCAGTTGCTTATTTTGTTGGTTATTTCTGTTACGGTAGATCCTTCGTTACTCGAAGAACGTGAGCTCAAACGCAAACTGCGCAGCATGGAAGATCGCGAGGCAATTGAAGAGGGCACCCTTGGCCGTGATCCTGAAGGAAAAGGCTACATAGAACTTAACTTCTTTAACTTGTTTTGGGTTTTTGTGGTGTGTAGTGTTTTGGGCTTACTGATCGAAACGGTACATCATATGGTGATTGTTGATCCGGGTGTATATCAAGATCGTGCTGGAATGCTGTTTGGACCGTTTTCACCCATTTATGGGTTTGGTGCGGTGTTTATGACTATAGCCCTTAATCGCTTTTACAAGAAAAACTTCGCTCTTATCTTTCTCGTTTCTGCAGTTATTGGTGGTTTGTTTGAATACTTTGTAAGTTGGTTTATGCAGACTGCTTTTGGTGCGGTTGCTTGGGATTATTCTGGTATGACTATTTTCGGCATCCCTGATCCTATTGCAATGCTTGCTGGTGGCAGAACTGCCACGCCGTTTATGGTTGCGTGGGGTTTGCTTGGTCTTGTGTGGATTAAGCTTCTGTTGCCTAACATGCTTAAGCTAATCAATATGATTCCTTGGAAAATTCGCTACTCCTTTACTACGATTTGTGCTGCACTTATGTTGGTTAATGGTGCAATGACCTTAATGGCGCTTGATTGTTGGTTCCAACGCGTTTCCCATGTTCCCGAAACTGCGCCGGTTGAACAGTTCTTCGCTCAACATTTCGATAATGAGTTTATGGAAAACCGATTCCAGAGCATGACTATTACTCCTGATGATTCGACCCGTATTAATAATGCACAGATGTCTCATACTTCGAGTTAAAACGACTATTATAAAAAGAGAAGTTTTTTAAGGCAATGCTTTGGAGTGGTAATTGCGAGAAAGAATGTCTTGTGTTTGGTGTGTGAGCTAAGCGGCGGGAAGCTGAAACGCTTGAATGTTTGACGCTGAGTTGCTGGGCATTTTGCGGCTGGCAAGCGCATGAATGGTTGGCATAAGACTTTTGTGATTGTTTTGATCGGAGGGGGTTGTTATGGGGAATTGTCTTGTAGCTCAATCGGGTGGACCAACGGCGGTAATTAATGCAAGTTTGGCAGGCGTTATTCGCGCGAATCAATTAAACCCACTGTATGAGAAAGTTTACGGGGGCTTATACGGCATCGAAGGGGTTCTTCAGGGGAATCTGTACGACCTTACCAATTTGTCGGGTCATGAAATTGATCTTTTAAAGCAAACTCCATCTTCAGCACTCGGTACTTGTCGCTATAAGTTAAAGCGCGGTAATGATGCTGATTTCGAGCGGTTACTAGAAGTTATGCACGAGCATGATATTGAAGTAATGTTCTATATCGGTGGAAATGATTCCATGGATACGGTTGACGCGCTTTCCGAGTGGGCTTCCCAGCATGGGGTATCTCAGCGTTTTATTGGTATTCCTAAAACGGTAGACAATGATTTAGTGCCAGTGGATCATTGCCCCGGTTTTCCTAGCGCGGCTAAAATTGCGGCTCAAATTACGCATGCAACTTATTTAGACTATGCCGCTTATACCCGTCCTGAAGTATTTGTACTGGAAACCATGGGACGTGATGCGGGTTGGCTTGCGGCTAGCTGTTGTGTTTCGGGCAACGTTGATTTGTTAGTTCTTCCCGAAGTAGACTTCGACAAACAGGCGTTTCTTGCTGAAGTGCAGAAAAAGTTTGACGAAAAAGGGGAGTGCTACATTGTGGTAAGCGAAGGCGCTCATTATGCGAATGGTGCGTATGTTTCTGCGGGAGAAACCGCTCATGATGGATTCGCTCATGCTGTATTGGGCGGTGCAGGCGCTGTTATAAAGCAGATGATTATTGATGCGGGAATTGTGCCGCGCGGTATTGTGCAAGACTTATCACGCGCTGCTCGTTCAAGTAACTTTGCACAAAGCATGGTAGATGTAACTGAAGCCTACGAATTGGGAATGAGTGCTCATATGCGCAGTGGTAATCCGGCATTTACGGCGCAAGTGGTGGGCGTAAAGCGCGCACGTGATGAAGCAGGTAATTATAATGCCCAGTATTTTGCAGGCCCTGCGAGTAAATTTGCCAATGTGGTAAAGCATTTCCCGAAAGAATGGATTTTGCCAAACTATCAGGGAATTACCGAAGAGGCACTTGCCTATTTCGAGCCCTTAATGGAAGGGGAACCCAAGCTTATTATTGAAGGATCTATGCCTGCAACACTGATTCCATTTAATAAACGCTAAGTGTTCTTTATACAAGAGGAAGTACTTGTGGTTCGGAGAGTGTTCTTAATTTTGCTTCACTACCTATTGGGGCTTTAAATGGCCAAACCTTTCTCGATAATAACGACAAAACTGGTTTCAACTTTTTGTTGTAACCAGTTTTGTTTGTAGAGGGATATAAAAGCCATTGTTAATATGCTTCGTTGGTGTTTTGGATATTTTGAAAGGCATTCATATGAGTCTTATTTCTGAATTTAAAGAATTTATTAATCGCGGCAACGTAATGGATATGGCGGTAGGTGTTATTATTGGCGGCGCTTTTACGGGCGTAGTTACTTCACTTACGAGCAATATCATTGATCCTCTTATTAAGTTAGCAACAGGTAGTGCTGAGGTTCCAAGCTTTTTAGCTATTGCGGTGCCCGGTACCGACGTAAGCATAGATTTTTCTGCATTTATTAGTGCAGTAATTAATTTTCTTATCGTAGCTGCTGTGGTGTTTGTTATTGTAAAGGCATTTAACAAGGCTCAAAATTTGGGTTCTGGCTTAACCAAAGGTATAACTAAAAAACTAACAGGCAAAGATGGCGAAGAAATCGAAGTAGAAATGGTTCCGCCTGTATGTCCGTTTTGCTTAGAGGAGATCAAAGAAGGTGCAACTCGTTGTCCTCATTGTGCCGGGGAATTGCCTGAGCCTGCCGCACCCACTCCTAAGGTTGCTTAGGAGTAGAGGCAACTTGCACCGCAGTACAAGTTGCTTGCTCAAGGTATGAGTCTATCCTGGATCAGCCTGAAATCGGTAGCTTCTGTCCAAGTAGCTTTACTCTTTGATATCAATCGAAAGACGATATTCTATGGTATGCGTTTCGGGATAAAACCGATATTTAATAGGATCGTTCGTGATTTTATAAGTACCCATTCTGGTTTGTAACTGGAATGGGTATTCTTCGGTATAGGCAAATTTATGGGCCGTGCAGGCGCTAAACGTAATGATTGAAGTATCTTTTTGATAAGTGGTACAAACAAAAGCATCATTGCTTTCATAATTGAGCAGCGTACCTCCGAAGTAATACACTGCTTCTACCTTATCGTCTACTTCGAGAGGTAAAACATCAGCTTGGAAAACGTATTCAATCAGGGGATTATTTTCGTGCGATTGGCTAGTGTTGCTCGTAAGGCGTTTTTCTACATGAAATGCATAGGGTTTGCCGTTAACCTTCAGAGAAAAAGAACCTACGGAAGTGCGTGCTTTATAGACCAAGTCACCCAGAATAACGCGTGCTTCACGATATTTCTTCAAACGTTTTATATCCCGCGAGGAAACAATGCTTAAGCGACTCAGTTCTGAATTATGTTTAAGATCAGCCAGTTTAACCTTGCGTGCAATTCGAGCCCCTTCAGCTATAGGATCAAGGTTTAAACCGGCGTTTTGCGGGTTAGCCGCGGGAGTTTGGCTATGATAGAGACGTGCTAGGGCCGCTTCGTGGTTGTTGACGGGTATTTTTTTGCCGTAATTTCCGTCTTGGATTGCCTGTACGTAATCAAGATAGGGTGTTCCTTCTTCATGAGTAAGAAGCAAAACAGCATTAACGGCAACCTCTGGAATACCCCGCTCAATTAAGTCATGCGCAGAAAGCGTTCCATCTTCTAAAACGTCGTGCAAAAGTGCTGCGCAAATTTCCGCTTCTGTATCCATTTGTTCTGCTAAATGAAGAGGATGGGCAAGATAAGGAACTTCATTTTTATCAAGCTGATTTGCGTGAACACGGGCAGTTAATTTTAAGGCTTTATTAATAGCGGGAGTGTAGAGCATACCGTCATCCTTTGATAGTTCATTTGCTAGTCATTATACGGGGCTTACTTTGGTTTTGCGGATTTTGTTTTCAGAACAGTAAAGTGCTGTTATACCGTAATGTCTTTGTCGAGAACATCTTGCAACGTTATGCCATCCAAATAATCAATCATAGCCTTTTCGAGTCCCGCCCAAATGTTGCGGGAGAGACACCAATCGCTTCGTTTGCAATCCCCCTTGTTTTTGAGGCAGTCAAGAAGTTCAAACCCTTCTTCGGTAACGATTGCTATATCAGCACAAGTAATTTCTGCGGGCGTACGTGAAAGTTCATAACCTCCTGTGTAGCCACGTGTGACTACCAGGAGGTTTGCTTTTACCAGGGGAGAAACCACCTGTTCTAGGTATTTTTTAGAAATGTCTTGTCGCTTGGCAACTTCGCTGAGTGAAATAGGTCCTTCATGATAGTGCTGTGCTAAATCAATCATAAGGCGAAGGCCATAGCGGGTTTTTGTGGAAAGTTTCATGCAATAGTTCCTGAAATGTTGCTTAAGGTTCCTTTGCATTACATTTTGTCATAATTCCTAGAAAATTACTAGGAATTTGCTTGACGAGCAATTTATAAGCCTTATGCTAAAACCTAGTAAATAAGTAGGAAATGAAGCTCAGAACAAAGTAAGTTTCAGAACAGGATCTGAACTATGAAAACAATTTATTTGGATAATGCAGCAACAACCCGCATGCGCCCAGAAGTGCTTGAAGCAATGACACCTTACTTCAGTGAAGAATTCGGAAACCCTTCTTCAATTTATGGATTGGGGCAGTCCGCATCCGATGCGGTAGTTGAAGCTCGGCAAACGCTTGCTGGTCTACTGGGTGCAAAGGCGGCACAAGAAATCTACTTTACCAGTGGTGGCACCGAAGCGGACAATTGGGCGCTTAAGGGGGTAGCGCGGGCAAATGCTCACAAAGGAAAGCATATAGTTACCAGCGCTATTGAACACCACGCGGTACTACATACGTGTCAGGCGCTTGAAAGGGAAGGGTTTGAAGTTACGTATGTGCCGGTAGATGAATTCGGATTGGTCGATCCCGAAGCATTCGAAGCCGCACTTCGTCCCGATACTATTTTGGCATCGATAATGTTTGCTAATAATGAAATCGGCACGATTCAGCCTATCAAAGAGCTCGCTCGTCGAGCGCGTAATAATGGCACGCTTTTTCATACTGATGCTGTTCAGGCATTTGGTCATGAATCAATTGATGTGCAGGATTTAGGGGTGGATCTTTTAAGCGCTTCTGCTCATAAGTTATATGGGCCTAAAGGAGTTGGGCTTTTATATGTTCGCAGAGGGGTAAAAATCCAGAACCTGCTTGATGGCGGTCAGCAGGAATTTGGTAAACGTGCTACGACAGAAAATGTTCCTGGTATTGTGGGGTTTGCTAAAGCAGCTGAGCTCGCATTGGCAGAGCAAGAGTTCGAACAGATGCGCCAAACACGTCTTCGTGATTATGCAATCGATCGTATTTTGTCAGAAGTTCCTTATAGTCGCTTAAATGGGCACGCTACTAAGCGCCTTGCAAACAATATTGATATCAGCTTTGAATTTATTGAGGGCGAAGGCATGTTGTTGCAACTTGGCTTTAAGGGTGTGTGTGTTTCGAGTGGATCTGCCTGTACCTCGGGATCGCTTGATCTTAGTCATGTCCTGCTGGCAATTGGGCTGTCTCACGAAATCGCTCATGGTTCTATGCGTCTTACTATGGGCAGGGACACTACCAAAGACGATCTTGATTATGCCATTGACTGCTTGGCGGCTACGATTGAAAACTTGCGTTCTATGAGCCCGCTTTGGGAAGACTTTATAAAGACGTGCAAATCTGCTTAGCGCGTATTTTGGCATGTTCGATTTTCGAGAAATGTTCTAAGGGTCAGCAGAACGTAGAGGACTGAACGAAATACCGTTGGCGTGCAGGATCCAATTAGAACACGAGATATGTCTGATGTGCGAACCATATTAACAAGCAAAACGTAATTAAAACAATGCACAAACAAGGAATCATAGGGGTGTTTACTATGGCAATGAATTATTCAGAAAAGGTAATTGATCACTTTACGAATCCGCGTAATGTGGGCGAAATTGAAAATCCTTCCGGATGCGGCACGGTGGGTAATGCTAAGTGTGGCGATATTATGCGTGTGTACCTGGATATTGATGATGATCAGGTAATTCGTGATGCTAAATTTAAAACGTTCGGGTGTGGTTCGGCTATTGCTACCAGCTCTATGGCTACCGTGCTTATTAAGGGTAAAACGGTACAAGAGGCACTGGAGGTAACCAATAAAGCAGTAATGGAAGCTTTGGATGGTTTACCTCCTGTAAAGGTTCACTGTTCGCTTTTGGCTGAAGAGGCCATTCATGCTGCCCTTTGGGATTATGCAGAAAAGAATGGGTTGGAAATCAAAGGTTTGAAGAAGCCCGTTGCAGACATTGAAGAGCTTGAAGCGTAGCGAGTCTGAAAACAGTATCATAGTGGCTATACGCCGCCCTTAAACTGCTAGGTGTTTCGCAAGTGTGATAAGGCTTTAGTGATATCAGCGTTTACTAACACGCTACGGCCTTCCAGAGTCTTAGGTGCGAATGCTTCACCTAGATTAATGCAGGCGTAGGTTGCCTGGGGATTATCAAGCGTCATTTGCCAGAAGGGATATTTAATTATGACAGGTGTATTGGCTCCGACGCCTAATTCCAGATAAAGAATGCGGTCATGCGCATGTTCTGATAGAAAGGTTTGATATCGGTTTTGAGCTGCGTGCCATCCCTCGTCTTCTACAAAGGTATTATCGGTGCGTAAATTGGGAACCAAGGGTGCACCGCAATGAGGGCACGTAGGTACTAGTTCGGCAGGAATTTGTAAGTTCTTTTGCTGCTCGACCATTGCTTTTACGAGATCTTTATTGTCGTAGGTTTCCTGTTTGCATGGTTTACTGCATTGGAATAAGCCGTAATCTCCCTGGGTGTAGAACAGGCGGATTTTATCAAACCCTGCAAGTTGAAATTGATGGTCAACATTGGTGGTTAAAACGAAGTAGTTTTTATTTTGAACTAACGCAAAAAGCTCTTGATACAGTGCTGGTGCACCTGGTTCGTAGCGGTTTGTCCAAATATGCCTGCTCCACCAAGCCCAGTACGTTTCTATATTGGGGAAGGGATAAAAGCCACCTGAATACATATCGGTAATGGAAAAGGCTTCTTTGAAATCCGCAAAGTTTTCTTCAAAGCGCTTACCCGAGTAAGTAAGTCCAGCAGCGGTGGATAAGCCTGCCCCGGCACCAACGAGAACGGCATCAGCTTTTTCGAACTCTGTTTTTAGACGCTTGAGTTCAGATGCGGCATTATCGCGTTGTGCGATGCAATAATTTTCCGAAAATAGAACTTGTGAATATAAGCTCATCATTCATCCTTACTAAAGAAAAGCTAAGCATATGCCGTGTTTTTGTATAGTAATTCCAGTAAACCAGGATGCCATGTTTGTTGGCACCCTGGTTTTATTACGTTTATTCGCCAAAGAAAAAGCCTACCGTCATATCAAGATAGTTTTCACCTGCATATTCAGGATAGGTTTTCTGTACTTCAGCCTTAAAGCTTGCGGCATCGGAGCAGGTATTTGCAATGCTCTTCAGGTTTTCAAGATAGTCAATCTTTGTTTGAACATCCTTTAAATCTTCGGGCGTGTAGTGGCTGGTAAGAACCAGGTCGATTCCTTGCGTCTTATATCCTTCAAGCTGAGAAACAATAGCATCAGCATGGGTTGCGCCTGCAACGATGGAGTGGCAATCATGGCCAAGCATATGGGTGTAGACCACATTGAGTTCAGGAATTTCAATATCAAAGGCATCGGCATTTCGAACAATCTTCATTGATACGCCTGCCAGTTCAAGAGTGTCACCTTCAATAAGGTTGGTAACGGTAGGGATGGAGGAATCGAAGGCATCGCCAAACGCTGCGGTGAAGTTATCAATTAACGCCTTGCCGCCACCATTGTGACCGTATTCGTCCGCTTCCTTGGTTGCATACACGGGAGTTCCTGCCAAGAAGGTGGCACCTGCCATATGATAAGCGGCAACAATGCCTTCAATTTGAATTTGCTGGTCAGCAATGTAGGCTTCAAGCTCCTTGATATTTGCAAAGAAGCAGGGGTATTCAATGACAAAACCTTTGCTGTTCTTTTCTACGATGAATACTTCATCGTCAATAAGATCGTTGGTTTTGTAAGCGTGAAGTTTTGCGTTGCCAAAGTCGTACACGCTCATTACGCCGGTCTCTAGAGTAGTAGTGGTGCACATTTCCTTTTTCATAATGTGGTTCCTTTCGGTTGAGTTTTAAGTTGTTTGTCTTTCGACGTGTTTAAGAGTAAGATGATCAGTAAGAATTAGGAAGTAAGCACAATTAAGTGCTATAAGTATCTAAAAGTAACTAAAGGCTGTGAACTGGCAATATAAAGAAGAAAAAATGAAAACACAGGCAAAAGAAAACTTAAGTTATGCGGAATACAAAAATGAAGCTCCTCAAAAACGAGCTGATCTTCCGGCGTGTCCGGTGGAAACATGCGTGCAGCTTATAGGGTCTAAGTGGCGCTTGCTTATTATGCGCGACTTACTCATGAATGAATCAATGCGCTTTGGGCAGCTACAGCGCAGTGTGGGTAAGGTTTCCCAAAAGGTGCTCACTTCTAATTTACGCGACATGGAAGAAGCGGGGCTAATTGTCCGTCGTGTATATCCGGAAGTGCCGCCTCATGTGGAATACTCTTTAACCGAAACGGGAAAAAGCCTCAAACCTATTATTGATGCCATGTGGGATTGGGGAACTACGTATCAGGCAAAAGCTTTAGATTAAGGTATAGAAGAAAAACACGGCAGAAGGGAGATTGTCATGGAATTCAAAGAGCTTATTAAGGCACGATATTCATGCAAAAAATACGACGGCAATCAAATTACAGATGCTCAGTTGCAAGCTGTTTTAGAGGCTGGCCGTCTTGCTCCTACTGCAAAAAATTTACAAGAGCAGCATATCTATGTCATGCAAAGCGAAGAAGCACTTGCGGTGATAGATGAAGTAACCCCTTGCCGTTATGGTGCGCCTACCGTTTTGGTGGTTGCTTTTAATGCAAAGGATGTCTATGTTTATCCAGGTGAAGAGCGCGATTCAGGTATTGAAGATGCCAGTATCGTAGCAACGCATATGCTGTTGGCTGCAAAAGATGCAGGATTGGATAGTTGTTGGGTAAACCGCTTTAATCCTGTCGAACTCAAAGAAAAGCTTGGCCTTCCTGAACAGGAAGAAATTTTAATGCTTATGGATTTAGGTTACGCTGCTGAAGGGGCTGGCCCTCTTGCAAATCATGGAAAGCGTAAGCCGCTAGAAGACACGGTAACGTATCGCTAAAACATCTTTTTAGAGCGAAGTAGTTAATAAGGATCTCCTTACGTACGTCCTTGATGTTGGTGCTAGGGGTCCTTTTGTGTACACCTTGGAGTGTTAGCATTAAGTGTTTCTTTAGCTCGCGCTGAAAGCTTGCGTTTCGGGAGTTCTCTTGAGATGTAAGGGGGTTCCTTTACATCAAAATTCCTATAGGTAGGTGTGCGCTTAAGCATTCCCCTCTTGTAAACATTACGTTAAACTTACCTGTTGGTTATGGAACGTCTATGCCATTTCCATGCGAATACGTACAGGGAAGGGGGGAATTAGCGTGGCTAAGAAAATTATTCTCGATTGCGATCCCGGTCATGATGATGCGGTTGCAATTCTTTTAGCACTCGGTAATCCCGAAATCGAACTTATTGGTGTAACCACCGTTGGTGGCAACCAAAGCCTTGAAAAGGTAACGTACAATGCTCGTGCGGTTTTAGAAAAGGCTCATGCAACAGATATTCCAGTATATGCTGGCTGCGACAGGCCCATTGTTCGCCCGCAAGAAGTGGCTGCTTCTATTCATGGTGAAAGTGGTCTTGATGGGGTTGAGCTGCCAGAACCTAGTCGCCCGCTTGAGGATATACATGCAGTTAACTACATCATTAAAACTATTATGGAATCTGAGCCAGGTACAATTACGTTGGTGCCCACAGGTCCTTTGACTAATATTGCTATGGCATGCCGCTTGGAGCCTCAAATTGTTGACCGCGTTAAAGAAGTGGTTCTTATGGGTGGTGGCTACCACGAGGCAAACTGGAGCGCAGTTGCTGAATTTAATATTAAGGTAGATCCGGAAGCTGCCAATATTGTTTTCAATGAATCATGGCCCTTGACCATGGTTGGTCTTGATTTAACCCATCAGGCGCTTTGCACACCTGAAGTGCAAAAGCGAATTGAGGGAATTGGCACGCCACTTGCTCAGTTTGTAAGTGGTTTAATGGATTTCTTCCGTCAGACCTATAAAGACAACCAGGATTTTGTAGACCCCCCTGTACACGATCCTTGCACGGTTGCCTATCTTATTGATCCTTCTGTGGTGCAAACGCGCCGCTGCCCCTTGGATGTAGAAATTCATAGCGAATTGACACTTGGAATGACCGTTGCGGATTTGCGTGGTCCAGAACCTTCCGCGCAAGATTGCAATACCCAAGTGGCAACGAAGCTTGATTTCGATAAATTCTGGGATTTGGTAACCGATGCGATAGAAAGGATTGGCTAGTTTTCAATGTCAACCACGAACGAAAAAATGCTCGATGAAGGCGGCAAATCAATTGTTGCGTTAATGACGGCATTGCTTGTTGCAATTTTTGCTTTCCAGCTTAATGCTTCTATGCTTTCTCCTGCACTTGTTGCAATGGAGATTGAACTCAATACTACGGCAGTAGAAATTGGTAATACGCAGACCGTATTCTTTACTGCAGCAGCATTGTTTTCTTTGTTCCTTCCTCGTTTGGCAGACCTGGCTGGGCGTAAAAAGGTGCTTACGGGCATGCTTGCTATTACCGGCATTGGCTGTATTATCAGCGCACTTGCGCCTAACGTAACAGTTTTGCTTATCGGCCGCGTAATGCAAGGTGTTGCTGGTCCGGTTGTTCCTATGTGCTTAATTATGTTGCACACCCAGGTAACCCAGGAAGCTCGTTATACGCGTTTGATGGCAATTCTTACTTCCGTTAATGGTGGTATTGCGGGTGTAGACGCTATTTTGGGCGGCTGGCTTGCAGGAAACTTTGGCTTCCGTTCGGTATTTATTACCATGGCGGTTGTTGCTGCTCTTGCGGTAGTTTTGATTCTGGTTTGCACCAAGGAAAGCTATGCTGACGAAACGCCAAAGATGGACTGGGCTGGTGTTATTACCTTAGGTATTGCCTTCCTGTCTGCTTACTTGGTTACCAACGAAATTCAGAAGCTTGCCGATGCTAACTGGCTCATGATTGGTGTATTGGTGGCTATTGCAGCAGTGTTCTTCATTGCTTTTTGGAATATCGAAAAGAAGAAGAAAGCACCTATGGTATCCACGCACTATCTCCGTCAGCGTCGTACCTGGGGTTTGTTGCTTACCACACTTCTTACCATGACGGGCGTATTTGCTGTTATGAATGGTGTTGTTCCTGCAATTGCTCAGGATGAGGCTATGGGCGTTAACATGGGTGCCGATGTGGTTTCGTTTGCAACTCTTACTCCTTATGCATTGCTTGGCTTATGCTTTGGCCCTATTGCAGGTATTTTGGCAAGTAAATTTGGCTATCACAAGGTATTACGTGGTGGCTTGGTCGTAAGTATTCTGGGCGCCTTGTTCGGTATCTTCATTGCAAATTCTCCAAGTGTTGCCACCTTGGTAGTAATTTCTGTGGTATTAGGTATTGCTTATGCCGGTACTGCAAACATTATGCTTAACGGCTTAGGTATTGTGCTTTCTCCAAAGGACAATCCTGGCTACTTACCTGGCATGAATGCAGGTGCTTTTAACTTGGGTGCTGGCTTGAGTTACGCGGTGTTGTATGCTGCTATGAATGCGGTAACGGTTACGAGCGGTGCAGCAGCAGGTTATGCGGCATCCATGATTGCAGCGGCAATTCTGCTTGGTTTGGCTTTGTTAGTTTCCTTCCTTATTCCTAAGGAAAGTGAAGCTGACAACAGCTAATAAGATTAGCTGACTGTTTGCGCTCTTAAAAAGTTGCGCGTTCAACAAGGCTTACATTTCGCCCCGAAGTCTTTATGGCTTCGGGGCTTTCTGGGTGAAAGCACCTTACTCTAGGGGAGTTTGCAATGAGCAAAGTAATTGTTTTTGGCAGTTTGAATATGGATTTATCCATTGAAAGTGATCATATGCCAGCGTTAGGTGAAACTATTATCGGTGGTGGCTTTATTACTAATCCAGGTGGTAAGGGTGCCAACCAGGCTGTAGCCGCTTCGAAGTTGGGTGCTTCGGTGGTAATGCTGGGTGCGGTAGGCCGAAGATGCCTTGGTGATCAGATGATTGCTGCTCTTGCTGAACAGGGGGTTCAGTGCGAATACATTGCTCGTTCGGCAAAATGCCCCACAGGAGTAGCGCTTATTACCCGCGTAAAGGGCGATAATTTTATTACCATTGATTCGGGCGCTAACTATTCTACTTCCTTTGAAAATGTAGAAGCAGCTCTAGATGACCTTGCTGAAGGTGGCGATGTGTTCTTATGCCAGCTTGAGTGCGATTTCGATACCACCATGCGGTCCTTGGTTAACGCTCACGAGCGAGGCATGTATACCGTTATTAATCCAGCACCCGCACGCAAATTGCCCGAATGGGTATTGCCTCACTTGGATTTAGTGGTAGTAAATGAAGGCGAATGCGAAATGCTTACAGGCATTTATCCAGAAGATGAAGCATCTGCGCGCAAAGCGATGGAAAAGTTAGTAAGTGCTGGTGTTGGTAGTGTCGCGGTTACGCTAGGGGAACGTGGTTCGATGGTAATGTCGCAGGGACATTTCCTGGAATCTATTCCGTCTAAGGTTCCCGCCATTGATACTACCTGTGCAGGAGATACCTATATTGGCGCTTTGGTTGCGGGCTATTCGCGCGGTCTTACTATTGATGCGTCCCTCGATATTGCAACGAAAGCTTCTGCTCTTGCCACTACTAAGGTGGGGGCACAGCAATCCATTCCTTATTTGCACGAGCTATAAGTTGAGCACCACTTGCGCGAGGTTGTATTCTGCATAGAGTAGAGCGGTTCTAGTTTTGAAGCCATCAAGCGGCTGTCTAGAAAAATGCTTGCAGAATTGTAAGCCGCGGCTTTTGGGGGTCTACCATGAAATATGCCGATGATGATATTCAACGTTTTGTAGATGCGCAAAATGGGGGAGTATATGATCGTGCCCTTGCAGAAATTCGTTCAGGAAGAAAACGTGGGCACTGGATTTGGTATGTGTTTCCTCAAGTTCGTGGACTTGGTATGAGCTGGAATGCGAATTATTACGGCATAGGAAGTTGGAAAGAATTGCATGCTTATGTCGCACATACTTTGCTTATGGCAAGACTCGTAGAAATTTCGCAAGCATTGCTTGATTTGGAAGGCAATGATCCTGTTGCAGTATTGGGCGGTATTGATGCCGTAAAAGTACGTTCTTCCATGACACTCTTTGAACTTGCAAGCGATAATCCGGTATTTGGACAGGTGCTTGATAAATACTACAAAGGCGAACGTGATTCTTTAACATTGAAATTTGTTGAGCAGTTTTCAGATTTGCCTAAATAATTCCTGCTGCTTAAGTATTTTTGTTACCGAAGAAATCCAGATTGTTTTGAGTTTCGGTAAGCAAGCGTTCGGACATTTGATCGCTTAGGTTTTTACCGTCAACAATGTAGGCAATTCCATCTATCGCCTTGAAGGTAATAACTTCCAAAGGAGTTTGGCCGTTCGCTTCTTTGATATGGGTGGAATAGGTATCAGCAGCTATAAACACCAACATAAGCAGAAGAGCCAAGCCAATATTCCAGAGGACATATTTCTTTTCTATGACATGTTTGCTCCCGAATGAAGGCTTAGCACGAGATTGCTCCGAAAGCAGAGGGGTGAATACTCTTTGCAGCTCAAAGGCTGATAGGTAACAAACGTTTAAAAGGCTTACGAACCCAATAAAAATAGAAAGATATACAAGAAGGGTACCTGCTGTTACTACGACAAAAGGGAATTGCCCAAAAGCAGCTTCAAGAGTTTTTGGAATTCCATAGGTAATCATTATTTCGGATGCAGTAGTGAAGTATCCCATGTCTGCTATGAGGGATGAGGGAGAATTAGAAAAGGGAGCCTTGGTTGCTGTAAGAGCGTCAAGGGTGCTTTCGTAAGAAGGAAAGGGAAAGAAGAGCGTTATTAAAAGCGCAATGGCGCATAAAAACACTACAACGATCCAGAAGGTTAGTTTAGTTATTCCAGCTTGCCGAAAGAGTGGTTTGTATTCGATTTCTACCTTATGTTTTACCTTTATTGAAACGAGGTAGTACAGAGGTATGGCTATGAAGATAAGTATCCAATAAACGGGTTCCCATTTAGCAACGTTTAAAAGAAGGCTTGCTGAAAAAATGCCAGAGACTGCAAATGCAACGAAGAAACAAACCTTTCTTCCCTCGTTAAAGGTTGCTAGTCGTCCACCCTCACGGAATTTTGCGATTTGTTTTTCGGTCTTTCTCACAATGGCGAAGTAGGCAAAGCCAATTGCAGAAAAAGCAGTTATCAGTACCCAAAATAAAGCTGCGATAATTCCGGGAACTTGAGGGGTTAAGTATCCAATAAGTGCTAACACGCCCAGTAATGCTATTGCTTTAATAAAGTAGGCGCGACATGGCGTAGCTTCGATAAAGTTAAGGAGCCTTTTGGGGCCGATAAACTTTTTCAGCTGAGTGTCCATGTAATCTTTTGTACCTTTCTTTGAAGTTGTAGCAACCAGATTACAATAAGCGGATCGCAATCACGAAAAGTCTATATTTGCAACTTAAGACGGAATTTTTGGATGAAAAGTCACGTTTGTTACCGAAGAAAATCGGATTCAATACGCATCGTGTAACCAACAAGCTGTTTTTTGTTATTAACTGCAAAAATAACAAGTTAGCTTCAGATACAAATTTAAGATGAGCCCGACCTTGTGCGATTTTGGAAGCTGTAGAGATAAAATTTGGTAACAAACGTGCAATTCCATCCAAATCTAGCGATGTTAAACTGAATATATACGCATCACAAGGAGTAGGAGGGGGATTATGGCTTTAACTGAAACACTTGAAAACGTTCGCGTGTTAACCCATAGCGCTATTCGTATCCAGGCAGAAGATGGCACGGTGGTATACAGCGATCCTTATGACTTGGTAGAAGAGCCTCATGATGCAGATGTAGTTTTAATTACGCATGGTCATTATGATCATTTATCTCCTGAAGACTACGTACGTGTTGCGAAGCCGGAAACTGTGGTAGTTGCTCCTGCTTCTTTGAAAGAAGAAGTGGCGGCTCTTAATGCAGCTAAAATTGTGCTTCTTGCTGCAGGTGAATCCGCTGAAGTGTGCGGAGCTAAGATTGAAGCAGTTCCTGCTTATAATGTGGAACCTGAACGCCTGCAATTCCATCCTAAAGAAAATGCATGGGTTGGTTATATTCTTACTATTGATGGTACTACTTATTACATTGCAGGTGATACCGACCAAAATGAAGATACCGAAAAAGTTCGCTGTGATGTTGCTCTTATTCCTATTGGGGGTACTTACACCATGGACGCAAAGCAGGCCGCTGCCTTTATTAATAATATGAAGCCACGCTTTGTGGTTCCTACCCATTATGGTACTGCGGTTGGTACTAAAGAGGATGTTGAAGTCTTTGAACCTTTGGTTAATGACGGTATAACGGTTGTTCGTAAAATGGAGTGGCATTAAACAAACGTTTGCACTCGTGATGAATGGGTAGGACATTTCTCACGCAAAAGCTTTTATGACGCGCAGAACATCTTGAGCGGTTGCAGCAAGGTTTTCTGCGCTTTTGCTTTTGGAAATAGAAAAGTCTTCAGGCAGGCGATTAATGGGAAAAATTGCGCTAACTCCCATATCGTAGGCGCTTTTAATATTGCTTTCAGCCCCGCCAACAAGTGCGACAACAGGTACATTAGCTTGTCGTGCTTGCCTAGCAACACCAATGACTACTTTCCCGCGAAGCGATTGAGTGTCTAGTTTGCCTTCACCTGTAATTACTAAATCAGCGTCGTTCAATACTTCAGAAAACTGAACGGTATCCAATACCGTTTCGATACCCATTTGAAGACTAGCATTAAAGAAAGCGATCATTCCCGCACCCATAGCACCCGCTGCTCCGGAACTAGGAAAAGTGGCGACGTCAATGCCTAAATCATGTTCAATAACTTGTGCAAGGTGAATAAGTCCTTCGTCAAGAAGTTTTACTTCGTTTCCGGTTGCTCCTTTCTGCGGCCCGAAAACATAGGCAGCACCTTCGGGTCCATACATGGGGTTTTCTATGTCACACATAGCAATGATTTCAGTTTCTTTAATCGTGGGGTTGAGCTTGGAAACATCAATATGTTCGATTTGCTTTAACGTTCCGCCTGTTGGTACAAAGCTTTTTCCTGCTATATCGTAAAATTTTACGCCGCAAGCAGCAGCGGCACCGCATCCTCCATCGGTGGTACAACTGCCACCTAGTCCCACAATTATTTTTCTTGCTCCTTGCTTGGCGGCGGCAAGGATAAGCTCACCTACACCGTAAGTAGTGGTTCCAAGGGGATCTTTATGATCTTCGACAAGAGGCAGTCCAGCGCACGATGCCATTTCTATTACCGCGGTTGAATCTTCCAGCATCCCAAAATACGATTCCATTTTTTCGAAATGAGGGCCGCTGACCGTCGCAGTACTTTTTTGTCCACCCAACGCGGAAAGGAAACAATCAACACTTCCTTCGCCGCCGTCAGCAACAGGGATGGAAACTATCTCGCAGTTGGGAAATTGTTTAGAAATCTCAGCAGAAACAATTTTGCAAACCTGCGTTGAGGATAAGGTTCCTTTAAAAGAATCGGGTATGAGAATCAGTTTGTTCATAGTTGGTCCTGATTGAATTTATTCTTATTGTCAATTTATGTATAGTCGTTTTGTTTAAATAAGGAAGTTGGCTCCTATATTATCTTGAAGAAAATGAATAAAGATGTCGAAAACAGGAAGTCTATGCCTACAAAGACTGAGAAAACAAAGAAATGGCCAAAACGTTTAGCGATTGCGCTTATTGCAATAATTGTTGTTAGTATAGTTGGCTTTTATGTGTACGTTTCAGACTATTATCATGCGGGTAGTACCGCAAGTGAACTTACTCAGGAATTAAAAGAAGCAAATGTTTTAGAAGAAACAGATCAAGCAATCAAAGTGGGTAGCCCTCAAGCAGAAACGGGGATTGTGATTTATCCAGGTGCAAAAGTAGACCCCTATGCTTACGTTCCTCTTGTAAATGAACTGACTGAGTATGGCTATTATTGCGTAATTGCAAAGATGCCGTTTAATCTTGCATTTTTCGGTATAGATGTGGCTGATTCCTTAATGGATGAAGCTCCTGAGGTAGGGAAGTGGTGGATTGCGGGTCATTCTCTTGGTGGGGCTATGGCTGCACAGTTTGCTTCAACCCACAGTTCTGAACTTCAGGGAGTGTTTTTGCTTGCAGCATATGCGGCAACTGATTTATCGTTCACAAATCTAGAAGTTGATCTTATTTATGGCAGTAACGATGGTGTTTTGAATAGAACTGCTCTTGAAGAAAACGCATCAAATTTACCCGAAGATTCACGCACAATCGTAATTGAAGGTGGTAACCACGCTGGCTTTGGGGATTATGGACCTCAAGAAGGCGATGGCGAATGTGTAATAGGCGTATCTCGGCAATGGGAAGACGTTGCTTGCTTTTTGGATGAAGCTATTGCGGCTTAGAGTAAGGAGCTAACTTAAAACAAAGACCTTGCTTAAAACAGAGATAAATTTCTGAACGGCTTCCTAAAGTGAACGCTATCTCCAAGGATGTTTGTTACCTGCAGGTAAAATGTTACTAAATTAGTAGCATAAATTTTATGAATTTGGCTTTTTTTATAACCAGAATGTCGTATAGTTTTCAACAGAGGTCAGAGCTAGGGAATATAACTGAAACATCATGTTATGTCCTAGTCTTAAGAAACCTGGTTAATCCATTTTTAAGGAGAAGACAATGAAATTTGTATGCCCAGTTTGCGGTTATGTAGAAGAATTCGACGGCGATGAATTGCCAGCAGATTTTAAGTGCCCCCAGTGCGGCGTTTCTGGCGATCGTTTTATTAAGCAGGCAGACACGGAAATGTCTTGGGCTGCTGAACATGTAGTAGGCGTTGGTAAGCTTCCTGAGGTTCCAGAAGACATCGTTAACGATCTTCGTGCAAACTTCGAAGGCGAATGCTCCGAGGTTGGTATGTATTTGGCAATGGCTCGCGTTGCTCATCGCGAAGGTTATCCTGAGATTGGTCTTTATTGGGAAAAGGCTGCTTACGAAGAGGCTGAACATGCAGCTAAGTTTGCAGAGCTCTTGGGCGAGGTTGTAACCGATTCCACCAAGAAGAACCTCGAAATGCGTGTTGAGGCTGAAAACGGCGCAACCGCTGGCAAGACTGATCTTGCTAAGCGTGCTAAGGCAGCTAACTTGGATGCTATTCATGACACCGTACATGAAATGGCTCGCGACGAAGCTCGTCATGGCAAGGCATTTGCTGGTTTGCTGAAGCGTTACTTCGGCTAAATCGTTAAAGAAACCGCTAGAAATAGTCCGTATTTCTTTGGCGTATTGCTCAGTATAATGAGGCGTGCTCTTTGGGCACGCCTTTTTGTATTCTCTAGGGGTATCGTAGTGGCTAATATTTGTGTCAAGTTGCGGGAATTACTTAGCAACTTGGCGTTAAAGTGCAGTTTTACGCTTGCCTGCTGTTTTACTTACTAGGCATTTCGCGATCTAAAAGCAAACTGGCCATTACGAAGAAGCGCCCAAGGCTTTGGGCGCTTCAGGGGATATGTTTTGAAGTACGTAGGGCTAGTTGTAGGCTATAGCTCTACGCGACCAGACTTTGCAAGAATTTCGGTTGCTGCGGTGTAGGAGGGGCAATCACACCATTTGGCACCAGCCTTTTTGCGTTCCTGCTGAGCAGCGAGACGCTTGGCAGCTTCTTCTTCACCGAATACTTCTTTGGCGGGTCCTTCAAGGAATGAGATAACACCATCAATAGTGGTAGGGCGTCCTTCTAAGATATCAAGCAACTTTGTGGTTGCTTCCTGAACAGCGGTATCACTGCTATCTGCCGCTATAGCTTCTTTCCAAGCAAGTGCAGCATCTTTGGTAACTTGTGTGCTGGTATCGGCGGTGGACAAAATATCTACGCGTTCGGCGATGTAATCCATAAGTTCTTTTTCCATGATTGATCTCCGTTTATAGGATAGTGTTTTCGCTGCATAAAGTACTTATCGCATACTTTAATAAGTGAGCTTTAGGAAAGAATAGCATATGAATATTTCTTAAAATGGTAAGGTAATTGCTTACTTTTAAATTTGAGAGCCCGTAAGGCGTTCAAAGAAATCTATTCTCCTAAGCTTTTGTTCAGCTTTTCATCCATTTCGTCAAGGGCATTTTGTTTTTCACGTTCGGTTATTTCATTGTTGTTTGCTAGTTTATCGAGAGTTTTACAATAATGATCCCACGGTGTAAGCCCTGCTTCATCTTGAATTGAAGGATCTGCGCCAAATGCGATAAGCGTATCTACCATTTCAGGTGAAGAATACCGTGTTGAGGTTGTCATAATAAGGGCGTATTCAGAGCCGGTAATTTTCCCGTCGATGTCGTAATCAATGAGTGGTTGGTTTAAATCAATTGTCAAACCTTTTTCTTGTGCATCGCTAAGAATGACTTCGGCACATTCGGCGTCCCCGTAAATAATTGCGAGTCGAAGTAGGTTTCGATAGGATTCTTGCCCTTCTACTTCTAGGTTTAAATCAGGTGCGTCGAGTACTTGTGCTAGTTCGTCAGAGTTGTGTGAAACGACGGCGTTAGAGCAGTCGTTATAGTTGGTAGTTGTACCTAATTGGATAGTGGGAATAACAACGGCAGCGCATAGGGGAATTACTATCAGTAAACTTAAGATAAAGAAAACAATGGGCAGTGCAATAAGAGCGCCGAGTTTTTTGCCTTGTGAGCGTCTTTTTTGCGTGCGAACTGCGAAAACGATAGAGATAACAATAGCGGCTATGAAAAGCGCCACGCCAACGAGAAATGCCGTGACGAAAAATCCCATTACTGCACCAAGCACTAAAACGCTTATTCCGCCCAAGGTATGTCCTAACGTTAGTCTGCCGGGGTATCGATCTTAGGTGATTTGAGCTACTCTCGTTTCGAACATCCCGCCATTAATCTTACTGGTTGGTAAGCCTGATTATACGTTTAGCTCTTCATAAACTACGCCATATTTTGCTTCCATGAGATCAAAGAATTCCTGAGGTGTTAAGGCAGGTACCCTTGAATTTTCAAACCATTTAGTGTCACGTGTGATGAGGTAATCGGCACCTTCGTTTTCTGCGCAGCGGGCGATAAGGAAATCTTCTAAATCAGGCCAATGGGATTCTAACCCTTCATTATTTCTAGTACCTAAAACTATGTCGAATTGTCACCCTGAAATAAAATATACGTTGACGATTGGTGGACGAGTTTTCTAGAATCGCTACAGCGAGAAACTACAAGAGTGCTAGAGCAATGCATCTGTTAGTGATGAAGATCACTAGCCACCGGTGATGAAGGTCACCAGACGCTCTAAAAAGCGTTTCTTTAACCCTGTTGAATGCGTAAACAATCGCAAATGAAAGAAGTACCACGATAGAAATGTCAACGAAAGAACAACTTCTGCTGCATCTAGAACATAAACCAGGAGAATATATTTCTGGCGAAACGCTGGCCCAAGAATTAGGTGTTAGCCGCAATGCCATTTGGAAAGCGGTGCATACTCTTCGAGAAGGGAGCTACACAATTGATGCAGCTCCTAATCGTGGGTATGCCTTGCTGTTCGACCCTGATCGTCTTTCGGCTCAGGGAATAGGTAAGTATTTACGCCATAAAGATACCTTTGATATCTCTGTGCGTCGTACGGTTGATTCCACTAATACGTGGGCACGACAGCATGCTCTCGAAGGGGCTTCGGAAGGTACGGTGTGTATTGCAGAAGGCCAGACGGCAGGTCGAGGTAGGCGCGGCCATACCTTTTTTTCGCCTGAGGGAACTGGCCTGTATTTAAGCATAGTGCTTCGTCCTGCTATAGATCCTGATCAAGCTCATTTGCTTACGTGTTCTGCAGCAGTTGCAGTAGCGCGAGCAGTTGAACGCATTGGTGGCGATCAGGCTGCTATTAAGTGGGTAAACGATGTGTATCTGAATAATCGTAAAGTAGCAGGTATTTTGACTGAAGGTTCCTTCAATATGGAGGAAGGGAAGTTTGATTACGCTCTTGTAGGAATTGGCGTTAATGTACGCACGCCAAAAGACGGTTGGCCAGAAGATATCGCGCATCGTGCAGGGGCGGTTCTAGACGAGAACGATTCGGCTGCAGTTCGTTGCCAATTGGTTGCAGCGGTGCTTGATGAATTTTGGAATTTCTATCAGCTTCTTCCAGAAGATACCTTTGCAGAAGAATACCGACAGCGTTGCTTTTTATTGGGTCACGCTATAACGGCTTCGGCGGGTAAGCGAACCTTGCGAGGTAAGGCTATTGATTTAGATAGTGACTATCGTCTCATTGTTGAAGATGTTGAGGGGTTCCGCCATGCTCTTTCGTTTGGAGAAGTTTCTGTGAGTTGGTAGATACAAATCTATTAGTCAGCAGCTTATAAGTTTGCTGGATGGCAAACGTAGATAAACGTAGGCAAACGCAGGTGAACACAGGTTAACGCAGGGCAGTTACAGGGTGGTTAGCCTAGCCACTATTAGGCAGGTTTCTTTTGAAAGCCATTGACATGCTTGTTGATAGATATAAGGACAAAAGGAGAGATGGTATGAAAAAATCTTATGCACAAGAAATTACGCTGTGTGCGTTCTTCGTGGTGCTTATTACATTGGGTTCGTTTATTAAAATTCCTATTCCACTTTCCCCGTTTACCCTGCAATTTTTAATGACCTCTTTAGCGGGCTTATTACTGGGTCCTAAATGGGGTACCTATGCGGTGTTGGCGTATGTGTTGGCGGGCCTTATGGGGTTACCTATTTTTGCTGAAGGGGGAGGACCCGGTTACGTTATTAACCCAAACTTTGGCTACCTTATTGGTTTTATTGTAGCTACGTGGCTTACGGCACGTATTGCTCCTCCTTGGATGGAAACAACGTATAAACGCAGGTTACTTGCATGTTTGGCGGGGTTGGGTGTTGATTACGCTATTGGCATGACACATCTTTACCTGGTAAGTAATCTTGTTTTAGGTACACCTGTTACTTTTGCGGCATTGATGTTGTTTTGTTTCGTGCTCGCAATTCCGGGAGATTTGTTTTTGTGTTTTGTTGCAGCGGGCTTTGCCGCACGAATTTTGCCGACGGTTCGCAGAATGAGCTTTTTGCGAGAAAAGATGGTACTTCATCGAAACTGCCCTGCAACGGTCGCTGCGTCTGATGAAACGTTAGAGGATCGGTCTAATAGGTAGCGACAGGGGCATCTGGGAGCAAATTGACAAATCAACTCAATGTTTCAGCAGTTACTTTATCTGGCGAAAAGGAGAGCGTGCGGTGAGTAAAGAAAGTAACGATATGAATGGCGATGGCGCTTTGGGTGATACTGTAGATGCCTTGAAAAAAACTTCATTTGAGGTGTTCGATCTTGCCAATGAAGCGATTGAGCGTGGTGGTTTAGATAAGGCAACGTTATTGCAGCTGGTGGATGCGCCGTTTGAAGACGTATGCGCCGCAGCCAACGATATTCGTAAGCGTTGCTGTGGTGATGCGTTTGAACTCTGCTCTATCATGAACGTGAAAAGCGGAAAATGCAGTGAAAATTGCAAGTTTTGCGCCCAGTCTGCCAGCTGGAATACCGAAGTTGAATGCTATCCGTTTGTGGATTCACAAGAAATTGTTGCCCAAGCGCAGGCAGACGCGCACGCAGGGTCGCATCGTTTTTCCTATGTTGCCTCTGGTCAGCGAATAAGCAAAGCGGATATTGATTGTGCGTGTTCGGCAACAAAGGAAATTCTTGCAGAAACGAAGGTTCAGGTATGTGCGTCGTTTGGCTTGCTGGATAAGGTTGATTTTGAGCGATTGCATGCTGCGGGGGTAAGTCGTGTTCATAACAATCTTGAAACCTCGCGGTCTTACTTCTCCAAGATTTGCACCACCCATGACTATGACCGAAAAATTCAGGCGTTACGTGATGCGCGCGCAGCAGGAATGGAGCTTTGTTCGGGTGGCATTATAGGCATGGGTGAAACATGGGAAGATCGTATAGATCTTGCCTGTGAATTGCGTAAATTGAAGGTAAATTCGGTTCCTCTTAACGTTCTTAACCCTATTCCGGGAACGCCATTAGATCAGCTGGAGCCTTTATCGCTTGAGGAAGTGTGTCGAACCTTTGCAATCTTTCGTTTTGCACTTCCGTTTACTACGTTGCGTCTTGCAGGAGGAAGAGCTTTACTTCCTGAAGCAGGGCGTGCTTGTTTGCATGCTGGTGCTAATGCTGCAATTTCTGGAGATATGCTCACGACGGCAGGATTCGATATACCCAGCGATGTACGTATGGTATCTGCTGAGGGATTTTCGCCTAGCCTTATACAGGGAAACTAACATAGTGTTTTTGACGAAGCTTTGATAAAGAACGATAACTGCAATAACTGGTTTTCGGTAAAGCTCTGATAAAGAGTAATAACCCTATGAGTGTTGTATGCTGCGTTTTACGTACAGAGCTGATGTTATTACGCATTGTTCATTTATCGCGTTTTGAATACGAGACCACCAAAAGAAAGTAATTGACATCATGATTCCATCGAAAATAAAAGCCTTATTTGTTTCTGGCACGGGGACCGATACGGGAAAAACCTACTGCTCCGCATTGCTGGCAAAATGTTTGTGCGAAGCTGGTTATGATGTGGGCTATTACAAGGCTGCGGTAAGCGGAGTTACATTTGCGAGCGATGGCTCTATTCAATCTGACGCAACGTATGTGGCAAGTGTTGCGGGTATTCCTGAAACACATGATGAAATGGTTTCGTATACCTATCGCAATGCGGTATCTCCTCATTTAGCGGCAAAACTGGAAGGCAATCCTGTCGAACTTGCGCAGGTGAAGAAGGATTTTGAAGCGGCAGGCAAGCGTCATGAGTATGTGCTTATGGAAGGATCGGGTGGCATTACGTGCCCTTTGCGTTATGACGAAACCGGATACCTTGGGTTAGATGATATGGTTAACTCTTTGGGTTTGCCCGTACTGCTGGTTGCTGATGCGGGCCTTGGTACTTTAAATGCGCTTATAACAACTATGGCGTATTTAGAAAAAGCAAACCTTCATGCGGTGGGAGTAATTCTTAATCGTTTTAAAGAGGGTGATGTTATGCATGAAGATAACCGTCGCATGGTTGAAGTGCTCTGCGGTGTTCCAGTTGTTGCTTGTGTTCCAGAGGGGACTCAGAACCTTGAAGTAGATCCAGTTGCATTGGCGCACTTGTTCACTGAAGTGTGAGTATATTGTGCTTAGCATTTACGCTTTGCTTCTATCTTGATTCTTTGTTTGCTTGGTGGCTATCGAAGAAATACTTTGCGCCAATTGACAAAGCTTCTGTTTTGCCCAGGCATCAATTAAAAGCGTTGTGTAATTACACTTTCAGCGATTGGAAATATGCCTTTTGTTCAGGGGGAATTCTTCTGCTTTCGCGCGCTTTTTGAAGGGATTTGTTGTACGTCCACTCATCAATTGGGATAGGTCGTTGTTCGAAAAAGGGAATGGTTACTTCTGGTTGCTTAATAAGTGCAAAGGAATAATACCAGGCACGTGCCATATTGATGTAATATTCATCGCGTTTGACGGTGGCAATAAGGTGCAGATGATCAGGATCAAAAGCATCATCTAAAAATAAGGTCATAAGCTGCACCACACCGAAGCGAACCATATATTCTGGTTCCGCGGCTAGCCATTCCTTTATTTTGCGAAAGGTTGTTGCCAGGTCCTTTTTGAAAGCGGGGATACGCATAAGATCGCAGGTTGCCCAATTGTCAACAAAGGGAAGAAACTCATCCAAGTATTTAAAAGCCTCTTCAGGTGTTTTCGCTAAATGTCCAATAAGTTCTCCGTGGACGTTATTTTCTTCGTAATAGGCATGCGGAAGCTGCTGTAAAAAATCTCGTGCCTTTTCTGGTTGGGTTTTAGCAAAGTTTTTTGCATATTTTCGAAGGTCAGGCGTGCGCACTCCTAATACGGTATTTGGGTCAATGTTGGGTACCAGCTTTGCCTGAAAGGCTTGGTAGGTTGGATCGGCAAGGGAACGAAGCTCTTCAATTACTTTGTTTTCCACAGAAGTGTTCATGAATTGTTCCTTTCGATCCAATCAAATAATTCGAGGGCTTGCTGGGATCCGTCAATATTAACAAGTAGGTAAAACGATACACTCGCGTCGGGCTCATCCAGCGGAATAATAACACGTCCTGGCATTTCTCCTGATAGATAAGCAGCATTGGTAACGAAGCCCAGTAAAGGTGAAGTAATGGCAAGCTGTTCAAATACCATTCTATCTTCCTGTACTAAAAATGACGAATGGGGCATTTTTTCGGTAACCATGGTTTGCCAAAAACCAATGTTTCCCATTAAGAGAAAATCTTCTCCATCAAGTTCAGCAAACGTAAGCGAATGCTTTTGCGCTAAGCAATGATCTTGAGGAGCACTAATTGCCAGGGTTTCATCCATAAGATGACAACAGCGTATTGCAGGATAATGAAGGGGCTTGCGAGTGATACCCAAATCTATAGTGCGGTCAATAATTTCGCGTTCTATATCGCGCTGGTGCATGGTGTGCGAAGAAAGCAGTCTGTCAGGAAAGCGTTCGATAGATTGTGCGGTTAAGCGCCAAAGAGGAGCAGGGGCAACGGTTCCCACTAAAAGACTGCTTGCCCGATCGAGCAGTTCGTCTAAGGCAATTTTCATGAGGCGTTCTTCATGAAGAATGGATCGAATGTATTCGAGGGCAGTCTTTCCAGCTGCGTTGAGGCTAATTTTTCTACCCTGACGATCGAGCAACTGTGTTCCCAATTCATTTTCTAGACGTGCTAAAGATCTTGAAAGTGCTGGCTGAGAAATATGGAGTTCGTTTGCTGCAGCACTAATGGTTCCCAGTCGCGCAATGGTGTCTAATTGATGCAGCTGATCAAAATTCACAGTTTGCCTCCTTGGATATAAGGCCTTAGGGGTGAAACATGGTGTTGTTGGATAATAGGGGAGCCGGCACTCTTATTACCAATCTGCATATAAGAAACTTTTCTATGCATTGTACTTCTTTCTGTTTGCCTGCAACAATTTAGTTAGATTTCAGTTGAAATGATGAGAGTTGCTATGCAGACTATGAAAATGAATAACGGAATAGAAATTCCTGCAATAGGCTATGGGGTTTACCTTATGTCCTCTGATGAAGTGGAAAAACATGTTCCTGAGGCACTTAAAATGGGTTACACCCATATCGATACAGCCAATGCTTATTTTAACGAGGTAGCAGTAGGCAAAGCAGTTAAGGCTACGGGCGTAAATCGAGAAGATCTTTTTATTACCAGTAAGTTATTTCCTCAGAGCTATCCTTATGAGCAATGCAGGAAAGACATAGATGCAACGCTTAAACGTCTTGATATGAACTATGTGGATCTGTTGCTGTTCCATCAACCGTATGGGGATTATGTTTCTGGTTGGAAGGCAATGGAGGAAGCGGTACGAGACGGCAAAGTGAAGAGTATTGGTCTTTCAAACTTCCCTCTGCATAAAATCAAGGAAATTATGGCGGTTGCTGAAATTAAGCCAGCAGTTCTGCAGGTTGAGATTAATCCGTATTGGAATCAGCATGAATTGAAGGCGCAGCTTGCTGAAATCGGTTTGGGCGATGTTGTCTTGGAGGATTGGTATCCGCTTGGCCATGGTGATAAAACGCTTCTTGAAGAACCAGTGTTTACTAAGTTGGCAAAGAAATACGGTAAAACCAATGCGCAAATTATCATGCGTTGGCATTTTCAGGAGGGCAATGTGACCTTCCCGAAGACTCTGAACTCTGCCCATATGAAGGAAAACATTGACGTTTTCGATTTTGTATTAACCGATGCAGAAATGGCAGAGATCAACAAACTTCCTCAGCATGCTTACTACCAAGTTCCTGAAGAAGCACCTGATTTTGTTTTAGTGCATAACGACTACTCAAAACAAGCCTAATTATGTGGTGCTTTGAAAATCTCGATATTTGATAAGAGTAACTTATCGTTGGTTCTTTTCGATATTTAGAAGATGTTTTGTCGGATATAGCTTAGGTCTAGCACTGTCTGCTGGGAGGATGAAGGGATATGAAGTACAAAACTTTAAATAATGGTATCAAGATGCCTATGTTAGGTTACGGTGTATTCCAGACACCACCTGAACAAACAGAAGAGTGTGTATCTCAGGCGTTAGAAGTAGGATATCGTCTTATTGATACTGCGCAAGCATATGACAATGAAGAAGGAGTAGGTGCTGCGGTTCGTAAAAGTGGTATTCCTCGTGAAGAAGTCTTTATTACCAGCAAAATTTGGGTTTCCAATATGAACTATGTGCGCGCTGCTGCGTCGATCGATGAATCGCTGAAAAAGCTTGATACGGATTATCTTGATTTGATGCTTCTTCATCAAGCAATGGGGGATTATCCTGGGGCGTATCGTGCTATGGAAGATGCTTATAGGGCGGGCAAAATTCGTGCCATTGGTCTTTCTAATTTTTACCCAGAACGCTTAATAGACGTTTGCATGCTTGCAGAAATTACTCCAGCGGTAAATCAGATAGAAACGCATCCGTTCCGTCAGCAAGATGATGCTCACGAAAACATGGAAAAATTGGGAGTAGTGCATGAAGCGTGGGCTCCCTTTGCGGAGGCTCAGAATAATATTTTTGATCATCCAATTTTGGCAGAGATTGCTGAAAATCATAATAAGAGCGTCGGCCAGGTTGTTTTGAGAGCGCTCATTCAAAAAGACGTTGTAGTGATTCCTAAAACAGTTCATCGAGAGCGCATGGAAGAAAATTTCGATGTATTCGATTTTGAACTTACGAAAGAAGAATTGCAGAAGTTTGCGTATGTTGAGGATCCGCAATTTCCTAAAATCTTTGACCATTTTGATGTAAATACGGTTAGCTGGATGTTGGGTGATTTGGTCCGCAAACAACAACTAAACGGGGAAGCATTGTATTAGCGATTACGTAGAATAACGGGTGCTTCAATGTTGTGTAGTTCTACTACTGCTAATTTCGATTTGTTTTGTTGTTGGTTATTTGCTAAAGAAAACTAGGCGAACACATAGCAGTCGTAGCGGATAGATTTCCCTTTTATGGAATAACTGGGCTTCTTCCCGGCAAGGAAGGGGCCCTTTGCCATGCGTTTCACAATTACTTTTTTGGGATGCAGTGCTATGGCTGCTTCCAGAAGCTCTTCTTCGTTTTCACAAGGGTGTTCAAGCAGGTGAAGTAATTGGAACTTCTTTTTCACTGAGGCACTTTTGGTGCGTTCAGGAAACATAGGGTCAAGGTAGATTACCTCTGGTTTTCGGTGCAGTTCAGCGGCTTCTCTGGGCTTGGGAATACCATCAATTTCCAATAATCCATCTGCTTCAATACTGTTTTCTGGCTCGCCTTGATCTGTGGCATCGTCGGTTTTGTTGGCTAGTAAAGCTTCATCTAAGCTGGTAGCTTTAGAGAGGCTATTTGCGAGTGCTTCGAGGGCTCGTACGCTGTTTTCCTTATGTAAGTGCATGCGGGAAACAATTGGTGCAAGCGCGGGGTCTTGTTTGGCACGATCCAAAGCATCTTCCAGAAGTGCTGCAATAATAGGATCTTGTTCATACATATGAACCGTAAATCCTGCTGCGGCAAGAAGAAAAGAATCTTGTCCAAGACCAGCTGTTGCATCAATGGCGATAAGTGATAAGTGGTTGCTATTTTGTGGATTTTCCTTTGGGCTACTGGTGGAGAGTGTGTTGTTTTCGTTTTGGATTGCCGAAGAATTTCTAGACTTCTTGTTCTTTATTTTCGCTGCTTTTACTAAAAGTTCAGCTTGGAGCTTACCGGGTGTAATGCGGGGTAGCATATCGGAAAAATCGTTTCTCAGAATCATATTGCCTTGTTCAAGCTGTAATCCCTTTTCGGTGCGATGAAGAAAGAGAGGGTTTTCGCCAGAAACAGTATCGCCCGATACTGAAACGTTTGAAGTAGCGTTTTGTATAGGCTGCTTAGGCAACAATCTTTCTCCTTCACGTAAATCTTAAGGAAATAGTATCCACGACAATGAACCTTAACGGCATTTTAAAATATTTTTTGTTGACGTACGTACTGTAGGCGTATTAGAGTTACCCCGTTGGACGATATCTCTACAAAGGGTAGGGAACCGTACCGTAGGCATATCTGATTGTGTGCGTTGCTGCGCATCAGGAATGCTCCTTCGAAAGGAATATACACCATTATGAACATTGGGTTCATTGGTGCTGGCAAGGCGGGAACCGCACTGGGGCGATATCTCGTAGATCACAACCACACGGTGGTTGGATATGCTAGTGCTTCATATACCTCTGCACAAAGTGCAGCGTCTTTCACGCAAAGCTCTGCGTTTGCGTCGAATATCGAACTGGTGCAAGCCAGTGATCTTGTTTTTATCACTACTCCCGATGGAGTTATTTCTTCAGTTTGGCATGAGTTATTAGATGCTCATCATGCCGGAAGTCTTTCACTTACTTCGAAACTCGTTTTTCACTGTAGCGGTTGTTGTTCTTCAAAGGTGTTTGTAAACGCACATGATGTAGGCGCCTGGGTAGGTTCTGCCCATCCTTTGCTGGCCTTTGGAAACAAAGAAACTGCTCATGTGCAGGTTGCTTCTGCTCATTTTTCTGTAGAGGGTGACGCTCGGGCCCTTGAAGTGGTAGTACCCCTTCTTAAGAGTTTAGGTAATACCGTTCATGTGCTTAATGCTGCTGATAAAAACCGCTATCACGCTGCAGCTGTTTTTGCCAGCAATCTAGTTTTGGCGCCCTTAGATACCGCAGTAAAGCTGTTGGAACAATGCGGCTTTTCGGAAGTTGATGCGCGCGCCGCTTTAAAGCCATTAGTTTGTGAAAATATAGAAAACTTTTTCCATTTGGGTGCGCCCGGTGCTCTTACGGGGCCAGTGGAACGAGCCGATTTATCGACCGTGGAAAATCACTTGCAGGTTCTTGACTCTAATCAAACGGCGTTGTACTGCGTGCTTACTCAAATCCTTATTGAAATTGCAAAGCAAAAACACCCTAACCGTACGTATGAGGGATGGACTGAGGTATTGGACAAAGAAAAGGAGAATTATAAATGCCGGTAACTATTTCAACTTTCCAGAAAATGCGTGACGAACAAAAGCCTATTGCCATGCTTACCGCCTACGACTATTCCACGGCAAAGCTTATGGATGAAGCCGGAATTGACGGCATTTTAGTGGGCGATTCACTGGGCATGACGATGTTGGGCTATGAAAACACCCTTTCGGTCACGATGGAGGATATGCTTCATCACACTAAGCCAGTGGTTCGCGGTGCAAAAAACGCGTTAGTAGTGGCAGATATGCCTTATATGTCGTATCAGGTTTCGGTGCAACAAGCGGTAGAAAATGCTGGTCGTCTCATCACTGAAGGTGGTGCACAGGCCGTTAAGCTGGAAGGCGGCGCCAAGTTCTGCGCTGAAGTTGAAGCTATGACACGTGCTTCTATCCCGGTAATGGGCCACATTGGTTTGACTCCTCAGTCTATCAATGCTTTCGGGGGCTTTAAGGTTCAGGGTAAAAGCGAAGAAGCTGCTCGTCAGATTATTGAAGATGCTCAAGCACTTGAAGCGGCGGGAGCTTTCTCTCTTGTTCTTGAATGCATCCCTGCAAAACTGGCAGTATTGGTTACCAAGGCGGTAAACATTCCTACTATTGGCATTGGTTCAGGTGTTGAATGCTCGGGACAAATTTTGGTTTACCAGGACATGTTGGGAATGTATAGCGATTTAGTACCGAAGTTCGCTCGTAAATTCGCCGATGTGGGCACTGCTATGACAGAAGGTTTCAAATCGTATATGCAAGCAGTAAAGGACGCTTCATTTCCTGCACCAGAGCATACGTTCAAGATTGACGATGAAGTGATTGAAAAACTGTACTAAGGCAGGCAGCCTATCTGAGTTCAATGGTCAAACAATAGAATTTCAAGTAAGCAGAAAAGAGATTGTTGTGGTTGAAATAGTCGAAACAATTCAGCAGGTGCGCAACCAGGTTGCAGCGTGGCGTCGTGAAGGATTAACAGTTGGTCTTGTTCCTACGATGGGGTTCTTGCACGAAGGCCATCAAAGCCTTATTCGTAAGGCCGCCAGCGATAATGATCGTGTGGTGGTAAGCGTATTTGTAAATCCTACGCAATTTGGTGCAGGCGAAGATCTAGAAAGCTATCCGCGTGATATCGAGCATGACAAAAAAGCATGCGAAGATGCGGGCGCATCCCTTGTATTTCATCCTTCCGTTGATGAAATGTATTATCCGAATCGAAGCACTACCATTCACATGGCTGATATTTCTGAGGAATTGTGTGGAAAAAGCCGTCCTATTCATTTCGATGGCGTGTGCTTGGTGGTTAACAAGCTTTTTAATATCGTGCAGCCTAATCGTGCCTATTTCGGGCAGAAAGATGCTCAGCAATTGTTGGTGGTACGTCGCATGGTTCGCGACCTTAATATCAATGTCGAAGTTGTAGGATGCCCAATTATTCGCGAAGAAGATGGTTTGGCAAAAAGTTCGCGCAATACCTATTTAAATGAAGAAGAACGTAAAGCGGCGACGGTGCTGTATCGCGCACTTCAAGCGGGGAAACACTTATGCGAAGCGGGGGAGCGTAATGTAAGTGTGGTGCGCGCTACTATTGCGGATGTATTGGCGGAAGAACCCTTGGCTGATCCAGAATATATCGAAATCGTAAGTACCGATACAGTAAAACCAGTTGACCGTATTGAGGGAGAAGTACTTTGTGCCCTAGCAGTTCGTATTGGTAAAACACGCTTGATTGATAACTTTTTCTTTGTAGCAAGTTGTTAAAAAGTTAAAGAAAGCTGGTTAGAGCAAAGCCTTTAAAACAATAAGAACCGAAAAAAGTATAGTTCAGATTACATCGCTTTTGGGATGCGACTAACTTACGAGCCATTTAATGGGAAGGTTTTTCTGCAGGCAAGCGAACTGCTTCCTTGTCAGACAAACAAGTAAACCAAATAACAAATGAGTATTGTGGTAGCTCAAACAGATGAGTTGCCCGGCAGACAAAGGAGGAACTACCTATTTATGATGCTTAACATGCTGAAGGGAAAAATTCATCGTGCCACTATTCGTCAGGCAGAGCTTGATTACGTGGGAAGCATTACTATTGACCAAGATTTGCTTGATGCGGCAAATATTCTGGAATATGAAACGGTGCAAGTTGTTGATGTAAACAACGGAGCGCGTTTGGAAACATACACCATTGCTGGTGAGCGGGGAAGTGGGATGATTTGTTTAAATGGCGCTGCTGCCCGTTTGGTTCAGCCGGGTGATAAATGCATCATTATGTGCTATTGCCAAATGGATCCCGAAGAGGCGAAAACGCATCAGCCTCACGTGGTATTTGTGGATGAAGAAAATGCCATTAGTGAAGTAATGCGCTATGAACGTCATGGGGAAATTCGGAAATAGTTTTCCGTGTCTTATAAATACTATTGATGAAATAAAGGGAATTTACCAAAACTCGTAATGAGCAATCTCAATAACAGGCGGATGAAATAATTAGACTTTTCAATGTAAAGAACGTGACATAAAAACATTTCTTAATAACCTACCAGTAGTTATTGAATTCATAAATCCCATTTATAAATTGAAAGAGTGTGCAGGTAGAAAGGCATAGGTTTTTCTCTGTTTCTCGCTGCACACTTTTGTAATATAGACAAGAAACGTTAGCGAAACACGATAGAAACATATCCTGGTACAAAACGAGGTTGTGTTTTGCCTGCAATGTAGGAGAAGAAGTAATGCTGGTAGGTATTCCAAAAGAATTGAGCGCCGACCAAACGCTTGTTGCTGGCTCGCCTGATACGGTGAAGAAGCTTATTAAGCTTGGTTATGAGGTGTGCGTTGAAAAGGGTGCAGGAGTTAAAGCGCGTTATTTTGATGATCAATATGAAAGTGCAGGCGCTTGTATTGTTGATACGGCGCAAGCATGGGGTGCAGATATAGTGGTTTGCCTCGATGCTCCAACGCCGGATTGCATGGCCCTTATCAAGCAAGGTGCTACGTTAATTTCTCGCTTGAATCCAAGAGAAAACAAAGCTTTAGTTCAAGCTTGTATGGTGAAGAGCTTAACCGCTCTTGCCATGGATGAGGTTCCTCGTATTAGTCGCGCGCAGGCCCTTGATGTGCGAAGTTCCATGATGAATGTGGCGGGGTATCGTGCTGTTGTTGAGGCGGCAAGTGCTTTTGGGCGAACGTTTACCGGTCAGGTTACGGCAGCGGGTAAAGTTCCTCCTGCGAAAGTGTATGTAATTGGTGTTGGTGTTGCGGGCCTTGCCGCTATTGGTCAGGCGGGTGCTATGGGTGCGGAGGTTTCTGCAACCGATGTACGTCCTGAAGTGGCTGATCAGGTAAAGTCGCTTGGCGGCAAGTTTGTAGAAATACCGGTCAAGCAAGAAAGTGCCGACGGTTATGCGAAAGCCTTGGATGAAGAGCAACAAAAAATAACACTTGAGGTGTATACCAAGCAGTGTGAACAAAGCGACATCGTTATTACTACCGCACGCGTTCCCGGTCATCCTGCACCTTTATTGGTTACCGAAGAAGCGGTAGCAGCAATGAAGCCTGGATCGGTTATTGTTGATATGGGCGCAAGTGAATTGGGCGGAAATTGCGCACTATCTAAACCCGATGAAGTGGTAATAACTGAAAACGGGGTAACCATTATTGGATGGACTAACTTACCTGCTCGTTTGCCAGGTCAGGCATCTCAGCTCTTTGGCCAAAATATTGTTAACTTCTTAAAGCTGGTAACTCCTAACAAAGATGGGGTGTTAAGCCTTAACGAAGAAGATGTTGTGGTGCGTGGTGTTACGGTTACCTTACAGGGTGAGGGTATGTGGCCTCCTCCTGAAGTAAAAGTTTCAGTTGCTTCAAAAGAAGAATCTCAAAACGATGAAGCGAATGCTTCGCCGCAAAAAGAAAAATCACTTTTTGCAAAGCACTGGTGGAAAGTGCTAGCAGGCATTTTAGCTGTTGTACTGATTATGGTATCTCCTGTAAGTGTTGCAGGGCATTATATTGTGTTTATGCTTGCGGTTGTGGTTGGTTTTTATGTTATTACCAACGTAACACATACTCTGCATACACCCCTTATGTCAGAAACAAACGCAATTTCAGGCATTATCATCGTGGGGGCAATTTTGCTCATTGGCTCAGGCAATGTGATTATTCAGGTTCTTTCTTTTATCGCAATGGCAATTGCGGCAATTAATATTTTTGGTGGTTTTTTGGTTACGCAACGTATGCTCAAGATGTTCGAGAGGAGCTCTGAGGATAAATAATGCAGGCACTCGTCTCAGAACAAATTCTTTCGGTTTTTACCAGCTTTGAAACACTAGCTTATATTTTGGCGGGCCTGTTATTTATTCTGGCACTTGCCAATCTGTCTAAGCAAAAAACGGCGCTTCGTGGCAACAAGCTCGGTATTGCAGGAATGGTTTTAGCCCTGGTTGCGGTAATTTCGGTGACTGTGGTGTCTAATACGGTAAACCCTGTACTTGCGGTGGCGCTTATTGTGGTCGCTTTGCTTATTGGGGCTGCTATTGGTACATGGAAGGCACGCAGTGTCCAAATGACTGAAATGCCTCAGTTGGTGGCTATGCTTCATTCTTTTGTGGGCGCTGCAGCGGTATTGGTTGGATTCAATTCGTTTATTACTACTCCCGGTGCGGTATTGGGCGATCCTACGGCAGCAGCGGAAAACGCTTTCCATATGGGTGAAGTTGGTATTGCGGTATTTATTGGTGCTGTTACCTTAACAGGTTCTATCATTGCTTACTTAAAGCTTGCGGGGAAAATTTCAGGCAAGCCCCTTACGTTGCCAGGCCGAAACGTGCTTAACCTACTTATGTTGGTGGTTATTATTGTTTGTATCGCCTGGTTAGTAAACACGAAGGGCTTAGAAGCTGGCCTAGTTCCATTGGGCATTATTACAGTGGTTTCTCTGGTGTTAGGCTTGCATTTGGTAATGGCCATTGGTGGCGGCGATATGCCGGTAGTTGTTTCAATGCTGAACAGCTATTCTGGTTGGGCTGCGGCAATGGCAGGCTTCACGTTGGGCAATGATCTTCTTATTATTACCGGTGCTTTAGTTGGCTCTTCGGGTGCTTACCTAAGCTACATCATGTGTAAAGGCATGAATCGCAATTTTATTTCTGTAATTTTGGGCGGTTTTGGTTCCGATGGTTCTTCTAAGAGTGGTTCAGGTAAGGCTCAAGTAATGGGTAGCTATACCACTATTACGCCTGAAGAATTAGCCGAGGAATTAAAGGCTGCAAAATCGGTTGTTATTTGTCCTGGATACGGTATGGCGGTTGCACAGGCGCAGTTCCCGGTAGCCGAAATGACCCGCAAGCTTATGGATTATGGGGTGGATGTTAAGTTTGCAATTCATCCGGTAGCGGGTCGTATGCCGGGTCATATGAATGTACTTTTAGCAGAAGCAAAAGTTCCTTACGACACGGTGTATGAAATGGATGAAATTAATGACGATTTTGGCGATGTGGATATTGCGCTCGTAATTGGTGCAAACGATACCGTTAATCCGTCTGCGCTTACCGATCCTGATAGCCCTATTGCTGGCATGCCTGTATTAAAGGTGTGGGAAGCAGGGAAAGTTGTGGTATCGAAGCGCACCATGGGTAATGCTGGTTATTCGGGTGTGGAAAATCCCTTGTTCTTTAACGACAACACTGACATGCTTTTGGGCGATGCTAAGGTATCGGTTGATGCCATTGTTGCTGCACTGTAGTCATAAAGGTCATAAAGAAATCTTCTGTATATTAGCTTTTTGCTGTAAGCCTTGCTAAATATCAGCTTGGTATCAGTCTTTCAACGTTCCTTCGTGATCTGATACAAAAGTTTCAACCGCGTAGGAAGATGCAGAGGAATAGTAAAGAGTGCAAGGATGTCTTGTTTGATAGGGAGGTTTCAATGGGATTATTTGACTTTAACGATAATGCTGGTCAGGTAAACAAAGGCGACGGGCAGTATCGCGTTATGCAGGTAGTTTTGCGTGAAAAATTTGTTGGTAAGGGATCTAAAAACTTTACTGAAATAGAAGATATCTGCAATCACCAATTTGCTGAAGGATATCGCTTGCATACGTTTGCCCAGTCCACAGCAGGATCTGCTGGCTTTGGCGGTGGCGATCGCACGGTATGCAATCTTGTTTTTGAAAAGATGTACTAAGGGAAGCAAAATACTAAAACTTAGCCTACAACCCTACGATTATGTTAGGTCCAACCAATAGATAAGCCCCCTATGGGGGCTTATCTGGATTTATGGAGCTAAATACTTCTTACTCATAAACCAACCGAAAGAACAACACTTTCCGGTCATTTATTCCCGAAAGAACAACACTTTCCGGTCATTTATTCCCGAAAGAACAACACTTCTTGGTTTTAACTCTTAAATTAGGAACACTTTTGGTCGCTAACCCTTACTTGTTTTCTTCTAAGCGCTGCGATTCTTCAAACGTAGCGCGCCCCATCTTAATGCCGCCCATGATATGGATATGCAGATGGCCTACGGTTGCAGCAGAATCGGGACCAGTGTTAATAACGCAACGGAAACCTGATTCATCAACGCCTTTAATTTTTGCAACTTCAGGAACTACAGAAAGAAGATGCCCCAAGACATCTGCAGGTACGTTGTCCTGCAGGTTATCGAAATGCTGCTTAGGAACAATGAGGGTATGAATAGGAGCTTCTGGTTCGATATCGTCGAATGCATAGCAAACGTCGTCTTCATAAACTTTAGCTGAAGGAATTTCGCCAGAAACAATTTTGCAGAACAAACAATCGCTCATAACTAGCCTTTCTCGAATCGAAAATGTGGTTACGTAAGCTTTATTAAACAAGCTCGATATTTACGAACAGTTCCATTCTACCGTTTAGTGAGAAAAGTTAATCCTGAATGTTCTTTTGAGGTACAGCATATAGCTTACGACACTTCGCATAAGCGCGTTTGCGTGCAATAACGTAGAGAATCAACATTGAAACGCCAGTTACTATCCAAGATACGGGGTAAATAAGAAGCAGGTTGTCGTAGCTGTAAACAAGAGGGAACAGGGTAAAGATAAATACGATACGCAATACGCAAGACCCTAAAACGGTAATAATGGTTGGAAGAATAGACCAGTTCATACCACGCATCGCAGCTGCACTTACTTCATAGGAAGAAGTCATAAACTCCAATAAACAAATGTGCCACATACGGGAAACGGCAAATACCAGTGTTGCAGCTTCGGTGGTAAAGAAACTCAAGAATATATTGTTGAATGCGACGAATGTGCCTCCAACAAGGAATGAAAAACCTACCGCGGCAACCATGCAGAATCGGAAGATTTTGTCGCATCTATCAAGCTTGCCTGCTGCGTAGTTTTGTCCTGTAAAGGTTACTGCAGCTTGTGCGAAGGCATTCACTACAAAATAGGCGTAGGTTTCGTAGTTAAGGGCTGCCGACGAACCAGCAGTAGCATCGGTTCCGAATCCGTTAATGGCACTTTGTACCACAACGTTTGCCAGTGAAAATACCATGCCTTGCATCCCCGAAGGAACACCAATATATAAAAGCTGTTTTAAGTCATCGGGTACTACGTGAATACCTTTGAAGGTAAGGCGGTAGGCATCTTCTTCGGTTAACAAGAAAAATACTATTAAACCAGCAGATACCGCGTTTGCGATAACGGTACCTAAAGCAATACCCGCTACACCCATGCCAAGGACAACGGTGGCGCATACATCGAAAAAGATGTTAAGTATTGCGCCAATAGCTAGAGCGATTAAAGGACGACGGGTGTCGCCTTTTGCGCGTAAGATGGCAGATCCGAAGTTGTAGATAAGAATAAAAATGATGCCAGCAAAATAAATGTGCAAATAAATACGGGCTTCATCCCATGCATCAAGAGGCATATTTACCATACCTAATATGGGGTCGGTAGCTACAATGCCCACTAAGGTAAGAGCGATGCCACTTACGATAGAAACAATGGCGGTGGTTTGAATGGCGCCGCGAATTCTTTTGAAATCCTGATGACCAATATGAACTGCTACAACAACGTTAGCGCCTATAGATAATCCTACGAACAAAGAAACAAACAGTGCAATAATAGGTGCTACACCACCAACAGCAGCAAGAGCTGCGTTATCAATAAAGCGGCCTGCTACTACAGAGTCAGCGGTATTGAAGAGCTGTTGAAAGATGCTGGTAAGTGCAAGAGGGATGGCAAAAAGAATGACCCTTGATGGTATGGGGCCATTGAGCATGTCGATGCTGTTTTTCTTCTTCTGTGTACCTTCTGCTTTTGCTTTGCTCATAATGCTTACATGCGCTCTTTCTCTAAATGTGCGGTGGGGGGTGATATTCCCTATTAGTATGAGAAATGTTGTTTATGCAGAGCGCATTTTCCGCTCGTGAACCTGTTCGCGCAAGACTTACTTTACATCGTCATAGGGTCTACAAATTCGTAGCAATGGGTAAGTCGCTTTTCGTGCACACGAAAGAAGAACAGCGAAACGCAATCGGGGTCTTCATGCAGCATGGTACTTAATTAAGCACCATGCTTGCCGATATAACATTGCAGTAGTTCTAATAACAGTGCATCAATGGCTCTATCTCGCAGAATTGCAGTGGATCTATTTTGCAAATCTTCTTACAACATAGCGTTCGCTATCTTTTAGAGCACACTATCTCTTTCTAGCTCATATAATTACAAAATGTACGTTTTTAGGGTCGGTTTTGGCAAATTTTGCTCTTATCGGGTTGTCATTTTCGGGTTTTTCAAAAAGTGAGAACAAAATTTAACCCGATAAGAATCGAATTTGTCCTTTCATATTCACAATCTACATATAGATATATAGTTCATTCATACAGTGCATAGGTAAAGTAAAAGTAGCAACCCGATAAGGCAGGTTTTTGCCAAAAACAGGCGTATAAACACCGAATTCCCTTATCTAAAGCAAAATAGCCGTTACAGAGACGGCTATCGAAGCTAAATCATTTCAAGACTTGAAATAGGAGAGTCGTAATAGAAAAGTTGAAGCTTGTTGATCGGTAATGTTGATCACTAAATTATATATCGATAGGCATGATAGGATAAACCAGCCTTAAACTAGCCTATCTGTTGGGGCATTAGGCACCGCCATAGCGAATTGCCTGACAAGGGCATAAGCGCATACAGCCAAAGCACATGAAGCACTCGTGTTTTACCCATGTTGGCATGCCCTCTTCATTGAGTTTAATAGCGTAAGCAGGGCAGATATCTTCGCAATGGCCGCACGAAATGCAGGCATCTGTTACTTCGAAATTGTCGGTATACAGACATTCTTCTATATTAACGCGGTGATAAAACTCAGCTGCGCTTTGGGTTGCACCTTTTACGGGCTGTGTTTTGGGTAGGTTGGTTGGCTTTTTTGGCGTATTTTCAGCGTTCATAATTATTTCCCCAAAAGCAAAATTATTACTAAGCTTGTAGTGTGTCGTAGCGCGCTATCTCAGTGCTTTGCTGGTGTTTTGCCGCTTGCTTATTCGCTTGCTGATGCTATGTCTATCACTAAGCTTGTACTTTTCTTGTACCTAGCTATTGTACTGGCTTAAGGTAAACGGTAAGGAGCCAATTTTTGTATCGTGATGAAATCTGAACATGCTTTCTAGGCTATTGATGAGCTCATTTAATAGATAGGTTAGTTTAAAAGTTTGGCCTAAATAGATTTGTTTGAGGATGTAGATTTGCTTGGGGTTTTAAAAAAGAGTAGTGAAGCGTAGGTAGCAAAGCATAAGTGATGGACTGTGAGCAGCGAAGTGTAAGCGGTGAGGCATGCGTAGTAAAGCACGCATAAATCTTTCGTTTGAGCTTATTTAATGAAGGTAATACTTCCATTATCCGTAGAATATGCATTCTTTGTTTCTTTGTGAGTAAGTTTGAGTATAATTTTTGAGTTACACCGTTATTGGCTTACCTGCGCTCTTTATATCAGCGTTTAAGTTTACCTTTGGTATACGGAGATCCTTATATAAGTCTAGGCTAGGCAACCAAAAACGGATGATATAAAACGAAAAGACCAACAGAGGAAGAAAGGTCGCACCGTGGCCAATAGCTACAAGCAAACCATGAACTTGCCACGCACCGACTTTGCGATGCGTGCAAATCTGCCCGAAAACGAACCAAAGCGCCTTCAATTCTGGAACGATATTGATATTTATCACAAGGTGCTTGAAAAGAATAAGGACAATGCTCCTTTTGTTTTGCATGACGGTCCTCCGTATGCAAATGGTCCTATTCATGTTGGTCATGCGTTCAATAAAATTCTAAAAGACTTTGTAAATAAGAGCCATGCACAGCGTGGTTACTATACTCCCTATATTCCTGGCTGGGACTGCCATGGTCAGCCTATTGAGCACATGGTAGAAAAAACCTTAGGTCCCAAGAAAATGGCTGAAACAAGCCAGCCGGACTTGCGCAAGCTGTGCCGCGAGTGGGCAGAAGAACATATTGATATACAGCGCGAAGGCTTCAAGCGCTTGGGTGTTAATGCTGATTGGGAACATCCTTATCTTACCTTCATTCCTGATTATGAAGCGGGCAACGTAGAAATCTTTAAGACTATGTACCTGAATGGTTCTATCTATCGTGGCCGTAAGCCAATTCACTGGTGCAAGCGTTGTCATACCGCTTTGGCGGAAGCGGAAATTGAATATGGTGATGAAGTTTCGCCTTCAATTTTTGTTAACTTCAAGTTGGATGCGGTACCTCCTATTTTTGAGGCTGCTGGTGTTCCTAATCCGGCCTACGTTTTGATTTGGACCACGACGCCCTGGACGCTTCCGGCTAACACGGGTGTTTGTCTGGCTCCCAATGCGGACTACATCATGGTTCATGCTGATGGTATGTACACCATCATGGCTTATGACCTTTTGGAAGAAGTTGCTCAAACTGCTGGTTGGCAGTCTTATGAGCCAGTAAAGGATGCCGAAGGTAACGTGATTACCGTTAAGGGTCGCGAACTTGCAGGCACTTCTTACACGTGTCCTATTCGTCAAGACTTAAAGGGTATGTTTGTTTACGGCGACCATGTAACGCTTGATTCTGGTACGGGTGCGGTACATACTGCTCCTGGTCATGGTCAGGAAGACTACGCGGTTGGCCTTGAATTTGATTTACCTATTCTAATGCCGGTGGACGACAATGGGGTATTAACCGACGAAGCAGGACGCTTTGCGGGCTTGGATGTAGATGAAGCAAATCCTGAAATCATCAAATGGCTTGATGAACAGGGCGTTTTGGTGGCTCATGTAGATATTACGCACAGCTATCCTCATTGCTGGCGCTGCCATCAGCCGGTTATTTTCCGTGCAACTGACCAGTGGTTTGTTTCCATGGAAAAGAACGACCTGCGCAAGAATGCTCTTGATGCTATTGAAAATAAGGTGAAGTGGGTTCCTGCTTGGTCTTCTCGTCGTATTGGTTCGATGGTGGAAGATCGCCCCGACTGGTGCATTTCTCGTCAACGTTCATGGGGTGTTCCTATTCCGGTATTTAAGTGCGCCAAGTGTGGCTCTACCGTAGCTACGGAAGAAACTTTCGATGCGGTAATTGAACTGTTCCGCACTGAAGGGGCTGACGCTTGGTTTACCAAGGAGCCAAAGGAATACTTGCCTCACGGTACCGCTTGCGAAAAGTGCGGTTGCACCGATCTTCTTCCCGAAAAGGACATTTTGGACGTTTGGTGGGAATCAGGCGTTTCTCATACCAGCGTTTGCAAGCATCGTAGCAGCGAAGGCTTACGTTTTCCTGCGGATTTGTACCTGGAAGGATCTGACCAGCATCGCGGTTGGTTCCAATCTTCTTTGCTTACCAGTGTGGGCGCTTATGGCGTTCCTCCTTACAAGACAGTTATGCACTGCGGCTTTACGGTAGACGAACAGGGTCGCAAGATGTCTAAGTCGCTTGGTAACGGCATCGATCCTGCAGAAGTGTGTAACAAGTACGGTGCTGATGTTTTGCGTCTGTGGGCTGCGAGTGTTGATTTTTCTCAAGATGTAAGCATTTCTGAAAACATTTTGAAGCAGGTATCGGATGCATATCGTCGTTTTCGCAATACGTTCCGTTTCTTGTTGGGCAATTTGGACGACTTCAATCCTGCAACTGATGCGGTTTCCTGGGATACGCTCGAGCCAATTGATGCGTACATGATGGCTAAAACCGTTTCTGTTCTGAAGGACATTGAAACTGCTTATGCCGAATATCGTTTCAAGGATGTGTATCGTAGCGCTTACGACTTCGTGAACGATCTGTCTGCGGTATACATGGACGTAACCAAGGATCGTTTGTATTCTGAAGCTCCTGCTTCAACTCGTCGTCGTGCTGTTCAAATGGTGCTGATGAATATCTTGGAAGTATTGGTGCGCGTATTGTCGCCAATTCTTTCCTTTACCTGCGAAGAAGTATGGGCTCATTACCCCTCAACCGTTCGCGATGAGGAAGGTCGCGAGATTAGCGTTCAGCTTGCTGGTTGGCCAAAGGTTGAAGACTTTACTCCTGCTTTGCCTAGCGAAGAAGAGCTGGCAAAGGTTCTAGCTGACTTCGGCGAAGTTATTGCGGTTCGCGATGTGGTTACCAAGGCATTGGAAGATGCTCGTGGTGAAAAGGTAATTAACAAGAGCCAAGAGGCAATGGTTACGGTAGCTGCTCCTCAGGCGTTGCTTGATCATTTAGCTCGTTATGATGCTGCGGTATTTGAAGAGTTGTTTATTGTGTCAAGCGTTGCCTTTGTTGAAGGGGGAGAACTTGCTGCTACGGTTGAACCCGCAACGGGTGAAAAATGTCCTCGTTGTTGGAACTTCCGTGAATTGGGCGGCAATGCAAACCATCCTCAGGTATGTAAACGCTGTGGCGATGCTTTAGATGCAATTGGTTTTACCGAAGCAGAATAAGTAGTTACATAGTTCGCGCTGGTGGGACAAATTTGAAGAGGTACAACTGAGTACACGGTATGCAGAGTAATACTGATCAAAATACTGAACCAAATAAAGGGGGCACAAAGCCCCCTTTAGAAAACCATGAAGGATCCTCTCTTTCTTCTTTAAACGAAAGGAAAAAGGGTGGGATCCTTTCTCGTGTATCAATAGGTAAGTGTGCGCTGTTTATAGGTGTTGCACTGATATGGTTCGCGTTGGATATGGCAACTAAGGCTTACGCTAATTCCTTTGAGCGTGGTGAAGTGTTTGCGGGTTCTTTTGCAGGATTATTCCAATTTCGCCTTGCTCATAATACCGGTGCGGCATGGAGCATGTTCAGTGGTTCTACGTTCGCCTTAGCGATACTTGCCCTTGTGGTACTTGTCGTTCTCGTGGCAATAGTGGCGTTATTTTCTCGGCGGATAACGTGGCTTGAGGCGTTTTCTCTTGGCCTGGTTTTTGCAGGTGGCATAGGTAACGCTCTCGACCGATTTACCTTAGGGTATGTAGTTGATTTTATTCAGACACTCTTTATTAGTTTCCCTACGTTTAATGTGGCGGATATTGGGGTAACGTGTGGCGTACTTATATTTGCGCTTTCATTTGTTTTACGTACATTTAGTCAAAAGTCTTAAGGTATGTTTCGTATGCTTTAGGAGCTACTCGTAAGAGATTTACCAGTATGAAGGTATTCTACGGAAGCTTTTGTGTACTCTATCTCGTGACAAAACGCTTCTACCAGGTTTAGACTTTAGACTCACGCTTGAGCGAGATTCAATTGAGAAAGGAAACTAGCAAATATGGCTCGTAGTCTTTCAACGACTGTAACGCAAGCTTATGACAACATGCGTCTCGATTCATTTTTATTCGAATCGGGTTTGTATGAATCTCGCAGTAAGGCTGTTAAGCAAATTGAAGCAGGAAAAGTGTTTGTTGGCGGGCAAACTCCTACCAAAAAGACCATTGTCCATGCGGGCGACTTTATTGTGTATGAAGAATATGAAGCCAATGATCGTATTTTCTTAGAGCCGCAAAATATTCCTCTAGATGTGTATTACGACGATGATGATCTTGCAGTTATTAATAAACAGGCAGGACTTATTTGTCATCCTTCTCCTGGGCATCCTGATGGAACGCTTTCCAATGCGCTTATCGCTCGTTATGGACGCGATAACTTAGCTCATATTCAAGGTGATGATCGTCCCGGTATTGTGCATCGTTTAGATGGCGATACCAGCGGGTTGATGCTCATTGCAAAAAATGACGAAGTTGGGTTTGAACTTCAAGATGAAATTCGCTCGCGTAATGTGAATAGGCGTTATTTGTGTCTGGTTCATGGAAATATTGCCAGCGATACGGGCTTGATTGATGCTCCTATTTTCCGTAGTGATAAAAATCGCCTGCGTATGCAAGTGTCTGACAAGCCGCAGGCTCGTTCTTCCGTTACCACATTCAAAGTGCTTGAACGATTTGAATCGGGCAACAAAGATAATGGTTTTTCTTTGATTGAGTGTAAGTTGTATTCGGGGCGAACTCATCAGATTCGTGTGCACATGGAATATATTAAGCATTGGTGCGTGGGTGATCCAACTTACGGCACTCCTGGTAAGGCAGATAATTTAGGACTTCATCGACAGTTCTTGCATTCTTACTTTATTGAGTTCACTCATCCTAAAACACAAGAGACGCTTAATTTTTTGGCACCGTTCCCGCAGGATTTGCGTGAAGTAATGCATAAGTTGCGTGATCGTCGCATCGGCCTTACCGATGCTGGCAGAGAAGTGCTGCAGCAGTATTGCGAGCAAGGACGAGGGGTTGCCGATACGATTGATATTTCCAAGGTGGAATCGTTTAGTCACCTGTAGATTAAGGGACGGGTATGGCTGCTAATAACAAATCAAAGCTCAAACTTCTTTCTATTCAACGCATGCTAGAAGAAGAAACCGATGCTGAACATGGTCTTTCAATGACAGAAATAATTCGACGTTTAGCAGAAGAAGGTATAGCAGCTGAGCGTAAAAGTATCTATCGCGATTTGGAAATTCTTCGCGAATTTGGCCTAGATATTAAAACGTACCAACGCAACCCTGTTGAATACGCCATAGATCATCGTGATTTCACCCTTTCGGAATTAATGCTTATGGTTGATGCGGTTGCATCAAGTAAATTTCTTACGGTGCGTCAAGCTAACGTGCTTTTGGCAAATATCAAATCGCTTGCTAGTTTAAGTCAGCAAGAAAAGCTTGATCGCTCCATTCATGTAGAAGGACGCATTCGCTCTAAAACCGATTGTGTATTTGAAGCAGTGGATGGCATTCATGAGGCCATTAGGTCGCGAAAAAAGATCGCCTTCCGCTATATGCACTATGGGATTGACGGAAAGCGTCATCCCGCGCGTGATGGTGAGTTTTATGTCCTCACGCCTGTGGGAGTTTCATATGATGGCGGTTTTTATTACGCTACGTGCTGGAGCGACAAATATCAGGCGTTCAATGAATACCGTATCGACCGTATGGATAAGCTTTGCATAACGGACGAAAAAACGACAAGAAACGAAGAAATTGCCCAGTATTCCTTTACCAAGGATTCTCATGAATACTTTGGTCGCTTTGATGGACCACAAGTAACGGCCATTCTTTCGGTTCGGGGAGATAAGGTAGAAATTATTACCGATCGATTTGGTAAGCATGCTGAATTAATTCCCGATGGGGACAATGCCAAAGCATTGGTTTCAGTACGGGTAAGCCCGCAATTTTTTGGCTGGATTGCGGGCTTAGAAGGCGCGGTGAAAATTATTGGTCCTCATACCTTGCTTGAAGAATATAAGGCGTATTTACAGTCACTGCTTGATAATTGTTAATTCTTGAATCTATGAGGTGCTGATCACCAAATTTCCTTGTTTGTTGATGAAGGTATAGGTGCGATTATCTTCTAAGGTAAGGCTAAAAATTGATCGTGAAACCACAGGCTGCAAGGAATTTGTTGCTTCACTTTGTGACAGTTCGCTGGTTTGCACGAGTGAAAGAAGATGCACGTTGGCGACCTGCTTTCCTACCAAGTTCGCATTGCGGCGGTAAGCGAGCCACTGAAGACAGGATTGCTCATTAGCTTCTTTTCCTGCTTCAGAATCGTTTCGTTGTAAGAAAATAGGTGCATTGGTGTCCAAAAATCCTGTCCAAACGTTTAGGGAGGATCCGTTTGAGTGGGGCGCCAGTACAACATCAATAGTTTCAAAGCGCAACAAAAGCGGGGCATCTTGCATCCAACGACCATCGTATCCCTCCCAAATTCGTTGGATATCAACCAGATAAGTGCCGGGAAGTCTTTTGAATATTCGGCCATTCCAAACATCAGACGTTACGTCATTAGGTCTATTAAAAGAATTAGCAAGTATTAAATGGCCATCCTGATAGCAGGGCCCGCTATTAAGGGCGCTGTTGAAGGCTTGTTTGCGAAGGGAAAACGTGTGTGGATTCGCGAAAGCTTCAAGTGCACTGGAAAGTCTTTGTGGGATAGGGAATGAATCATTGGTGCCAGAATCCTTTTGAGAAAATTCTAAGGCATTACAGAAACAGGAGGAGGTAGGTAGATAGTCGGGGATGGTAGAAGCATTATTGGTGCTGCCATAGAGCGTTTTGATAGGGGATTCTTTAAGGGCTAACATACCGCGCTCCTTTCTGCGTTGTGAGGGAAAGGCAAAGTAAACAGACGATAGCTCGGCCTTGCAGTATCTTGCAATGTTCGCTGCGAGGTATCTTGCTGTTTGACGGATTGAAGTGTACGAAAAAGATTTTTTAATCCTGTCCCTAATAGGGGACATGCTTGTTTTGTAAAAGACTCATACTAGGCACTGTTAGTTACAAGGTATTCGCTAAGCATTGCCAGGAAAAATACAGGTTTAGTCCTTTTATTTACTCTCTAATCTTGTGAGTAAAAGGCCGTATTGGATAAGGAGTTATCATGAAACGCAGTCGTTTGTTTGATTCATTTTTCATTGCTGGTTTTCAACGCTATGACGGTGCGTTTGTATTCAACCAACTCGGGGTAGGAACAACGCTTAGTCTGGTTCCTGAATTTGATAATCCATACGACCCGGAGGCAATTGCCTTGTATTTTGGAAATACTATGCTTGGTTATGTTCCGCGCGATCGTAATGAAGCATTGTCGCAGCTTTTGTATTTTGGTCACAACGATGTTTTTGAATGCCGTGTTTTACAGGTTAACCCCGAAGAAAATCCATGGAAGCAGGTGCGGGTTGGGGTGTATGTAACAGATAAATCGGGCAGCTAATACTTCCTTTTGTTCGTTTTTTTTTCTTCTGTTCTTTTGGGGATTCGATCATGGTAGGAGCAGGGCTTTGGTTTTGCTTCTTATCTATAGTTAGACAACGTTTACAAATGGTTTTCTAGTTAGGCAAACCCGAACCGCAAAGCTTCGCTACAATAGGGCACGAACATAGTAAAGGAGGCTTTGCGTGCAAAGCGGTGTGTGTGCATGGTAAAAGAAGATACACAAGCAAATAAGCTTAATTGGGAAAATTCAAAACGAAAAGCGCAAAGGCTCGAAACGCTTGATGCGCTAGAATCAGGAAAAGATGCGGTTATTTCAGCGGTTAATTGTGCCGATGTTTCCCTTCGAAAGCATATTTTAGATATGGGTCTTACTCCTGGCACGGAGGTTACGCTGGTGAAACGTGCCCCTATGGGGGACCCTATTGAACTTCGTCTTCGTGGGTACGAACTTACCTTACGTAGTGATGATGCTTCTCATATTGAAGTTAAAAATGTG
>OCHL01000331.1_pt1 | contig 49921 bp, 47 predicted proteins | sample 1538421 | NCBI WGS metagenome assembly OCHL01 (sample SAMN04571690, study PRJEB22368) | human gut metagenome | biome: human gut; material: stool | host: Homo sapiens | place: Luxembourg | collected 2012-06-01 | reverse complement strand
TGGTCCGAGTGGCGAGAATCGAACTCACGGCCTCTTGAACCCCATTCAAGCGCGCTACCAAAACTGCGCTACACCCGGATATCGTCCTCTGCCTCCCTACCGAAGCATCGGCGACAAGAAATATTATACTCAGATGCAGTGGTTTTGTCAACCGCTTTTTTGAATTTTTTCGTGTTTTTTGAAGAAAAGTCTGATTTATACGCACATACGCCGTTTTATTTGCCCTGCTCCGCCTGCAGCTGCTTATCTTTTTCCAGCAGCGGTTTCAGGTACTGGCCGGTAAAGCTGCCGGGCACCTCGGCCACCTGCTCAGGGGTGCCCTCGGCCACGATCTCACCGCCGGCGCTGCCGCCCTCGGGGCCGAGATCAATGATGTGGTCGGCACACTTGATGAGATCCAGGTTGTGCTCGATGACGATGACGGTGTTGCCCGCGTCCACCAGCTTCTGCAGCACCTCGATCAGTCGGTGCACATCTGCGATGTGCAGGCCGGTGGTGGGCTCGTCGAGGATATACACCGTCTTGCCGGTGCTGCGGCGGGCCAGCTCATTGGCCAGCTTCACACGCTGGGCTTCGCCACCGGAAAGGGTGGTGGCGCTCTGGCCCAGGGTCACATAGCCAAGGCCCACGTCCAGCAGGGTCTGCAGCTTGCGGGCGATCTTCGGCTGGTTGGCAAAGAAGGCCACCGCTTCTTCCACCGTCATGTTCAGCACATCGGAAATGGTCTTTTCCTTATACTTTACCTCCAGCGTTTCCCGGTTGTAGCGCGCACCTTTGCACACTTCGCAGGGCACATACACATCCGGCAGGAAGTGCATCTCGATCTGCAGAATGCCGTTGCCCTCGCAGGCCTCGCAGCGGCCGCCTTTGACGTTGAAGCTGAACCGGCCCGGACCATAGCCGCGCATTTTGGCGTCCTGTGTCTGGGAAAACACGGTACGGATATCATTGAACACACCGGTATAGGTGGCGGGGTTGGAGCGCGGCGTGCGGCCGATGGGCTGCTGGTCGATGCCGATGACCTTATCCACAAACTCCAGCCCTTCTACCCCATCGCACTTGCCCGCGCGGGAGCGTGCACCATTCAGCTCACAGGCAAGGGTCTTATACAGAATTTCATTGATCAGGCTGGACTTGCCGGAGCCGGAAATGCCGGTCACGCAGATGAACTCGCCCAGCGGGAATTTCACGTCGATGTTGCGCAGGTTGTTTTCTCGTGCGCCCTTCACGGTGAGGTAATTGCCGTTGCCGGTGCGGCGGGTCTGCGGCACCTCGATACGCTTGCGGCCGGAAAGGTAATCGCCAGTGATGCTGCGCTTGGCCTTGCAGATGTCCTTGACGGAACCCGCCGCCACGATCTCGCCGCCGTGCACACCCGCACCGGGGCCCACGTCCACGATATAATCCGCACTGCGCATGGTGTCCTCGTCGTGCTCGACAACGATAACCGTGTTGCCCAGGTCGCGGAGATTTTTGAGCGTTGCAATGAGCTTGTCGTTATCGCGCTGGTGCAGGCCGATGGAGGGCTCGTCCAGCACATACAGCACGCCGGACAGGGCGCTGCCGATCTGGGTCGTCAGGCGGATGCGCTGGCTCTCGCCGCCGGACAGCGTCCCCGCCGACCGGGCCAGCGTGAGGTAATCCAGACCCACGCTCTGCAAAAACTGCAGGCGGTTCTTGATCTCCTTCATGATCTGGCCGCCGATCTGGCGCTGCTTTTCGGTGAGGTTCGGCTCATTTTCGGCGATGAACTTCAGCTCGTCGCGGATGGACATCTCGCAGAAATCGCTGATGTTCTTATCCCCGATGGTCACGGCCAGCACCACCGGCTTCAGGCGCTTGCCGTGGCAGTCCGGGCACTCCACGCCGGACATGAAGCTGCCGATCTCCTCTTTCATCCACTCGCTGTTGGTCTCGCGGAAACGGCGCTCCAGATTCTCCACGATGCCCTCAAAGGTGTTGTAGTACACACCGCTGCCGAACTCGTTGGTGCGGTGCATCTCGATCTTCTCGCCATTGGTGCCGTAGAGCAGGGCGTTGACGGCTTCGGTGCTCATATCTTTGATGGGCGTATCCAGCGTGAAACCGTACTTTTTCCCAAGGCCGAGGTAGTACATCTCGCTCACAGAGCCTTCTGCATAATACCAGCCGCTGGCCTTGATGGCACCATCGCGGATGGACAGGTTCCGGTTGGGCAGGATGCGCTCCTCATCCACCCGCATGAAAGTGCCGAGACCGGTACACTTTTCGCAGGCACCCAGCGGATTATTAAAGGAGAACAGCCGAGGTGACAGGTCGCTGATGGAGATGCCGTGTTCCGGGCAGGCAAAGTTCTGGCTGAAGGTCATGCACTCGCCGCCGATGACATCCACCTCAGCGATGCCGCCGGTGAGGGCCAGCGCCGTCTCCAGCGAATCCGCCAGACGGCCCCGGATGCCCTTGCGCAGCGCCAGACGGTCCACGACGATCTCCACCGTGTGCTTGACGTTCTTTTCCAGCTTGATCTCCTCGTCGAGATCGTACATGTTGCCGTCAATCTTCACGCGGGCGTAGCCGCCGCGGCGGGCGGCGTCCAGCTCCTTCTGCTGGGTGCCCTTGCGTTGGCGCACCACCGGGGCCAGCACCTGAAACTTCGTGCCTTCGTCCAGTTTCAGCACTGCATCCACCATCTCGTCCACGGTCTGCTGGCTGATGACCCGCCCACACACCGGGCAGTGCGGCACGCCGACACGGGCGTACAAAAGACGCAGGTAATCGTAAATTTCGGTCACAGTGCCCACGGTGGAACGCGGGTTGTGGCTGGTGGTCTTCTGGTCAATGGAGATGGCCGGTGAAAGGCCTGTGATCTCGTCCACATCGGGCTTGTCCATGCGGCCCAAGAACATACGGGCATAGCTGGACAGGCTCTCCACATAGCGGCGCTGACCGTCGGCGTAGATGGTGTCGAAAGCAAGGCTCGACTTGCCCGAACCGGAAAGGCCGGTCATGACGATCAGCTTTTCCCGCGGGAGGGTCAGGCTGACATTTTTCAGGTTGTGCTCGCGGGCACCTTTGATGACGATCTTATCGTTTGCCAAGGTATTTTCTCCCTTTTCGTTGTGTCTGTGAATGGTTCTGTTTGCGCTCCGTCTCGGCGGCAGAGTCCACGGTGGGGTTCTCGCCCCGGCGCAGGCGGTCGATCTGGTCCCGCAGGAAGGCCGCGTGCTCGAACTCCAACAGCTTTGCCGCTTCCTTCATCTCGCGGGTCAGGCGCTCAATGGCGGCTTCCCGCTCCAGTTTGCCCATGCGGCGGGTGTTGAGCTTGGCGTTCTCAGCCTTATCGCTGATCTCGATGCTGTCCGCAATGGCTTTAACGATGGTCTTGGGCACGATGCCATGTTCTTTATTATAGGCCATCTGAATGGCGCGGCGGCGCTCGGTCTCGGTGATGGCGCGGTCCATGCTGTCGGTGACCACGTCCGCATACATGATAACAAGGCCCTCGGCGTTGCGGGCAGCGCGGCCAATGGTCTGGATGAGGCTGGTCTCGCTGCGCAGGAAACCTTCTTTATCGGCGTCCAGAATGGCCACAAGGCTCACTTCGGGCAGGTCGAGGCCTTCACGCAGAAGGTTGATGCCCACCACCACGTCGATGGAGCCCAGACGCAGGTCCTTGATGATCTCCATGCGCTCGAAGGTATCCACCTCGTGGTGCATATACTTGACCTTGATGCCCTGCTCGGTGAGATAATCGGTCAGGTCCTCGGCCATCTTTTTGGTCAGAGTGGTCACCAGAACGCGCTCGTGCCGCTCGATGCGGGTGTTGATCTCGCCCAACAGGTCCACCACCTGCCCTTCCACCGGGCGCACCGAAATGAGCGGGTCCAGCAGACCGGTGGGCCGGATGACCTGCTGCGCCACCTGGGTACTGTTCTGGCGCTCGTAGTCGCCGGGGGTAGCCGAGACGAAGATCATCTGGTTCAGTTTGGACTCCACTTCCTCGAACTTCAGCGGGCGGTTGTCGAAGGCCGACGGCAGACGGAAGCCGTACTCCACCAGCGTCTTTTTGCGGGCATAGTCGCCGCCGTACATGGCACGCACCTGCGGCAGAGTGACGTGGCTCTCGTCCACGAACAGCAGGAAATCGTCCGGGAAATAATCCAGCAGGGTGGTCGGCATACTGCCCGGCGCGCGGCCGGAGAGCACCGCCGAATAGTTCTCGATGCCCTTGCACATGCCCACCTCGTTGAGCATCTCGATGTCGTAATTGGTGCGCTGGGCGATGCGCTGAGCCTCGATGAGCTTGCCCTCGGCGGTGAACTGCTTCACCTGCGCATCACACTCGGCGCGGATCTTTTCCAGCGCAGCCGCCTTTTTCTCGGCACTGACGATATAATGGCTGGCCGGGAAGATGGCCACATGCTTCACCACGTTCTGCTTCGCGCCGGTAAGCGGATTGAACTCGGTGATGCGGTCGATCTCGTCCCCGAAGAACTCCACCCGGATGGCAAGCTCGCTCATATAGGCAAGGTAAATGTCCACGATATCGCCGTGCACCCGGAACTTATTGCGCACAAAATTCACGTCGTTGCGTTCATACTGTAGTGTAACCAGCTTCTGGCACAGCTCGTCGCGCTCCATCTGCATCCCCGGCCGCAGGCTGATGACCATGCTGCGGTAGTCGATGGGGTCACCCAGCGAGTAGATGCAGGATACCGACGCCACAATGATGACATCCCGCCGCTCGGAAAGGGCCGCCGTGGCCGAGTGGCGCAGGCGGTCGATCTCGTCGTTGATGGCACTATCCTTTTCAATATAGGTGTCGGTGCTGGGAATATAGGCTTCCGGCTGGTAGTAGTCGTAGTAGCTGACGAAGTACTCCACCGCGTTGTTCGGGAAGAAGGACCGGAACTCGGTGCACAGCTGGGCCGCCAGTGTTTTGTTATGCGCCAGCACCAGTGTGGGCCGGTTGCACTGGGCAATGACGTTGGCCATGGTGAAGGTCTTGCCGCTGCCGGTGACGCCAAGCAGAGTCTGGCAGCGGTCCCCCCGCTCTACGCCCTTTACCAGTGTTTCAATGGCCTGCGGCTGGTCGCCGGTGGGCTGGTAAGAGGATACCAGTTCAAATTTTTCGTCTGCCATCTTCCCTCTCCTCTCCGGCCCTCGCGCAAAGAACCACAATCAGTTGTATTTCACGCTATGATTATAGCACAGCAGTTTTATAATGTAAACAGTTTTTTGTTGTCCGACCCGTCAGGGCCAGAACAGCGTGCCGGTCTTGAAATCGAAGATGGGCAGGCGGTTCGCATCCCGCATGGAGAAATACTCGGTATCTGTCAGGATGAAGTGGTCCAACAGATGAATTTTCACCAGGCCCAGCGCCCGGGCAATGCTGCCGGTGGCGTCCATGTCTTCCATGGAGGGCAGCGCCACGCCGTTGGGGTGGTTGTGGCAGAGCACCACAGCATCGGTTCCGCCTTTGATGGCCGCCGCTACCACATCCTTGATGTCCAGGCTCACCCGGTCGGAGGTGCCCTCCCGCAGCCAGACGGCGGCACGCACCCGCCTGCGGCTGTCCAGACTGACCAGCATGGCGCGCTCGTAGTCCGACCAGGCGAACTTTGCCATCAGGTAGCTGCCCATCTGCTCGGTGGTCTTGATGCAGCGGGTGGTGCTGGTGCGGCTGCGGCCATAGTAGCGGCAGATCTGCGGCAGCAGATGCAGCATCCGGGCACTGGCCGGGCCCACACCCTCCACGGTGCACAGTTCTTCCTCGCTGGCCTCCAGCACGGCGGCAAAATCGCCGAAGCGGTCGATCAGGTCGTGGGCGATGCCGTTGGTGTCCTTCTGCGCATTGGTCAGATAGAGGATGTACTCCAGCGCTTCGTGCTCAGCCAGGCTGTCCAACCCGTAGTTCTGCACCCGCTCCCGCATCCGCTGGCGGTGACCCTTGTGCCGTTTTTGTTCTGCCATGACGGTTCTCCTTTTCTGCTTCGTTCCTTATAATAGTACCCATTTTGCCGCCAGAACTCAAGGCTTGCGGGAAAATATATTTTTGCGCGTTGACTTGCAGCAGATGCTGTATTACTATAAAAGTACACTTTATAGATTGAGGAACACTTATGAAACAATATACCGCAACCGTCAACGACGACGGTGTCCGTCTCTCACGCTTTGTGCAGAGCGTGACCCGCGACTTCCCCACCAGCCTGCTGTACAAAAGCTTCCGCAATAAGCGGGTGAAGGTAAACGGCAAAAAAGCTGCGCCGGAGTACCGCCTGCAGACAGGCGACCTCATTGAGCTGTACATCAACGACGAGTTCTTCCCGCCCGAGGGCGCAAAGCCCGCCGTGCCGAAAGCCGCCCCGAAGAAAAAGCAGAATCAGCCCAAGGTCACTGTCATCTACGAGGATGAAAACATCGCTGTGCTGTACAAACCCACCCACCTTTTGTGCCACAGCGACCGCACCGGCGATGCAAACCTTGTGGATGCCTTCACCCAATATCTGGCCGAAAAGGGCGAGTATGACCCTCACGGCGAGAACCGCTTCAAGCCTGGCGTCTGCAACCGGCTGGACCGCGGCACCGAGGGCCTTGTCATTGCGGCCAAGAGCTACGCCGCCTTGCGGGACATGAACGAGATCATCCGCACCGACCTGCTCAAGAAGGAATACTACACCATCACGGTGGGCATCCCGCAGTCCGGGCGGTTCACCGCGTGGTGGGAGCACGACGAGAAAAACAACAAGGTGAGCATCCACGCCCACCAGTCGCAGGACGAGCGCCGCAAGCAGATCATCACGGACGTGGACGTGCTGCGCACCGCCGGGCCCTTTGCCTTGTGCAAGATCGGGCTCATCACCGGCCGCACCCACCAGATCCGCGCTCACCTGGCCTACCTGGGCCGCCCGGTGCTGGGCGACATCAAGTACGGCAACCGCAAGATGAACGAGCGCACCGGCACCAAAACGCAGGCCCTGTGCGCCGTGCGCATCAGCTTCCTCGATATCCCGGAGGAAAACACCCTGCATTACCTCTCCGGCAAAGTCATCAAGCTGAAGGACCCGCAGATCGTGAAGCAGTTTGATGCGCTGGACAAAAACAAGACTGAACCTGCCAAAGGAGAATAATACCATGGAACTGAACGCCTACTTCAAAAGCATCATCGAGCAGGACCGTGAGCATGTGGTCATCTGCGATCTGAACCACACCATCCTATACATGAATCCTTCGGCCATCCGGGACTACGCCAAATACGGCGGTGCTTCCCTGCTGGGCCGCAGCCTGATGAACTGCCACAACCCGCAGTCTGTGGCCGCCATCCAGAAGGTGGTGGACTGGTTTGCCGCCGACAAAAGCCACAACCTCATCTTCACCCACTATGACGCCAAGCACGACCGGGACGTCTACATGGTGGCTCTGCGGGATGATGACGGAAACCTCATCGGCTACTACGAGAAGCACGAGTCCCGCACGCGGGAGACCATGAAGCGGTACGATATGGAGTAAGATTTCATGCAGAAGATCGACCTTTCCACCTGGCCCCGGGCAGAGCTGTTCCGGTTCTTTTCCGGGGTGTCGCAGCCGTTTTACAGCGTCACCTTCCGGGTGGACGTGACGAACCTCCACGCCTACGCGAAGGCCCACGGCATCTCCTTCTATTATGCCCTCGGATATCTGGTGACCGACGCCGTGAATGCCGTGGAGAACTTCCGCTATACCATCCGGGCGGGTGAAGTGTGGCTGCTGGATGAACGCATCCCCAGCCTGACCGACCGGAAACTCAGCAGCGAGCAGTTCCACATCGTCACCCTGCCGAAGACCGGCACGCTGGACGAATTCTGCCGGGCGGCCAAAGCCAAAAGTGACGCGCAGAAAACCTTTCTGGACCAGAGCGGTGAGCTGGATGACCTCATCTACATTTCCTGCACCCCGTGGTTCGACCTGACCGGCTGCACCAACGAGCGGGATTTTGATAAGGACGACAACATCCCGCGCATCACATGGGGCAAGTATGTCCCGGAAAATGGCCGCGAAACACTGGGCATGAGCCTGGAAGTGAACCACCGGTTTATTGACGGGTACCATCTGGGGCTGTTTTACAAACATCTGCAAGCGAATATTGATGCATTATAAACAAAAAAATCTGCCGCACATTGTACGGCAGATTTTTTTGTTATGTGTTACTTTTTATCCTGTTCCTGCGCTTCCTGGGATCCCTGATTTTTGCGCAGCTCTTTGATGCGCTTTTTCTCGCTCTGGACGTGGGGCCAGGGCCAGGTGAAGCCCTCGTTGGCTTTGCACCAGCGGGTGAGCGGGTAGAACGCAAAGGCCAGGCCGAAGATGTAGAGCAGCGCGTACAACAGGGCATCCAGCGTGACAAGGGCATCCAGCGCGCCGATCACCGCTACCACGCAGCCCGCCTTTAGAAAGAACAGGCCATTCTGGCGGCAGTATTCCTCAAAGTGTTCGGCCTTGACGGCACGGCGGCCCTGATCGCCCCAGACACGGGGATTTTTCATGACCGAGTAGCCGTAAAAGACCATCATCAGGCCAAGGGTGAGCTGAAAGCCAAAAAACATCGGTGGTACCTCGTGTGTTGTCGGTTAATCCTCAAAGAACGGCTTCATGAAAGGCAGGAAGTCCAGCGTTGCAAAATAGTCACGCGGGGTCTCGGCACGGCGGATCAGGCGATGGCTGCCGTCCTCGCACAGCAGCACTTCGGCGCTGCGCAGCTTGCCGTTGTAGTTGTAGCCCATGGCAGAACCGTGTGCACCGGTGTCGTGGATATAGACGATATCGCCGATGTCGATCTTCGGCAGCATGCGGTCGATGGCAAACTTGTCGTTGTTCTCGCACAGACCGCCCACCACATCGTACATGTGGTCGCAGGGGGCATCCTCCTTGCCCAGCACGGTGATGTGATGGTAAGCGCCGTACATAGCCGGGCGCATCAGGTTGGCCGCGCAGGCGTCCAGACCGATGTACTCCTTATAAATGTGCTTCTCGTGGATGGCAGTGGCCACCAGTGCGCCGTAGGGGCCGGTGGTGAAGCGGCCCATCTCGGTGAAGATGGCCACATCGCCCATGCCTGCGGGGACGAGGATCTCCTCAAATTTCTTGCGCACACCCTCACCGATGGCCATGATGTCGTTCTCGGTCTGCTCGGGGCGGTACGGGATGCCCACGCCGCCGGACAGGTTGATGTAGCCGATGTGCACACCGGTGGCCTTCTGCACACGGACAGCCAGCTGGAACAGGATACCGGCCAGCTCGGGATAGTATTCGTCGGAGATGGTGTTGGAAGCCAGGAAGGCATGGATACCAAAGTTCTTGGCGCCCTTGGCCGCCAGCTTCTTATAGCTCTCGATCATCTGCTCCTCGGTCATGCCGTACTTGGCATCACCGGGCTTGTCCATGACCTGGAAGCCCTCCTCGCTCTCGCCCAGACTGAAGGTGCCGCCCGGGTTATAGCGGCAGAAGATATTCTCGGGCACACCGGCCACACGCTCCAGGAATTCCACCATGGTGGCGTCATCCAAGTTGATGTAAGCGCCCAGCTCATAGGCCTTCTTCATGTCCTCCACCGGGGTCTGGTTGGAGGAGAACATGATGTCGCTGCCGGTGAAGCCGCAGGCCTCGCTGAGCATGAGCTCGGTCAGGGACGAGCAATCCACGCCGCAGCCTTCTTCCTTGAGGATCTGCAGGATGACGGGGTTCGGCAGAGCCTTGACGGCAAAATACTCCTTGAAACCCTTGTTCCAGCTGAACGCCTTGTTGATGCGGCGGGCATTCTCGCGGATGCCTTTTTCGTCGTAAACATGGAAGGGCGTGGGCACATCCTGAATGATCTCCTGCGCCATTTCCTCGGTCAGAAACGGTTTCTTTTCCATAGTTACATCCCTCTCATTTTATATGCACGCGGCCCATTGCCGCATTACAGCTTCAGATTCTGTCGTGTCGGCGTGAAGGTGGGGATCATCTTCGCCAGCTGCTGCACCACGCCTTCATCGTTGTGGGCAGCGGCGGCTTCCAGCGCCTGCAGCTGCTCGTAGAACTGGGCCAGATCGATGGTGCGCGGACTTGCCACGAAGATCTTGTTGTGCTGGGTGCGGCGCATCTTGTCCTGCTCCTCATCCATCATCAGTTCTTCGTAGAGCTTCTCGCCCGGGCGCAGGCCCACGATCTTGATTTCCATGTTCACGCCCGGCTCATAGCCGTAAAAGCGGATGAGCTGCTTGGCAAGATCCATGATCTTGACCGGCTCACCCATGTCCAGCACATAGATATTGCCGCTTTCGGCCAGCGCACCGGCCTGCAGCACCAGCTGGGCCGCTTCCGGAATGGTCATAAAGTAGCGCTCAATGTTGGGATCCGTCAGGGTGACAGGCCCGCCTTTTTTGATCTGGGCCTCAAACAGCGGAATGACGCTGCCGTGGCTGCCCAGCACATTGCCAAAACGCACAGCCACACACTTCATATCCGTGTTGCCCGCAAAGGTCTGGATGAGCATTTCGCAGATGCGCTTGGTACAGCCCATCACACTGGTGGGGTTCACAGCCTTATCGGTGGAAAGCTGCACGAACCGCTCCACGTCGTGTTCGCTGGCGCTCACCAGCAGATTTTTGGTGCCCAGAACATTATTCTTCACGGCCTCGGCAGGGCTGACCTCCATCAGCGGCACATGCTTGTGTGCTGCCGCATGGAACACCACAGTGGGATGATAGGTTTCAAAAACCTCATCCAGACGCTTTTTATCGCGGATGGAACCAATGAGTACCGTTACCGGGATATCCCGGCCGTACTTCTGCTGCAGCTCCATCAAAAGCTCATAGGCGCAGTTCTCGTAGATATCAAAAATAAGCAGCTTGCCGGGCTTGAAGCGCATCACCTGGCGGCACAGCTCACTGCCGATGGAACCGCCGCCGCCGGTCACCAGCACCGTCTTGCCAGTGAGGTAGCCGGAGATCTTGTCGGTATCCAGCGTCACCTCGTCGCGAGAGAGGAAGTCTGCCGGGTTCAGTTCCCGGAAGGCCCCCTGCTGCGGTGCACCAGTGCCCACCAGCTGCGGGTCGCTGAGCACCTGCACCGCACAGTGGGTGCTGACGCACAGGTCGATGACATGGTTCAGGCGGCTGCCCTTCAGGGTGGGGATGGCAATGATGATGCTGTGGATGCCGTAGCGCTTACACAGCTCCGGGATCTCCTCCAGCGTGCCCTTGACCGGCACGCCGTGAATGGTCTGGTTCCGCTTGGCGAGGTCATCGTCCACCGCCACCACCGCGTGGCCGTATTCCTTGTTGGATTTGCACACATTGATGGCCCAGGCACCGGCCTCGCCTGCACCCACGATCATCACGGGGCGGTTGGGGTCCTTAGCCGGGACCCTGCGCAGGCGTTCGCCCAGCGGGTGGTTCAAAAACAACCGCCACGCCAGACGGCTGCCGCCCACCAGCAGGAAGATCAGCACCGCCGCCATGCAGTTGGCAGAGTTGAACAGGACGCCGTGGATGCACAGGCGGTTGACCGCATACACGATGCCGGTGGGCACCGCGATCATGCCCGCCAGACGAAGCAGATCGCGCTCGCCGGCGTACTTCCACAGCACCGAATACAGTCCGCCCGCCAGAAAGCAGGCCACATACACCGCCACGATCCAGGGCAGGTTCGCATACAGGATGGCACGGTTGTGGGGCCACCAGGCGGCCTCCACCGCACCATCGGCGCGCAGCAGCAGCGCAAAGTAGAAGCTGAACGCCACGATCAGCGCATCCAGCAGCACCAGCACCGCCCGGCGTGCCAGCACCTGCGGCGTGTTCTTGGTTTTCTCTTTCACGAAAAAGTCCTCTTTTTCCCTCAGCGCAGGCACACTTCCTGCGCCGCTATTTTTGCCGGACCCGGTCCGGCTGCAGGGAGACGATATGCTCCCACTCCTGTATTATACTCACAATTGCACACCGTGTCCAGAAATTTTACGTTTTTCCCGTCCGTGGAAAATGCTGCACAGCTCTTTGCCCAGCCCCAGCGGCCAGGCCGCCAGCAGAAACACGGCTGCCATGCCGCTGCCGCCCGCCGCAAGGGCCGCCAGCTGAAGCGGCAGTTCGGCGGTCAGCGGGTCGGCAAGAACGGTCCGCAGGCCCACGCCCGCCGCAGCCGCCAGCACCGCCGCCAGTGCCGGTGCCCCCAGCCAGCGGAAGAACGCGTGGGGCGTCCCGCTGGAAAACAGCAGCCGTCCGGTGTTGGCCGTGCAGGTGTACAGGCTGGAAAGCAGGATCACCGCCAGAAAGCCTTTCATGCCAAAGCGCGGCAGCAAAAGCACCACCCCCGCGATGCGCAGGATGGAGTCCCACACGCTGTAGCGGAAGGCCGCCTTCTGCTCCCCCACCCCCTTCATGGCCCCGTCCACCATGCTTTCCAGATACATCAGCGGCATGGCCGGGGCCAGCGTTTCCAGGTAAAACCCGGCGTCCGCGCTCTGGTACAGCAGCTGTGCCGCCGGGCAGCCCCACACCCAGAACAGTGCCCCGGCCAGCGCGGAGAAGTAGCCGGTGAGCCGCAGCATCCGGTCCAGAAGCGCGTTGAGCCGTTTTGTCTGGCCTAGAATGTGCGCCTGGGTGATCTCCGGCATCAGCAGCACCGAAAGGCTGCCCAGCAGCCCGAAGGGAAAGGTAAGCAGCGGCAGGGCCATGCCTTTCAGTTCACCATACTGCTCCAGTGCCGCGCTGCGCCCGCCCGCCCCGGCCAGATAGACCGCAAGGCAGGCGGGCACCAGCATGTTCTCAGCCGTGTGCAGGGCGCTGGCCAGTGCCCTGCCGCCTTCCACCGGCCACAGGATGTCCCACAGGCGGCGGCCCGGGTCGGCAGGGCGGACGGCCTTCTGCCCGGCAAAGCAGCGCCGGGCTTCCTGCCGGTAAAACAGCAGCATCAACACGGAAGAAACCGCCTCGCTGGCTGCCGTGGAAGCCAGCACCAGCGTACAGCGCAGCCCCACATCTGCCCCTGCCGTGCGGGTGAGGGCCAGCACCACCAGCGCAATGCGCACCGCCTGCTCGGCCAGCTGGCTGAGCACATTGGGCGTCACCCGCCGCCGGGCCAGAAAAAAGCCGCGCAGCACCGCCGACACCGCCATCCAGGGCATGCCCAGTGCCGAGGCCTGCAGTGCACCGGCGGCGCGTACATCACCCAGCCACCATTTTGCCGCAAGGCCAGCCGTGGCCAGCTGTGCCGCAGCTGCCGCAAACCCCAGCGCCAGCCCGGCCGCCAGCAAGCGCCGCAGCATCCCCCGGGCGCTGCCGCTGTGTTCCGGCGTGCTGAGCTCCTCCGCCATGAGCCGCGTTGCCGCCACCGACACACCCGCCGTGGCCAGCGTGACGAACAGCGAATACACCGCCAGAACCAGCTGATACAGGCCCATGCCCTCGCCGCCCAGCGCGTTTGCCAGCCAGATGCGCAGGCCCATGCCGGCCAGCCGCAGCACCACGTCTGAACCGGTGAGCAGCGCTGCATTTTTTAAATAGCTCTGCCGCATGGCGCACCTCCTGCCGGAATGTTCCGGTTCCAGCATATGAAGCGGCGGAACAGGATATGCAAAAGCAGAGCGGCGCGGCGGGTTGTTTCCCGCGCACTTTTATGGTATAGTAAAGGGGCGGCCTTTGCAGCCGTATTCTGATCAAGGAGGAAGCACACGGCAAACGCCCCGCGCCCGCCGTGCGCAAAAAGAGAATGAGCGAAGAATGCACCCATGACTGCTCCAGCTGCGGAGCAGCATGTTCTTCCCGCGATGCAGCGCCCAAGCATGACGCACCCAACCCCAACAGCAGCGTCAAAAAGGTCATCGGCGTTGTGTCCGGCAAGGGCGGCGTTGGCAAGAGCATGACCAGCGCCCTGCTGGCCTGCGCCATGGCACGCCGCGGCTACCACTGCGGCATTCTGGATGCCGACATCACCGGCCCTTCCATCCCGAAGCTGTTCGGCATCCATGGCCGTGCCATGGCCGACGACAAGGGCTGCTGGCCCATCCAGAGCCGCATGGGCATCGATGTCATGAGCATCAACCTGCTGGTGGAAAATGAGGAAGACCCCGTTGTGTGGCGCGGCCCGGTGATCGCCGGTGCTGTCAAGCAGTTCTGGACCGATGTGGTCTGGAAGGACGTGGACTTTCTGTTCGTGGACATGCCCCCGGGAACCGGTGATGTGCCCCTGACCGTGTTCCAGAGCCTGCCGGTGGACGGCATTGTTGTGGTGGCAAGCCCGCAGGAGCTGGTGAGCATGATCGTGGCCAAGGCCGTGAACATGGCTGAGATGATGAAGGTGCCCATGCTGGGCATTGTGGAGAACATGAGCTACATCGTCTGCCCCGACTGCGGCAAGCACATCAATGTGTTCGGCGAGAGCCATGTGGATGAGGTGGCTGCAAAGCACGGCCTGCCCGTGCTGGCAAAGTGTCCCATCGACCCCCAGCTGGCTCAGTTGTCCGATGCCGGTATGATCGAGACCTACGGCGGCGAATATCTGGAAGGTGCCGCAGATGCCTGCGAAAAGCTGCTGAAGAAGTAAAAATCGTTTCTCTGCCCTGTGCCGTTTGCGTGGTGCAGGGCTTTTTGGTTGCAGAAAATATGGCTTTCTGCGCCTGCGGAATGCAGCAAAATGGAGAAAAGACGTTCTTTTCCGTATTTCTTTTGTTATGTCAGCGCTTTAAAAAACAAGGTTCTGTGCAGTTTTTCTCTTTTATTTTTCGTTTTGTGAAGCGGTCTCAACTTTTCATCTGTTTTTTTGAAGCATTTTCTGCTTTCTCGCTATTGTCAAACCCACAGAAATGCTTTATAATAATAAAGCGGTCTGCAGCCATAAGCAGACCGGTGTGTAAGAATGGAAATCCGGGATCGTCCCAAAGCGTTTTAGCAGCGCGTCCGCTGTGCGGCGGGCCGGGCGGTTTCGTCTTTTTCAAATTTTATAGAGTAATTGGGAAAAGGAGTATTCTACTATGCTGACGAATGAATACCTGAAGCGCGTTTACGAGGGTCTGGAAAAGCGCAATGCCAACGAGCCCGAGTTTCTGCAGGCTGTGCGCGAGGTGCTGGAGAGCATCCAGCCCGTTGTGGAAAAGCACCCCGAGTACGAGAAGGCCGCTCTGATCGAGCGCCTGGTGGAGCCGGAGCGCATCATCACCTTCCGTGTACCCTGGGTTGACGATCAGGGCAAGGTTCAGGTGAACCGCGGCTACCGTGTGCAGTTCAACAGCGCCATCGGCCCCTACAAGGGCGGCCTGCGCTTCCATCCCTCTGTCAATCAGGGCATCCTGAAGTTCCTCGGCTTTGAGCAGACCTTCAAGAACAGCCTGACCACCCTGCCCATGGGCGGCGGCAAGGGCGGCTCTGACTTTGACCCCCACGGCAAGAGCGACATGGAAGTGATGCGCTTCTGCCAGAGCTTCATGACCGAGCTGTACCGCCACATCGGCCAGTTCGTGGACTGCCCCGCCGGTGATATCGGTGTCGGCGGCCGCGAGGTCGGCTATATGTTCGGCCAGTACAAGCGTCTGACCAACAGCTTCCAGGGCGGTATGCTCACCGGCAAGGGCCTGACCTTCGGCGGTTCTCTGGCTCGTACCGAGGCTACCGGCTACGGCCTGTGCTACTTCACCGCCGAGGCTCTGAAGTGCATGCGCAACGACAGCCTCCAGGGCAAGACCGTGGTCATCTCCGGTTCCGGCAACGTGGCGATCTACGCCTGCGAGAAGGCTACCCAGCTGGGTGCCAAGGTCGTGACCATGTCCGACTCCAACGGCTACGTCTACGACCCCAACGGCATCGATCTGGCCTACGTCAAGGATCTGAAGGAAGTGCGCCGCGGCCGTATCAAGGAGTACGCCGAGACCCACGCTGGTGTAACCTATGTTGCAGATTGCACCAAGGTCTGGACTGTCCCCTGCGACATCGCCCTGCCCTGCGCGACCCAGAACGAGATCAACAAGGAGTCCGCTGAGGCTCTGGTCAAGAACGGCTGCACCGTCGTGTGCGAGGGCGCTAACATGCCCAGCACTCCCGAGGCAATCGAGGTCTACCTGTCCAACGGCGTTCTGTACGGACCCGCAAAGGCTTCCAACGCCGGCGGCGTGGCTACCTCCGGTCTGGAGATGAGCCAGAACTCCGAGCGCCTGAGCTGGACCTTCGAGGAAGTGGATGCCAAGCTGAAGGGCATCATGGAGGGCATCTTCCACGCTTCCTATGACGCATCTGTGGCTGCCGGTTCCGAGGGCAACCTGATGGTCGGTGCAAACTGCGCTGGCTTCCTGAAGGTTGCTACCGCCATGATGGCACAGGGCATCACCTACTAAGATTTTCTGGTGAGTTAAACCGCGAGGGCCGATCCTGTTATGTGCAGGGTCGGCCCTCGTTTTGTTTGTGCGCTCTGTTTTAATGTAAAAGATAAAAGCAGTCTCCCGCGGTCGGTAAGGCCGTGGGGGACTGTTGCGTTGTGAAGCGTGGGCTACCGTCTGCTTCAACTTCTGCACCTCCGGCACCGACGACGCCAACCACATTTTTGTACCGTTCTCCGACTCCTCTAAAAGCAGAAATCCCGCAGAATCCGGCGAGTCTTCGTCGAATTCTGCGGGTTCTACCGCGTTGCGGTTGGTGGAGGCGATGGGAGTCGAACCCATGTCCGAAAAGAGCTCAGTGCAGGTGTCTCCGGGTGCAGGCGATCTACAACATTCCCGCCACGCCACGCCGATCGTCAGGCTAGCGCTTTGGTAGCTTCATGAGTTCCTGCCGGTCCGCAAAGCTTAGGTCCGTTCAGGTGCTGTGTCTAAAGGACGCCCCGGCCCCACACGACACAAGAGTGGGCGGAACGCGCAGCACTCAGGCTGCGAGCAACTGATAATTGTTGTTGTCAGTTAATTTTTTCGGAGGAGTTATAGAGCAGTTCCCCCACTGCTACCCGCTGCCCAGACCTTGCTCCCCCCGTCGAAACCTTTACGCCCCCATAAAAGCACGCCCGAAAGCGTGCGGAAAGCTTTGGTTTTGCGTTGAGACGCAGTCTGAAAGGATCAATAGTATTTGCCGTTGGATTTCATTGCGCGGTCGATGGAGCGCTTGGCGTCGCGCTGTGCGGCGTCGGCACGCTTGTCGTAGAGCTTTTTGCCCTTGCAAAGTCCCACTTCCATCTTGACGCGGCCATGCTTGAAGTAGAGCGAAAGCGGCACAAGGGTGTAGCCCTGCAGCTTGCACTGCTGATGCAGCCGCCGGATCTCGCTCTTGTGGGCCAGCAGACGCCGCACCCGCATGGGGTCCTGATTGAACATGTTGCCGTGGTCGTAAGGGCTGATGTGCATTCCCTTCACGAGCAGCTCGCCGTCTTCGATATCGACCCAGCTGTCCTTCAGGTTCACGCCGCCGGCACGCAGGCTTTTCACCTCGGTGCCTTTCAGCTCCACGCCGGTCTCCAGCGCTTCCAGAACGAAGTATTCATGGCGCGCTTCACGGTTGGTGGCGATGGTTTTGGTCGCCGGACGCTCTTTGGTGGGTGCCATGGTGCGCGCCTCCTTTCTCCATTCCGGTTCGTTGTATCAGTATACCATGTTTCCTCTGATTTTCAAGAGGATTTTTTGAAAAAACTGTAAATTGTTCCCAGTTTACAGCTCTGCGCGGTCCGAAAGTGCCCGGTAAAGGGTGTTTTCGTCCACGTATTCCAGGTTTCCGCCCACGGGCAGGCCCTGGGCCAGACGGGTGGTCTTGATGCCCAGAGGCTTGATGAGCTTTGCCAGGTACATCGCCGTAGCCTCGCCCTCCACCGTGGGGTTCATGGCCATGATGACCTCTTTCACCTTGTCACCGTGCAGGCGGGCCAGCAGTTCCTTGACGCAGATGTGCTCGGCCGTGACGCCGTTGATGGGGTCCATCAGGCCGTGCAGCACATGGTACAGGCCATTGTACTCGCGGGTGCGCTCAAACACCTGCACATCGCGGGGCTTTTCCACCACGCAGATCACCGAATCGTCCCGCTTTGCGCTGGAACAGATGGGGCAGACGTCCGCCTCGGTGTAGTTCTGGCAGATGCGGCAGCGGTGGATGCGCGTATGGGCGCCCTGAATGGCCTCGGCCAGCTTCTGCGCTTCCTCGTCGGTCATGCTCATCACCTGGTACGCCATGCGGGTGGCATTTTTGGCCCCGATGCCCTTGAATTTGCTGAATTCTTCGATCAGCCGTTCCAGCGGGGCAGCCGTATAACCCATGTTCGTCCCTCCTGCCGGATCAGAGACCCGGGATATTCAGGCCGCCGGTCAGCTTGCCCATCTCGGCTTCGGCCGTCTCGTCCACCTGCTTGACGGTGGCGTTGATGGCAGCCGCCACCATATCTTCCAGCATTTCGATGTCGTCGGGGTCCACAGCCTCGGGCTTGATGGTGATGGACAGCACCTCGTGCTTGCCGTTCATCTTCACGGTGACCATCTCACCAGCAGCGCTGCCGGTGTACTCGGCGGCTTCCAGCTCGGCCTGTTTTGCCTTCATATCGTCCTGCATCTTCTGTGCCTGGCGCATGAGGGCGTTCATATCGGGGCGGCCGTAGCCTGCGGGCATTCTTGCTTTCATAATTGGTTCTCCTTTTATTCGTTACGATTTCTTTTTTCGTTCGGTATCTTCAATGGTCACTTCCAGGCCCAGTTTTTCCAGCGCGTGGAGCGACTGCTCGGCGTTGGAAGTGTGCTTTGCAGTGTTCTTGGGCTCATAAGGGCCGATGGGCACCGCCACGCCGGACACATCCTTGATAAGCTTTTTGATCAGCCGCTGGCTGTCCTTGTTGGCGCGGATGAAATCCCGGAAGGTCTTGCCGCCGTCGATCAGCACGCGGGTGCCGTCGAAGTAGGCTTTGGACTTGCGCAGGTAGGTGTAGAGCATGGGGTCCTTTTCCTGCAGCTGCTGCACCACCTTTTCCCAATACGGGAAGGAGTTGACCCCCTCCTGCGCCACCTTGCGAGGCTTGTTCAGCACCGGGTCTGCCGGGTTTTCCGGCACGGGCACAGGTTCCGGTCTGGCCGCCGGTTCCGGCTCCTGCGGGAGCTGCGCGGGCGGTTCGGCAGATTCTGCGGACGGTGGGCTCTGCGCGGCAGGTTCGTCCCAGGGCGGGGCGGCATCTGCCTGCAGCGGCGGCTCCTCGGGCAGAGGGGGCACATCGTCGGCCGGGGCGGGAGCGGGCTCTGCCTGTGCGGAGGGCTCTTTCACCGGCGCAGCAGCGGGGGCTGCCTGCGTCTGCACCTGAGACGGTTCTGCCTTCGCTGCAGGCTGCACCACCGGCTCTGCCGCAGGCACCGGCTGTGCCGTCTCGGCTGCCGGTACACGGGCAAAGGGCTGCACCGGGGCCGCCGCAAAAGGCTGCGGGGCCGCAGGACGCGGCGCAGGCGCTGCTGCTGTCTGCACGGGTGCAGCCTGATACACCGGCTGCAGCGGCGGCTCAGACAGGCTGAACAGCGCCAGCTCCAGCTCAATGCGCTGGTCGCTGCCGCGGGTCATATGTTCCAGCGCATTGCCCAGCGTGCGGATTGCCCGGATGGCCTCCCGCTGGCCCAGCTGCGGGCCTTTTTCCAGATAAAGCGCTTCTTCTTCCGGAGAGACACCAGAGAGCAGCGCCTGCCCGCCGGGCAGTGCCGCCAGCATCAGGGCGCGGTAATGGGCAATGAGTTCCTCGGTCAGGCGCTTCACATCCACCGACTGCTGGCGCAGCTGGGCCAGCTCGGCCAGCGCCGTGGCACCGTCCTGCGCTTCCAGCGCGTCCGAAATGTGGAACAGGTAGCTGCGGTCGGTGACGCCCGCCATACGGCGCACCACGTCGGCGTCGATCTTTGCCGTGACACCGGCACAGGTGTCCAGAATGGACAGCGCATCGCGCAGGGCACCGTCGGCCAGGCGGGCAATGAGCTCCGCACCGTCCGGGGTCAGTTCCAGCTTTTCCTCTCCCGCAATATATTCCACCCGGCGGGCGATATCCTCCGGCCCGATGCGGGTGAAGTCGTACCGCTGACAGCGGGAAAGAATGGTGGCGGGCACCTTCTGAATTTCGGTCGTGGCCAGAATGAAGATGACATGAGCAGGCGGTTCTTCCAGCGTCTTCAGCAGGGCGTTGAAGGCTGCTGTGGACAGCATGTGCACCTCGTCGATGATGTATACCTTATATTGACAGGCACTGGGGGTGTAGGCGGTTTCGTCGCGCAGGTCGCGGATATCGTCCACGCCGTTGTTGGAAGCCGCGTCCATCTCCACCACATCGAGGATGCTGCCGTTGTCGATGCCCTTGCAAATTTCACATTCGCCGCAGGGGTCGCCGTTGACCGGATGCAGACAGTTGACCGCCTTGGCGAAAATTTTTGCGCAGGTGGTCTTGCCGGTGCCGCGCACGCCGGTGAACAGATAGGCGTGGCCCACGCGGTTTGCCGTGATCTGGTTTTTCAGGGCCGTGACGATGGCACGCTGGCCCACCACGTCCTCAAAGCGCTGGGGTCTCCACTTGCGGTATAAGGCGCGATACATAGTCCTCTCCCCTTTCCGGCAAAATAAAAAGGACAGCGCTTGACGGGGTTTTGTCCCCGCCTTGCGTAACTCGGCATACGGATGCAGGCTGACTGAAACGCACGAACGCACTGCTTAAGGCTGCTTGGTTCCCCACCTGACCTGGTTCACAGCGAATCCATCGTACAGGACCCGCATCCGTATGCCGAACCACGCAGCAGGCGCTGTCCGACACATTCTTCTGAATGCCAGAATATTGTACCATAAATGAGGGCAGATTGCAAGAGGGGCAAAACGATTTGGAATCATCTCCGCTTCGCTCTGATAATAACAGCGGTCATTTTATTTTTATTTTAGCGTAATTCGCGGCCCACATGCCGCGAATTACGCAGTTTTCACAGAAAAAGCAAGAGCGGAATGACCGCAGCCATTCCGCTCTCAAGGCATTATTTAATTATATGAAGGACCAATCAGGACTGGCAGGCAGTGATCAGGCTCATCTTGTAGACCTCGTCGGCGTTGCAGCCACGGGACAGGTCGTTGATGGGAGCGTTCAGGCCCTGCAGGATGGGGCCGTAAGCAGCATAGCCGCCCAGACGCTGTGCGATCTTATAGCCGATGTTGCCGGCCTCGATGTTGGGGAAGATGAAGGTGTTGGCCTGGCCAGCGACCTTGCTGCCCTTGCACTTGACCTGTGCGACCTCGGGAGCAACGGCAGCGTCAAACTGCAGCTCACCGTCCACAGCCAGCTCAGGGTCCATCTCCTGTGCCTTGATGACAGCATCGTGGCTCAGAGCGACGGTGCCGCCCTTGCCGGAGCCCTTGGTGGAGAAGCTCAGCACAGCCACCTTCGGGTCGATGCCGAACAGCTTTGCGGTCTTGGCGGTCTCGATGGCGACCTCAGCCAGCTTTGCGGAAGCAGCGACCTTGACCTCGCCGGTAGCCTTATCAATGGTATCGGTGTAGTCGATGTTGACGGCGCAGTCGCCCATGGCAATGCGCTTCAGGCCTTCCTCGCCGCAGTCACGGTCCAGAATGAAGCAGGAGCTCACCAGATGTGCGCCCTTCTTGGTCTTGACCAGCTGCAGAGCGGGACGGATGGTGTCAGCGGTGGAGTAGGTAGCGCCGCCCAGCAGGCAGTCGGCCTTGCCCATCTTGACCAGCATGGTGCCGAAGTAGTTGGACTTCTTCAGCAGAGCGGTGCACTCCTCAGCGGTCTGCTTGCCCTTGCGCAGCTCCACCATGGTGTTGACCATCTCATCGAAGCCGGCGTAGTTCTCGGGGTCGATGATCTCGGCAGCGGAAATATCAAAGTTACCGGCGGCAGCAGCAGCCTTGCACTCAGCCTCGTTGCCCACCATGACGACCTTCAGCACGCCCTCAGCCAGCAGCTTTGCAGCAGCCTCCAGGATGCGGGGATCATTGCCCTCGGTGAAAACGATCGTCTTGGGATTTGCCTTCAGCTGTGCTACCAGCGGCGCAAACATATCAGCCATTGTGATTACCTCCGAATTTACTTTCCAAAATTCGCACCCCGCGCGTGTTGGACACAAGGATGCCTTTCTCTTTTATTCTAGCACAGACGGCAAAAAGTTCAAGACAAAATTGGCTTTTTGTGCTATTATTTTAAGAGAAAAAGCGCTTTCATTTGTGAATAAAATATCATACTGTTTCTGAGGGAGATCGACCGCCATGGATTGGGATACATTAAAAACAGAATGCCTTGCCTGCACGAAGTGTGAGCTGTGCCAAACCCGCACGAATGTGGTGTTTGGGCAGGGCGCGCAGAACGCCGAGGTCCTCTTTGTGGGCGAGGGCCCGGGCCAGAGCGAGGACGAGCAGGGCCTGCCTTTCGTGGGCCGCAGCGGCCAGCTGCTGGACAAGTACCTGTTCGCCATTGATCTGGACCGCAGCCAGAACTGCTACATTGCCAACATCGTCAAGTGCCGCCCGCCCCAGAACCGCGACCCCCGGCCCGAAGAAAGCGAAGCCTGCATGCCCTGGCTGCGGGAGCAGTTCCGGCTGCTGAAGCCGAAGATCGTCGTGTGCCTGGGCCGCATCGCCGCCCAGCGGATGATCAAACCGGATTTTTCCGTCACTCGGGAGCACGGGCAGTTCTTTGAGAAAGGCGGCATCCTGTTCATGGGCACCTTCCATCCGGCCGCCCTGCTGCGCCAGCCGCAGAACAAGCCCGCCGCCTTTTCAGACTTTGCCGCCCTGCGGGACACGATCGGTACTGTGTGCGAGCACACCTACCAGGGCGATTGAAATACGGAACCAAACACCTCTCTTTTGCATACTCTAAAGCAAAAGAGAGGTGTGACACTATGGAAAACGCAAGACCTGTTTCCGTGGATTTTTTCCTGGGCGCGACCACGCCCGCCGGGTTCAAGGGCTATTTTGAGCCGCTGCGCCGTGAACCCGGGATGCAGATGTACCTGATCAAAAGCGGCCCCGGCTGCGGCAAATCCACCCTGATGAAGCGGCTGGCCCGCACCGCCGAACAGCAGGGCGAGACCGTGGAGCGCGTCCACTGCGCCAGCGACCCCGACAGCCTGGACGGCGTCATCCTGCCCGCGCGGCACAAGGCCATCGTGGACGCCACTGCGCCCCATGTGATGGAGCCGGATGCCCCCGGCGCGGACGAGGTGGTGGTGAGCTTGTACCACACCATCGACGCCGAGGCACTGCACCCCCACGCCGACGATGTGAGAGCCCTGTTCGCCCGCAACGCCATGCTGCGCAGCCGGGCGGCGCGGTATATCGCTTCGGCCGGGAGTTTGCTGCTGGACAGCCGCCGGGCCGAAGCCTGCAGTGCAAACTTTGAAAAAGTGCGCCGCTACGTCAAGCGCCTGTGTGCCCGGGTGCTGCCCCGCACCGAGACCTTTGGCAGCGAAGAACTGCGGCTGCTCTCGGCCATCACGCCGAAGGGCGAAGTGTTCTACCAGGGCACCGCCCAGGCACTGGCCGACAAGTTCGTGGTGTTCCGCGACGACTACGGGGCCGTTTCCCGCCTGCTGCTGGAGCTGATCCGCGCCGAAGCGCTGGCCCGCGGCCACCACATCATCACCTGCCCCTGCGCCATGCACCCGGAGGATAAGATCGACCACATCCTCATCCCGGAACTGCGGCTGGCCTTCCTCACCGACAACCGGTGGCATCCGGTGCAGCTGCCCGGCGTGCAGGCCGTGCGCTGCACGCGCTTCCTCGACCGGGAGAATCTTGCCGCCTACCGCGCACGGCTGCGGTTCAACGAGCGCGCCGCCGCCGAGCTGCTGGAACAGGCCTGTGCGCTGATGGCCCAGGCCAAGAGCTGCCACGACGAACTGGAGACCTATTACCGTGCGGCGGTGGATTTTGCAAAGGTAGATGAAGCCGCCAAAGAATGTGCCGGGTTGTTTGGGCTGGAGTAACACTATTTGAAATGGCCACCGCGTGCGCTCTGGCCATAATCAGTGGAAAAATTATTTTTATATTCGCGTTTGTCGCGCCCTGTGGGGAGCTGTCGCGCAGCGACTGAGGGGCCTGCAAATCGGAGAAGCAAAAAAAAAAAAATGTGCAACAGCGACGACCGCCGCCTGCGGCGGATGCAGGGAGGAGCTGTTGGGGCAGCGGCCTGCAGGATGCGAGTGCCGCCCAAGGCACGAAGCAGACGCAGGGTGCCGCAACCCGTCTGATCGAAGCGGCTGGCATTTTTTCGTTTCGACCTCTGCCTTGGGATTATCAAGGGCGAGCAGCCCCTTGTTTGCAACGGCGACGACCGCCGCCAGTGGCGGATACAGGGAGGAGCTGTTGGGGCAGCGGCCTGCAGGATGCGAGTGCCGCCCAAGGCACGAAGCAGACGTAGGGGGCCGCAACCCGTCGGATCCAGCGCGTCGAAATCGCTGTGACCTTGCTGCGCTGAACACGCAGCATTTGCTCCGCAAACCGGTCTGCGGCTTAAAAGCCCCACTGGGGCTTTCATGCCCTCCGGGCACCGCCGTCCTTTCTGGTTCTCTTTTGTGCGGCAAAAGAGAACATATCCGGCGGAGATGTTTCTCATAAAAGCCATCAGACCTGCCCTACGCGACTGCACTCTGCACAAGAAGCATTTTCATCTAAAAGGAAGTGAACTCTATGCCCGCCATCCATCTTCCCATCCGGCAGCTGGTGGAATTTCTGCTGCGCACCGGCAGCATCGACAGCCGTTTTGCAGGGTTTGACCGCGCGCTGGAAGGTGCCCGCATCCACCGCAGGCTGCAGAAAGCCGCCGGAGAGGGCTACCAGGCCGAGGTGTTCCTCACGGCCGAACGGGAAGCGGACGGCATCGCTTTCACGCTGGAAGGCCGGGCCGACGGTATTTTTACGGACGAGGGCGGCCCCGTGACCATCGACGAGATCAAGACCACGGCCGTCCCCTTTGAGGAGATCACCGAGGAGATGAACCCCTGCCACTGGGCGCAGGGCATGGTGTATGCCGCCATTTATTCCGACCAGCAAAGCCTTTCCAAAATCAACGTGCGGCTGACCTATTATCAGCTCGACACCGACCAGATCATCCGCTTCGTGCGGCACTTTTCCCGGGAAGAACTGGACACCTTCCTGCGCGGGCTCTTGCAGCAATATGCCCCCTGGGCGCAGCGCCAGTTGGACTGGAGTGTCCGGCGTGCCGAAAGCCTTTCCGCACTGCGGTTTCCGTTTGCTGAATACCGCCCCGGCCAGCGGGCACTGGCGGGCGAAGTATACCGCGCCTGCCGCGCCGGAAAGGACGCCGACCACAAGGGCGGCACCCGGCTGTTCTGCCAGGCACCCACCGGAATCGGCAAGACCATGAGCGCCATCTTCCCCGCCCTGCGGTCCATGGGCGAAGGCAGCGGTGAAAAGCTCTTTTACCTCACCGCCCGCAACACGACCCAGGCCGCCGCCGAGGACGCCATCGCCCGGCTGCGGGCAGCGGACCCCGGCCTTGCGCTGCGCAGCGTGACCCTGACCGCCAAGGAAAAGGTCTGCCTGCACCCGGACGCCGAGGGCCGCCCGGCCTGTCTGCCGGAGCTGTGCCCTTTCGCCAATGGTTACTACAGCCGGGTGAAGGACGCACTGGCCGCCCTGCTGGACGGCCCCGGCAGCTTTGACCGTGCCGCTCTGGCCGACACCGCCTGGCAGTTCTCGGTGTGCCCGTTTGAGCTGGGGCTGGACCTGAGCGAGTGGTGCGATGTAGTCATTGGCGACTACAACTACCTGTTCGACCCGGTGGTGCATCTGAAGCAGTTCTTTGATGCTTCCGGCGACTGGCTGTTCCTCATTGACGAGGCGCACAACCTGCCGGACCGTGCCCGGGCAATGTACTCCGCCAGCTTTTCCAAAAGCAGCCTGACCGACGCAAAGCGCGCCCTCGGCAAGGGCAAAAGTGCCCTGAAAACCGCCCTGAGCAAGGCTGACAAGGCCTTTCTGGAGGCGCGAAAACTCTGCGGAAAGCTGGCACCCCGGCGTGCTGCACTGGAAACCGCGCCGGAAGAAGCCGCCCAGACCAGCCTTCTGCCCGGACCCGCCGATGCGCCTGCACTGGAACTGCCGGAGCCGATCTTTGCCCGGGAAGGCACAGTGTTTCTCCGGGAATTGCCCGCCGCATTGCTCACGCCGCTGCGGGCTGTGCAGGCCCCTTTGCAGGACTGGCTGGAAGCAAACCCGGATGCGGACGCCCATGCCCAGCTGCTGGACCTCTATTTTGCCGTGCAGGACATCACCCGCGCCGCCGAACGCTACGACAGCCACTTTGTCACCCAGCTTTCCGCCTACGGCAGTGACCTGACCCTTCACCTGCTCTGCCTGGACCCGGCACCCTTTGTGGACGCCAGCCTTGCCGCCGGGCGCAGCGCCGCGCTGTTCAGCGCCACCCTCGCCCCGCCGGGCTATTACCGGGGCGTGCTGGGCTGCCCGGACGCCCGGGCCGTGGCGCTGGAAAGCCCATTTCCGGCAGAAAATCTCGGGTTGTATTGCCTGCCGAATATCTCCACCCGCTACCGCGACCGAGACGCCAGCGTGCAGGCGGTTTCGGACGCTCTGGCCCGACTGGCGCTGAGCAAAACCGGCAACTATCTGGCCTTTTTCCCCAGCTATGCCTACCTGCGGCAGGTGCGCGAGGACTTTGCGGCACGGTATCCAGGCATCCGCACCCTTGCGCAGGAGAGCAAAGCCGACGACACTGCACGGGCAGAGTTTCTCGCCGCATTTGTGCCGGACCCCAAAGAAACTCTGCTGGGGTTCGGGGTACTGGGCGGCGTGTTCGGCGAGGGCGTGGACCTGGCCGGGGACCGGCTCATCGGCTGCGCCATCGTGGGCGTGGGCCTGCCCCAGGTGAACCCCCGGCAGGAAATGCTGCGCCGCTACTATGACGAACAGAATGGCTGCGGTTTTGACTACGCTTACCGCTTCCCCGGCATGAACAAGGTGCTGCAGGCAGCCGGGCGGGTCATCCGCACGCCGGAAGACAAGGGCGTGGTGCTGCTTTTGGACGACCGGTTCGCCCTGCCGGAATACGCCCGGCTGTTCCCGCCCCACTGGCGGCACATCCGTTATCTGCGCAGCAATGACGAGCTGGAACAACAGCTGCATCATTTCTGGCAGAATTGATACGACAAAAGGCCGATGCAGCTGCATCGGCCTTTCTGGTTCCTTCTGGTTTTTACAGGCAGATCTCTTTGACGAGTGCTGCCCACTGCTCCGGGTGGCAGGCCAGCAATTCTTCGTGCTGCATATCCTGCTCATGGATGATCGGGTGAGCGTAGTGCTGCGCATACCGCGCGCGGTACTTCTCGCCCATTTTCAGGGCATAGAAAATGTGGATGGCCGTGGGGCCGTCCCAGTGGTCCGGCAGCGGGGTGATCATGTCCGAGTAAAACTGGTTTTTGCAGCTCTGCAGCGAAACATAAGGCCGGGCACCGCCCATGATCTCCATGAACTTGTCCACATAGCCCGGCATTTCCTGCTTGCGCTTCTCCATCTTTTTGTTCAGCAGCTTCGACTTGAATCTGCCGTCCCGCACCACCGGGTAGATCAGCGGCAGGGCAATGTCCGTTTCCAGCTTTGCAACAAACGGAGATGCCTGGTCGAGGTCCGAGCTGCCGAGGATGCCGATCTCCAGCCGGATGTTCTGCCGTGCTGCCAGCAGGCCCACGAAACTGCCGCCCAGGCTGCAGCCGTAGGCCGCGTGGAGATGGCCGCCCAGGTTCTCGTTGATGTAGGCTTCGATCTTTGCCGCTTCCTCCTCCATCGTGGGGAAAGTGGTGTCCGGTTCTGTCTCATCAAAGCCGTCGTAGGAGACGCACAGGACGTGAAAATGCGGCTCCAACAGCGGCAGCACCGGCGCAAAATTGCTTTTCCAGTGGCAGCAGGTACCGGGCAGCAGCATCAGGGTGGGGCCCGCCTTGTTTCCCAGAGAATATACCTTCATGATCTCCTCCTGTTTTCATTGTTTGTTTATGCAAACTTTATGCCGCAAAATGGCGCAGACAGAAGGTTTCTGCCTGCGCCGGGTCTTGTTATCCGTTCGTCTTCTGCAGAGCGTCCCAGGAGGGCATTTCGCTGCGGAGTTTCTCCCACATGGGCATGGCCGTACCCGCCTGCTTGCGCATGGCCTCAAAGGCATCGTCCAGGTAATGCATCTCGCCCACGGCGTGCATCGCATGGTCGGAAGCACACAGACGGCCCAGCGGTGTTTTGGCCATGACAAAGAGCATGGCTTCCATCTGGCGGCGGCCCGCGGTGCCAGGCTTGAAGTTCTCGGTGTTGTCTGCATCGTTCACCGGGATGCCGATGGCCTTGAGCATTTCGCAGGCCTCATAGGCGGCATCCAGGATCGCACCGCGCTGCTGCTTGGTGGCACGGCGCAGATCGCCGTTGCAGGCGTAGCAGACGTAACAGATCGGCAGGATGAAGGCCGCATGGCACTTGAGCCATTCGTCCATATCGCCGTAGAAGCTCAGCCTGTACTTCACACCGTCAAAAGCGGTCTTGAGCCGGGTGCGGAAGGCACCGGAAAGCGGTGCCGTGGCCCCGCCCACCGTCATGCCTGCGCTGGCATAGACGCTGACCACGCGGTCGTGTTCGCGGCGGCCTGCGGTGTTCTGGAAGCCGAACGCCACCTTATCCGCCGGGCGCTGCATGGCTTCCAGCACCTGCTTTGCCTGCGGGTCGTTGCCCACGAACACAAAGTAGGAGCTCTTGTTCTCCTTGAGGATGGGCAGCACCTGGGGCAGCTGGCCTGCCTGCATGACCACGAACACAAGGTCATAGCAGTCGTCCGGGGCCAGGGTGTCGATGGTCTGCACACGGTCCACCGTGGTTTTCCGCTGCACCCAGTGGCGGATGGTCAGGCCCTTCTGGTCGATCATTTCCTTCCACTCACCGCGCGCAAGCAGCGTGACAACGTTCTTTTTGTTCTGGATCAGCGCATGAGCCAGCTCGCAGCCCAAAACGCCCGCACCGTAAACCAGGATCCTCATACCATTGCCTCCTTCGGTCGTTTTCCGGGGTTACTTTTTCAAAAAGGAGAAAAAGCCCTTCTTTTCATAAGGAGCGCTTTTCACGCCCTTCACTTCATAGCCGGTGGCATTGATGGCGTCGCGCAGCTTCTGCTCGTCCAGTTCCTGCTCCGACTGGATGACCGTCTGGCCCTTGGTGTGGGAAGAAGACACCTTCTTCGCCTCCGGGAAGGCCTTGCGCACAGCATCGTTGACATGGCTCTCGCACATGCCGCACATCATACCATCTACATATACAGTTGTTTCAATCATTTTATTCCCCTCCAGTGTCTGCATGCACTGCACGGCCTGCGCCGGTTTGTTAGTGAGTGCTAACCGCTGCTTCAAACAAAACGCTGTCAGGGCCAGCCCCGGCAGCGGTGCGGAGCGATTCCCTGTTTTTATGGCGGGTCTGCTCAAAAAATGCACGCATGGTTTCTTGCACTTATCATATCACACCGGTGGGCTAAATGCAAGGCAAAAAATACCCCGTCCCGGTGTTTATTGCAGATGCGCAGGATCCACACTTCCGTTTCGGAAAAGGTCAGTATTCGATGCCCTGCCGGGCTGCAATGCCTTTCTGGTACGGGTGGCGGCGGCCCTTCATCTCGGTGACGTAATCCGCCGCGTCCAGCATCCACTGCACAGGCGCGTGGGCCGTCAGCACGCACTCCTGCCCGGCCGGGCGCTCCCGCACTGCCCGCTGTAAAAGTTCCGGGTCCACCATGTCCAGTTCCCAGGCACTGCCCGCCTCGTCGAGGATGAGCAGGTCGGCCGGTTCTGCCATGGCTGCCGCAAGGTTTGCGTCCTGCAGCGCGCGGGTGGCGGCCTTTTCGGCTTCGTTCATTTGGAAAACAAATTTCTGCCCGGCCTTGCCCCGGTACACCTTTGCGCCCAGCTGTTCCAAAAGCGGGATTTCCCCGCTGCGGCCGCCCTTTAAAAACTGTACGATGACCACCCGTTTCCCGCTGCCCAGCGCCCGCAGCGCAAGGCCCATGGCGGCCGTGGTCTTGCCCTTGCCGTCGCCGTAGTACAGATGCAAAAGTCCCATCTGTTCCATCTTGTTTCCCCCTCCGCATCGTTTTGTTTTATCCTACCACGCCCTGCGGCCAAAAACAATGCCTGCCGCTTGACAAACGACGCTTTTTTATGATACACTGTGCAAAGTTTGTAAAAGCGAACGCACCGTTTCCGTTGGAGCGGCGTTTCTTTTTGCCAGAAAGTTAGTATACTCTAACATTTTCATCTGCCCATTTTTGCCAACCACAGAAAGGACACCTGTTATGCATCACCTCAAAAAAGCCTTTTTCATCGCGCTCGGCTGCGTCAGCCTTGCTCTCGGCACCATCGGCATCGTTCTGCCCATCCTGCCCACGGTGCCGTTCTACCTGCTCACGGCCTTCTGCTTTGCCAACAGTTCGGAACGGCTGTACGACTGGTTCATCCACACCACCGTGTATAAAAAGTACATCGGCAGCTATTTCCGCCGCCGCGGCATGACCAAAAAGGCCAAGCGCCTGCTCATCGGCACCGTGACCGCCATCATGGTACCGGGCTTCATCCTGATGGACAAGGTGCCCGTGGGGCGCGCCATCATGCTGGTGGTCTGGGTGGGACACATCTTCTACTTCGGCTTCAAGGTGCAGACCATCACCCAGCAGGAAGCCGACGAAGCCATGGCGGAAGCACTGGAAGATTAAAACCCTCTCAGGCGCTCCGCGCCAGTTCCCCCGAAGGCAGAGCCGACATCACACAGCGATGGCTGAGAGGGTCCAAGCAAAAAGCACCCGCAGCGTTTCAGCGTTGCAGGTGCTTTTCTCTATATAAGAATTATTTTTACTCGTACAGCGGGAAGTCGTGGGTCAGCTTCAGCACACGGTCGCTGATCTCGTCCTTCTTCTCGTCGTAGTGCCAGATGCAGTCCGCGATGCAGTCCGCAATGACCTTCATCTCAGCGGGGCCCATACCGCGGGTGGTAACGGCCGGGGTGCCCAGACGCACGCCGGAGGTGACGAACGGGCTGCGGGTCTCACCGGGCACGGTGTTCTTGTTGGCGGTGATATGCACGCTGTCCAGACGGGCTTCCAGCTCCTTGCCGGTGCACTCCTCGTCGCGCAGGTCGATCAGCATCAGGTGATTGTCGGTGCCGCCGGACACCAGCTTGACGCCCCGGGCCTGCAGCTCAGCGGCCATAGCCTGTGCGTTCTCAACGATCTTGCGGGCATATTCCTTGAACTCGGGCTTGAGCGCCTCGCCGAAGCAGACGGCCTTTGCCGCGATGACGTGCTCCAGCGGGCCGCCCTGGGTGCCGGGGAACACCGCGGAGTTGATGCGCTTTGCGATGACCGGGTTGTTGGTCAGGATCAGGCCGCCGCGGGGGCCGCGCAGAGTCTTGTGGGTGGTGGTGGTCACCACGTCGGCATAAGGCACGGGGCTCTGGTGCTGGCCGCCGGCCACCAGACCGGCGATATGGGCCATATCCACCATCAGGTAGGCGCCGTAGCCGTGGGCGATCTCGGCGATCTTCTCAAAGTCGATGGCGCGGGGGTAAGCGGATGCACCGGCCACGATCAGCTTGGGGCGCACCTTCTTCACCTGCTTTTCCAGCTCCACATAGTCGATGACGCCGTCGGCATTGACGCCGTAGGAGACGAAGTGGTAGTTCTTGCCGGACATGTTCACCGGAGAACCGTGGGTCAGATGGCCGCCCTGAGAAAGGTCCATGCCCATGACGGTATCGCCCAGGTCCAGCAGTGCAAAGTAGACGGCCAGGTTGGCCTGTGCGCCGGAGTGGGGCTGCACATTGGCATACTTGGCACCGAACAGCTTGCAGGCGCGCTGGATGGCGATGTTCTCCACCTCGTCCACATAGACGCAGCCGCCGTAGTAGCGCTTGCCGGGCAGGCCCTCGGCATACTTGTTGGTCAGGATGCTGCCCATCGCGGCCATGACAGCCGGAGAGACGATGTTCTCGCTGGCGATCAGCTCAATGTTCTGGCGCTGACGGGTCAGCTCACGGTCCATGGCCGCGCCCAGTTCCGGGTCCACGCTGTTGACCAGGCCGATGGTATCCATCATTTCGTTGTACATTCTAATTACCCCTCTCTCGATACAGACAGATCGTCTTTTCAAGCACCCGGCTCCCGCGCACTGAACCGCAATTGCTTTCTCTTATCATAGCAGAAAGCTGCAAAACCTTCAATCCTCTTTTCGCCAAAAGGCTTGCTTTTTTTGCCTGAAGTGTTTATTATACTTGTATAAAAATGCAGTGTCGTTTTTGTATATTTTTCAAGTTTGCCCGGTCAGAGATGAAGCGAGGTGTTCTCCGGTGACGGTCAGTGAAGAAAAGCAGACCCAACGCAAAGCAGGCCGCGCCGCCCGCAAGGCCCTTTCGCCCGAGGTGCGGGCCGCCGCCAATGCCGCCCTGTGCGCGAACCTCTGGCAGCTGGATGCCGTGCAGAAGGCCCGTACCATTTTATTGTATGCAGCCTTCGGGGCCGAAGCCGACCTTGCCGCCTTTGCCGAAGAAGCGCTTCGGCAGGGCAAAGTGCTCGCCTACCCGGTGTGCGGCGAGGGTTATTCCCTCACCGCCGCCGTGCCCGGCCCGGACGGCTGGGAGACGGGGCTTTACGGCATCCGCACGCCGGTGCCGGAGCGGTCGGAACTGCTGGAACCGGAAGCACTGGACCTTGTGCTCGTGCCCTGCACCGCCTTTGACGCGGACTGCCGCCGGGTGGGCATGGGCAAGGGCTACTACGACCGGTATCTGCCCCGCTGCAAAAACGCGGCGAAGATCGGCATTGCATTTGAGGTGCAGCGGGTGGACCGCGCCGCCGTGGACGAGCACGACCAGCGGCTGGACGCCTATGCAACAGAGAGGGGTATCTACACATGGAAATGATGGAACGAGCTTGCAGCCAGTTCCTGGCAGAGCTGGCCAGCAAAGCACCCACACCGGGCGGCGGCGGAACAGCCGCGCTGGTGGGCGCGGCAGGCGTCGCCCTGTGCAACATGGTGGGCAATCTGACCACCGGCAAAAAGAAGTATGCCGCCGTGGAGGAAAAGATCCAGGCCCTGAACGCCAAGGCCGAGACCCTGCGCAAAGAGCTGGAAGCACTGGTGCAGGAAGATGCGGAGGCCTTTGCGCCGCTGGCCGCCGCCTACGGCCTGCCGAAGGACACGCCGGAACAGGCCGCCGACAAAGAGCGCGTTATGGAAACAGCTTTGACTCGGGCCGCGCTCGTCCCGATCAAGATCATGCAGAAATGCCTGGAGGGCATCACGCTTGCATATTCCTACGCTGTTGATGGCAGTACAATGGCCATCTCGGATGCAGGCTGTGCCGCAGTGTTGTGCAAAGCCGCCCTACAGGCTGCAAGCCTGAATGTTTTTGTCAACACAAAGTTGATGACCAATCGGGAATTTGCCACAGCGTTGGAACACACAGCAGAGCAGTTACTGGACGCAGGGACTTCTTATGCAGACGAAGCGTTCCATTATGTCAACGAAAAACTCCGCAGTAAATAAAGGAGAAACGATTATGGCAACGATTTTGAAGGGCGCGCCGGTGGTGGCCGCCATGAACGAACGCAACGCCGCATTGTGCGAACAGCTCAAGGCAAAGGGCGTGGTGCCCACGCTGGCTGTGGTGCGTGTGGGCGAGCGTGAAGACGACCTCTCCTATGAGCGCGGCGTCATGACCCGCTGCGGCAAGGTGGGCGTGGAGGTAAAGCAGTTCCTGCTGCCCGCCGATGCCGCGCAGGACGACCTGCTGAAGGTCATCGCCGAAGTGAACGCCGATGACGCCATCCACGGGTGCCTTCTGTTCCGCCCGCTGCCCAAGCAGTTCGACGACCGCACCGTGCGCGCGGCCCTTGCCCCGGAAAAGGACATCGACGGCATCACCGACGGTTCGCTGGCCGGTGTGTTCACGAATACCGATCTCGGCTATGCGCCCTGCACGGCACAGGCGTGTCTTGAAATTTTGAAGTATTACAACGTTCCCCTCTCCGGCAAGCGCGCCGTGGTTGTGGGCCGCAGCCTGGTGGTGGGCAAACCTGCTGCCATGATGCTGGACCGTGAGAACGCCACCGTGACCCTCTGCAACTCCCGCACCCAGAACCTGCCCGCCCTCTGCCGGGAAGCGGACGTAGTGGTGGTGGCCATGGGCAAGATGGGCGCGGTGGGTGCCGACTGCCTGCGCAAAGGCCAGACCGTCGTGGATGTGGGCATCCATGTCAACGAGGAGGGCAAGCTCTGCGGTGACGTAAAGTTTGCCGAAGCGGAGCCCGTGGTGGACGCCATCACCCCGGTGCCCGGCGGTGTGGGCACCGTGACCACCTCGGTGCTGGTGGGCCATGTGGTGCAGGCCGCTGCGAAAAAGGCCGGGCTGTAACATACACAATATGAAAAGAGGCGGTTCCCTTTTGCGGGGAACCGCCTCTTTTTGTGCGTTGCTCAGTGGTGGCAGCCGCAGGCATGAGCCTTGGTGCTGGACACCAGCGTGCCGTCCAGATAGGCCTGCACGGCCGCGTCGGCGCTGCCGGTGACGTTGCCGCAGACCTTGATGCCCGCACCCTGCAGCAGCTCCAGCATAGGCATGCCAAGGCTGCCGCAGATGACCACGTCCACCTGCATGGCGGCCAGCTGACGGCCCAAGGCGTGGTGGCCCTCCGGTGCGCCGGGCACCAGCTCGGTGCCGGTGACGGCGTTGTTATCCACGGTATAGACCTTGAAGGTCTTCGTCTGGCCAAAATGCTGGAAGATCTGGCCGTTCTCGTAATTGACTGCGATTTTCATAATGATGCTCCTTTTCCGGTGTTTCTCCCCCACTGTACCACAATCCGCACGGCAATGCAAGCGCTCTGCACACAGCAAACGGCCGACCGTCTCAAGAGAAAACGGTCGGCCGTTTTTGCGTTTTTCCGCCGGGGTGCAGGGTTACAGCTTCCAGCCTTCGGCCTGCTTGCGGCCGCCCACAAAGGCGGCGTAGATGCCGGGCTGACCAATCAGCTGCTCATGGGTGCCCTGCTGCACGATGCGGCCGTGGTCGACCACCAGGATCTGGTCAGCGTGGCACACGGTCTTGAGCCGGTGCGCGATCATGATGATGGTCTTGTCGCGGGTCAGAGCTTCAATGGCCTTCTGCAGACGGTCCTCGTTCTCGGGGTCCACGTTGGCGGTGGCTTCATCCAGAATGACGATGGGTGCATCTTTCAGCATGGCGCGGGCAATGCTGATGCGCTGCTTTTCGCCGCCGGACAGGTGTGCACCGCCGCCGCCCACCATGGTGTCATAGCCATGCTCCAGCTCGCCGATGAAGCTGTCGCAGCCGGCGGCGTGGGCGGCCGCTTCCACCTCGGCGTCAGTGGCGTTCAGGCGGCCCATGCGGATGTTCTCGCGCACGGTGTCGTCGAACAGGTAGTTATCCTGTGAGACAAAGGCCGTCTGCTCGTAGAGCTGCTGCAGAGGGATGTCTTTCAGGTCGCGGCCGCCCAGGGTGATGGAACCGGTCTTCACATCCCAGAAGCCCGCCGCCAGCTTGGCAATGGTAGATTTGCCGCTGCCGGAGGGGCCCACCAGCGCGGTCATCCTGCCCGCCGGGATGGAAAGGCTCACGTCATGCAGAATTTCTTTATCGTCGTGGTAGTCGAAGGAGACATGGTCCAGCACGATATCGTGGCCCGCAAAGGTGACGGGGGTCGTGCTGTGCTGCTGCTCCTCGGCGTTCAGAATCTCATCCACCTGGCCCACGGTGGTGCCCACCTGTGCCAGTGTATCCACAAAGTTGAAGGCCGCCACGATAGGGGCTGCCATGCCCAGTGCCAGAACGATGACCGTGAGGAAGGTCTCGGCCGTCAGGCTGCCGTGCAGCCACAGCAGCCAGCCCACGGGCAGGATGGTGAGCATCTGTGCCGGGAAGAAGCCGTAGGCCATGGCCATGGCCATGCCCAGCTGGCTTTTCTTCATCCAGTTGACGTAATACTGGGCGTTGTAGCGTACCTTATCGGTGAGCTTTGCGTAGGACTTACTGCCCTGATTGAAGGCCTTGATGACCTCGATGCCGTTGATGTACTCGATGAGAGTGGTGCTCATTTCGGTGGTCGCCTGCACGGCACCGGCATAGTCCTTGCCGTAGCCGCCCATGACGGTCATCATGAAGAAGAACGCCACCGGGAACACCACCAGACTGAGCAGCGCCAGCCGCCAGTCCAGCACGAACAGGTACAGGATGGTGAGCACCGGGGCCGCGATGTTGGCGGTCATTTCCGGGAACAGATGGGCCAGCGTGGTCTCCATAGGGGCATTCTGGGCACTGTAGTGAGAGATGGCCAGCAGAAACACCAGCGACACTGCCGCTGCCGCCAGCGCAATGACCGCCGTGCGGGGGCTGAACACCAGCAGGCTGAGGAACACCACCGCAAAGTTCAGGTAGCCGCCCACAAAGTTGTCGATCATGCGGATGCCCATGCCTTCCAGCGTGCCAAGGCCGGTGGTGAGCGAGTTGAGGATGTTGCCGGTGCTCACCTGCTGGAAGTAGCCCAGCGACACCCGCTTGAGGGCGTCGCCCACGGCAAGGCGGTCCCGGGCCACCAGCTCATAGCTGATGGCTTCCTGAAAGCGGGTGCGCAGGTAATCAAACAAAAAGCGCAGGAACACCAGCACCAGCAATAATATAAGGCTTTTCCACACCCATCCGGTATCAAAGGGCGTGCCGTCCATGGCACTTTGCAGCAGCAGGCCGATGGTGTAGGCCGCCAGCATGATGGGCAGCGCCGTGAACAGGTGGGAGAAAAAGGACACCACAAAGCCCGCGTAGAGCCTGCCCTTAAATTCGCCGCACCAGTCGATGATGCGTTTGACAGTTTTGAACATGGTTTATTCCTCCTTCCCTGCGGACGAGACCGCCCACGCCTTGGCACCAATGTGTGCCTGCCACATGTCGCGGTAGAGCGGGCAGTCTGCCAGCAATTGTGCCTGGGTGCCCTCGGCCAGGATGCTGCCGTTTTGCAGCACCACAATGTTGTCCGCATGTTTGATGGTGGACAGCCGATGCGCAATGACCAGCAGAGTCTTGCCTCTGGTCAGGGCGGCAATGCTCTGCTGAATTTTATCTTCGTTCTCCGGGGCGGCGGCTCGATGTTCTCGATCTTGTCCACGAGAATGCTCTTGATCTCGCCGATGGAGTGCTTTTGCACCTCGCCCAGCGGCGCATGGAGAAAACGCTCCACCAGCCGCAAGCGCAGCCCCTCCAGAATATTGTAGACCGCGTGGTGAGAGATGCCGGTGGAAAGGGTGAAGCACAGCACCTTGCCCGCATACGCTGCCAGCGACCACGCGCACCAGCTGATGACGGCAGCCTTCGCGGCCGTGCCCGCAGCGAACAGACAGATGACCCGGTACATGCAGAAAAACGGCACCAGCCCCAGAAGGATGCTGACGACTGACAGCACAACGGACAGTCCCAGCTCCCCTTTTGCATTTTTTGCGTAGGCGAACAGGGCGCTCATCCAGCTCGACTTTTTTGTTTCATGAGGTTTCCTCCCGATGTATTTCGTTCCGTCCGGCTTTTCGCTCAAAAAGATTAGTTTGCACTAACTTTATTAGCCCGAAAAAAGCCTTTCGGCCGCTTTTATTATACCGGGCCCCTCCTTCTTTTTCCAGCCCGGAACGGTCCATTCTGCTCCAATTGGTTTTCAAGTTTTGGCCGCCGGGCACACAGCAAAAAACACCCTCTCTGCCGGGTGCGCAGAGAAGGTGTACAGTTTTCTATTTCTTCAAAAAAGCAGAAGCGGTTTATGCGCGGATGGCGTCCTTCATGCTTTTCACATAGGCACCAATGTGTTCCGGGGCGTCGGTGCCGTACTGTTCCAGCAGCTTGATGATGGCCGAACCCACGATGGCACCATCGGCGATGCCGGCCATCGTGGCGGCCTGCTCCGGGGTGGAGATGCCAAAGCCGATGGCGCAGGGCGTTTTGGTATTCTCCCGCACCACCTTCACGATGGACGCAAGGTCGGTTTTGATCTCGCTGCGGGTGCCGGTGACACCCAGACTGGACACGATGTACAAAAAGCCCTCGGCCTCTTTGGCGATCATGGCAATGCGGTTTTCGGAGGTGGGCGCGATCATCGAGATGAGGTCTACGCCATATTTGCGGCAGATGGGCAGAAATTCGTCCTTTTCCTCATAGGGCAGGTCGGGCAAAATCAGGCCGTCGATGCCGATGGCGGCGCAGGTGGAGATGAATTTTTCGGCCCCGTAGGAGAACGCGACGTTTGCGTAGGTCATGAACACCATGGGGATGGAAACATCTTTGCGCACCTCGCGGACGAGATCGAACACCTTATCGGTGGTGGTGCCTGCCTTCAGCGCCCGGATGTTCGCGCCCTGAATGACCGGGCCCTCGGCGGTGGGGTCGGAGAAGGGGATGCCCAGCTCAATGAGGTCGGCACCGTTTGCCGCCATGGCACGGACGGCTGCGGCGGTGGTGGCCAGATCGGGGTCACCGCAGGTGATGAACGGGATAAATGCCTTGCCACCAGCAAAGGCCTTTGCAATGTTACTCATGAAGATCCTCCCCTCTGTAGCGGGCGATGGCGGCGCAATCCTTGTCGCCGCGGCCGGAAATGGTGATGACGATGATCTTGTCTTTGTCCATGGTGGGTGCCAGCTTGATGGCGTGGGCCACCGCATGGGCCGACTCAATGGCCGGGATGATGCCCTCGGTGCGTGCCAGATACTCAAAGGCGTTCACGGCTTCATCGTCGGTAATTGCTACATATTCGGCGCGGCCGATGTCGTGCAGCCATGCGTGTTCCGGGCCGATGCCGGGGTAATCAAGACCCGCCGAAATGGAGTAGACCGGTGCGATCTGGCCGTATTCATCCTGGCAGAAATAGGACTTCATACCGTGGAAAATGCCCAGACGCCCCGTGTTGATGGTGGCAGCCGTCTCAAAGGTGTCGATGCCGCGGCCTGCTGCTTCGCAGCCGATGAGACGCACGCTCTTATCCTCGATGAAATTGTAGAAACTGCCGATGGCGTTGGAGCCGCCGCCCACGCAGGCAATGACGGCATCCGGCAGACGGCCTTCCTTTTCCAGCATCTGCTCCTTGATCTCCTTGGAGATGACCGCCTGAAAATCGCGCACAATGGTGGGGAACGGGTGCGGCCCCATCACCGAGCCAAGGCAGTAGTGGGTATCGCTGATGCGGCTGGTCCACTCGCGCATGGCTTCGGACACGGCGTCCTTCAGGGTGCCAGTGCCGCTGGTGACGGGGATGACCTCGGCACCCAGCAGGCGCATCCGGTAGACGTTCAGGGCCTGCCGTTTGGTGTCTTCCTCTCCCATGAACACCACGCACTCCATGCCCATCAGGGCGGCGGCGGTAGCCGTGGCTACGCCGTGCTGGCCTGCGCCGGTCTCGGCGATGAGACGGGTTTTGCCCATCTTTTTGGCAAGCAGTGCCTGCCCGAGGACGTTGTTGATCTTGTGGGCACCGGTGTGGTTCAGGTCTTCGCGCTTGAGGTAAATTTTTGCACCGCCCAGGTCCTCGGTCATCTTCTTGGCGTAGTACAGGCGGCTGGGGCGGCCTGCGTATTCGTTGAGCAGCTCGGTGAGTTCGCGGTTGAACTCCGGGTCGTTTTTGTAGTGGTTGTAGGCTTCTTCCAGCTCAATGACGGCATTCATCAGTGTTTCGGGGATATACTGTCCGCCGTGAATGCCAAAGCGTCCGTTGGGGTTCGTCATGGCGTTTCATTCCTTTCGTCATTTGTCGTTTTTTCGCACGGCGGCCACGAATGCCGCCATCTTTGCGGGGTCCTTCTTCCCTGCCGTTTCAATGCCGGAACTCACGTCCACCGCATAAGGGTGAAACCGCTTTACGGCGTTCCCTACGGTGTCCGGGCCAAGCCCTCCGGCAAGGAAATAAAGGCGGCTGAATTTGTCCAAAACGGTCCAGTCAAAAGCCGTGCCGGTACCGCCTGCGCCGGAGTCCAGCAGAATGAGGTCTGCCGGGATTTTTTGAGCATTTGCAAGGCTTGCGGCATCCGTCACACGGAAGGCCTGAATCAGCGGTTTGTTTGTCAATTTTCGCAGGCGTTGGATGTAGGTTTCGTCCTCCTGCCCGTGGAGTTGAGCGATGTCGATGATGCCCGTGTTCAAAAGGCTCGCCACCGCTTCCGGCGCTTCGTTCACGAACACGCCCACGGCCTTGATCTCCGGCGAGAGCTGTGCCTTCAATGCGGCGGCTATTTCCCGGGAAACATATCGCTTGCTCTTGGCCGCAAACACAAAGCCGATGTATTCCGGCTGCAGCGCATTTGCCGCCGCGATATCCTCCGGGCGGGTCAGGCCGCACAGTTTGATCCTGGTCATCTTACAACAGCCCTTTCAATTCCTGCAGCTTCGCGGTCTTGTCCGGGGCCCGCATGAGCGTCTCACCAATGAGCACCGCGTCCGCGCCGATGGCAGCCAGCTGGGCCACATCCTCGGCGGTCTTCACGCCGCTTTCCGAGACAAAGAGCACATCCTTCGGGATGCGGGCGCGCAGGCGGCGGCTGTTGGCCGTGTCCACCGTGAAGTCCTTCAGGTTGCGGTTGTTCACACCGAGGATGCGCGCCCCGGCTTTGAGCGCCCGTTCCACTTCGGCATCGTCGTGGGCCTCTACCAGTGCGGAAAGGCCCAGTGTGTCGCAGATGGCGAGGTATTCCTTGAGCTGCGCATCATCGAGGATCGCACAAATGAGCAGCACCGCCGAAGCGCCCAGAAGCTTTGCTTCATAGATCATGTATTCATCCACCGTGAAGTCCTTGCGCAGGCAGGGCGTGGAGACGGCGGATGCAATTTCTTTTAAATAGGTGTCGCTGCCGAGGAACCACTTCGGTTCGGTCAGCACCGAAATGGCGTCCGCCCCGGCGGCCTCGTATTCCTTGGCGATTTGCAGGTACGGAAAATCCGGTGCGATGAGCCCTTTGGAGGGCGACGCCTTTTTGCACTCGCAGATGAAGGCAAGGCCCGGCTTTGCCAGCGCTTTTTCAAACCGGAAGCCGCCTTTCGGCAGGGCCAGCGCCTGCCGTTTCACTTCGGCGGGCGGCAATTGCTGCTTTGCCGTTTCCACCCGCTGCCGGGCGTGTGCGGCCAGCTGGTCTAAGATGTTCATGCGGTCTCCTCCGGGCGGTTGCTCACCTCAATGAACTTTTCCAGCACAGCGGCGGCCTTGCCGCTGTCGATGAGCTGAGCGGCCAGTGCAATGCCATCGGCCATGGTGTCGGCCTTGCCGCCGATGTAGAGGGATGCACCCGCGTTCAGCAGAACGGCATCCCGCTTCGGGCCCTTCTCGCCTGCCAGAATGGCACGGGTGATGGCGGCATTCTCCGCCGGGGCACCGCCCACGAGGTCGGCTTTTTCGCAGCGTGCAAGGCCGAACTGCTCCGGCGTGATAGTATAGCACTTGTACCAGCCATCCTTGATCTCGCAGACCTTGGTTGGGGCACTGAGGGAAATTTCGTCCAGCTTATCCTTGCCGTAAACCACCATGCCGCGCTTGACGCCCAGGCTGATGAGCACCTGTGCCAGCGGCTCCACAAGGTATTCATCGTAGACGCCCAGCAGCTGCATGGCGGGCGAACCGGGGTTCGTCAGCGGTCCGAGGATGTTGAACACGGTGCGGAAGCCCAGCTCTTTGCGGATGGGACCGACGTACTTCATGGAGGTGTGGTACTTCTGGGCGAAGAAGAAGCAGATGCCCACTTCGTTCAGCAACTCCACACAGCGGGCGGGACTCTGCTGGATGTTCACGCCCAGCGCTTCCAGACAGTCGGCGGTACCGCACTGGGAAGAAGCCGCCCGGTTGCCGTGCTTTGCCACCTTCATGCCGCCTGCCGCTGCCACCAGCGCCGAGGTGGTGGAGATGTTGAAGCTGTGGGCGTTGTCGCCGCCGGTGCCCACGATCTCAAAGATGTCCATGCCGGTGTCCACTTTGGTGGCGTGGTCGCGCATGGCGGCGGCGCAGCCTGCGATCTCATCTGTGGTCTCAGCCTTGGCGCTCTTGGTGGAAAGCGCTGCCAGAAAAGCTGCATTCTGGGTGGGTGTGGTCTCGCCGCTCATGATCTCGTTCATCACGGCATAGGCTTCGTCGTAGGTCAGATCCTGCTTATTGACGATCTTTACAATGGCTTCCTTGATCATTTTCAAGCCTCCATAAAATTCTTTAAAATCAGCCGACCCTGCGGGGTCAGGATGGATTCCGGGTGGAACTGCACCCCGTAGATGGGGTATTTCGTGTGCTGCACCGCCATCACCTCGCCGTCGGCGGTGCGGGCGGTGATTTTAAGCTCCGGCGGCAGGGTAGCGGGGTCTGCTGCCAGCGAGTGGTACCGTGCCACCAGCAGCGGGGCTTCGCAGCCTTTGAACAGCGGGCACGCCGGGTCGAATTCCACCGCCGACTGCTTGCCGTGCATGAGCTGTTTTGCGTAGGTAACGGTAGCCCCAAAGGCCGCGCAGATGGCCTGATGCCCAAGGCAGACGCCCAGCGTGGGAATCTCTTTGCCCAGTGTGTGGGCAGCTTCCAGCGTGATGCCCGCATCCTCCGGTCTGCCGGGCCCCGGCGAAAGGATGATGTGCGCCGGGTGCAAAGCGCGGATCTCGTCCAAGGTCAGCTCATCGTTGCGGATGACCCGGATGCCGGGGTCCAGCTCGCCCACCAACTGGTAGAGGTTATAGGAAAAGCTGTCGTAGTTGTCGATCAGCAGCGTCATAAGCCTTCCTCCTGTGCCTGACGGAGTGCGCTGACCACGGCCTGCGCCTTGTTGAGGCACTCCTGATATTCCTTTTCGGGCACCGAGTCTGCCACGATGCCTGCACCGCTGCGGACGAACACCTGTCCGTTTTTCTTGTAGGCGATGCGGATGGCGATGCAGGTGTCCATGTTGCCGGTAAAATCAATGTAGCCGATGGCACCGCCGTAGATGCCGCGCTTGTTGTTTTCCAGTTCTCCGATCAGCTGGCAGGCGCGTATTTTGGGTGCACCGGAAAGAGTGCCTGCCGGAAGCACTGCTTCGATGGCGTCCAGTGCATCGCATTCCGACCGCAGCTGACCGCGCACGGTGGAGCCGATGTGCATCACATGGGAATACCGCTCGATGGAGTGCAGCTTTTCCACCTCCACGGTGCCGAAGCGGCTCACCTTGCCCAGATCGTTGCGACCAAGGTCTACCAGCATATTGTGCTCTGCCAGTTCCTTTTCGTCCGCCAGCAGCTCCGCTTCCAGCGCCTTGTCCTCCGTGTCGGTCCTGCCGCGGGGGCGGGTGCCTGCCAGCGGGAAGGTGTGCAGCACGCCGTCCTCCAGTTTGACCAGCGTTTCCGGCGAAGCACCGGCCACTTCCACGTCCGTGCCGGAAAAATAGAACATGTACGGCGAGGGGTTGATGGTGCGCAGCATCCGGTAGGCACCCAGCAGGCTGCCCTCGAAGGGTGCCGCCAGCCGGTTGGAAAGCACGATCTGAAATATTTCACCCTCATGGATGGCGTGCTTTGCCTTTTCCACCATTGCGCAGTAGGCGTCTTTGTCAAACAGAGGTTTCGCTTCGCCCAGCAGCCTGCCCGTCGGTTCCTGCTTCGGGGTGCCGGTCTGCAGCAGCTGTGCCAGCTGGTTCAGCCGCAGGATGGCTTTGTTGTAGTTCGTTTCCAGCGCGTCCGGCCGCAGCGGCATATTCACGATGAGCACGATCTTCTGCCGCAGATTGTCAAAGGCGATGACCTGATCAAAAAGCATCAGGTCCACATCCTTGAAATTTTCGGTATCCTGCGCGTTTGTGCGGGCTTTCGGCTCGCTGTAGCTGAGGTAATCGTAGGAGAAATATCCCCACAAGGCCCCCGGTGAAGGGCGGCAGATAGGCGAAGCGCGGGCTCTTGTACTGCGCCAGAATTTCCCGCAGCGTCTGCGAGGGGTTCTGCGTTGCAAAGGTGAGCTCTCCGGCTTTCATCCGGCCATTCTGGCAGGTGATTTCCATTTTGGGGTCAAGGCCCAGGAAGGTGTAGCGTCCCCACTTTTCGCTGGGCTGGGCGCTTTCCAGCAGGTAGCAGTGAGTGGAGACGTTCTTCAGAATTTTCAGCGCTTCAATGGGCGTGCAGATGTCTGCCAGAATCTCGCAGCTGACCGGCAGCACATCATACCCGCCTGCCAATGCAATGGTTTTTACTTCGTCCAGTGTGGGCCGTATCTTCATGGCTTTTCCCTCCCGGTAAAACAAAAACTCCCCCGGCTCGTTCTGCCGAAGGAGGAAAAGAAAAACGCCCCAGGCAGAAGAAACCTTCTTCTGTCCGGGACGAATAAAGTTAAAACAATATCCGCGGTGCCACCCTGACTTCATGGGCATGACCCCATGCACTTGACGAGATGCCAACACATCCCCGGCAACTGACGTATGCCCCCACGTTGCAGAATACTGTGCGGTGAAAGCACCGCAGTTCCCTGCACCCTCAGCGGTCCATTTCGGGAAAAAGTGACGCAAAGTCACACTTTCCTTGACGAACTGTTTCCGGTCTGCTTCTCAGCTGCGCAGGCTCTCTGTACAGGCATGGTTCGCCGTTATCTCCGCTTCAACGGTTTAGTGTATTAAATTTGGCTATATTAAACCACGAAATTTTCGTTTGTCAATACCCTGCCGCGAAATTTTTCAAATTCAACCCATGTTCACGGTAGGTTCAGTGTTTCCGGCGGCGGTTCGAGCTGGCAAACCTGACCGCCTTGGCCGGTTTGCGGCGGCTGTGCAGGGCGCTGTAATAGCCGAATGCCGTGCCGCAAAGGCCGCCCACGATGTGCATGAAATTGGCCACATTGTCGTGCACAAAAATGATGTCATACACCTGCTGGCCGAAGTACAGCGCCGCCACCAGCAGCATGGTGACCGGGATGCCGCCGGAGAATCCCGCCAGCGACGACAGCATGATGAGCATGAACACGATGCCGGACGCGCCCAGCAGCCCCGAGCGCGGGAACTGCACACACTGCAGCACGCCGGTGACCAGCGCCGTGAGCACCATGCCGCACAAAAGCGGCTTGCTGCCGTACTTTTCTTCCATAGGCGGGCCGATGACGAGAAGCAGCAGCATGTTGTTCAGAAAGTGGTCCCAGTTGGCATGGCCCAGCACATGACCGAACAGCCGGATATAAAACAGCGGGTCTTTGAGGGACGAGCGGTAGACGCAGAACAAGTGCATGGTGGTCCAGCCGCCAGTCCACCGGTCGAGGAACAGCACCAGAAGTGACAGCAGGAAAAAGGTGAGGATGACCGGGGAGTTGTATTGCAGTTCCAGTTTGAGTTTTACTTTTTTCATCCTCTCGTCTCCACCCAGTATTCGCCCATACTCTGGCCGGGCTGGTTCGTCACTTCATCGTTGAGGTAGTCCCCAAGGCCGCAGCTGTCCGGCTGCCAGGCCAGCGCCGCTTCCACGGTGGGGTACTCCACCTCGGCATACCAGAACTCCGTCGGCTGCCCTTCGTCCACATGGTTCACTTCCAGCACCATGCCGTCCGGCAGCATGTAGCTGCGGCGCAGCTTCGGGATGAGGGGCTTGCCGATGATCTTGTGTTCCAGATCGTCAAACAGCGCTTTGTCGATGCTGCGCTCGATCTCCTCACGGGCAAGACCGCCGCCGGACTTGAAGCAGAGGATATAGTCCGTTTTGCCGCCGGTGAGCGCTTCTTCCCGGATGCGCACAGTGGGCCGCACGCTGATATACCCCTGCCGCATGGCAAATTCTTCCTTCAGCGGCAGACCTTCCGGCCAGCCCTTTACCATCCATTTGCGTTCAATTTCCATGATGCTTCCCTCTTTCGTGCGGAATTTTGGCATTTCTTATTTATAATACCATGATTTTATGCTATTATAAAGGGTAGATTTGCATTGAAGTATTTTCACTTTTCTACTTATATAAGGAGTATCCATGAAAGCAGAACGCACTTACCCCATCTATACCGTCAACAAACACGCCGAGGGCCTGCTGGTAGGCGGCCACCCCTGGGTGTACGAGAACGACATCCTCGCTGCCCCGGAGACCGAACCCGAAAACGGCACGCTGGCCGATGTGGTCAGCACAAAAGGTTCCTACCTCGGCACCGGTTTCGTCTCGCTCAAGAGCAAAATTCGCGTGCGGCTGATCTCCCGCAACGCCAACGATACCTTTGACGCCGCCTTCTGGCGCCGTCGGGTGGAATATGCATGGAACTACCGCAAAACTGTGCTGGAACCCGCCGACCTTTCCGCCTGCCGCGTCATTTTTGGCGAAGCAGACCAGTTCCCGGGCCTGACCGTGGACCGGTTCAGCAATATCCTCGTCACCCAGACGTTGAGCGTGGGCATGGAAAAGTTAAAGCCCGTCCTCTTCCCCATTCTGGCAGAAGTCCTGCGCGCCGACGGCCAGACCATCGATGGCATCTACGAGCGCAACGACGAAGCCCTGCGCGCCAAGGAAGGGCTCGAGCAGAACAAAGGCTGGTTCGAGCTGCCCGGCGAGACCCACCCGGAAAGCACCCAGACCGAAATTTGCGAAAATGGCGTCTACTACCATGTGGATTTTGAAAACGGCCAAAAGACCGGTTTCTTCCTGGACCAGAAGTATAACCGCCGGGCCGTGGCACGCATTGCCGCTGGGCACACCGTGCTGGACTGCTTTACCCACACCGGCAGCTTTGCGCTGAACGCTGCCAAGGGCGGGGCCGCCCGGGTCACCGCTGCCGACATCAGCGCCGACGCCATTGCCATGGCCCAGCGCAATGCCCAGCGCAACGGTCTGACCAACATGGACTTCCTCTGCGAGGACACCTTTGAGCTGCTGCCGCGCCTGGAAAAAGAGGGCCACCCCTACGACTTCATTATTCTCGACCCGCCGGCCTTCACCAAGGCGCGCCGCACCGTGGAGAACGCCATGCGCGGCTACAAGGAGATCAACTACCGCGCCATGAAGCTGCTGCCCCGCGGCGGATATCTGGCCACGGCCAGCTGCTCCCACTTTGCCACCGAGGAGCTGTTCATCAAGATGCTGCGGGCCGCGGCAAAGGACGCCCACCGGCAGCTGCGGCAGATCGAGGTGAAGCAGCAGGCCCCGGACCACCCCATCCTGTGGGGCGTGCCGGAGACCAACTACCTGAAGTTCTTCCTCTTTCAGGTGATATAAGTCATACCAAGCGCGGATGCGCCAAAAATCCGAGAGCCTGTTTGTGCAGAATCGTCAGATTTGTCAATTGCGTTTTTGCCTGGCAGAGACTATAATCAAACCATAGACAGCAACGGCGCTGTGGGTCACCTCCTGACTCGCAGCGCCGTTTTTGTTAGAAAGGCTTTCGTGCTTTGGGGTGCGGCATTGCGGCAAACCAAACGTAGACGGAAGGGAAAGAAAATAAGATCAAGTAAGGAGTAGGATTTATGGCAGCAAATGTTATGGAGATCTACGGCAGCAAGGTCTTTAACGAACATGTGATGAAGGAGCGCCTGCCGAGCGCTACTTATAAGAGCCTGAAGAACACCCTGCACAAGGGCGCTCCTCTGGATATCGAAGTGGCAAACGTCGTGGCCAGCGTGATGAAGCGCTGGGCCATGGAGCTGGGTGCCACCCACTACACCCACTGGTTCCAGCCGCTGACCGGCATCACCAGTGAGAAGCACGATGGCTTTGTCTCCCCCGTGGGCGACGGCACCGCCATCATGGAGTTCTCCGGCAAGGAGCTGGTGCGCGGCGAGCCCGATGCTTCCTCCTTCCCCTCCGGCGGCCTGCGTGCCACCTGCGAAGCCCGCGGCTACACTGCATGGGACCCCACCAGCTACGCATTCGTGAAGGATGACGTGCTGTGCATCCCCACCGCATTCGTCAGCTACACCGGCGAGGCTCTGGATAAGAAGACCCCGCTGCTGCGTTCCATGAACGCACTGTCCAATCAGGCAGTTCGCATCCTGAAGCTGTTTGGCAAGGATGTGGACTACGTTTCCACCACCGTCGGCCCCGAGCAGGAGTACTTCCTCATTAAGAAGGAAGATTACGAGGCCCGTCAGGATCTGATCCTCACCGGCCGCACCCTGTTCGGTGCCCCCTCTGCCAAGGGTCAGGAGCTGGAAGAGCACTACTTCGGTGTCATTCGTCCCGAGGTCTCCGAGTTTATGAAGGAGTTGGACGAAGAGCTGTGGAAGCTGGGCATTCCCGCCAAGACCAAGCACAACGAAGTTGCTCCCTGCCAGCATGAGCTGGCCCCCATCTTTGACACCACCAACGTTGCCATCGACCACAACCTGCTGACGATGGAGATGATGAAGAAGATCGCTCCCAAGTACGGTCTGGTCTGCCTGCAGCATGAGAAGCCTTTCGAGGGCGTCAACGGCAGCGGCAAGCACAACAACTGGTCCATGTCCACCACCCACGAGAACCTGCTCGACCCGGGCGACACCCCCATGGAGAACCTGCAGTTCCTGGTGTTCCTGGCTGCTGTCATCAAGGCTGTTGACGAGTACGCCGATCTGCTGCGCACCTCCGTTGCCACTCCCGGCAACGATCACCGTCTGGGTGCCAACGAGGCACCTCCGGCCATCATCTCCATCTTCGTGGGCGAGGAGCTGGAAGCCGTCATCGACGCCATTGCCTCCGATTCTCCCTACGCAGGCCCCGTCAAGATGAAGATGGATCTGGGCGTGGACGTCCTGCCCAAGTTCAGCAAGGATACCACCGACCGCAACCGCACTTCTCCCTTCGCCTTCACCGGCAACAAGTTCGAGTTCCGTATGCCCGGCTCTGCTGAGAACCTGAGCGACGCCAACACCATCCTGAACACCGCTGTCGCCAAGGAACTGAAGGGCTACGCCGACGAGCTGGAGGGCGCTGAGGACTTTACCAGTGCCGTGATCGCTCTGGTCAAGCGCACCATCCGCGACCACCGCCGCGTCATCTTCAACGGCAACGGCTACACCGCCGAGTGGGAGGAAGAAGCTGCAAAGCGCGGTCTGCCCAACAAGAAGAACACCCCGGCTGCCCTGCCCGCTCTGATCGCACCGAAGAACATCCAGCTGATGGAGGAGTTCGGCGTACTGACCAAGGTGGAGATGGAGAGCCGTTACGAAGTTGAGATGGAGCACTACTCCAAGATCATCAACATCGAAGCCCTGACCATGCTGGAGATGGCCCGCAAGCAGCTGCTGCCTGCCGTCAACTCCTACATGAGCGAGCTGGCCAACACCGCCGCCTCCAAGCTGGCCGTCAGCGAGAACATCAGCGTGCGCAGCGAGACCAAGACCCTGACCAAGCTCTCCGCCGACGCCGACGCCATGAGCGATGCCATCGACACCCTGCAGGATGCCGTGGATGCCACCAAGGCCCTGCCCAGCGAGGCTGACAAGGCCGTTGCCTTCCACGACAACGTGCTGCCCGCCATGGACGCCCTGCGTGCCGCGGCCGACGATGCCGAGACCATCTGCGGCGAGGATTATTGGCCTCTGCCCAGCTACAGCAAGATGCTCTACTACGTCTGATCGCAAAACAGCGTAATCGAATAGCATCCGTAGGCTGCGGAATCTAAAATTTGCCATTCTCCTTTTCCTATTTCTTACACCAGCCTAAAGACCTGCTCCCATTCTGAGGGCAGGCCTTTAGGCGTTTTTATTTGAAAGGGAAATTCTTATGAGTTATTCGACCCAACAGGACATCCTGGATTTCGTGGAGGACAACAACGTCAAATTCGTCCGTTTCGCCTTCTGCGATATCTTTGGCACCCAGAAGAACATTGCCGTGCTGGCCAGCGACCTGCCCAAGGCCCTGGAGGACGGCGTCTGTTTCGACGGCAGCTCCATCGCCGGTTTCATGCATGTGGAGGAAAGCGACCTTGTGCTGCGGCCGGACCTGTCCACCGTGACCATCCTGCCCTGGCGGCCCACCGAGGGCCGGGTGATGCAGTTCTT
>OCHL01000310.1_pt1 | contig 52673 bp, 53 predicted proteins | sample 1538421 | NCBI WGS metagenome assembly OCHL01 (sample SAMN04571690, study PRJEB22368) | human gut metagenome | biome: human gut; material: stool | host: Homo sapiens | place: Luxembourg | collected 2012-06-01 | reverse complement strand
GGACGCCCGGCAGGGTCATGCCCTCCGGGATGACGGCCCAGCCGTCCGGGATAGGCGTGGTGCAGATGCCATAGATCACCCGGTGCTCGGGCTGGGTGGTGCAGTCAATAATAGTCATCATGTGTTACCTCCTATTACAGGTACTGGTAGCCATACACGGTAAAGCGGTTTGCGCTGGAGCCGCCCGAGATGGACAGGGTGCCATCCGATGCAAAGGATACGGAGACCAGCGAGACATCGGCGCTTTCATTGTTGAAGTGAATGTAGTTGCTAATTACCTCATAGCCTGAAGTTGCGAGGCCTGTAAGCGCCACAGCTGCGGAGCCCCCGCGTGCGACCTTTGCATGCCCGAAATCCGCAGACACTCCAAGAGTAGTCCCTACTGCAACCTCGTAACCAGAAGTATTCGTATACCCTCTACCATTCCGTCCCATCGCGGGAATTGCCGAGACGATCTCCGCGTAATCTACCGTATCAGGCAGTTTCATCGTGGTGGTGCCGCCGGTGCAGACGCCTGCACCCGAGAAAACCAGTTTACCGTCCATGTTCATCATCCTTTCCAGCCTTTGAAGTTTGCTGTCGATCTCATCCTTACTGTAACCGCCTTCCACACCGTTCAGCGTTCCGTCCTCCTCAACACTGAGGTTCTCCCCCACCTTCACCAGACCCAGCGTGTCCGCCGTCGCGGTCGGGATGGTGTAGCTTGTCTGCTCCCCGCTGCCAAGGGTCAGGGTCAGCGTCCGGCCGTTCAGGGCAACGTTCTTCACATACGCTGTGCTGCCCTCCTCCACAGCCCCCACGTCGGCCGCCGTCATCGGCGTGTCCTTTCCGGTGCCGCCGTGCTCCACGGCCAGAATGCCGGTCATGTTTTCCAGGCTCGTGGTGTCCTTCGTCTGCAGGGTCTGGGTGCTGCCGTCGCCGAAGGTCAGCGTCAGCGTCTGCCCCACAAGGCGCACGGCCTTCACATACGCCCCGCTGCCTTCCGGCACCGCGCCCAGGTCGTCGGCGGTCAGGGTCACAACGCCGCCCTTGCCGTTCACGCTGCGCACCGCCCCGTCCGAAGGGGCCGTCAGCTCTGCCCGTTCCGCCGCTGCTTCGGCCCGGTTGGCATCGCTTTCCGCGCTCTTCTGCGCCACCACTGCCTGCGCGGCCGCCGTCTGGGCCGTGTTCTGCGCCATCTGCGCAATGGCCGCGTCCCGGTTCGCTGCAGCCGCACTGTTCCGCGCCTCTTTCGCACTGCTCTGCGCGCTGTTGGCATAGGCCAGCACCTGCGCCACGAAGGTCTCGTACTGCGTCGGGCTGATCTCGGCGTCGCCGTCGGTGGCAAGCGTCTCGTAACAGTCGTATTTTGTCGGCCGTGTCAGTGCCCGGTAGCCGTCCTCGCCCAGCGCCAGCAGCATCCAGCTGCCGCACTTCGCGGCCGTGAACGCTTTGCCCACCGCCACACTGTGTTCTTCGTCCAGCAAAATGGGCGCAGGCAGCGTGCCGTCCTGCTGCTGGATGTGCAGCGTCACGCTCTTGCCCTGCCACTCCTCCGGCAGCTCAAAATAAAGCCGCTCCACGTTGGCGCTGGACTGCCCGCCCAGGTGCAGCACCCGCATCTCCGGGCAAAACTCCACCCCGCTGAATTCCTTTCGGATGATCTTCACCCGCATGGTTTTTCCCTCCTTCCGTCTTGTGTCCAGCGTATCACAAATCATGCCGGCGCAACACTGCGGACTTTTTGTGTTTCCGCCGCAGGCCGCGGTCGTCGTTGTTGCAGACTTTTTCTATCACGCACAAGGCCCCGGCCGTTCATCTGAACCGCCGGGGCCTTTCCTCTCCTTATCTCACCGCTGCATACGGGTCTTTTTTCTCCTCGCTTTCCGCCTTGTCCGCCGCCTTCACCCACTGGGCAAAGGTCTTCTCCGTGTACAGTGCCTTGCCGTCCGCGTCCACCAGTGCCAGCAGCATGGTCTCCATCTGCTGCCGGTCGGCGTCGCTGCCCGCAAGGTACTCTGGCTTTGCCGTCTCGGTGATCTTTCCCTTCAGCGTCGAAGCGCTCTTGCCTGCCTTCGCCAGCCGGTCGTACTCCTCCTGTACGGCACTGGCGTCCCAGCTGTCCACGGCTTCCACAAGGTCGTCCGTCGCGCTGGAGTTGTCGCCTTTCAGCAACTTGTCCGCCAGCTGGTTCACCGCGCCGGTCACGCAGTCCACCACGTCCCCACGCTTTCCCTTCGGCAGTCTCAGCGCATCGCTCAGCTGCTCGATCATCTGCATTTCCAGCTCATACCGTTTCTGGTCATCTCCCGCATTCTGCGCCTCGGCCGCTGCCTTCACATTCGCGTCGTACTTCACCAGCCGGGTCTTCAGCTGCTTGTAAACGTCTTCTCCTTTTCCCATCTCGTTCAGCTTTTCCACCGCTGCCTTTGCTTCGTCGCTGTCGCCGCTGGCATAGGCATTGTACAGCCGGTCGTACTGGCCGGTGGCGCTCTGCGGCACCGAGTTGAAGCTGAACTTCCCTCCGTTGGCAAGGTTTTCGATGTCTTCCACATACCCCTGCACGGCTTCAACGATCTTCCGGCCGTTGCCGTAGGGCACGCCCGCCACTTCGAAGCCGTCCTCCAGCAGGGTCATGAACCGCTGCATCAGCTTGTCGTGGTGCTGCTGCAGCTGCCCCTCGTCCATTTCGCCGGTGTCCTTCCGAAACTCCTTGAAGAACTTCTCCACATCTCCGGCCAGGTCGTTCACCACACTGATGCTTGCCGCGCTCAGCACGTCGTAGTCTTTGCCGTTCATCGCGTTGTCGATCAGGCTGTAGAGCTCACTGCCGTAGAGGAAGTTGCCTGCAAAGCTCTCGGTGTAAAGGCTTGCGAACCGCTGCCACATGCTCTTGGCGGTCACGTCGCCGTTCTCGTCCTGCTCCCGGTCCCACCGGTGCAGCAGAAAATCCGCGCCGATCTTCATCACCGCGAACACAGCCGTCTGCGCCACCTGGCTCACAATGGCCCGGTTCCGCTGCGCCGCAGCCCGCTGCAGTTCCGCCTTGTTCTCCTCGCTCTGGTTCTGCCGGTAGCGCTCTGCCTGGGCGTTGTAATCGCCGATGGCGTCCGCCAAAATGCCGTAGTTCTGGAAGCGCTGGGTGGTAAACATCGTCAGCTGCTTCAGCAGTTCGTTGGGGTTGCGCTGGATGCCCGCCCGCTGCATCACGGTGTAGTTGGGCTGGGTCTGCTCGATCACCTTCTGGTATGTGCGGCTCACCGCTTCCCAGTATGCCGGGCTTCCGGTCACGTCCGCACCCTCAAATTCGGCCGCGTGGCTGCGCACATACCGCTTACTGCCTTCCCACAGCGCTGCCACCGTGATCTCGTCCATGCCGTTGATCCAGCCGGTCAGTGCCGTCGGCAGCTTGTCCATGGCCTTCTCGGCCACTGTTTCGCTCTGTCCGATGCTGGCAAGTTCGCCCTTCTGGCTGCCGCGCTTGCGCCAGTCCAGCAGTACGTCCCCGTGCTCTCTGATCTCCGTTTCCAGCGCCGTCCGCGCCTTGGGCGAAAGGTTTTTCACAAAGGGCACCACCGCTGCCATGGTATCCCCGCCCAGCACCGCCGCTGCCGTCGGCAGGCTCGCCGCCTGCGCAATGGCCACGCCCGGGTTCAGGGTCAGCACCGCGCCCGCGTAGTTTCCGCGCAGGTTTCCCAGCACCCGGTTTGCCGTACTGGGCCGCTTGCGCTGGGTGGTCTGCAGGTCGGTCAGCAGATCGTTGATGTAGCTCACCGCGTCTCGGCCCCACTGCTCCTTGATGATGCCGTTCTTCAGGTTGGTGAGCCCTTCCTGTGTCTCCACGCTGCTGTTCAAAATTTTCTGCACATCCCGGATGGGCGCTGCCAGGCCCGCATAGGCCGCCGTGTCCCGCAGGCTGCGCTGCACCACGCTGCTGCACTCCTCCAGCAAAATGGGCTGGCTGCTCTTGACGCGGTTCTTCAGAAAGCCCCGGCCCTCAATGGTCGCGTCCAGGTTCAGGCCCTCGATCTGGGTCGCCAGCACCGACCGGTCCACCGCGATGGGGTAATAGTTTTTCACGGTGGCCCGCTGGTAGCCCACCAGCTGCAGGCTGGTCTCGTTGATGAGGTTCGTGGTGTAGTGGTCAAAAAACTCCTTCATGTCCGCGCACCACGCCCGGTCATAGTCGGTCATGGCCGCTTCCGCGGTCTGCAGGATGCTGTCCGCCGTGGGCGTGCCGTCCGCATTTGTCAGCATGCCCAGGTGCACGGTCTGGCCTTTCTGGTACGCCTGCTCAATGTCCCCCTTGCTGTAAATCTTTGCATCCGGGATCACAAAGCCGCCGTTCATCAGGTGCTCGATGCTGTCCTTGTTCTGCAGGTGCATGTACAGGCTGCACAGTTGTGCGTGGGTCAGCGGGGCCCGGTTGCCCTTTCCGTCCGTCAGGCCCACGTCCACAAGGTCTGCGCCCGGGCCCGCAAAGGCCTGCATCTCTTTCACATGCTCTTTTCCGGTCACGTTGGTGAAAAGCTTTTCGCCTTCCACGGTGATCTTCGTCTGCCGGTACTGGCCGTCGTTCAGCATGTTGGCCATCTTTTCCATCTGGCCATTCTTCGCATAGCCGCCCAGCATCCGGAAGACCCGCTGGCCGCCCAGCATGTCCAGCTGATACTTCGTCAGCAGATTGCGCACGCCGTCCAGCTTTCCGCCTGGGTGGTTGCCCTTGCTCTGCCGCACCTCGCTGGCTGCGCCTTCCGCGATCTTGCTCACTTCCTCGGCCTTTGCCAGGCTCACCGTCTTGTTTGCGTTCTTGATCACATGCAGCGTGCTGCTCGTGATGGCTTTTAGCATCCGCATCTGATCCACCGTCATGGGCAGATAGGTGCGGTTCTCGGTCTCCCGGATGCGCCGCTGCAGCCGCTCCTGCAATGCCCGCGCCTTCTCGCTGTCCGGCAGCGCCTCGGCTTCGGCCAGCTGTTCGTGCAGCCGGGTCAGCTTTGCGTCCTTTGTCGCCTGCAGGTCATCCCGCAGCGTCTGGATCAGGGTATCCACGCCGGTCTGCTTCCATTCTTCGGTCATGGCATTGGGGCTGTTCTCGCTGCCCGCGCTCTGCCGGATCTGGTCCTGCAGCCTCGTCAGCTGGTTCACGGCCTTGTTGTTCAGAATGGTCATGTCCGCCAGCTTCGCCACCTGCGCCGCCGCATCCACAAGGTTTTTCTGCACATACTTGTCCTTCGACGGCCGCAGCAGCATCTGGTTCAGCTGGGCCGCGTTCTGCCGGATGCTGCGCTTCAGCTCGTCCATCTTCCGCGCGTCCCGTGCCCGCTGCACCCGCTTTTCGGCCACCGCTTTTGCAATGGCAATGTCCTCGTCCCGCTGCTGGCGTGCTGTCTCAATGGCAACGGCATTTCGCTGCGCCTGTTTCTGTTCAAAGGCTGCCCGCTTGCGCTCGTTGTCCGCCTCCCATTCCATGATCTCATTTTCCTGTACCAGCAGCGAGTATTCTGCCTTGTCCGCGCGCTGCTTTTCCTGCCGCAGCTGCCACGCCAGTTCGTTTTTCTCGCTGCGCAGCTTCTGCATTTCCAGCTTTGCTTCGTCCAGCATCTCCTGCCGTTCGGCCTTCATGCGCTTCACTTCCTGCTTCATCTCCCGCTCGTAGCTTTCCCGCAGGAAGGTCAGCTTTTCGTTCAGGTTGCCCACGTTGGAAGTATCCACGCCCAAGGTCTCCAGATTCTCGTCCAGCAGCTTTTCAGCCTGTGCGTTCTGCCGCTGCAGTTCGGTCATCTGCTGCACCTCGGCGCTCTGGTTTGCCGCACGCCGGTTCTCGTACATCCGGCGGTTGAACTCCCGCTGCTGCGCCTTCTGCACACCCTTCAGGCCCTTTTCCACCTCGGCGGCCCGCTCCTCACTGCCCGCGGCCGCTTTCGCCACCTGCAGGTTGTGCTGCTGGATGCCCTCAAAGATGGCCTGGGCGTCGGTCATCTCCGGTGTGTTCAGGATGTCCCCGATGATCCGGCCCGCCAACTCCACCTTGGCGTCCTCATACTCGGCGTCGTCTGCAAACCTGCTCTGCGTCGTCGGCTTGATGGCGTCGTGCAGGTTCATCAGCACGCTCAGCCATTCGGTGCTTTCCATGCTCATTGCACCGTCCACTCCGGCCTGCTGCGCCGCTGCCTTCCACAGCGCCTTCGCGCCGTCGCTGGTGCCGCCCACGGCCCGGTTGTCGTTGATCACGCTGTCATACTGCTCCACGGGGTTGCCGTCCCGCACGCCTTCGGCCTGCCGCAGGCTCACGCCGTGCTTCCGGGCTTCAGCCACCGCTGCGCTCCAACTGCCGTATGCCTTCACCAGTTCTGCCTTTGCCTGTCCCGTCTTGTTCACGGTGTATTCCAGCTTGTGCAGTTCCGGGTACTCGTCCCACAGTTCGCTGTTGCGGTAGGTCGCCCCGTCCAGAATTTCGCCTGCCAGCGTTTCTGCCAGCGCCTGGCCCTTCTCCATGTCCGCGCCGTCCGCCTTCAGGTACTCCACCAACACTTCGGTCTCCCGTGCAAGCTTTGCCCGGTCCACCCTGCTGCCGTTGGCCTTTGCCCAGCGGCTGGCCAGCCCTTCAATGTTGCTCTGGCTCACCTTCACGCCCCGTGTCAGCCCAAAGAACTGGCTCAGCGTGTCCAGCGCTGCCGCCTTGTCCGCAATGGCCCGGCTCGCCGTCTGCTGGTCGTTCTTCTTCGCGTCCCGGCTGGCCTGCTCTGCCAGCTGGAAGCGCACATTCGGCACCTCATTCAGCAATTTCGTACGCTCTGCGTCGTCTCCGGCTTTGTACAGCTCCACCGGCACGCCCGCGTCCTTCAGCTGCGCGATCAGGCTTTTGCTCGCATTGTCCGGCAAAATTGCCGCCCGCACCTCGTCAAAGCGAACCGCCCGCTGTGGCTTTGCTTCAAAGTACCCTGTCGGGATTTGTGCCACGTCGTTGTACAGGTTCAGGATCACCTGCGCCGTATCCTTGCTGATGCTGTAACCCTCTTTTGCAAAGGCTTTTGCAATGGTCGTACTGGTTCGCTTGCCCTGCGCCGCCCGCAAAAGAACATCGCCAATGATCTCCCGTTCCTCGTAGCTGCTGCTTGTATGTGGTGTAGTCTCCCGCCGCAGCCGGGCCACAACGTCTTCAATTTGGCTGTCCGCTTTTTCCAGCAGCGTTTTGTATTCCTCCTTCGGTATCTGCTGCAGCCGGTCTTTGTCCGCCCGCACATCTTCCAGTGTTTCATATTCTGCCGTTGCTGTGCTCATCAGGGTGTTGGCCGAAAGCCCCCATGCGCCTTTTCCGCGTGCATCCTCCTGATTCATGGCGTTCACAAGGTTTTCCAGTGTGTAGGGGTTGTGCAGTTGAGCGAAACTGCGCCGGTTTCCGTTACGGGTAAAAAGTTCCTTACCATTGTAAATGCCTTTCTTTCCCAGAATTTTTTCTATCTTGGGCAGCAGCCATTTTTCCACGTCTGCATCTGGCGCTTTTTCCTGCAGGGTCTGCCGCATGGCATCCGTGTCCTGCACCATTTTTCCGCCCGTATCTTCCGTCGTTGCATACTCATAGGCATTTTCCAGCCGGACACGCAACATTGGTGCTATCAGCTTTGCTGCCTTCTTTTCGGCCTTTTCCGCATCCCAGCCCAGTTCCTGCATGGCCCAGTTCTTTTCTGCGCTCCGCACTTCTTCCAGCACCGCATTGGCCATGTCATGGTTTCCATTCGCCCTGTCCGTCTCGATGATCTCCCGCAGGTTCTCCTTACCGCCAACAGCTTCCATCACCTTCTCGTATCGGCTGATCTGCGATTCCGTGAACCTCTGCTCCTGTTTCATCACAACATCCACGTTTTCGCCCCGGTCCGCCAGATACGCCGCCTTTGCAGCATCGTTATGGGCAAGCTGTTCAGCCAGCTGTTGCGGGCTTTTGTCAGAGGCTTCCATGTCCAGTGTTCCGCTCAGCACGTTTCCCCGGGCAAATTCCCCCTCTGCGGTCTGTCGGCTCAGCTGCGCAAGATAGGTGTTCAGCTCTCTTGCCTTATCCGCTTTCACCTCATATTCCACGTTCGGCCTTGTCGGTGTCCATGCGTCCGAGCCGTAAATACGGTTTGCGCTGTTGGCCATAGGGTCAATGGTGTCGCTTCCGAACACCAGCGAGATCGGGCCGTACTTTGTGTGGCCTTCCTGCGCTTTCACCACCGCAATGGACGGCGACGGCATACCGCCCAGTTCCAGTGCTTCCTGCAAGTTCTGTTCGGTCAGGTTGTGCACAGCTACAAGGTCTTTCTGGGTGTCCACCTCCACCGGTGCTGCCAGCTGCAGGCGGATATTTTTCTTCAGCGTCCCGTTATTTCCCTTGTTTTCGGCGGTTTCCTGTGCTATACTTGTGTCAGAAGATACTTCCTGAGCAGCCATAGCGCTGCTCCGCACATCCATCGGGAGATGTGTGGGAGTATCTTCTTTTTTTGTCGGTTTTCCGGCATCGTCAAATGTCACATAACTACCATCCGACCAACACACTTCGTGTGTATAAAAAGCTTTTCTGCCGTCTTCTCTTGTGTAAGAGTTCACAATTACCGCTTCGTTGATTCTGGTTTCATCCATAATTACCGGCCCAGCAAAAACATATGTGTCATAGCCCTTGCCTTGCCAGTTTTTTTCATATCCAATCTGATTGCCGTTACGAATCACTCCCGGAATAGCTGCAACCGCAGCCTGCTTTGCTGCACTATTTCCATGACGCACTGTTTTATTCGCGCCATAATGCTTTAATTCAACGATTCCAAAGTTTTCTCTTTCCACTTTATTTCCGATCGAATCGAAAAAAGCATCAATGTTCTCAACATTCTCCCTCGCGTTTTTCCCGAAATTCACCTCATTTCCACGGATTTCCGCTACCGGCTCCATTTCTTCCAGTTCACCCAGATGATCGTTCATCTGTTCTGTCAGAGACTCGCTGTCCTCATGCAGCTTGAATCGTGTTCCTTCCGCCGCGTCCTTGTTCTCAAGGGCTGCGGCGTTTTCTTTTGCGGCGCGCAGGCTGTCCATAGCCCTCTCCGCATGGGCAAAGTATTCGTCCTGCAGCACCCGCTTTTCCGCTTCGGCCAGGCGCTGTGCCCGCAGGGCCGCTTTGTTCTCCGGGTCCTTGGCCAGCACTTCCTTTGCGCGGCTCACGATGTCGCTCAGCAGTTCCTTCACCTTGTTCATCACTTTGCGGATGGTGCCTGCCCGGCCCGCATTCTTCTCAGCCTGCTGCCGCTGGAACTCCACCCAGCGCTTGAAGCTTGCTTCATCGCTGAAGATGCCGCGCCAGGCGTCCGCCACCAGTTCTTCCGCCGCCTGTTCATAGGTCAGGCCCTGCTGTGCATAGTCCGCAGCTTTCTCCCGGATCATCGCGTCGATGTTCTCATAGCCCTCGCTCTTGGCCAGAAATTCCAGCGCGTGCTGCTGCAGTGCCTGTGCGCCTTCGGCGTCCAGCGAGTTGTACCAGTGGTAGTCCTCGTGCAGGATGGTGCCGAACACGTCCTCGGCGCTGTCCGCAAAATAGATTTGTGCCACCTCGGTGTCTACATAGGCTTTCACCCGGTCATTGCCCTGCAGCACCGTCTTCAGCACTGCGTCGGTGTCCGTAGCCCGGGCGTTCAGCTCGATCAACTGGGTGCCCACATCGTTTGCCGTGCGCATGGTCCCCTTATAAAGCACCCGTCCGCTGCCGCTGGTGCTCTTTTCGGTCAGTTCTCCGCCCAGGGTCCCCCGCTGCATGCTCCCGGCTTCCATCTCGCCGTGCCCCTGCAGCCACGCCAGCTGTAAAGCCTGCCTGCCGCCGTCCTGTGCCAGCACATACTCGGTGTTCACCGCAAGCCCGTTCATGCCCTGCGCCAGCTCCATCGCCTTGTCAAAGGTGGTCACATCTTCCATCTGGCCCAGACGGTACAGACTGCTGGCTGCGGCCGCATACCGCTCGGCATTTCCAATGCCCACCGGCATGTTTTTACTGATGGTCTCGCTCGCCGCATCCGACACCTTCCAGCGGGTCAGCTCCTGCTGCACCTGCCGCTGCTGCACGCTCCGGCTCTGCTGCATCAGGCCGTAGGTCTCCCGCAGCCCGCTGTGCTGTTCTGCCGGGCTGCTTTCCACCGTTTCCCCGGTGTTCTCCACAGCGGTCTGCTGTGCAGCTGGGCTTTCCGCCTGCGCCTGCCGGTGCAGCTGTTCCGGGTCAAACAGCAGGGTCTTCGGGTCTTCCAGGTCCACTTTCTGCACTGCTTCAGTCCCGTCGGCAAAGCGCACCGTCATGGTGTCGTTGCTCAGGCTCACGCTGTAGCCCTGCCCGCTTTCTTCCAGCCGCGCCGGGCTCTCCGCTGCCGCTGCTTCCGCAATTCCGGCCGGCTTTTCCTCGTTTGCCGCTGTAGTTTCTGCAGGTGCAACCTGGGTGCTCTGCTGCTGTGCTGCCAGTTCCCGCAGCATCTGCCGCGTCTTTGCCGCCGTCTCCGGCAGCTCGATGCCGTATTCTTCCGCAAGCGCCGCTCGGTTTGCTTCGTTCGCCGCATTCGGGGTAAACAGGTTGATGGTTTTTCCGGTCAGTTCCCCGTCCGCCATGGCAGCGGCCAGCTGCTGCACCGCCTGGTTCTCGCTGCGCACCGCCGATGCCGTGCTCTGCGCGCCCATCGCTTCCTGTGCAGCCTGCACCATCTCTGCAGCCTGCTGTGCCTGCATGTCCGCCGGGCTCAAGGCTTCCCCCTCGGGGGAAGCTGTCGCCGAAGGCGACTGATGAGGGGAAGCCGCGTGCGCGCTTTCTTCCTGCTCTGCATTCCTTTGAGAAAGGCTCTCCCCTCGGGAGAGCTCCGTTGCAGCTCCGGCATCGCCGGACTGCAGCGGTGAGAGGGGTCCGCCCGCTGCCGCATCAAACCGGGCGTTCATCTTGCCCAGCCCGGTGCCCACAGCGCCGCCCAGCGCACCGGAAGCGCCGCCGGTCAGGCCGCTTTCCACCGCGTTCAGGAAGGTGTCTTTCTTGAACAGGTTCTGCGCTGCTTCACTGTCGCCCAGCGCCGCGTCAATGGCCATGTCCGCATAGGTCTCCACAAAGGCCTGCATGGCGTTGTCCACACCGCCCGAGACGGCGTTTGCGATCACCGGGTACTGCTGTGCCAGCGGACCGTTATCCGCCACACTGCGCACCAGGTCTGCCAGCTTCCCCGCCAGCGTGTCCCTTGCGTAGTCCGTACCCATGGTCTTGGCCAGGTCTGCCGCGCCCACACTGTTGATGGCCCATCCCGCGCCGAACTTCAGCGCACCGCCTGCCAGCGTCTTGCCCGCGCTGTCGCCCTTTTCCACGCTCTGGCCCATGCTTTCTCCGGCTCCCTGCAAGCTCAGCACCGGCAGTACCATCGCGGGGTCGATGCTTGCGACCACAAGGTTCTCGCCTGCGCTGGAAACAATGCCCAAAACCTTCTGCGCCAGCGGTGAAAGGCCGCTCATTGCTGCGCCGGTCAGGTCCTGGCTGCGCTTGTGCAGCTGGTAGCCCACACTCTTTTCCGGGTCAACGGCATCCTTCACCTCGGTGGCCGCATACCGGCTGCGCATGTCGTCGATCTCGCCCTGCGTGTATCCCTTTGCGATCAGCTCAGCGTCGCTGTACTTCGGGCTTCCGTTGGTGTCCACCGTGTCCACCAGCTTGAACAGCTTTTCCTGCCGAGTGTCTCCTGCCAGGCTTTCTTTCAGGGCATCCCGGTTCTTCTTTGTCACGCTGCTGTTCTTCACGGCCTGCACCACATTTTCGCCCATCTGCAGGCCGCCTGCGGCAATTTCTTCCGCAATGCCGCCGATGGTGTTCGACGTGCGCCGTACCGCACGCTTCCACGCGGGCAAGGCATCGAAATCCCGGATGTATGCCTTTGCCTCGTTGATCTCGGTCTGCGTGTATCCCTTTGCCTGCAGTTCCGCGTCGGTGTAGTCCCGCCTCCCGGTGCTCTGTGCCGTGGGTGCACTGGCCATAGCGCCGGTTCCGTCCTGTGCCTGCATCGCGTTGCCGCGCTGGACATAAGGCTGCTGTTCTCCGGTGCCGCCCCGGATCAGGTTTACCAGCTCCCGGTGTTTCGGGTCCGTATCCATCCACTGGTTCAGTTCATCAAAGCGGTCGGGCTCGCTGTTTCTGGCAAAATCCTCTTTTGCTTCTTGTGCCGTACGTGCATACCAGTCCACCCGTTTTCCGTCGCCCGCCGCAATGGTCTGTTTCAGCGTATCTGCATTCGGTGCGCTGTTCACTGCGCCGTATCCGCTCTGCAGCTGCATCGCGCCGCCGGTTGCTGCATACGGCTGCCGCTTTTTCTCGGTCGGCTTCACCGTACCACGCACCTGCGCCGCCGGGGTGCTGCTGCCAACCTTTCCCAGCCATTCCGGCTGTGCCGTGCCGCCCCGGGTGCCGTTTCTCTCGCTCTGGGTCCCGCTGCCCGGCACCTCCAGCTGCAGCTTCGGGTTCGTGCTGCCCATCATCTGTGCCAGCACCTGCCCGCCCAGGCTGCCCCCGGTGCTGCTCTGGCTGCTGCCCGTGTTCGTCCGGGCGCGGCGGGTCTCGGTGCTGGTCCCCGCACTGCGGTTCTCCCATGCTTCGGTGGTCCGTTTCCCGGTGCTGCCGCCCCGCAGCGCGTCGATTTTCTCCGGTGTCCAGCCGCTGCCGGTGCCCGTGCTCCGGCTCCCCGCAGCGGTGCTGCTGTGTGCACTGCTGCTTCCGGCCGTACTGCCCGCCGTGCCGTTCTTACCCTTGCGCAGTTCGTCGATCTCTTTTGCTGTCCAGCCCATATGCTCACCTCATCATTTCGTTCCAAGCCACTCGTAGTCGATCTGGTTCATGATGCTCGATACCAGGTCACTGGAAAGGCCGCTGTCATTTGCCAGCGCGCTGGCGATCTGGCTCTGGCTGTAGCCGCTGTTGGCCAGCTGCCGCGCCTTGTACATGCCCTGTTCATACGGTGTGCCGTTGGCCTTGCCCGGGTTGCCCGTGCCGGTCAGCCGGTCGATTCGCCCTGCATCGGCCAACACTTCGGTGTAGTAGTCGTAGCTCGCATCTGTCGGCTTCATCGTGTTGTACTTGGTCAGCATCGTGTTCAGCTGCGGCTGCGTGTATCCGGCCGCTTTGCCCGTGCCGGTGCTCCCGCTCTTGCCGCTCGACCCGCTGCCCGAGCTCCTACTGCTGCCGGTCTTCGTGCCGTACTTCCGCTTCAGCTGCAGCTGACCGCTCAGCAGGTTCAGGTTGCTCTGGTTCTGTCGGCCTGCGATGGTGCTGTAGTTGTCCGAAGCGTTCGAGTTGTACCCCATGGCGTTCAGGATTGTGTGCAGCAGCGTGTCGTTGCCGCTGGCTGCAACGTCGCCCGCCTTCAGCAGGTAGTCCAGGCTGTCCTTGTCCGTGTCGCTCAGGCCCGCCCAGTTTTCAAACATGTCGTAACTCAGGCCGTAAGGTTCCAGCATTTGGCTGATCATCTCTTTCGGTGCGCCCTGCTGCAGCTGCGAATAAGCGTCTTTCATCGCTGCCACCTGCTGCACCGTCATGTCGCTCACGCCCTGCAGGTTGTCGAACATGTTCTCGTCCAGCCGGTACATTTTCAAAATGGCCTTTGCGCCGTCCACGTTGCCGTTGCGGTATTCTTCTTTTGCCTGTACGATGGCGTTCGCCTTCTGGGTGGTGTAGCCCATGTAGGCATCATAGCCCTGCATGGCTGCGGTGCCCACATTCTTCAGCACATTCCACGCATTGCTCAGGAAATCGCTCTTTTCCTGCCGCGCCTGCTGGGTCTGGTCGTACTGGTAGTTTCGCCAGTCTGCCGCGTTGCTCACGCTGCCGTCGTACTCCCTGCGTTCCAGCTGGTCCTGTCCCAGCAGCGCGTTCAGCTGGCTGCTGGTTCCGCTCAGCTGCTGCTGCCACTGGGTCAGTGCGTCCGCCCGGGCCTGCGCCAGCGTGCCCGCCGTGCTGCCGGTCTGGCTGGCCGCCGCCTGGTTCGCCGCACTCTGGGCCCAGTCCGCCCCGTACCCGCCGGAAAGCCCCTGTGCCGTCTGCGCGGCCGCGTCGGCCCCTGCGCCTGCATTGTTAAACAGGCGGCTCAGCGCGCCCCGGTAGCTGTCGCCGGTCGAAGCGTAGCTTGTGCCCGCCTGGTTCTGGCCGGTCATGTTCTGCAGCGCGTCCTGGATGTCCTGGTCATAGCTGTTGTCATAAGCCCCCGGCATCGCGTTCTCCGCGTCGGTCAGCTTCTTCTGTGCATTGTTCAGTCTCGAAAATACGCCCATTGTGTTCTCCTTTCTTTACAATCTTTACAAAAAGAACGGCAAAATCTGCGCCGCCAGCCCGATCACCTGGAACAGCCCGTTCAAAAAGTCCTGCGTGTTCTGCTGGTGCTCGTTGTAGGCGTTCTGGTATTCGTTCTGCCGGTAAGAAAGCCCGTCCTTCCAGTTCGCCAGGTCCTTCTGGTACTTGTTGTAGTCGTTCTCCTCGGCGCTCTGCAGCCCGCTCAGCTCTGTCTGCAGCCCGGCCTTCTTCGTGTTGTACTCGCTGCGGCTCTGGCTCATCAGGCCGTCCAGCACGTTGTCCAGGTCGTTCATGGTCGATGCATAGGCCTTCTGGCCCGCCTGGGTGCCGTAGCTGGAGCCGTAGCCGCCGGTCCGTGCGCTGGCATCCGCCTGGGCGTTCTGGTTTGCCAGCTTCGCCTTCTGGGTGTACTGGCTCTTGTACTGCTGGTATGCCGTGTCCGCCGCCGGGTCATAGTCATAGTCGCCCATGCCGTCGATCTGGCCCATCACGTCCTTGATCTGCCCCTGGTACTTGCTCTGATAGTCCGCGGGCTTCGTCTGCTCGTAGCGTTCCAGCTCGCTTCTCGCGTCCGTCAATCTGCTCATGCGTTTTTCACCTTCTTCAAAAAGTCCTCGTTCATGTTCTCGCTGTCCAGATTGGTCAGCACATACCCCAGCTGTTCCTGCAGCTGGTACAGGTAGTTGGTCAGCGCTTCGGCATCTTCGGCCGGCATGTCCGCGCTGAACTTCGGCAGGCCGATGCCCGCCAGTCCCGCCACACTTGCCATTGTTTCGCTCCTTTCTACCGTCTCGGCACCGCGCCGCTCACCCGTCCTCCGGCTGCGTCCGCCAGCGTCAGGGCCACGCTGCGCAGCACCATCTGCCCGCTGCCGGAAAACTTCAGCCGCATCAGGTCGTGCCGCCGCGGCACAAAGGGCAGGTTGATCCGCTCGTCTGCCCGCACTGCCGCGCAGCTGCCCACCGTCTCCCAGTCCCCGCCGTCGTAGCTCACGGCCACGTCCACCACTGTGTAGGCCAGTGCATCCAGCCGCAGCGTCACCCGGCTCACATACTTGTCGTCCGGGCTGCTCATGCCAATGTCGCCGGTCACCGCCTCGAACTGCAGCCGCGTCTCGGCCTCGCCGTCTTCCTCCCGGTCCGGGTCTGCCGCCCACAGCGCGCTGCCGTCCCAGAGATACAGCTGCTGTCCGGTGCCCACCATTTCGGTGCCCGCCGGGCTTTCCTCGTGCCACAGTCCCGTCTCCGTGTCGTACACCAGCAGCCGCCCGCCGGTCTCCGTTTTTCGTTTCAGGTAAAGGTAGTACCGCGCATCCAGGCTGCCGCCCATGGCCCACTCCACCGCCGTCAGCCTGCCGGTGGCCAGCGTCCCGGACACCTTTGTGGGCAGGCTGCCGCCCCAGGCCATCACCCCGTCCGGCGAAAGGTAATAAAGCGTCTCCGCGATCACGCACAGGCTGCCCGCTGCGTTCGCCGCCACGCCCCGGCACCGCACGCTGGAAAGCTGGTAGTCGCTGGGCTTCGAGCCGTACAGCTTGTGGATGCAGTTCTCCTTGAAGAACAGCACATACCCCATGCAGCTGGCCGCGCCGGTAAAGGCCCCGTCGCTGCCCACGCTCACTGCGTAGCTGTCCGAAGCGATGCCCCGGTAGCTGTACCAGTTGGTGGGGTCGCCCAGGGCGCAGGCGTAAATGGTGTTCTCCTTCCGGCTGCAGCCCCACACCCGGTTGCCCTGTTCGGTCACAAAGTCGAAGTCCGGCACCCGCCGTTCCACGGCTACCGGCGCGGTCGCCGCTTCGTTCTCGGTCACTTTGCCGTCCAGGCTCTGCCAGGTCGTGCCGGTGCGGCTGATGGTCCAGCTGCCGTAATACCGGTCCGTGTCCTCCGTGGGCACCAGCGTCGCAATGATGTCATCTTCTTCCAGCGTCCCCACCGTGATCTCGCCGTTCAGCCCCGTCGCCACGGCATCGCACACGGCCTGCGGCATCCCGCTCAGGGTCACAGTGTCGCCCTCCTTCAGCACGCCGCCCACGCCCGGGCAGTGGATGCGCACCGTCTGCAGCAGCACTTCCTGCCACTTCTTGTTTTTTGCGCTGTACTTCAGCAGCACGCTTCCGGTGCCGTAGGGCGCGTCGTCGGTGCTTTTCAAGAACAGCTGCCCGTCCTCCGGCTTTTCCGGTTCGGTGTCTCCCACGCCGGTGGGGTGGTAGAGCACGCCTTCCGTGTCGCAGGGCGTCACGGTCATGGCTTCGTCCCCCAGCTCCCACTTCGCGGCAAGGTCGGTCAGGGTGCCCGTCTCGGTGTCAAAGGCCTTCTTGTCCGGCCAGATCAGCACCTTCGTGCCCATGCCCGCCAGCGCCTTGTGCTCGTCGGTCAGGGCATTTTCCAGCACCACGGCCCCGCTGCGGCCCTCGTCTGCGTCCGGCGTGTACTCCAGCGTGGTGCCCCGGCAAAGCAAAAGGCCGTTCAGGTGGTACATGCCGTTCACGTCCTTCACCTCCCGGGTCTTCCTGCGCGGGGCCCGGGTCTGCAGCGCCGGGTATCCCCGGCTGGAAAAGTTCATCTCCCGGCTCAGCTCTGCCTCGCTGCACCCATAGGTCTCGTTCACGCCGCCAAAGGCCCGCAGCAGCTGTCGCCCGGCCTGTAAAATGTTCAGGTTCGTTCCGTCGATCACGTCAATACCTCCACTGCACGCCGCCCGCCGGGGGATACTTCCGCCGCATCCACGCAGCAAACTCCTGCACATAGTCGCTGTACATCTGCAGCGCGTTCGTGGCCCGGGCCGTCTCGCCCAGCGCCATGTCCATCTGCGCGCACAGCCAGTGGGTGTACAGCGGGCCAAACTCCTCCGGTGCCAGCAGTTCGGTGTCGTAGGCAAGGCTGTCTGCCCATGCCTTGTCCGCGCCCACCGTGTCAAAGTCGCTGCATGTGCTGCGCTGCACCACGCTGGAGCGCAGCCGCGCGTCGCACTGCCGCAGCCAGTTCTGTTTCAGCGTGTCGGAAAATTCGTTGTTCGGCCGCATCTCGTCGGCCTGTTCAATTGCCTGTCCTGCCGTCATCTCATCAACTCCTTCATGCAAAAACACCCGGCACAGCCAGAGTGCCGCTGTACCGGGTGTCCGTTGTTTCTGTCAGATTACACGCGCTGTGCCTGCTGCACCGCGGCCGCCTCTGCCGCCGCGATCTTCTCCGCTGCAGCGTTGTCCATCTCCTCACTGTGGCGCAGCACCTCGGCAATGGCCTTCGGCACCTCCACGTCCACACCGCGCTGGATCAGATAAGTCTCGCCGTTCACGCCCACGAAAACGGGCTCGCTGTAGCGGTGCCCGTCCTTGAACAGATGCACGATCTCGGTGTCCTTCTCTGCCTGTGCGTTCTCCTGCACAGCTTCGGTCATTGCTGCAGCGTCCTGCACCGCAGCTTCCTGCTTCTTTACTGCCATAGTTTCTCCTTTCATGCGCCGCAGCGCACATCATCTGCCCCATGGGCAGACATCATTTTCCCGTCCGGGCATCCTCATTGCGCAGCACATCATGCCGCGCCAGCGGCTTTGTGTCAATTCGCCAGTGCCTTGGCGCTGTATCTCTCGCTGCAGCTCTCAATGCGTACCATGTACGGCTCGCTCAGGCGTTCGGCGGTCTTGGTGGCCTTCCAGCCCACGGACGCGCGCTGGTTCAGCGGGTCGTCGCCGTAGCCCAGCTGCTTCACGATGTGCTGCATGCCGCCGCCTTCCAGTTCGGTGGTAGCGTAGGCGTGGGCACCCAGCACCAGGGTGCTGAAAACCGCCAGGCCCGTCGGGCAGCCGGTGCCGGTCCAGATCTTCGCCTCGCTCGACACCACGAACCTCACGTTGTTGATCTTGCCGATCTCGCCGTTGAAAATTTCCTCCGGGGCCGCGTACTTGTGGGCGTCCACCCATGCCGGGTCCTTGCGGATGTCGTAGCTGGTGTACGGGTGCACGATGGCCACATAGCTGTCACCGATGGGGTCCGCGTTCTGGGCCTGCAGCAGGGCCACGGCCTGGTTGATCACGTCCACGGTCAGCTGCGCAGTCTTGTCCAGGCCTGCGCGGCTGCTCACGGCCGTCTCCACGCCGTCGGCCACCTTGGGCGCATAGATCACGTTGGTGCCGCCGTTCAGGATGTCGCGCACGATGGTGTCCATGGTGCGGCCGCCCTGGCTTGCCAGCAGGTTCGTGGCCTGCACCACGTTGTTGTCGATGGCGGTCAGGTCCAGCATGTCGGTCAGGGACACCCAGCCGCCGTACTGGTGCACGTCTGCGGTCACCGTGGTCACGGTCAGGGTCTGGCCCGCCGGGGTCACACCTTCGGTCAGGGGCTCGGTGGCCTTCGGCAGCGCCGTGTACTTGCGGAACTCAATGGTCTTGCCGTTGTTGGCCGTGATGGGGTAGCTGTCGCCGAACTGGTCATGCACCAGTGCAGGCTCTGCCAGGTCCAGCAGGGTCTTCTCGTAGTAGGTCTTCATTTCAGCGGACATGCCGCTGGTGGCGGTGGTGTTCTGCAGCTGTGCGCTTGCGTCAGCAAACAGCTGCAGGTCCATCTTCTTGTAGATGTTCATCTTGTCGTCCTCCTTCAAAAGGTTTTTATCTTTCTCGCACCCTTCGCGCGGGAAATTCATTCTCACAGCACGATCCGTTCCCCGCGCCGTGCCCGGCGTGCCAGCTCGGCCCGCTGTGCGCGGGTCATGTGCTCCACGTCCACCTTGGTCTCTGCCGCGCCGCCGGGGCGCACGCCGTTCTCGGTGGGTCTCTGGCCGCGCTGCTGGATGCGGGCTGCCACACCCTGTTCCACCTGCTTTGCGGTCTGGGCGGTCTGGTTCTCCATCAGCTGGTCAAAGTAGGCTGCGCGGTACGCCGCTTCCAACCCGATGCCCCGCCGGATCATGTCCGCCACGGCCGGGTTGTTCAGCACTTCGTCCAGCGCAAAGCTCGGGTACTTCTGCTGCAGCCTTTCCGCTTCCGCCTGCCACTGCGCCTGCACCGCCGCCACACGCTGCTGGTGCTCGGCGGCCGCGCGCATCTGTTCGGCCCGCTGCTTCTCGGCGTTGGCCCGCTGCAGCTCCCCTTCCATCCGGTCCATCTCCCGGGCCGTCTTCACGCTGATGCCCTTTTCGGCGGCAAGGGTCTCGTAGTAGGCGTCGTTTTTCACCTTGCCGTTCTTCACCGCGTCGGTCAGCGCGGCCAGGCTGTCCGGGCTGCTGGTGTCCACACCGTAGGCCTCGCCCAGCGCATCCATCAGCGCCTTCACCTGGGGGTTGTTCTGGATGTTCTGCGCCGCCACCTGTGCCGCGCGCTGCATGGCTTCCTCAAACTCCGCCGCATACTCGCCCTGCATCAGCTGGCCAAAGGCCCGGCGCTTTTCCGCCGGGTCTGCAGCCTTTTTCTCGGCCTGCTTCCCCTCGCCGGTCTCGCCTTCCTTGATTCCCGGCTCCCCCTTTGGGGGAGCTCCGGCATCCGCGCCGCCATCGGCGGACGGGGCCGGTGAGAGGGTCCCGTCTCCGGACTGCGAACTGAGAGGGTTCGCCGCCTTTGCCGCGCGGCCCGGGTGGCTGCGCTTCGCCATGCGCTCCTGTGCCGGCCGCAGCGCCGGTGCCTGGATGCCGGCCGCTTCGCCCGCGCTCTCGCCTGCACCCGCACCGTCACCGCCCGAAGCTGCTGCACCTTCAGCAAAACGCTGTAAGTCCAAACTGCCGAACGGGTTGCGGCTCCCAGCGTCTGCTTCGGCCCTTGCGCGGGCCTTGCATCCTGCTGGCCGCGGCCCCAACAGCTCCTCCCTGTTTCCGCCGCAGGCAGTGGTCGTCGCCGTTGCAGCGAGCAACTGTAAGTCCACATTGTCGGCGTCGTTCGCGTGCAGGTTCACAAACCGCACATTCTCCGGGTACTGCTGGGCCAGCAGCATCAGCCCGTCCGTCACCAGCTCAAACTTTGCCATGTTGTCGAAGCTCTGTTCCGCCTGTACGGTCAGGATGTTGCAGTCGTCCTGGCTCTGGGTCACGGTACCGCCGTCCACGCTGTATGCCAGCGTCTGCATCAGCGCCGACACCGCCGCGCACACAATGTCTTGCCCCTTCGGCTCATACTCCGCGTGCCCGCTCGCCTGCAGGATCATGTCGTGTTCTTTCTCATCGTAGATGATCGTGATCATTTCCGTTTCTCCTTTCATGCGCCGCAGCGCACATCATCTGCCCCATGGGCAGACATCATTTGCCCATCCGGGCATCCTCATTGCGCAGCACATCATTCTTTGTTCGGGTTGTTCACGTCCATCGCCCGCTGGGCGGCCTGGGTGGCCATGCTGTTGCTGCCGCTCTGGCCCACCACGTCGCCCAGGCTGTTGGTCGTGCTCTTTACACTGGTGCCCCCGCCGCCGCCGCCGGTGCTGCCCGCCGCCTGGGCCGCTGCACCTGCCGCAGCCGAGACGTTGGTGCCGTTCTGCTGGTCGATAATGGCTGCCATCTTCTGCATCTGCTGGGCCATCTGCTGCAGCTGCTGGTACAGTGTGCCGTTCTGGCCCACCCGCTGGCGCACCTTCTCGATGCCCTCAAAGTCCATCATGTCCAGCGCAGCCAGCGCCGCGTCAGCATTGGCTGGTGCAAAGAATCCCATCTGGTAGCATTCCTTCGCCGTCTCGTTCTGGGAAAGGCGGCTGAAGGTGCTTTTCTTCGCCGCACTCACCGTGATGTCAAAGATCGGTTCCCGGTCGCCCAGCTGCACACCGCCCACCATGCCGCCGGGCTGGGGCTGTAACTGCGCATTGCTGAAGGGCACATACTCCGTGCCGCCGCTCTCTCCCGTGATGCGGTATACCCGCTGCTCGTCGTAGAACTGCCGCATCAGCTCGATGATGAAGTAGCACTCCTGCGCAAAAGCCCGGTAGGCGCTTTTCAGCATGTCGCGGGAAAGTTTGCTGCCTGCTTCCTGCAGCGCTGCAATGGCGCTGGCCGCCGTCAGGCCGCTGGTGGTGCCGCCCTGGGAAACATCGCGGTTGCCGCTGATCTCCTTCAGCTCGTTCACCCGGTCGTCCCGGTAGGTGATCAGGTTGCCCGCAAGCCCCGCCGTCTGCAGCGGCCGCATGCTCTCGTCGGTCACCCGGCCCGCCGCATGCACGATGTCCCGGCCAAAGTCGGCCAGTTCTTCCTCGTTGATTCCCGCCGTGTCGCTCAGGATGTACCGCTGCTTTGCGCTCAGCTTCACATTCTCGTCCATGGCGTGGTTCATCTCGTCAATGGCGGTCTGGGTGTCCTTCATCACGTCGATGTACCCAAAGCCCGCCGGGCTGTCCTCCTCGCGGAATAACGGGTCGAACACAAAGGGATACTTTCCGTGGTCGTAAAAGCCGCTCTCCGCGTACTGCGGGTCGTTCTCGCTGGCATACAGCACGATGCCGTTGCAATACTTGCAGTAGTGCAGCACCGTCTGCCCGCCGGGCTGGGCCTTTTTGTAGTACCAGTCCACCACCACGCTCTTGTCGGCGGTGTCGATGCTGTCATCGTGGATGTACTTTGCCACGTCCAGACTGTGGCCGGTGTGGCCCTTCAGCTGCGGGTACTGCGCCTCCAGCTGTTCCGAGTTTGCCAGGCTCAGGCTGAACAGGTTCGGCGAGTCCTGAATATCCTCCACGCCCGGCTCCCAGTACAGCATCAGCAGGTTCACGCTGCGGATGCTGATCTCGCCCAGGCCCTTGCGGGCCGTCGGGTCCCAGAAGATGCCCTTCACGCCGGTGCCGGTCTTCAGCTTGCGCCACCAGGTGTCGCTGTACACCGTCTCGTAGTCGCACTGTTCCAGCACCGTGGGCAGAATTTTGGAGAGTACCTTCGCGGTCTCCTCGTCGTCGGCTGCTCTTGGCAGCACGTTGGGTTCCGGGTAGTTGTCCATGGCGTCGGCGTGCTTGTTGGCGATGCTGTTAAACAGCCATCCGCTGGAAGGCTTCGGCTTGCCTTCCATCATCTTGTTTTCGTAGTTCTTCCAGTGCCCCATGCGGAACCACAACTCGTTGTCGATGATCCGCTTGTCAAGCGCCGCCTTGCCGGTCTTGTATTTCTGCAGGATATCGTTTGCCTTCTTGACTTCTTCCTCCCCGATCGCCTGCGCCGTGGGCAGTTCGAAGGCTTCCCCCTTGGGGGAAGCTGTCGGCAAAGCCGACTGATGAGGGGCAGCTGCGGCATTCTGCATTTCTCCGAAGGCCCCGTCCCTCTGGTCCGGGTAGCGCTTCAGCATCCCCTGCAAAAGCTCGTTTTCATTCATGCACTTCACCTTCTCGTTTTTCAAATCGGAGAAACGCGAAAAAATCGTTTAGCGAAGCGGCTAGATTTTTTCCGTTTCGACTTCTTCTTTGGGGTCTGAAAGGGGCGAGCAGCCCCTTTCTCGTCAGGGGTAAGTGGAGTCCAGAGGATGAGAGGGGCGCGTCGAAACGCCCCTCTTGTCCTCTGGACCAGCGGAGCGTCTACACCCTCATCACCCGCGTCCGGCTCTTTCGCTTGTCCAGGTCCAGCGGGTCGTCCTTCATCGGCACATCCCGCACCGCCTGCTTCGGGCTCAGCGGGTTTTCCATCAGCACATACCGGCACTCGTCGTAAATGTGGTCCTCCTGCGTGGTGTCAATGTCCTCCACGTTGCTCTCGTCATAGACCAGGTTCGGGATGGTGCGGATAAAATGCTTGCATGTGTCGAACACCTGGAACATCGGCCGCCCCTCGCGGTCGAAGGCCAGCCGGTAGTGGAACTGCATCTTGCCCGCAAGCCGCGTGTGGTCGCCGGGCTTCCAGAAGATGTAGTTCGGGTGCTTTTCCTGCATCTCGGCAATGCTCTCGCCCTGGCTCTCGTTGAAGATGGCCGGGTCTGCCACGCCGGTGATCTGCCTGCCCCGCAGCATGGGGTCGTTCTGCTCTGCCTCCCGGATGCGCCTTGCCTGCTCCACCGGGTCGATGCGCAGGCCTTCGTTGGGCGTGCCGGTGCAGCCGTACAGCTCCTTGATGCGGTAAAGCCGCCCTTCCTCGTCGGCCGCGTACCAGCCCACGGAAAAAGGCTTTGCATAGCCAAAGTCGTACCCGCGCCAGATGCGCCAGTGCGCCGGGATGCGGAACGGCTTGATGACGTGGGTCCACCGCTGGTCCTCGTAGTGGTCCGGGTCGTTGCGCCACTCGGTGAACACCTGGCCGGAAAAGCTGTCCCAGTCGCCGTAGAGCAGCGCCTGCTTTTCCGCTTCCGGCAAGCTGGCCAGCGTGCCCAGGTATCCCGGGTCATTCTCCAGCAGCTTTTTGTTGTCAAACACCGTGGACGGGATGAACACCCGCGTGCGCCGCATCTGCTGCACGGTGCCGTCCGGCTTCTTCACGTCCACCAGCTGCACCATGCGGGTGCCCGGTGGTGCCGGCGTGATGAACCGGGCCTTCACCCATCCGTGGCCGATGCCGCCGGGGTTGGCCGTGGCCCGCATGTACACCACCGTGCCCGGGCCTGTGGGGCGGTTGCGGCTCATGAGGTAGCTGTATTCCTCCCAGGTAAAGTGGGTCAGCTCGTCCACCCCGATAAAATCAAAGGCCTTGCCCTGGTAGTTGTATTTGTCCTGGGTGCGGAACATGCTGCCGAAGTAGATTTTCGCCCCGCTGGGGAAGGTCCACACATGGCTCGACGCGTTGTACTTCGCCTTCGGGAAGACCGGCTTGTAGTACTGCATGGTCTTGTCGATCAGCTCACTCAGCTGCGGGTAGGTCTTGCGCACGATCAGCCCGCGATAGTGTGGGATGTCCACCTGTCGCAGCGCCTCGATCACCAGCGCGTCGCTCTTGCCGCCGCCTGCGGCCCCGCCGTACAGGGCCTCGTCCTCGCTGCGCCGCATGAAGGCGGCCTGCTTCGGCTGCGGCCGCCAGAGGATGGGCCGTCCCTTATACGTTTCCGCTGCCATCCAGCACCACCTCCTGCTGCTCGCTCCTGTCCTGGCCTTCCATCAGCACCGCCGGGGCCGCGCTCTGGCTGCTGCCTTCGTCCCGGGGCACCAGCGCCGCAGCGTTGGCGGCTGCCGTCAAAAGCACCGCCGCAATGTTCGCCGCGTCCTTGTCGGTCATGGCTTTCGCTTCGTACCGTTCCAGCTGCTTTGCCAGTTCGTCCCGTTCCTCGCCGGACAGCTGCCGGTCATAGCTGCCCGGCTCGCTGTACACCACAAGGCCGGTCTCCGCTGCGTCCTGCAGGTCTTCCGCCTCGCTCTTGAGCAGCCCACCAATCTCGTACCGCCGGGAGCGGGCGTCTTCGTCCAGCCGCTGCTCCAGCTTTGCCCGGATGTCCGCCGCCCGCTGGTTCTCGGCCACCCGCTGCTGCAGATAACCCACCTGGGCCCGGGCCCCCAGCGCTGCCCGCGCTGCGATCTCCCGCGCCGCTTCGGCCCGCGCCTGGGCAAAGGCCCCGTCCGGCTTCTTGGCTTCCTCCGCCATCCAGCTGCGGATGGTGCTCTCCGGCACGCCGTACTTCCGGGCCACCGCGCAGATGGAGTTCGAGCCGATCATGGCCATCACCACGTCCGCCCGCACCTTTGCCGGGTACTTTTTGCCCCGGCCCTGTCGGCCGGGCACCGTGTTCTTGCAGTATCTGCGCGTCGCCATTCCCGGCCCTCCTTCCCGTGCTTTGCTTCCAGCCTATCACAATCACGCCAGTGAAAATACTACGGACTTTTTCGCTCCCGCTCAAAAGTCCTCCGTTTCAGTGGAGCACGGGTTGCGGCTCCCAGCGTCTGCTTCGGCCCTTGGGCGGGCCTTGCATCCTGCTGGCCGCGGCCCCAACAACTCCTCCCTGTTTCCGCCGCTGGCGACGGTCGTCGTCGTTGCAGCACAAACAGGCCGCACACATTCGTGTCCAGCCTGTTCAGATCAGCCCCGCCGCCGCCGCATACACCGCCACGGTGGAAAGCGCCTCCAGCTCCTTGTGGTAGTAGGTCGTCCGCCCGATGTGCAGCAGCCCCACCACGTCCCACTCGCTCCGGCCCTCGATGTACCGCAGCCGCAGCAGTTCCCAGCACACCGGGTCCTCCCTGGCATAGTAGTCCCGCACCCGGCCCAGCACACCTGCCCACTGCCCGCTGCCGTCAAACTTCCGCAGCGCCTTGCGCACCGCCTTTTTCTGCTGCTTTGTCACCCGTCCCCCGCCTTCCATGCCTGCTTCCAGAATTTTCCTTCATTCACAGAAACTGCCCGTTTCCGTTACTGTCGGTGCATTTTTTCGCATTTCACTCACGCTTTTTGCATTTTTACGCGCAAAATAAAATATTCTTGTCTGTCAGGTGCGAACTTTCGCAAACTCTCTCCGCCGCAAAATCAGATACGCCTGCGTTTCACTGCTTTCCCAGCCCTCCGGCCGCGGCCTGTCCGTCTCGTACAACTGCTGCGGGTCGTAGATGCTCACCTGCACCACTTCCCACCCCGGGAACCGCTGCTCCCACCAGTAGGCGTTCTCCGCGCACTCGGTGCAGCCCTTGCGCAGCTGCTTCCGGCTCCACTTGGTGTCGCAGGCGGCCAGCTCGTCCGGCTGCCGCAGGTTGCGCGTCTCGATGCAGCTGCGCTCTTTGTGGCCGTAGATGTACCCCACCGTGCCGTTTTTGCCCTGCCCGTCAATGCCCAGCAGCTTTTTCATGTCCATGCGGTCCACATTCATGGTGCCCAGCGGGTCGTATTCGCCGGTGCCCGGGATACGCCGCCGCCATAGGTCTTCCAGCATTTCGCGCCACTCCCGCCGGTCGGCCGCATCCAGCCCCCGGCACTGGGCAAACCCGTGCAGGTGCAGCCGTCCGGCTTCGCCCTTGCGCACCGCCCACAGCATCAGCCGGATTTTGTCCCGGCTCACTCCAAAGCGCCGCGCCGTCGCGTAGATCACCCGCCGCTTGTAGTTCTCCACGTCCTTCCGGCAGGCCGCAAAGTCCGTGGGTAGATAGCTGTCCTCGTATGTACCGGTCAGGAAAAAGCCGTTCTTGTCAAAGTTCGCCAGTACCTTCCGCTGCTTGCGGCGCAGGCTGGCGTACTTGTTCCGCTCCTTCTGGCCCCGGTCGCTCTCCTTGCGCTTCTTGCCCCGCTGCCGGTGCTCCTGGTCGGTCACCGCATAGATGCCCACGGTCATGTACGCATCACCGCACTGGTATTTCTTTTCCCGGATGTAGCTTCTTCGCATCCCGGCACCTCCTGCTGGTCGTCAGCGTCCTGTGTTTTTCCGTTCCCATGATCATCACCGTCACAGGATTAACGGGTATACAAGCCCCCCAAAGCGTCCCGCCGGACGCCCTGGAGCAATCACGCATTATAATAAGGTAGGTCCTGCCCCTTCCGGGGCCCGACAAACCATTCCGGCTAAAGTGCAGCCATCCGCTGCACACCACCCGGCACACCTTGTCTTTTGTCGCCAAAGCCCCCAGGCTTGATTGCCTGAGGGCCGTTTCTGTCATTTTTTTCGCTGTTTTCTTTGTCCTTTGTGGGCCATCCAGCCTTCTTTTTCGTAGTCGCCCCGGTTCACCTTGTCCCGGCATACGGCATTCTTCGTGTAGGCTTTTTCTGCTTTCACCTGCGCGGCCCACGCCTTGTACTTTTCGCAGGTCCCGTGGCAGGCCGGGTGTCGTCCGGGGCAGTCTGGCTTGCAGCACCATGTGATCATAGCGGCTTCTCCGGCCCTTCGGGCACCGTCGGCTTTCCCCGTGCGGCCCACACGCCGTAGCTCAGCTCCGGCAGGCCCCGCTTCCGCGCCGCTGCGTTGTACCCGCACAGCGCGTGCACGTCCAGCTGCAGCGCGTCCGGGTCCTTGATCTTCGGGATCACGCCCTTCGCCGCCTTTTTCTGCGGCTTCGACGCCGGTGCCCGGTGCTGCTCTGCCTTCGGGAGCTTCTTCGCCCCCGCCGCGTTCCGCTGCACGATGCTCCGCCGCACCTTTTCCCGGGTCAGCTTTGCAATGCCGCGCGCCGGGCAGCAGCCCTTCCGGGCCCAGTTTGCCGCCATCTGGGTGCAGTCGAAAAATCCCTGCTCCACCAGCTCTGCCGCCGTGCCCTTCGCCATCTGGTTGCCCGCTGCATCCCAGGCGGTGTACTCCCACACCTCCCGCAGCAGCGTCTTTGTGGCCGCCGGGGGCCGCTTTTCCCGCTCGATCCGCCAGATGCGCGGCTTTTTCACGGTCTTTTTCTGGCGCATGTACTCGCTCTGCAGCCGGTCCCGGTCCGGGAACAGCCCCGCCGCCACCAGCTCGGTGGGGGTGCCTTCGTGCAGCAGCGCGCCGGTCTTCGGGTCGTACAGGCGGTAGACGTAATGTGCACTCATCTTGCCTTCCCTCCGTACAGCTCCACTTCGCAGCCGTCTTCGGTGACGAGCACCCCGCCGTCCAGCGCCCTGGCGATCTGCTGCAGCCGCACCGCGCTCAGCCGTTCCAGCCCGCCGGGCTGTACCCAGCGCTTCACACAGCTCGGTGCCGTTTCGGTCGCCTTCGCCAGCGAGCGCACCGTCTCGCCCCGGTATTTCATGGCTTCTTCCAGTGTCATGCCTGCTTCGCCTCGCTTTCGCTGCGCGCGTACCGGTGCTTTGCCGTCTGCCACGCTTTCTCCCGCCGCTTTTTGGGGTCCACCATATCGCGGCTGACCATGTCGTGCACCTCGCGCAGCTGCACGCCGTGCCTTCCCGCTATCAGCTTTTCAAACCGTTTGCGGGTCATTCCGCATTTGTCTTTGCTCATTTCCGTCTCCTCTCCCAGCTGTCCGGTATGCCCGGCTGCTGCAGCACCGCGTCGATTTTCTCCCGGATCACCTCCGGCGCCAGCACATTGGCCCCCGCCGGGGCCGCCCGGTGCCCCAGCGCCTTTGCCATGTTCCGCCGGATAAACGCCGCTTTCTGCTCCTGGTAGTCCCGGTCGGCCTGCTTTGCCCGCTCCTCGTCCGGCACGTTCTCGATCGTAATGTCTTCCTTCAGTGCGTCCTCGGCGCACCGGCGCAGCCGTTCCATGGCCCAGCTCAGGCTTTCGTGGCCTTCCTCGTTCACCTGCCGGTAGTTGGCCAGGGTTTCTTCCCGCAGCCGGTTCAGCCGCTTGCTGCTGTAGCCCAGCAGCTCCATGCAGGCCCGGGCGTAGACGGTCCACACCATGCTGGCGGCCACGTCGCCCGCCATGCGCAGCTGCTGCTCCCGCCGGGTGTGGGGTGCGCGCAGCACCGGCACCCGGAACTCCGGTTCCACGCCCTCCGGCAGCCAGCCTTCCCGCAGCGCACGGCTGCGGTCGGTGCTGGGCATCCCTTTGTCGTTGGCCGTCATGGCCACGTCCAGGCTTTCGTAGGCCAGCGCTTCCGCCCGGGCCTCGATCTTGTTCAGCCGGTCCTTCCCCACGCCGAAGCACTGGTGCAGCGCGATGATGATGCACCACCGGGTCATCTCGGCCGTGCCGTCCCGCGTCAGGTCCATCTCCTGGCTCAGGCTCATGTTCCGTTTCATGTCCGCTTCACCCCTTCCCGGTACTGGTTGTATAACACGATCCAGTCCTGCGTGCCCAGCTGCTTGTCCCGGCCCGCTTCGCTCAAAAGCCGGTAAGCGCCGCTCTCCTTGTCGCCCGGGTGCTGCCAGTCCAGCTTTTCCAGCTCCTGGGCCATCCGGGCCTTGTAGTCCTCTAAGGTCATGGTCTCTCCTTTCACGGCTCGCCGCGGTCGTTCATCCAGCTGCACGCCAGCGCTCTGGCTTCGGCCAGCTTGCTGCATAAATGGTTCACCGCCGTTTCCTTCATCCACTCCGGCAGCTGGTCCACCTGCAGCAGGGCCGCGCCCATGTCCCGCACCAGCTCGTTGCCAAAGGTGTCCACTCGGTCCCAGATTTCTTCCTCGTCCGGGGTCAGATTTACAGGTTTCACGGCAGTTCCTCCACATGGTAGGCTTTCGCGCGGCAGGTGGGGTTCTCCACCTTCGCCGCAAATTCGCCCTTGAGCTTTGCGTCCACCTTCGTGGCGGCCCGCACGATGTAGGTCATACACAGGGTGTAAAGGCTGTTCGTCTGCGGCAGCTGCTTGCTCAGCTCCACATGCACCCGGTACTTTTTCAGGCCCATGGCGTCAGCCCGCCTTTCTCCGGCGGCCGCGCTTGTCCATGGTCTTGGCGGCCGCTTCGTCTGCCTGCTGCCGCCGGGCCGCAGCTTCGTACTGCCGGTTCTCCTGCCGGCAGTTCCAGGCGTACAGCCCCACGCCTGCCAGCGTGCACAGCACCGCCCATAAGATCAGCGGTGCCCGCGTGGCGGCCGCGCCCGGGCCCATGCCGCCAAAGGCCATCAGCGCCAGCGTGATGCCCGCCTCTGCCAGCCCAATCAGCTTGCCGCCCAGCCACAGCGCCCCGGCGCCCGCCGCCAGCATGGCCCATCCGTTCCATTTCCGCATTGTCAAAACCTCCGTTTTGTGTTAAACTTCTGGTGATAGGCGTTGTCAGACTCTATCACCTGTAGGCTCGCCGGTGTTCGCTGCACCGGCGGGCTTTTTGTTTTTTCGGTTCAGCGCTCCCTGTTCCAGCGCTGCGTTTTTGTCAATGCGCCATAGCTTCGGCCCCACCTTTTCGGCCGGCAAAAGCCCTGTGCGGCACATCCTCTGCACCGTCTTCGGGGTAACACCCATCAGCTCGGCATACTGCGCCGGACTCAGGTATGCCGGCAGCTGCCGCGCATCATAGATTCGCGCCTTCCGCATGGTTATTTCTCCTTTCAATCCGGGCTGAAGGTCTGAAAGCGGCATTCTTCGCCTGTCTCCGCCAGGTCAAGACCCCACTCGCTGCAGATGGTCTCGCACACCGGCTTTGTAAAGCCGATCAGCTCGTCGCCCTGTGCCGCCATCAGCACCGCCGTGCCCACAATGCCGCTCATGTACCGGAATTCATACAGGTTGGTGGCCCGCTCGTTGAACGGCAGCTCCTGCAGCAGCCCTTCCTCGTTCACGATCAGCTGGATGCTGTCCAAATCCTCCCGCGCCCAGCTGGCCGCCAGGCAGGTGTCGGCCGCCTCAATGGGCCCGCCCACCAGCGCCTGCAGCGTTTCCAGTGTGCAGGTGTCCCCGTCGTCGCAGGGCAGCAGCCGTGCCTTCTGCTCCTCGTCCGCCGGGATCACGATCACATAACGTTCCATTGTCAATCCTCCGTTTTCCTGTATCCAGCCTTTTCGGCGTCTTCCAGGCTGCAAAAGTCGAATTTTTCTTCCAGGCACACCAGCACCTTTTTCTGCATCGGCTCCGGCACGCCCGCCTGCTGCATCGCCATCCGGCAGTAACCCATGCAGGCCGCGTTGCTCCACGGCTCGTTCAGCCCGGCCAGCGCCTTATTGTCGTATGTAACGCTAATGGTCTGCTCCCGCACGCCGTTCATCAGCGCCGCCCTCTGCGCCCGCCTCAGGCGGGCTTTTTTCTTGCCTTCGTCCACGTTCCGCTCCTTTCATGCGCTCTTGCCCTTATCTGCCGTTCTGTGCTACACTTTCCGACAGAAAGGATGTGGTTTTCTTGGATACTGCTCAGCTCACTTTGATTTTGTCTGCACTCACGACTATCATTGCACTGGTTTCGCCCTCTGTTACTGCGTTCATCAATAATCGTGCGGAGTATAAAAGGCTGTCCGCCAAGCTGTTCTTTGCTTCCAAAATGGAAGCCTATAAAGATTTCCTATCTGCTGCCGCGTCGGCCTCTTATCCGCTAACTCCAGAAGATTTTCGCAAGCTTACGGACGCATCTTCTCGCGTACTCATTTTTTCAAACGAAACCGTTCAAAATGCCGTCAGTAAATATTTTTCCGCTTTGCTTTCTTGTCCCGGAAATCCTTCGGAGAAAGACGTTCAGAAACTCATTGACTCTAAAGCTGACTGCCTTTTGGCTATGCAGACTGATATGCGGACGTTTAAATAATTCCGCCAAGTAGCAAAACATTCAGCGTACCAATTGCCGTCACTATCGGCGCATACCACCGATACCACGTCATTTGTTCCGGTGCCCAGCGTTCCATCAGCGCAACGCCGACCAATGCCGCGCCCCATATTCCTGCTATGCAGATTGCTGCTATCACCTTTTCACCTCCCGCCCCGCTCCGGGGCTTTCTTCATGCGCTCTTGCCCTTATCTGCCGTCCTGTGTTACACTTCCGTCAGAAAGGATGTGCGTTATCATGACGATCGAACAATTTTCTGCCCTTGTCTCTATCGTAGTTACACTTAGTGCTTTTGGTTCTTCCATTCTGACCTCTTACCTCACCAACTCTTTTCAATTGAAATTAAAGAAGCTCGAATTTTCTCACAATGAACATGAATCTTCTATAGCCCATCTGCGAAAAATCTACGAAGACTACATTCTGGCCGCCAGTGCCTGCGTTCACTTCAAAAGTCAAGAAGCCATTCATGACTTCAGCATGTGCTCCGGTCTGGCGCTGTACTACGCTCCTCCCTATCTGCAGGAGAAAATGATGCAGCTTCAAAAACAAATCGATACCGGGAAGTATGCTTATGGCACTGACCCAGACGAATCCACTCTCCTGAACGAGATCATTCTGGAATTGTCAAAGCTAAAGTAATGCTCCAATCTGCACCACAGTGTTTGCCGCGCTCACTACTACTGCGACCCACGCGTACCACTGTACTTTGCCAATGAACGTCTTGGTACACCAGACACTTCCCAGCGCAAAAAGCCAGCTCATTGCGGTCAATACTACGATCATTTTTTCACCTCCTGCCCCTCTCCGGAGCTTTTTTCATGCGCTCTTCTCCGGGGCAGCTGAACTCGTCTGGCGCAACTGTGCGGCATCGGCCAGTCCCTTTGCGTAGCCTAATGCCAGTGCCTGCATCGGGTCTGGCAGCTTTGCTGCTGTGGTCAACAGTTCAACCATTCGGCTTGTTTGGACATCATTCTTTTGCATCATGGCTGTACACCTCCCTTTCAGCAAGTAGGTTCTTGCTGTTAGCATTATTATAATTGCCGTAAGCAAGTTTGTCAAGATATTTCAGCTTTTTTCTTGCCATTGGCAACTTTTTGTGCTATTATTCGTTCAGGAGGTGATTTCATGAAAGACCGTTTAAAGCTTCTTCGCAAAACGCTTGGCCTCAACCAGGTTGATTTTGGTACCCGAATCGGAATCGGCGGCACTGCTATTTCCAAATTCGAGAGCGGTGTCAATGCTATTTCTGACACTCTGGTCTTGCTTGTCTGCCGAGAATTTAATGTAAACGAGGCATGGTTGCGTAATGGAACCGGCGAAATGTTTACGCACACAAGTAATGATTTGGTCGCTGAACTATCCGAAACGTACCACCTTGGCACCTACGGAGAACAGCTTCTTGCCACATACCTGCAGCTGTCTGATGCTGACAAACGCGCTGTTGAACGTTTCGTCTCCCAGCTCACAGCCAACGTTCAGAAAGCCGAAGATGCACAGTCTGATGCATGCGAGAAGGAAAAAGACATTGCCGAGTAGTCTTTTACCGTCAAGCTCTGCGGCACATGTAAACAAGAAACGGCTCCTGTACACTGTACAAGAGCCGCTTTTCTGTTGCATGAGCAACAGAACAAATTTTCAGTTAATTTTTTAGTAAAGTTGTCATTTGAATAGTCTTTTGTCATCATCTATACTTATAAAATATGGAGATGATGATATGAACATTGAAAAAGCCCCTTCTAACATCCGTACCATAGCAGCCAGTCTATGGATTCTCCCTGCAATAATACTTTCGTATTTATTTCAAAATAGAGTCGAGCTCTTTTTTCTGGAGATAATTTATATATCTGCTCTATTCAGCAGTATTGGGGTCGGATTCTCTGAATTGCCATTCGGAAAATTTTTTACTGCCGCTTCCATTATTCCATGTGTTGTCAACTCTTACTATTTCATCTTGCTGTTTCCATTTAATTTTCAAGTACCTTCACTTGCTGATATCTTAAAATTTGTTTTTTTATTTATTCTCTTTTCTATTCCTGCCCTTCTCTTTATTGTCGTTGCAATTATACCAATATTTACAATTCCTGTATTTTTTGTATCACAGCTTTTTATGCTAATTTCGGATGTAATCTATTCATTTCTTAAAAAAGCAGATACCTTTTGTAAGATTTGTACTGTTGCAACTATTATTGCTTCTATTTTTATAATTTGTGCCACCGTTCCTTCTAACTTTCAAGTATCCCCATTGCCCACAAATATAATTTCGTTGCAAAACGAATCCATGGATGCTGAGGAAACGGAAACAGTTTATATATCTACCTACGGTGAGTGCTACCACAGTAATCCTCGCTGTAGTGGTATGAAATACGCAAGATCAGTCACCCTCGAAGCAGCTCAAAAGGCTGGCCGTCGGGCTTGTTCAAAGTGCTATCGAAAAAAGCGTTGACAATTTTCTTTCTCCCCTATATACTAGCTTTACGGGTTAGCTCCATCCTGTCCCAATTGGAGAATGAAATAAAGCGGTGGCCTTATCGGTGCCGACCAGACCTTGTCGCGCCTCTCAACGATGCGTACCATGGCGGGGTCGCAATCTTCCAGAGCGCCCCGCCGGGCGCTCTCTTTTTACTGGTGCCCCCAATCATCAACGATTTAACGTAAAATTCATTTCTTTCATGTTGACATTGTGCGCAAATCGCAATACAATGAGCACGAGGAAGGTGATACTATGGCCAATACCGCAAACATCAACATCCGTATGGATGCCAATCTTAAAAAGCAGTTCGAAGCATTCTGCGCCGATATGGGCATGACAATGACCACAGCTATCAATATTTTTGCCCGCAAGGCCGTGCGGGAGAACCGTATTCCGTTCGAGATCAGCGGCGACGTGCCCAATGCCGAAACGCAGGAAGCGATCCGTGAAGTCAAGCAGATGAAGGCAGACCCCACTCTGGGCAAGACCTACACCGACGTGGATGAGATGATGAAGGAGCTGCGCTGATCCTGTATCTGACCCGCACCGGTACCCATAGCGATCTGTTCTGATTCATGAGCGCCCCGCCGGGCGCTCTTTTTGCAAAAGAAAAGGCCCGCCAGTTTTGCCCGGCAGGCCAACGCGCTCTATTAAGTTGTAGATTCTTCGGTCTGAAAATACGGCGGCAAAATCATAGGTGCGCTGTCAAACGCAGAGGTCAGTTGTGCAATAATTAACGATACGCGATTCATCAATCCACGCTTTTCCTGAATATAGAACGGTATGTTTTCTTCCACTTCCTTCTGGATTGCCGCATCAGATACTTCTTTCAGCGAATCTGATTCTTTCAGATAATGCTCCACAGAATATGTTACCGTAATTTCAAAATTGCAGGCAGGTTCAAATCCAACATGCCGTGTGCACTCTACCCGCAGGCAATCCGATTTCTTTTTTGTAGTCACCGAATCCGATACAATTACTTCCAGACTGCCTGTTTCTTCCGCCGGATCGTCCAATGCGTTCATTTCTACTTTTTCCAGCTGGATCCGGCATCGATTGTTCAACAGTTCTTTCAGCATCTTTTCTTCATCTCCGTTCTTCCATTTACTACAGTCCAGTTCCGCTTCCATAATGCCAGATGGCTGGCATCATCTGGTGCGGTGTCCACTGTCTGTTCTTCTGCTGAATACATTTTCGCCATTTCTTCCGGCAGAATAACGGTACGATTCTCGTGCCATGCAGGAGAAAGATATTCCGTCAGTGCATTCTCTACAACTTTGTTTAACGCGATTCCATCCTCTTGTGCTTTCCGGAACGCTTTTCGATGCAATTCCGGTGAAATGCGGACATTGAATGTCCCGCTAAACTCTTTCTGCGGCTGCTTTCCAACTTCTTGGCAGAATGCCAGATAGTCATCTACTGCTGCATGAAATTCTTGCTCAAGTTCCTTTGCATTCTCTGTGTAGAAATCTACCAGATCGTCAATACCCAGAATTTTTCCGTAAAACACCTGATCTTCGGCGGAATATTCCGGTTTTGCGGAATATCCCTTATAATGCAGTACATTTTTCATACGTGATCATGCTCCTTCAAAAACTGTACCACGCTTTCCACCGAGCCTTTTACCATCTGATCACCTGGATGCGGCTTGTGGAGTGATACCATCGCCCCTGTTTCCGGGTTGTAAAATCGCACCCGTGAACCAGAGGTTGCTCCTTTATTGGATTCTTCGTACCCAAAATGCTTCATGATTTTACAAAGGTCTGTATAACGAAAGTCTGCCGGTGTTGGTTTCTGGCAGAGTTTCCTTATCAGTGTATCAATTTTGCTCATACATTATGCATGGCCTCCGTTTTTCTGTAACTGGATATCAGTTACACCATCATTATACTAATTCATCCAACACTTGTAAACACTCCAAAAGTTGCATACGCAACATCTATTGCGTTTATTTGCGTTTTTAAAAACAGAAAATCCCCCGGCTGTTTCCAGCCGGGGGACCTTCTGCTGCCTGTTGCCCGAATAAGTAGGAGTAATCATGAATGCCTTACAACCCATCGCGTTTCCGCTCTTTGATTGTAGCGCGGCCCTGTGATTTCTGCAAGCCGTGAGTTTTTGAAAAAAGGTGCCCGGCGCTGGTACGAGCAACGCCGGGCTGAATGAAAGCTTACACAAAACGAAGGTAAATCTTTTTGCGCCTGCCGGGTCTATTGTACCACCTCCCGGCCGGGCGCGCAAGCCGGGAGGTTTTGCTGCATGACAAACAAAAAAGGTTCCGATGGCCGTTACCGCTATCGCGTCTGTATCGGTAAGGATGAAAGCGGCAAGCCAAAATACAAAAGTTTTTATGGCACCACCGCCCGTGAAGCCCGCGCTGCAGCGGAAGCCTACCGCGCAGCACTGGGCAAAGGCATGGACCCGGCGCAGGCCAAGGCCACCCTTGCCACCCTGTACGATAACCTGATCGCAGCCAAAAAGGCCAAGGGCATCGGCCAGAAAAGCCTTGACCGCTACGAGGATAACAAAAATCATTGGGATCCGCTGCTGGAGCAGCCCGCCGCCGACCTGCGGACGGCCGATTTTCAGAAGGTGCTGAACGCTCTGGCCGACTGGCACGACGGCCAGCCGCCGCTGTCCCACTTCACCCTGTCCAACCTGCGCAGCAGCGCAAAGGCCGCGTATGAGCTGGCCATCCCTGAGATCGTCCAGTATAACCCCATCGTCAAGACCACCTGCCCTGCCGGTGCCGACCCCGAGCCCCGTGAACCCATCTCGGAAGAACAGCAGCGCTGGATCCGTGAAACGCCCCACCGCGCCCAGCGCGCTGCCATGCTGCTGCTTTACTCCGGCCTGCGCCGCGGCGAAGCCACCGCCCTCACCTGGGCCGACGTTGATCTGGACGCTGCCACGATCACGGTCAATAGCGGCTACAACTTCCATGATAAGAAAACCAAAAAGCCCAAGACCGAAGCAGGCCGCCGGGTGGTCAATATCCCCCGCATCCTCGTGGACTACCTCAAGACCCAGCAGGACGGCTGCCTGTATGTGCTGCACACGGTAAAGGGCCGCCGCATGACCGAGCAGGCATGGAAAACACTGTGGAGCAGCTACATGGCCGACCTGAACGTGAAGTACGGCTACAACGGTGCGGAAAGCAAAAAGCGCCCGGGCGGCCTGCCCATGCGCATCGAGCCCTTTACCCCACATCAGCTGCGGCACACCTTCTGCACCCTGATGTACTTCGCCGGTGTCGATGTCCTCACCGCCCGCGATCAGATGGGCCATAAAGACATCAGCGTCACCCTCGGCATCTATACATCTCTTGATAAAAAATTTAAGAAAAAGAAGATCAACCGGCTCGACTCCTATCTCCGAAAACAGACGGGCTAGCCCTTCGGTGGCGCAAAAGTGGCGCAAGCAATTTCTTTTTTCTTGATAACACGCAGTTTATTTTGATATATTTGCCCGCTCGTAATGAGCAGGTCGCCTGTTCGAATCAGGTCAGTAGCTCCAAAAACTCCCGGAGACGTTATGGGTCTCCGGGAGTTTTTTGTTCTGCGCAGGCTTTGCACAGCTCCCATGCCGTCAGGCAGCACAGGGCAAAGGCCAGCAGGGCACAGTCCAGCGGGACGCGGCGCATCAGGATGACCCGCTCCGGCAGGGTGGTGAAGGTCTCCACCGCCTGCTGCGGCAGGCCGAGATAAAACAGTGCCAGCGACAGCGGCAGGTGCAGCAGCCGGGCGGCCAGCAGCGGCCGGAAGGAAATTTCCGGCGGGCAGATGGTGCGCACCTGCAAAAGCACCGAAGCGCCCTGCAGGCTCAGTGCCGCGCAGCACAGGCTGCTGGCCCAAAAGCCGGTGCGGGATGCATAGTCGCAGCCGGAGCACACTTCCAGCAGCATGGCAGGCAGCGCGGCAAAGCCTCCTGGCAGAAAATGGCCGCAGCCTGCCGCCAGCAGCCGGAAGTACAGCACAAAGCCGCAGAGCTTGAGGTAGGTCACGGCCGCCTGCGCGATGATGGCATCCAGCGGCTGGAGCAGGTCGGGCGCTGCCTGGGGCAGTGTTTTCCCGTCTGCACCGCCGCCCTGCATACGGCAGAGCAGTGCCGCCGAGAGATACCCCGCCAGCAGCTGCGAAGCAAAAAGCCGCACCCCCAGCGCCCGGCTGCCCAACATCTGCTCCCCCACCGTGAGGATGACAAAAGATGGCCCGGAACAAATACAGGCAGGCAGCAGCGCAGATGCCTGCTTTGCCGAGAGCTGCCCGGTTTGCACCGCCTGCGCCGCTGCCGAAGCTGCCGGGGCAAAGCCGCCCAGCGCCCCGATGATCAGCACGCCGCCCGCGCTTTTGGCCCGGACGCCGATGAGCCGCGCCGCCGGGCGGAACAAAACGCCCAGCCGTTCCCCCGCCCCGCTCTGCATCAGCAGGGCCGAGACGATCAAAAATGGGAACAGCGACACCAGCAGCGGCCCGCCGCACAGCTGCAGCCCCTGCCGCAGCGTATCGGCGCAAAGGCCCGGGGCGGCAAACACCAGCACCGCCGTGGCCAGCGCCAGCACCAGAAACGCAGCCCGCCGGATTTTCAGCCTCCGATTCATAAGCCCACCCTCCCCGTCCATATATATGTAGCAATTGGCCATGCCTAACACTGCCGGATGGGAGGGAGCGGAAATGCCAAACAAGCACAGCAGGCGGCTTTCCCTGCGCAGCTGGCTGGCCGCGCTGTTCCGCCAACCGCCCGCCGGTTTCTACCGCACGCCGTCCATCTACCAGAGCGGCAACCGGCTGGAGGTCGAGCACTTCCGGGCCATCCTGCTCTACGACGAGGACCAGCTGCGCCTGCAGATGCCGCGCGGACAGCTCACGATCTGCGGCGACGGGCTGAGGATCCTCACCCTCACGGCAGACCGGTTGACCCTTTCCGGAAAAATTCTGCGCGTGGATTTTTCCGATGAACAGGAGGCCTGAATGGAGCCGGTACGATTCTGGGCCGCGGTGGAGTTCACCGCACAAAACGGCAGCGTCGAGGCCCTTCTGAGCGAGGCATCGGCGCAGGGACTGCACCCTTATGGCGTCACGGCCCGGCCCGGCGGCTTTTGCGCCCACTGCGCCGCGTGGCAGTACCGACGGTTCGCCGCGCTGGCGCGGAAACTGCGGGTGCGGTTGCGGGTGCACAAGCGGCAGGGACTTTATTTTTGCATCCGGCCCCTGCTGCGGCGGGCCGGGCTCTGGGCGGGGCTGGCGCTGTTCGTGCCGCTGCTGCTCTGGGCGCAGCAGTATGTCTGGACGGTGGATACCAGCACCCTCACCACCGGGCAGGCCGCCCGGGCGGCGGCCGTTCTGCGGGCAAACGACCTGCAGCCCGGCTCTGCCGTGACCGAAGCAAAGCTCACCGCCGGGGAATACGCCCTTTTGCAAAGCGGCGAGTTCTCCTGGGCCAGCCTGAACTTTGCGAAGGGCCGCCTGGTGGTGGAAGCTGCTGCCGCAAAGCTGAAACCGGACATTGCCGCCGGGACGCTGCACGGCATCCGGGCCAAGTGCGGCGGCACGGTGGTGCGCACAAACCTTGTCAGCGGCACCATGCTGGTGGTGCCCGGGCAGCAGGTGGAAACCGGGCAGGGGCTGATCGGCACGGCCCGCGCCGAGCGGGACGGCACCCTGATCTTTGCCCCGGCGGCGGGCACCGTGACCGCCCAGTTCGAGTGGAGCGACACCCGGCAAGTGCTGCTGAAGGAGGACGTTCTGCAGCGGTCCGGAGCGGTTTCTGTCGAATACGAACTGCTGCTGTTCGGGCACCATTTCGCACTGCCTGCCGCCCCGGCAGCGGAGAATGCCGCAAGCCAGACCCGGCATTTTGCGGCAGATCTTTTCGGGCTGCCGCTCCCCTGCTCGGTGCAGGAGACCTGCTGGTACGCCCAGCAGCCCGCCGTGCTCTGCCGCACCGAGGAACAGGCCGCCGCGCTGGCCCGGCTGCAAAGCCTGCAGGCGCTGAAAGAGACCTTCCCAGACGCAGAGATCGTTGCCCGCAAGGAAGACTGCACAACCAGCGGCGATGCGCTGGACTATACGGTGACCTATACGATCGTGGCCGATATTTGTGCGTAAGACGCAAAAAGACCTTCCCGGCGGGAAGGTCTTTTTGCTGCTTATTTTACTGTTTATTCCTGTTTCTGGGCGTCGTACTCGGCGATGAGGTCGTTGAGGTCGTACTGGTACTTGCTGTGGCAGAAGTGGCACACCACTTCGCAGTTCGGGTCCTCGTCGCGCATCTTCACCAGTTCCTTGCGGCCCAGGCTGAACAGCATCTCCTTGGTGCGCTCAGCGCTGCAGTCGCACTGGTAGTGCACGTCGCGCTCGTCCAGAACGTTGGGGGCAAAGCCCGCCAGTGCCATCTGCATCATGTCCTCGGGGGCCTTGCCCTCGTGCAGCATGGTGGTGACAGACGGCATGGCTGCAATGTTCTTTTCGAGCATATCAATTTCTGCATCGGTGGCACCGGGCAGCAGCTGCACCATGAAACCGCCTGCGCAGAGGATGGTCAGGTCCTTGTCCACCAGCACGCCCAGCGCCATGACGGTGGGCACCTGTTCGCTGTAGGCATAGTAGCTGGTCAGGTCCTCGGCGATCTCGCCGGAGACCAGCGGCACCTGGCCCACAGTGGGCTCCTTCTGCAGGCTGTTGTCGCGGATGACGGTCAGCACACCGTCGCGGCCCACCGCGCCGCCCACGTCCAGGTGGCCGTTCTCCTTCAGGGGCAGCTCCACCAGCGGGTTGTCGATGCAGCCCTTCACGTTGCCGGTGCCGTCGGTGCAGGCAATGACCACGCCGGTGGGGCCGCCGCCGGACACGCGCAGGGTGATTTTGTCGCGGTCATCCTTGAGCATGGAGCCCATCAGGGCCGCACCGGTGAGCAGACGGCCCAGAGCGGCGCTGCAGGTGGCGCTGGTGGTGTGGAGCTGCTCGGCCTTGCGGACGATTTCCGTAGAGTCCACGCCACAGAACACGACGCCGCCGTTTTCCGACAGGCTGCGGATCAGATTTGCCATAGGTTATCCCTCCAATTGTGTATACTGCTTGACAGCGCAGAAGAAATAGCGCTGGCTCTCCTCGGTCAGCGGGCCGAAGGTCTCGCCGTCGCAGACGCTTTCCAGCGCAAAGCCGTGCTTTTCCAGCGCGGTGCGGATGGTGTCAAGGTCGTAGGTGTACTCATAGAACTGCTCGTGGAAGTGCTCTGCCGTCTCGTGGTAGTCGATGTCCACGGTGATCTCCACCCGGCGGTTCTCCGCGTCGTAGTGGTTGCGCCAGATGCAGGACGCATCTTCTTCCTCAAAGGTGAACGCGTTGTCACCCAGCACGTTCTGGTGCTTATAGGGCGTGTTCATATCAAAGAGGAACACGCCGCCCTTCTCCATGAAAAAGCCCGCGTTGGCAATGGCCGTGTCCAGGTCCGGGATGTGGTTGAAGGTGTCAAAGGTGGACACCGCCGCCCGGATGGTGCCGTAGAGGTCAAGCTTGAGCAGATCCTGCCGCAAAAGCAGCAGTTTGCCGGAAAGGCCCAGCTGTTCGGCCTTATCGCGCACGACGCAGAGCATCTCCTCCGACTGGTCGATGCCGATCATATCATAGCCCGCCTGGGTGAGCATGAGGGTCAGTTCCCCGGTGCCGCAGCCCAGGTCCGCCACGATGCCGTCCCGGATGCCGTGGGCTTCCAGCTTTTCGCGGATGTGGGCATACAGCGCATCATAGTCGGCCTCGCCGTTGAACTCATCGTAAAAATAGGCAAATTCGTTGTAGGCCATGGTTTACTCCGCTTCCTCGCTCTCGGCGGCAACCGCGGCGTTGAGCACCGCCTGCAGCTCCGGGATGCCGTAGCCGTTCTCGCCGCTGGTCAGCACCACCTTCTGGCAGCCGTAGGGGCGGCAGAGGTTCTCGAAGTCTTCCAGCGTTTTGGCCAGCTGGCTCTTTTTCAGCTTGTCGGCCTTGGTCAGGGCCACCACATAGGGGATCTGATGATAGTGCAGGTAGCGCAGCATCTGCTCATCATCGGCGCTGGGCGCATGGCGGCAGTCCAGCAGCTGCACCAGCAGGGTGTGGTGGCGCGGGGCTTCGAAGTAGCTGTTGATCAGGTCATCCCAGCGCTCACGGTCGGCGTTGCTCACCTTGGCGTAACCGTAGCCGGGCAGGTCCACAAAATAGCAGTCGTCCACCGAGTAGAAGTTGATGGTGGCCGTTTTGCCCGGGGTGCTGGACACACGGGCGAGGTTTTTGCGGCTGCACAGCTTGTTGATGAGGCTGGATTTGCCCACATTGGACCGCCCCGAAAAGCTCAGTTCCGGGCGGTCGCTCTCGGGCAGCTGGCTGGAAATGCCATAGCTGGCAATAAAATCAGCTTTGTTGTAATTCATGGAGCTTTCCTTTCTTTTATAGGGGCTTGTCCGGCGGGCCGGCAGATAGTTTCTCCAGCGAATGTCCTGGGGGTGGGGCCCCGGCGCGCAAGCGTTGGGGCGGGACTGGAGTCCCGGGCTGTTCGCGGAGAAAGCTATCTGCCGCCCTGCCCTATTCTCAGCACACCGCGCCGGGCTGGGGCTTTTCTGCGGTGGGCGGCACGATGGCGTCCGCCTTTTTCTTTGTGCGGGTGCGGCTGGCCGGGGCCTTGGCCTTCTTCGGGTCCTGGGGCTTGAGCAGGGCTGCATTCAGCACCTGGGTCAGGCTCTGCATGGGCAGGAAGGTCAGGTTCTTCTTCACCTCGTCGTCCACTTCGTAGAGGTCGGGTTCGTTGTCCTTGGGGATGAGCACGGTCTTCATGCCCTCGCGGTAGGCCGCCATGCTCTTTTCGCGCAGGCCGCCGATGGGCAGCACGTTGCCGTGCAGGGTGATCTCGCCGGTCATGGCCACATCGCCGCGCACCGGCATCCCGGACAGGCAGGACACCAGTGCCGTGGTCAGGGTGACGCCCGCAGAGGGGCCGTCCTTGGGCACCGCGCCCTCCGGGGCGTGGATGTGCAGGTCACATTTCTTGAGACGCTCCGGGTCGATGCCGTACTCCTCGGCGTGGACGCGCACCCAGGTGATGGCCAGCTGGGCACTTTCCTTCATCACGTCGCCCAGCGAGCCGGTGACCGTGATCTTGCCGCTGCCGTTGTCCATCACCTGCACTTCAATGGGCAGGGTCTCGCCGCCCACACTGGTCCAGGCCAGACCGTTGGCGATGCCGATGGCATTGGTGCGGTTGAGGAAGTCGGGCTTGACGAAGCGGGGGCCCAGCAGTTCTTCCAGCATGGTGCCGGTGACAGACACACTCTCCACCTCGCCGGATGCGATCTTGCGGGCGCACTTGCGCAGCACACTGGTGATGGTGCGCTCCAGGTTGCGCACACCGGCCTCGCGGGTGTAGCCGTCGATGATGCCGTACAGCGCGCTCTGGCTCAGGGTGACCTTGCCGGTCAGGCCGCAGGCCTTGAGCTGCTTGGGCAGCAGGTGCTTGCGGGCGATGTTGTACTTCTCCACGCGGGTGTAGCTGGGCAGTTCGATGACGTCCATGCGGTCGCGCAGCGGGCCGGGGATGCTGCCCAGGTCGTTGGCGGTGGTGATGAACAGCACATGGCTCAGATCGAACGGGATATCAATGAAATGATCGTTGAAGGTGCTGTTCTGCTCCGGGTCCAGCGCTTCCAGCAGAGCGGCCGCCGGGTCGCCCCGGAAGTCGCCTGCCAGTTTGTCGATCTCGTCCAGCAGCATCAGCGGATTGGAGCTCTTGGCCGAGATCATCGCGCTGATGATCTTGCCGGGCATGGCACCGATGTAGGTGCGGCGGTGGCCGCGGATCTCGGCTTCATCCCGCACGCCGCCCAGACTGATGCGCACATACTTGCGGCCCAGGCTTTCGGCGATGGAGCGTGCAATACTGGTTTTGCCGACGCCCGGAGGGCCCACAAGGCAGATGATCTGTGCCTTCACGTCCGGTGCCAGTTTGCGCACGGCCAGCGTTTCCAGAATGCGGTCCTTCACCTTCTTCAGGCCGTAGTGGTCACGGTCCAAAATCTGCTGGGCACGGGCAATGTCCAGGTCATCCACCGTGAAGGTGTTCCACGGCAGGTCCAGGCAGGTGTCCAGATAGGTGCGGATGACGGTAGCTTCCTGATTGGAGCCCTGCATCTTGGAAAGGCGGTCCACTTCCTTGAGCAGCTTCTTCTCGCTGTCCTCCGCAAGGTGCAGTTCCGTGATCCTGCGGCGGTACTCGTCGGCTTCGGCGTGGGTGTCGTCGCCCTCGCCCAGTTCATCGCTGATGATGTGCAGCTGTTCGTGCAGGTAGTAATCGCGCTGGTTCTTGTCCATGGACTCGTTGACCTTTTCCGCGATCTCCTTTTCAATTTTCATCACCTGACACTCGCGGCGCAGCATCTCGACCAGCTTTTTCAGCCGCCCGTTCAGAGTGCTTTCGTCCATGACAGCCTGCTTGTCCTCATAGCGGAACAACAGGTTTGCGGGCATGTACTCGCTGAGGAACGCCGGGTCGTCGCTGGACACGATGGCAAACACCACGTCCTTGCCAAGGCGCGGGTTCATGCCGAGGTATTCATCAAAACCGGTCTTGAGGGCCCGCAGCAGTGCTTCGGTCTCCACGGCATCCTCGGCCTTGCCGGCGCGCACCGGGGCCGGGCGCACCGCAGAAAGCAGAAAATCACCGCTGGTGTCCAGCTCGGTGAGCTTGGCGCGGTACTTGCCCTCCACCAGCACCTTCACAAGGTCCTCGGAGACCCGCAGCACCTGCTTGACTTCGGCTACAACGCCGTAGCTGAACAGGTCTGCCTGGGTGGGGTCGCTGGTCTCCATCGCCTTCTGGGCCACCAGAAAAACGTTGGAGTTATTGGCCATGGCCCATTCCACGGCAGCGATGCTCTTTTCCCGGCCCACCTCGAAGTGCACGAGGTTGTTGGGGAACACCACAAGGCCGCGCAGGGCGATGGTTGGCAGGTGAAGCTCGCGATGCTCCACCTTGATGGTAACTTTTTCACTCATTATGCAAACACCTCCCGGCTGCCATACACTTTCCCCATATGGCAGCCCTGTAAGATCGGGTATCTATTAAAATTGTGGGTTGTTTCCTTATTATACTGATTTCCGGGCAAAATGCAACTGTTGCAGGCTTCCCGCTTCCACCGTAGGGAACGCATTCATGCGTTCCGCCTGTTTTCCGGCAGATACCGCTTGCCCTGCGGAGCGGATGAATCCGCTCCCTACGGAATGACCGGCAGCTTTGCCCAGGGGAAGGCTTTTAGTCCTCTCCCCGCTTTTCCTGCGTGGAAAAGCCCATTTTGCCCAGAGCGGGCAGGATGGCTTTCAGGGTGACGGAAGTCAGTGCCCCCATCACAAGGCCCAGCACCAGCATGACCGGCGCATAGTAGAAGGACAGCGACGACGAGATGATGACGCCCGCGCCCAGCAGCTGCCCCACGTTGTGGGTCAGCGCACCGCACACCGACAGGATGAACCAGGTGGGCCGCACCGGCAGCAGGTAGTACAGCACCCACATCACCAGCAGCGAAAGCAGGCCGCCGCACAGCGAGAGGAAGCCCGCCGTGAAGCCGGACACCAGAAACACGAACAGCGCCTTGAGCACATCCAGCACCAGTGCCTGCTTTGGCCCCATGAAAAACAGCGCATACATCACTACGATGTTGGCAAGGCCCAGCTTCATGCCCGGCAAAAGGCCCGGGATGGTGAGTGTGCCTTCAATAAAAGACAGCGCCATGGCCAGCGCAAACAGCAGGCCGGAAAGCGCAATGTGCCGTGTTTTTTCATAGCTGCGTCGATTCCTTGGCATTCTGTCCCCTCCTTTATTCTTCGGTCTGGCTCTGCTCGTAGCTTTCCTGCTCCTCCATGGCGGCTTCCCACGCGGCGAACAGTTCTTCCTGATGGAAGCGCAGGTCGCTCAGCTCGTCGCTTTTCTGGCGCAGCAGGTCGGGGTCGTTGTACACCTCAGGGGAATTGATCTCGTTGTCCAGTTCCACCTCGCGGGCACCGCAGGCCTCCATCTCATCCTCACAGGCTTTGATCTTGGCCCGCAGCTCGGCGCGGCGGCGGCGCTGCTCCTTGCCATAACCGATCTTAGCGGGCTCGGCGGCCTTCTGCACGGCAGGGGCCGGGGCACTGCGGCCCATCAGGGCATCGTAGCTGGGGTAGATGGTGGCCTTGCCGTCCTCGAGATACAGGATCGGGCAGGCCAGGCTGTTCATCAGGTGGCGGTCATGGGTCACTAGCAGCAGCGTGCCGGTGTAAGCCATGAGGGCCTCGGTGAGGTTCTCGCGGGTGTAGATGTCCAGATGGTTCGTGGGCTCGTCGAGGAACAGCAGGTTGGGCCGTTCCAGCACGATCTCGGCAAAGCGCAGGCGGGCCAGCTCGCCGCCGGAAAGCGCCTCACAGGGCTTGAACACCGTCTCGCCCCGGAAGCCCAGCTTTGCCAGATGGCTGCGCACTTCCAGCTCGGTCATGCGGGGGTACTTGTTCCAGATGACGTCGATGACCCTGCCCTGCCCCAGACGGTTCTGCTGCTGGGCAAAAATGCTGGGCCGTGCACCGGTGCCCAGCCGCACCATACCGCCGGAGGGGCGGCGCTTGCCGTCCAGCACCTGCATCAGGGTGGATTTGCCCGCGCCGTTGGGGCCCGCGATGATGAGCCGTTCGCCACGGCACACCGTGTAGGTGAAGGGTTCCAGCAGGGTGCGGTCACCAATTTTGATGGTCAGGTTCTTGAGCAGCACCAGCTCATTCCACGGCTCTACGTCATATTCAAAGCGGAACTTGAGCTGGTTCGTCTCGTCCTTGGGAGCTTCGGTGATCTCCAGCTTTTCCAGCTGCTTGCGGCGGCTCTGCGCCATTTTGGTGGTGGAGGCGCGCACAAGGTTGCGGTCCACGTAGTCCTGCAGCTTTTCGGCCAGCGCCACATCGGCGTCGTGCTGCTTCTGGCGCAGGGCGTCGGCGGCTTCCTTCTGGGGCAGATAGGCCGAGAAGTTGCCCTTGTAGGTGGTCATGGTCTGGAAGGATACCTCCCAGATCTTTGTACACACGTTATCGAGGAAGTAGCGGTCGTGGCTGACCACCAGCACGGCCCCGGAGTAGCCCTTGAGGTAATTTTCCAGCCATTCCATGGTGGCAAAGTCCAGGTGGTTGGTGGGCTCGTCCAGAATGAGGACGTCCGGTTTTTCCAGCAGCAGCTTTGCCAGACGCAGCCTCGTCAGCTCACCACCGGAGAGCACCGCAATGTTCTTTTGCCAGGTATCCTGCGCAAAGCCCATGCCGGACAGCACCTTTTTGATGTTCACATCCATGTTGTATCCGTCGGCTGCATCCACGATGTTCTGCAGCTGGTCGTGCTGGGCCAGCAGGGCAGCGTCTTCCGGCGCAGCGGCCATGCGGCGCTCCAGGATCTGCATCTGCGCCATGGCGTCCAGCACCGGCGCAAAGGTGGAGCGCATCTCGCCGTAGATATCCAGCGTCGGGTCCAGCTTTGCGTTCTGTTCGAGGTAGCCCAGCGTCACGCCATGGGTCACGCTGAACTCACCCTCGTAGTCCTGATATTCGCCGGTGAGGATCTTCAGCAGCGTCGTCTTGCCCGCGCCGTTCTGGCCCACGATGCCGATGCGGTCCTCTTTCTCGACGCTGGCCGTCACATCGTGCAGGACGATCTTTTCGCCAAAGCTCTTGCCTAGTTTTTCCAAATGTATCAGCATAGTTTTATGATTCCGTTCTCCATCCGCTTATTGGTTCAGCACTGGTGGCGGCGGTTCTTCAGGCCCACATTGGCCAGCTCGTCCGACTCCATCACCAGCGGATACAGTTCTTCCAGGCTTGCGATCTCGTAGGTGGGCACCACCTTGCCGGGGTTCTCGGCGTGGTTCGGGTTGAACCAGCAGGTGTCCAGGCCCGCGTTCACGCCGCCCTGGATGTCGCTGGTGAGGCTGTCGCCCACCATCAGAACGTGCTCCCGGTTCTCCACACCCAGCGCGCGCAGGGCTGCATCAAAGATACGGGCATTGGGCTTTTCGCAGCCCATTTTTTCAGAGATGAACACATCCTCCATAAAGTTCAGGATGCCGCTTTCGGCCAGACGGCGGGTCTGCACCTTCTGGAACCCGTTGCTCACGACGGCCAGCGTTGCCACTTCGGAGAGCTCCCGCAGCACGTCCAGCACCTCGGCGTTGACAAGGTCCGGGTGGGTGGAGAGCTGCTCCAGATAGAAGCGGTTCATCTCCGCGCCGTCACCTGCCGCGTCAATGGCCTTGAGGAAGCGGGTGAACCGCTCACTCATGAGCTTTTCGCGCTTGATCTGGCCTTTTTCCAGCGCGCGCCAGAGCTCCTCGTTGATGGTGCGGTAGGTCTGCACCGTCTCGGCGTCCGGCTCGATGCCGTAGTTCACCAGCGTTTCGGCCAGTGCCTTGCTTTCGGCTGCATCAAAGTTGAGCAGCGTGTTGTCTGCATCAAACAATACACAATAATACTTTGCCATAGTTTTTCCCTCTTTTCCCTTCTGCACGGGCCGCATTTGCCCGGGCGTTCTACAACAGGGAGAAGCCAGCCCTACCCCAGGCAGAGCTGGCTTCCGATCATTCTGAAACGATTTGATACGTCTGTGCGTCGGTTTGCTCCGGGTCATTGTCCGGGCAGGTGGTTTTTGCGTCACACGGGGTGGAAGCACATTTCTGCATTTCCTCCTCCAGTGCACCATTGTCCACATTTTCCCAATCGGTGCCGTAGTAATCCACGTCGCCGTCGGTCACATCCTCTGCGCCCGGCAGACCCGGGACGCGGGGTTCTTCACAGAGCATGGAAACGCCTCCCTTCCTGCCAGCCTATGCGGCGCAGGGCGGGAAGGTTCCCCGCTCAGGAGCGGGACGCCTGCTGCTCTGCCGAGTCGTTTTCGGCCTCGGTGCTGCCGGAAGCACTGCTGCTTCCAGAAGTGCTTGCCGACGTGCTGTGGGACGAGCTGCCCGACGAAGAAGCGGACGAACTGTGAGAAGCGCTGCTGCTCTCCGAAGTGCTGTGCGACGAAGAAGCAGAGGAGCTGTGGGACGTGCTGGCGCTGCCGGAAGAAGAACTGTTGCCGGAGAACGCCGTGCTGTGCGAGCTGCTGCTCTCAGCACCGTTCGAAGCACTGTTGGAGCCGGACGAAGCCGTGGAGGAAGATGTAGTTCCGGAGGAAGCTCCGGAAGAACTGCCCGACGATGCGCCGGAGGACCCGGTGCTGCCGGACGAGCTGGAAGACGAACTGGACGAACTGGAGCTGCCGGAAGCTGCCGGTGCACCGGCCACCGTCACCTCCAGCGTGTTGCTGGTCACGGTGCAGTCGTTGTAGGTCACCACGGCCTGGATCTTGAAGGTGGTGCCCTGCATCTCCTCGGTGATGAGCACCGGCACACTGGTCTGACCGGCCGCCCGCGTGACCTCGGTGCCGTTCGTGTACCAGCGGATAGAGGCGGAATCCAGATACTTGCCGCTGATCTTGGCGGTGAAGGTGCAGTGGCTGCCGACCGTCGCCTTGCCGGAACTGCTGATGTGGATGGACGCTGCGGAGAACACCGCCGTCACATCCAGGTTCTGCTTGAAGTTCGAGTCTGTGCGGGTCCTCTGGGTGACGCCGTCGCTCCACTTGACGAAGACATAGCCCTCCTGCGGCACGGCCGTCACGCTGACGGACTGTGCACTGCTGGTGATGTCATAGGCCAGCGAGGACTTTCCGGTGTCGCTGCCGCTGGTCAGGCTGCCGCCGCCCGTCTTATCGACGCGGTACTCTGCCGTGAACTGCACTGCTTCCTCCGAGGAGGCTGCTTCCGAGCTGGACGCGGCCACAGCCGAACTGGGGTCAGGGGTGTACTCCGCACGGGCCGGGATGTTGCTGGTATCCGGGCGGCGGTCCTCGCTCTCATAAGCGTGGGTGCGCACATAGCTCAGCAGAGCCTTGAGACCTGCGGAAGTCAGGTGGATGTCGCCGGACTGATAGTAGTCCGCGCGGCCATAGCCGTTGGCGTCCTTCAGGGCTTCGGCGCTGTTGAGGAACTTCAGACCCTTCTGTTCACACAGCTCCAGCAGCGCCATGTTGAAGTCGTCGATCTTGGTCTGGTCCATGTTGGGGTAGTTGGAGTGGTCGGCGGGCACCGGCGGCACCGTGTTGACGATGATGTCCGTGTACTCGTAGCTTTGCTGGATGGCCTCCACCAGCGCGGTGTAATTCGCAATGAACTCATTCACCGACATGCCGGTATCGTTGGTGCCCAGCATGATGACCACGCGGCGGGGCTTCATTTTGGCCACTGCCTGGGCAATGGTGTAGGCGTTGTTATCCTTTTTAAAGGTAACGATCTTTTCCGAGAGGGCGGCCGAGGTGCCGATGCCCGTCTGCGCGCAGAACTGCTGCAGGCTGATCAGGCCGCTGGCATACAGGCGCACCGTGTTGGAGTCGCCAATGAACAGCGTTTCGTCCTGGTAGGCCTGGCCGGCATCTGCTGTCTCCTGCAGCAGGGCGCTGGAGGTCTCATTGATCTGATAATGATCCGAGATATCGTCTTCGCCCGGCACCAGCTCCTGGCTGCCCGGCTCCTCGCTGGGCACCGAGGGCGTCTTGCCGCGCCGGATCAGTGCAAGGGTGATGCCGGTGGTCAGCAGGACCGCCAGCGCACACACGATGCACACCAGCACGGCCTGCTTCTGCATGGGGGTAAGCGACTGCTTTTCCGGTTGTGTATTCTGTTTCATATCTCTCACCATTCTCTTTTTATCGGGCACTGGTGCGGCCTTACGCCCGGCCGTCCAGCAGCTGTGCAGCAAGGTCGGCACAGCTTTCGGCCAGCAGCACCGGGTGGAAGGGTTCCAGTTCTTCCCTGCTGCCGTAGCCGTACAGCGCACCGGCGGCATCCAGGCCGCAGTCTGCTGCGCCGCGCATATCGTCGCCGCGGTCGCCCACCATCAGCACGCGCTTGCCCTGCAGCATGGGCTGGGCCAGCACATAGCGCACGACGTCCGTCTTGGTATCGCGGCTCTCGTCCATGGACGCGCCGCCAATAAAATCAAAATAGTCTGCAAGGTCCTTTTCTTTCAGGATCGGCGTAACGACCTGCGTGGGCTTGGAGGTAGCCGTGCACAGGATCAGGCCCGCAGCCTTCAGGCGCTGCAGCATCTCTGCTGCGCCCGGATAGGCGGCACCCTCATGGCTGCCCTTGACGGCATAGCTCACGCGGTAAAGCTCGGTGGCCTTTTCAATGAGGGCCGGGTCGGTGAAGTGCTCGCCAAAGCTCTTGCGCAGCGGCGGGCCCAGGTAACGGCGCAGGTTCACATTTGTGGTGTCCACGCCCATCTTATCAAAGACTTCTTTTAATGTATTTATGATACCGGGAGCGGAATCGATCAGGGTCCCGTCCACATCAAACAGGATCGCATCGTAGTTCAGCAATTTGTAAATTCCCTCACTTTCATGGTGATACATTGTATAGTATAGCACAGATTGCCCGCATCAGCAATTCCAACAAATGGTTTTTCTCAAATTTATACAATTCTGCAGACAAAAAATGCCCGCCCGGCATCCGGGCAGGCAGGCTTGCGCGCTCAGCAGGCAGACGACGTATCCGTACCTGCAGGCGGGTAATACAGATTGTTGGAGATGAACTCCAGCTTATCCTTGAGCACCAGCTCAAGGTTTGCCACGGCATGGACCATGTTGGTGGCCGAGTCGTTCACTTCCAGCAGCTTGCACAGGTCCAGGCCGTCCAGTTCCATGGCGGCATTCATCTTGCGGCTCTCGGCGCAGAGGATGTGGCTCAGTGCGTTCTCCTGCAGAGCGATGCTCTCCACCAGGTCGATGACAGCCTGGTCCAGCGTGACCTTGGGCAGGCAGGGGCATGAACACTCGGTGCGGGGGCAGTTGGTCGTATCAGACATAGCAGTTCCTTCCTTTCGGTGCAGATGGGCTTCATACGCCCCATTCTATGCCCCGGGAAGGGCCGGTGTTACGGCTGGGTCTGGCGCACCTTTTCAATGGTCGCGCGGTAGCCGCCGGAGCCATACTGGATGCAGCGGTTGATGCGGCTGATGGTGGCAGTGCTGATCTCCACTGCCTTCACGATCTGGTCGTAGGTGCTGCCGTCCAGCAGCAGCTTTGCGGCTTCCAGCCGCTGCGCCATATCGGAGATCTCCTTCACGGTGCACAGGTCTTCAAAGAAGTTGTAGCACTCCTCCCGCGTTTCCAGGCTGAGGATCGCGTCGAACAGCGCATCCGTCGTGGGGTTTCTTCTGGAATTTTTCTCTGCCATAGCCGTCTCCTTGTGCCTTTTTCGGGAGGCATCCCCTGTTTTTCCATTGTATTTATCGTTTTGCTCTTTTGCATCACCACTTTAGCACATCAAAGTGTGAAAGTCAAGCCCCGGGCGTGAACTCTTTTCATTCATGGACGTGTATAGTTTTTTTCGTTTCACGCATGAACAAAAATCATCTAAAAATTATTGCAGAACGCTTTTCTGAATTAGTGCATCCTCCGAACTTGTGCCAAAGATATTGACAATCTGTGAATTCCGCACTAAAATACGGACAATCATTCGGCAAATGCGATGAACAGGACATGATTCTTTGCAGCACCCTCTCCCAGAGAGCCGCCCATCTGATGCAAGGGCGGCAGTCAGGAGCAAAGCGTTCTCCCCTGCGAGCAGCCTGTGTGAACAAAGGCGCTGACCCCGCCTTCCAGTAATGCATGGCCGTTTTGCCCACGTTACGGGGCTGCGTATGTATGTACGCTGGGAGTGGCTGCCCTGTGCAGCAAACGAAGTGGTACCGCGGAGTATTCCATACACAATGTGCAGTGTATGTGAAGGCCTTCGTCTTCGATGGTTCGTCCCAAATGGAACGAACGCAGGAGGACGGGGCCTTTTTTACACCCTGCCGCCGCAAAAGAGCCCATGCCGCTGACATTTGCCGGATGCCAAGAAAGGAAAGAGGTAAAAACAATGAATACGCTGGTCATCGTATTGATCGCCGCCGT
>OCHL01000292.1_pt1 | contig 54779 bp, 47 predicted proteins | sample 1538421 | NCBI WGS metagenome assembly OCHL01 (sample SAMN04571690, study PRJEB22368) | human gut metagenome | biome: human gut; material: stool | host: Homo sapiens | place: Luxembourg | collected 2012-06-01 | reverse complement strand
CGTACCAGTGCCACTGATAACAAGAATTGGCTCTACGTTGCCGTACCTGCTTCCTACAATGATGAACAGGTGGTTGTGCGTGTAAGTGAACCCTCCACAGCTTTTTCTATGATTACGCAAAATGCTCAAACGACCTCAGTTATTTTCATTGTGGCAGGCTGCTTACTGGTGTTGCTGGTTGCCTTACTGGCCTTTAAGAAATCGCACGCTCCCATCAAGAAATTCGATCAGGTTCGCTCGGATTTTGTAGCAAACGCAAGCCACGAACTAAAAACTCCCGTTGCAGGAATTAGATTATTATCCGAAGCAATTCGCGATGCCGCAGAAATAGAAGATAAGAAAAGCTTAAATTTATTTATTGATCGCCTGGACAACGAAGCAGAACGCCTCCAACGCTTAGTTATTGACCTGCTTGACTTATCACGTTTGGAAGAAACTCCTGATCAAGATAAATGTCCTCGCACTGACTTACACAGCGCCCTTGTGACTAGCTTTATGGCACATAAAGGTGGTGCAGAAGATAAGCATCTCGACCTTGTTCTGGACGATCGCTCAGTAACGGGTGACGATTGCTATGCAGATATGGAACCATCAGATGCATCGTTAGTGTTTGATAATTTGATTGAAAACGCAATTATGTATACCGACGAAGGCAGTATTTTAGTTACCTTCGAACCTCGCGGTCATGAAATTGCAGTAATCGTAGAAGATACCGGCATTGGTATTCCTCAGGCAGATCAATCCCGCATTTTCGAGCGCTTCTACCGCGTCGACAAAGCTCGTAGCCGCGAAGTAGGTGGCACCGGGTTGGGCCTGTCGCTGGTGCGCCATGCGGTTGAACGTTCTAACGGTCGTGTAAGCGTAAAAAGTGCTCCTGGCGAAGGTTCGCAGTTTACCGTTGTATTCCCCCGCGCAAAACGCTAAAGAGATTGCGTGACAAGTGGACAGGGCGCTTGTCACGCGAATCGCAGCGTCAAATAAATTCGGCTGATAAGCCGAATTTAACTAACTGGAGCGGGTGACGGAAATCCCGCGTTCGCTTTGCGAACGCTCAACCCCTTGGCGCAAGCGCCTGCGGGCGAATTCCTGAAAACGTGCCACTGGCACGTTTTCTTAACGGAATTCCACCTCATCGGTTCGATTCCCTACTGCCCCTTAAAACAAAAAAGCAATGGACTATTGCCATTGCCGAACTATAAACTGGAGCGGGTGACGGGAATCGAACCCGCGTGACCAGCTTGGAAGGCTGGAGTTCTACCATTGAACTACACCCGCGTATAAATAAAAAATGGTCGGGATGACAGGATTCGAACCTGCGACATCCTGCTCCCAAAGCAGGCGCGCTACCAAACTGCGCCACATCCCGACTGCAACGGTTAGTTATTATAGCAATAAATTACGCGTTGTGAAGTAGTTTTTTCAGATTTCTTAAAGCATTTCCTCTATGCGATATAGAATTCTTTTCTGCCTGCGATACTTCGGCAAGAGATTTTTCTCCGTTAAATTCATCAGGATAGAAAAGCGGATCATAACCAAAGCCTTCTTTGCCGCGCTCTTCAAAGCCAATAGATCCCTCTATAAAGCCCTCTGCCACCGTTTCAGAGCCATCTTCATCTATAAACACCAGCGAACACGCAAAACGAGCGGTGCGCTTTTCTGTGGGAACTTGAGCCAATTCATGCAAAAGCTTTGCATTGTTGGCAGCATCGTCCCCTTCTTTGCCGCTATAACGCGAAGAATATACCCCTGGTGCACCATCGAGGGCATCTACAATCAAGCCTGAATCATCAGCCAAGGTGGCCAAACCGCTTAATTCATGAGCAGAACGAGCTTTGATGCGCGCATTTTCCACAAAAGTGGTACCTGTTTCTTCAGGGCTAGAAACAATCCCCGCTTCTTTCAGGGTTTTAAACTCCCAACCTTTAAACGAAAGAGCAGTTTTGATTTCTTCTACTTTATGTGCATTATTGGTTGCTATAACAACGGTCTTTGTCATACCTTCCCCTTTTATCTCTGCTAGGTAAATGCATGTTATCCATCAAATGATCTAGAAAATGCTCCCGCACCCAAAACTTTACTTTAATCCCCTAGCTTACTTATCATCGCACCACAAGAAAGCATTATGCTAGCCTAATGGCTCAAATCGAACTTCCCCTAAAGGCATTCGCAAAACTCGTTCACCAAACGAAGCAAATTCATCTACGTCAGGATCGGACGAAGTAAAACTGTACGTGGGAATGTGCCCTGCATGTGCCAAAGCTTCCCTTCGCGTAAGTAAATCCTTGCAATCAAGAGAAACTTCTTTTGCTGAAGAAATAAGCTTTACCTGGGATCCCACCACCCCTCCAATCAAAGTTTTAAGAAGGGGAAAATGTGTACAACCCAACACCAGCGTGTCTATTTCACTTCGCCTTAACGGTTCTAAATAATCTTGAGCAATTTCTTGAAACGCTGGACGTATATAGACCTTAGAAGCTAAAGAGGTATAGCTTTCAATAGGACCTTTTGCCATACGTATACCCAATTCGGCAATTTCTACAAAACGTGGTGTAGCAGTAGAAAAAACCGTTATGCCCGCATCAATATTACGAATTGCTTTCGTATAAACGCCTGATTCAACCGTACCCTTTGTGGCAATAACGCCAATACGTCTATTGTGGGTAGCACGGGCAGCGGCACGGGCACCTGGCTCAATAACACCAATAATAGGGATATCAAAAGCTTGCTGAGCCGCCTCAAGACCTGCTGCAGTTGCCGTATTACAGGCAATGACAATCATTTTTACCTTATGGTCTATAAGCCACTGGCAAATTTGTAAAACGAAACCCTTTATCTCTTTAGGATCGCGTGGTCCATAAGGACAATGTGCACGGTCACCGTAAAAAATAATACTTTCTTCAGGAAGAGCTTTAATTATTTCACGCGCAACGGTAAGGCCACCAAAGCCCGAATCGAAGATGCCAATAGGCGCATCATCAAAATTCATACCGTTATCCTTCCCACTAACGCGAACGGTTCGAAGACCGTTAATAGACTAGCAAAACTTAAAGATTCATAATTTAGAGTTTCCTTGTAGCTCATCTATTACTTTGTACTTTACGGCAGCTCTTCTCCTTGCCCAAAGCAAATAAAGAAAAACCTAAGGAAAAACAGCCAAGAGAAACAATTGCGCTATAATACCTTTTCTAGGCGCCCATAGCTCAGCTGGATAGAGCAGTGGACTTCTAATCCAAAGGTCGTAGGTTCGAATCCTACTGGGCGCGCCAGACAATAACACATGAGCCCGAAAGACAAACAGTCTCTCGGGCTCTTTCTTTACTTAGTTATGAGTAATAATGCAGGTTCCTGTGGAGAGGTTTTCATAAAACCATTTTGCATCTTTCAAGGACAAGTTGACGCATCCATGACTACCGTTAGTTTTGTACCGTGATCCGCCAAAAGAAGCTTGCCAGGTAGCATCATGCAAACCAACCGAATTCCCCACAAAAGGCATCCAGTATTCAACAGGAGTTTCGTAATCAATTTCGCCATTAGGCTTATACCCCGTCAAAGTTGATGGACTCTGCTTTCCATTAAGGTAATACACACCCGTGGGAGTTGCTCTGTCTGCCGTAGGAAGACCGGAAACAATACCGCACGAATGCAAAAGCTTGCCATCTGCATTGTAATAGCGTGCTTTCTGTTCAGACAAATCTACATCTACATACGCGCCCCAGTCACGCTTTCCAGCACCATTATATTGACCACCCGACTGCGAACAGGGAATATCAATACTTTCAGCACCACCTTTAGACATGGTATCGTACACCGTATCCGCCAAAGAAGACGTGTCTACCTTCCAGCCATAGGTGCCACCGGAAACGGTACACTTTTTGCCATCTTCGCGCGTCCACGTACGCTTTGTGCCTACGGTATTCATACCTTCAGTAGCTTCATCCACCCACGCAGCCAAAACATCTTTATCAAGCTTTGGCTGAAAATCTTCTGGATCAATATAGAGCCACTCAGCAATAGTGGGCTTATCTATCGTGGCTGCTTTTACTGATTCGTTTAAAGTAAGGGTTACCGCATTAGGGTACAGTTCTTCTACCTTCTGTAATGCCTGCAAAGAACGTGGATCTGCAGCGGATACTGTCGGCATAATAAAATCGTCCTGCAAAACCTCGCATTCGGTACGCATAGATTTAACGGCTTCTCCTGCTTTAGCTAGAAGTTTTTCAGCGTCAATTTGTGTGCCATACACTTCAGGAACAAGTGTGTAGGCCCCTTCATCTTCATCGTAGGCAAAATGGGCGTTTTCAGAAGCAGTTTGAGATTTGTTGAATTCTTTGATTTGTTCATTCAACACATCAGCCAGTCCGGCCTCATCATAAGATGCCACTACCACATCGGAAATATCATGTGTTTGAAACACTTCAATTGGCCACAAAGCAATATCTTGTGCTTTGGTAGTATCTTCAGCAATCTTGTGAGGATCAATGCTAATTGCAGTTTCACCCTGTTCAAAGGTATAAGAAAAACCTTCACCTTCAATGGAAAGCGAATATGTATCTGCCTGGTTTTGAATCTGAGTGGCAAGAGCATCACTTGGCTGGAATGATAAATCCTTGTCGTTCAAAACTGTATTTGGGAAGAAGTGAGATGAAAAGAACAGGGCACCGCCGCCATATACTGCAGCCAAAAGCGCAACCACCACTCCCACAATAATAAGTGCGCGTTTTTTGGCAGATTTAGAACGTGGTGCAGACACAGCACCTCCCTGTACACCTCCCTGTGCAAAACCAACTTGGGCACCACGCGACGGAGGCGTTTGCTTTATGCCCTCCTGTTTAAAGGAAGTAGTTTTATCAACAGCAGATGAATGCTTGCCTCTATTTTGTGCGGAAGAAGAATTCTTTTTATCTCTCATAGTTGCTTTCTTTTCCGAGAAAAACCTTTTCTGAAGTAGTGTAACAAGAAACCTATTTAGTTTACTTCTCTTGTTCCTAAAGGGTTAGAAAAACTTAGAAGTTTATTAAGATTTAAAGCAAAATGTTACAATAAACTGGCGTTGTTCGGTTTATTGAGATTTGATAGATACAGCCTCAAACTCCCATAGCCCCTGCCATCAATAACTAGTATTCAGTTTTATCGATAACCACATGCATTGTAAAAAGTTTCTAAACTTTTACTATTAATTCGTTGCTTTTCGCAGATAAATCAAGGATTTATTTAAACCATACACAGAAAGGAAACTCCCCATGGCTCAGGTACTATCTAAGAAGACGCTTGCTCTTGTAGGAGCGTGCCTTCTTGCAGCACTTCTTTCCCTCGTAGCTTTTACCGGCTGCTCATCAGATTCTGGCAGCCAGGAGTCTTCTGAGGATAAAACTATTACGGTAGCTGCAAGCCCCACCCCTCATGCTGAAATTCTTAACAATGCCGTAAAGCCTATCCTTGAAAAAGAAGGCTATACCTTGGAAGTTAAGGAATTCACTGACTATGTTCAGCCTAACACGGTAACGGAAGCAGGTGAAGTTGACGCTAACTATTTTCAGCATCGTCCTTACCTTGAAAATTTCAATGCGGAACAGGGTACTCATTTAGTAGAAGTTGCAGGCGTTCATTTTGAGCCTATGGGAATTTTCTCTTCCAACCTTAAGTCTATTGATGATGTAGCCGATGGTGCTACCGTAGCAGTTCCTAACGATGCCACCAACGAAGCTCGCGCACTTCTGCTTCTTGAACAGGAAGGCTTGATTGAAGTTGATGACGAAGCTGGCATTAACGCAACTATCAACGACATTACCTCCAACCCCAAAGATCTTGAATTCAAAGAGCTTGAAGCTGCAAACCTTCCCAATGTTCTTCAGGATGTTGATATTGCCGTAATCAATGGCAACTATGCACTTGCCGCAGACTTCACCATGGATGACGCATTAGCAGTAGAAGCAAACGATTCCTTGGCTGCAGAAACCTATACTAACGTTGTGGTAGTAAAAGACGGAAACCAGGATTCCGAAAAGATCAAGGCTCTTGCTGAAGCTTGCAACTCCGATGAGGTTCGCGACTACATCACCGATAACTATCAGGGCTCTGTTGTAGCGGTATTCTAAAATCTGACCATCTTAGCAAATTGAGTAATAAGGCACCCATGAGGGTGCCTTATTTTATTGCAAAACATTAGCTGGGACTAAAAGAAAGTCCAGTCAAAATTGCTGGGCTTTCAACCTGATATCCTAACGCTTATTTTCTATATGCCCAATATTCTTTAGCTCAATCGATATAAGACCATTGGGCGTGCTGGCAAACTCGATAAAGTCAGGATTGTTGGCATATTCGGAAGGAAATGTTATTTCAATTCCGGTATCGGTTCGAATTTTATGGTTGCGCGTAATACGTTCTGCCGCTTTCTTTTCCACTCGAACACGCTCAGGAATTTGCTCCTCTACTGTGCAAGCTACAAATCGCTCGCGCAAAGGTTCATCTTCGAAAACTTCCTGTGCTAAATCAAACGGCGCAATGTCAGCTTCTTCACCCTCTTCTGCCGCATCGCATACATAAGCCTTAGCCTTTGAAAGCGCAACGACAGGATCGGCTCCATATTCCGTTGCAACCTCTTCCACTATGCGCGACAGTTCATCAATCACTTCCTTGCTTGAGGCCTGCATAGAACACTGCAGCAAGCCATCAGGAATAAGATAGCGTTCCTCCCCCGCAATCACGCGTTTTTTATCCTGAAAAGCAACTTCCATAGAACGCATATTAATCACCGCAAACGAACTAATTTTTTGGGAAGGATTAGGCAAAATGGCATGATGGCGTTCAATTTCATTGCAAGGTTGTCCATCATCGCCATAGGCAATGGAATGCATAAACGCCTGACGGCTTTCCAGCAGGAAAATTCCAAAGTAGCGATTCACGCGACCTTCGAACGATGCGGTAACCGCCTCTTCGTCGGAACTACCTCCCTGCAACTGTTCTTCCTCTTCGAAATCAACCACTAAAAGGTCGGTCGATTCGGATTTAGACATACGCCCTAATTCGGTAGAGATAAATTCCGCAATTTGTACCGATAAGTCTATAAAGTTACGCTGTCCCGCAAAGTAAGCCTGTAACTCAGTCGCAAACATGCTATCGGGCGCAAATTCACCGCGTTTGTTGTCAATATTTCCAAATGCCTTTTTAACATGTTTGGATACATATCCCTTAATCAGACGGCTCTCAAGATCAAGCTCTCCCTGAGAAAACACATTCACACACGACGTGAAATCAAAAACGTGCAAAATAGCATGATTGATGCAAAGCATACGTATCCTTTCGAAATGACAGCAGGAATTACCATACACCAAGACCTATCAAGGGTGAACTTCCGTTTTAATTTTCCTACTACAATTTACTACCGTTGCCATTCCCCAACTAGACCTATCCCTCCTGTTGTCAGTTGACAACCTAAGCCATTCTAACGTTATCAGCCGGAAATCCAAGTTATACCAATCTCAACATTTGACAGCCCGAAGTAAGCGAGTAGAATAAATCTTCCACAACGCACTTTTACAAGGGGATAGTTGTTTTTCTAACAGCAATTTCCCATTGATTTTCAATGGGGGCGACTGGTTTCGACATGGTAAGTCGGATTCGAGGAGCAGGTCGTGGTCTCCTCGCCACGTTAAACAGGGGTAAAGTCAAGTTAATTGGCAAAACTAATACTCAGAGCGCTCCTGCGCTCGCCATGGCTGCTTAATTAATGCCTGGCTGTCAACCTGGTGAATTTCCCCGCCACTGGGAAGGCATTATCTTAGGGGAACGCTCTTTGGCACGTAGCTGGTATGGCCAAAGCTAAGATTGAACCCGCTAGAATACTCTGTGGCCTGTCGGTGGGCTTGGATTATTCGAAACTTAAACATCGACTAAGCTTGTAGTGCCTTGCTGATGATTTAGTATGGACCGGAGTTCGATTCTCCGCGCCTCCACCAGAGTAAAAAGCGTCGAACTTTTCTCAAAAATCGATTCGCCGCTTTACTTATATTATTAGGGACATCCAACGGATGTCCCTTTTTATGTCTATTTTTGATTGTTTGCGAAAACAATAATCGCTCTAGGCAAAATCAAATGAAATATAAGCAAGTCCCTTTTCGAGCGAATTGCCGCCAGCATCTTTTGCGTAGGTCCATTCATAAACAGGACCGCCTTCATACGTTAAACCAGACCCCTCTTCGGCCTTTGGATCGTTAAATATTTCTTCTACTTCATCGATAGGATACGTGTTATAGCCAAACACTTCCGCAATCATTTCTGAAGCGCCCACTGCATCCTCAGCGTCAACACAATACAATCCCATGGAACCATACATACCAGTTGCAGGCATTACTTGAATTGAAAGGGAATCACCGCCATAACGATCATCTACGGCATCAGCATCTTTAAAGTAGTAGCGCCAACCGCCCCCATCTTCGAGTGTCTCAATGAATTCAAGACCTAGATCGTACTTTGCATTGATGCGATCAACCAAATCTTGAATTTCTGGCGTTGGGGCTTGTCAGTCATCAATTGCGGAAGTATCGAATGTTCTATATCCGTTAGTAGCTGAAGAACGCCAGTCGGGATCAATCGTGCCATATCCTGAAGAGGAACTAGACGTAGAGCTAGAGTTGCAGAAAAACCCGCTTCATCGTCACGAGACGTATCATCATCAAGCATAGCATCGTTTTCGTATGTTTCTTCCTCATCTGTATAAGAAGAATCAGAACTAGAAGATGAGCTGCTTTTCCCAGAAGAAGCACCAGAAGTTAAAGCTCCTGTACAACCAGTAAGACCAGCTATTAAAAACAACGCAACAAAAAGAACAAGCAGTGGTTCTATAAGCTTTGTTTTAATCATTGAATGTCCTTTTCCCCTGCAGTAAAACTAAACTTATTAGAACAATTTAACGTATTTAACAATGGAATTACATGCCCTTTTGTAATGATTTATCGCAACGAGTAGCTCAGAAAACTTGATGTAAGAATCACCGTTATTCGTTACCCGCAATAGAACAAAACTAATATCCGCAATGAAACAAACTAAATAGGTGAAGCATGTCTCTCTTTTATCTCCCAGGTTGCAAATTCACAAAATACGACCCTACCGCAAGCGACAAACTTGCTTACTTTTGCGAATCTTACTTAGACGCTCAAGTATTGGGATGTTGCAGTAAAGATTTCAATGCACCAAAACCTGGCGATACAGTTTTGTATGTCTGCCCCACCTGTGCACTAATCATGAAGGAATCAAATCCCTCTGCAAAACTTAAAAGCGTCTACGAAGCCGTACTTGAATATGAAGAACTACTTAAAAGAACAGTTGGTCACACTAACAAAGTTGGTAACAACACATTGAACAACGCAACCAGCAACGCCATTCAAACTAAACCATCTTTTCACTGGATAGACTTAAAAAAGAAAGCAATAACTATACAGGACTGTTGGCGATCTAGAACAGACCTTGACCTTCAGTTGGCTATTCGCAAAGTTTTATTCAAAATGAACACAACCATCGTTGAATTAGATAGCAATTTCGATAAAGCAGATTTCTGCGGTTTAAGTCTTTTAAAAGAACCTTCTCCGCGTTATGAATGGCTTGCACCCAATCTCTTTCATGATCCGATATTCAAGCCACAGGAACCCGACGAGCAAATCCAATTACTCAGCAATCATGCTCAGCAATACACAACTTCTACCATAGGCTGCTATTGCACTGGTTGCATTGAAGGTATAGATAGAATGAATGCTATCTTTTCTTCTGGAGAAACTAACAAAAGCAACGCCAAAAGACTTGAACCTATCCATATAGCAAGTCTCTTGGCACAGTCAATTGAACTTTCGAATTGAACTTTCGTAGCCTACTTGCAAAATTGAGGCCAGATGAAGTTTGATCATTATTACGGTTATTCTCTTCATCCAAAAAACAAACCAAGGAAGCGGAAAAAAAGAAAAAGTGCTGGCCAATTAATGACCAGCACTTCCATTTAACAAATCAGACTTTACGAGACGCTATGAAACGTTACGAAAACCTGATGAAAACTACTTGTCAGCCAATGCAGCCTGAGCAGCAGCCAAACGTGCCAAAGGTACACGATAAGGAGAGCAGCTTACATAATCCAGACCGATGCCGTAGAAGGTCTTAACAGAATCAGGATCGCCACCATGTTCGCCGCAAACACCGCAAACAATGTCGGGGTTACCCTGGTGACCAAGTTCAACGCCCATCTTAACCAACTTAGCAACACCAGGATCGACGGTTGCGAAGGGGTTGTAAGGCAAGATGCGCTCTGCCAAGTACTGAGGAATGAACTCAGCCTCAACGTCGTCACGAGAGAAGCCAAACGTGGTCTGGGTAAGGTCGTTAGTACCGAAGCTGAAGAAGTCTGCCTGAGTTGCAATTTCATCAGCAGTTACTGCAGCACGAGGAAGCTCGATCATGGTACCTACCGGAATCTCAAGTTCAACACCCTGTTCTTCAGCAACTTCAGCAATAACACGCTCTGCAAGTTCACGAAGCTTAGCAAGTTCAGGAACAACAGAAACCAAAGGAATCATAATTTCAGGCTTAGGATCAAAACCTTCCTTCTTCAACTGAGCAGCAGCGGTTGCAATAGCGCGAACCTGCATTTCAGGAAGAATAGGGAATTTGATAGCTAAGCGACAACCACGAAGACCAAGCATTGGGTTAGCCTCAGAGAAGCCATCGATCTGTTCCATAAGCTTGCGCTTCTTTTCGATGACATCAGGATCTCCACCAGATGCCTCCAAGCGAGCAATCTCTACATCTAACGTACGAGCGCTCTCCAAGAACTCATGCAGTGGTGGGTCAAGCAAGCGAACGATAACAGGATAGCCGTCCATTGCCTTAAACATACCCAAGAAGTCGCCCGTCTGAGCCTTGAACAAATCGTCAACAGCCTTTTCGCGAACTGCTTCATCCTCATTAAGAATGAAGGTCTGAATAATCTGCTTGCGATCACCCAAGAACATATGCTCGGTACGGCAAAGACCAATACCCTGAGCACCGAACTTGCGGGCAGTTGCAGCATCTTCTGGGTTATCAGCATTAGCGCGAACACCCATGGTACGGAATTCGTCTGCCCATTCAAGAATGGTATCCAAGTCACCTGCCATTTCAGGCTCAACAAGCTCTACAGCGCCAAGAACAACAATACCGGTGGTACCGTCCAAGGAAATCATGTCGCCTTCCTTGATAACAATATCCGTACCAGAAATTGCTGCCTGCTTTGCTTCAGCGTCAATCTTTAAGGTATCAACACCGCAAACACAAGGAGCACCCATACCACGAGCAATAACAGCAGCATGAGAAGTCTTGCCACCGTGAGAAGTTAAAATACCTTCAGCAGCAATCATGCCTGCCAAGTCATCAGGTGTGGTTTCCCAACGTACCAAAACAGTCTTGCGGCCCTCCTTGGCAGCTTCAACAGCAGCCTCAGAAGAAAATACTGCCTCGCCTACTGCAGCACCAGGAGAAGCGTTTAAGCCCTTAGCTACAACGTCGTAATCAGCCTTGGTGTCGAACTGAGGATGGAGCAGCTGATCAAGCTGTTCAGGATCAACACGCTGTACTGCCTCTTCCTTGGTGATAAGGCCTTCCTTCTCCATTTCAATAGCAATGTGAAGTGCAGCCTGTGCAGTACGCTTACCAACACGAGTCTGAAGCATCCAAAGCTTGCCCTGTTCAATAGTGAACTCAATGTCGCACATATCACGGAAGTGGTTTTCAAGAATGGTGAATACCTCTTCAAGTTCACGACCAGCTTCTTCAAGACCTTCAACGTGCTTAAGGTCAGAAATAGGGCTGGTGTTACGAATACCAGCAACTACGTCTTCGCCCTGAGCATTTACCAGATAGTCACCGTAGAATTCTTTTTCACCAGTAGCAGGGTTACGGGTAAAGGCAACACCTGTTGCAGACGTATTGCCCTTGTTACCAAAGATCATCGACTGAACGTTAACCGCAGTACCAAGATCATCAGAAATCTTGTTCTGCTTACGATAAAGAATGGCGCGTGGATTATTCCAAGAACCAAATACTGCTTCAATTGCTAAACGAAGCTGTACATCAGGATCCTGAGGGAACTGTACCTTGCCATCAACCACCAAAGAAGGATATTCATCAGCGCTTACATTGTCGGTGAAGATACCCTTGAACACCTCTACCAGCTGTTCAAGATCTTCCGCGTTCAAATCGGTGTCAGATTCTACGCCACGTTCGCGCTTCATGATGTTGATAGCATTTTCAAACAGATCGCCATCAAGACCCATTACCACGTTGGAGAACATTTGAATAAAGCGGCGATAAGAGTCCCATGCAAAACGAGGATTCTCGGTCTGCTTAATTAATCCGTGGATGGATTTGTCATTAAGACCCAAGTTCAATACGGTGTCCATCATGCCAGGCATTGACATTGGTGCGCCGGAGCGAACAGATACCAGCAGTGGATCTTCAGGATCGCCAATCTTCTTGCCGATACGAGCTTCAAGATCTTCACGATACTCTTCGATAGTGTCCAGAACTCCCTCAGGCCAGGTGTTGTTGGAGTTTGCATACTCCATGCAAGTCTGGCAAGAAATAGTGAATCCGGGAGGGACAGGAAGGCCGATGTTTGCCATTTCAGCAAGGTTTGCGCCCTTACCACCAAGAATGGCCTTCATGTTGGTGTTGCCTTCAGTAACGTTCTTACCATTTGCGTCCTTACCGAAAGCATAGACGCGCTTTACTTGGTCAGTCACCATGTTCTCCTTAGATTAAACTTTTCTTCTTCACGCACATTAATCAAATTGTGGGTGAGCATTCTCATAATACCGCAAAATCTCTTGCGCTGTTTCTTCGATTGCCCTGTTGTCGGTGCGAATAACAATGCATCCGAGCTTGCGCATTAAGGATCGAGCGCTTTCCAAATCTTGGTAGACACACTCCAAATCCGCATAAGAAGCAGCCACATTAGTGGCTTTTCCGAGGCGTTTCTTTCGAATATCAGCTAAAATTTCCGCGGAAATTATAAGACCAAATAAGCGAGTTGGATCAACTTCAAAAATCTCTTTAGGCGGATCAGATTGGGGGTCGAGCGGCACGTTAGCTACCTTGTACCCCATCTGCGAAAGGTAAATGGAAAGGGGAGTTTTCGATGAACGCGACACCCCAATAAGCACAATATCAGCCTTGGTAAGATCCTGAGGATTGCGCCCATCGTCGTGAGAAATGGTAAATTCCATTGCATCAATGCGGCGAAAATAGTATTCATTAACCGAATGAATTTTTCCTGGCTTCACAATGGGATCCTGTCCCGAAGCCTGCGTAAGCGCATCAAGGGCGGGACTCATGGCATCAACAGCGATAATGATATCGTTATTTTTCTTAATGTATTCCTGCAACGCATGACGCATATCGGGAGATACCAGCGTATAAAAAAGCACAAAAGGAAATTCGCCTAAACGACGATGAAGCGACACATGCGCATCAATTTCTGAAATCATTTCCCTTTGTGAACTGACCCGGGGAAGAATCTCTATAGCAGGATCAAACACTTCAAAACACGCCGCAGCAGCACGTACCAACCCCTGAGCGGTAGTTCCTACCGAGTCAGACACAATATGAACCGTAGGTAAGGTCTTGGAGCTTTTACCTTGCAAAATCCACTTTTGCATTATTCTCCTTCCTCTATAAAACTCTACAGAAACAAAAAGCGGCCCTTGTTGCAAGAGCCGCCTGATTAAACGCTATTTTGAAAGTAACGAAAAATCGGCCACATGAGTAAACACACCCACAAAGCGATTCAAAAGCCTCAAGCGATTTTCGCGAAGCGCCTGGTCTTCATCCATAATCATCACGCGTTCAAAGAACAGATCGATTGGGCCACGCAAAGAAGCAAGTTCTTTTAGAGCATCAGCGTAGTTATCAGCTTCAAGCGCTAACGCTACCCTGTTTTCCGCCTGCACAACCGCACAAGACAGGGCATGTTCCACTTCGGTAAGCAAGTTTTCATCAACACTGCGTCCAAGCTGAGGATCACGCAAGTTGTTAGCACGAGCATAAGCCGTTGCTAAGTTCTCAAAAGTTTCAGGCTCATTGCTGCGAGCTTGTTCCAATGCCTCAACTCGACGAATAAGCTCCAAAGGTTCTTGCACACCAGCAGCCAACACGGCATCAATAGCATCAAGGCCCTTTCCGCTATCACGCAGCATAACCCGCGTTCTGGTAATAAAGAAGTCAATCACCTCATCACGAACAGCTTGCGTATCAAATTCGATACCAGATTGCGCATACAGCTTCAATGAAGCATCGATTGCTGATACTAAACTAACTGAAAGAGGGTTTTCGCAAGAAAGCATTGCCACAATACCAATAGCACTACGGCGTAAGGCGAAGGGGTCAGAAGATCCACTTGGTCCTTGCCCAACTGAGAACAAACCGCAAATAGTGTCCAATTTATCAGCGAGGGCTACCACTTTTCCTACGTTTGTTTCAGGAACTTCATCGCCTGCAAAACGAGGACGATAGTGCTGCTCAATAGCTTGTGCTACTTGAGGCGTTTCCCCGGAAGCTAAGGCATAATAGGAGCCCATAACGCCCTGCACCGAAGTAAATTCAATTACGGCACTGGTTACCAAGTCGGCCTTACACAGCTTTGCCGCACGAAGTGCATCATGAGCTTCCTGATCCACCAGGCCCGCGTCTTTAACCAGATGATCCGCCAGACCAACAATGCGGTTGGTTTTGTCTAGCATGGTGCCTAATTTTTCTTGGAATACCACTTCAGAGAGCTGATCAACGTAGGATTCCAACGGCTTCTTCAGGTCTTCATCATAGAAGAACTTAGCATCATACAAACGAGCACGAACAACACGTTCATTGCCATCGATGATGGTTTCAGAACAAGCAGGGTCACCGTTACCAACCACAATAAAGCGATTAGTTAGTTTGCCTGCCTCGTCATATAAGGGGAAATAGCGCTGATGCATAAGCATAGCATCAACAATAATTTCTTCGGGTACCTGCAAGAATTCCTTATCAAACGTGCCTACAAGCACGGTAGGATATTCTGCCAGGTTAATCACTTCAACCAAGGTTTTCGCAGGTAATACCGCATGGAATCCTGTTTCTTTTTCCACAGTTGCTACCCCATTGCGAATAACTTCTTCACGCTCTGCTTCAGAGGGGACCACAAACGCTTGACGAACCACTGAAACCAGATCATTTGCCGAAGCTACCTCATACGGACCAGGTGCCATAAGACGATCTGCGGTCAATCCAGCAAATGTGAAAGGAATTACCTCAGATCCAAACAAGGCTACAAACCAGCGAATAGGACGGGAAAAATATTCCGATTCACTACCCCAACGCTGAGACTTAGGCCATGAAATACCCCTAACAATCCCTTCAAGTACGCTTGATAACAACGTAGAAACCTGAACCGAAGGGGTATGAGTGCGCGCATACACATAACCATCCTCTACCACCAAATCGGCAGGATCGACACCTTTGCCACGCGCAAAACCCTGAGCTGCTTTGGTGGGATTACCCTGTTCATCAAAAGCAATTTTTGCCGAAGGACCTTTAAATACTTCATTTTTTTCTTCAGTTGCCTCAGGGATATCATGTACCACCACAATTAAACGACGAGGAGAAGAATAAATCTCAGTAGCACCATGAGGAATTGCCGCCTCGTCAAGCAAGCGAGGTGCCAACGATTGAAGCTGCTTTACTGCATTGGATAAATCAAAGGCAGGAATTTCTTCAGTGCCAATTTCAAAAGCAAGACTTTGCTGCGCCATTCCTATTCTCCTTTTTCATCCTGAGCAGGCTTAATACCAACAACATGTTCCAGATATGATGCGCAACATGCTTTTGCAATAGTGCGAACACGCAAAATATAAGCCATTCGTTCGGTTGCACTAATTACCCCACGCGCATCGAGCAAGTTAAACGCATGAGAACATTTCAAAACGTAGTCATAGGCAGGAAGAGGAAGGCCTGCTTCCAAAACACGCTTGCATTCAGCCTCATAACGATCAAATTCACCAAAAAGTAAATCAGTATCTGCAATTTCAAAGTTATAGGCAGAAAATTCGCGTTCGTTTTCAAGGAATACATCACCGTAGGTAAAAACGGTTCCGTCATCGCTGCGAGCCCAGATAAGATCATAAACTGAATCAACGCCTTGAATATACATAGCTAAGCGTTCCAAGCCATAAGTAATTTCAGAAGGCACGGGCCGACACTCAAATCCGCCAACCTGCTGGAAATAGGTAAACTGGGTAACTTCCATACCGTTGAGCCATACTTCCCAACCAAGACCCCATGCACCAAGGGTTGGGCTTTCCCAGTCGTCTTCAACAAAACGAATGTCGTGCTTTTCAGGCTCAATACCAATGGTACGAAGTGAATTCAAATATAAGTCCTGAACATTATCAGGAGAAGGCTTCATAAGAACCTGAAACTGGTAGTAGTGCTGCATTCGATTAGGATTTTCGCCATAACGACCATCCGCAGGACGACGACAAGGCTGTACGTAAGCCGTTTTCCATGTATCGGGGCCTAAGCTGCGCAGAGTGGTTGCTGTATGAAAGGTACCCGCACCGACTTCGTTGTCATAAGGCTGCATAATAACGCATCCTAAATTAGCCCAATAGCGCTGAAGAGACAGGATCATATCCTGAAACGTCAGCACTTCAGAGGCACATGAAGCAGATGCGTCTGATGCAAGATTAGTCATTACAACTCCTTTATCAAATAGAACACTCATTCGTTATAACGTTATAAAACCTCAACAGGCAAAGCGTGACAAACGCCCTGTCCACTTGTCACACCTGTCGCACATTAAGATAGCAAACCAATGCGATCAAGTGGCCAATAGATTAACACCGCTTTACCAAAAATAGTGTTGGAATCAATGGGCCCAAAATAGCGCGAATCTGATGAATTTTCACGATTATCACCCATCACCCAAACTTCGCCTTTAGGAACGGTATACGGATAACTTATGGATACATTTCCTGCCGTTTGAGAAAGTGGATAGGTTTCACCAGTGGTATAGGGCTCGCTTTGAGCTACTCCATTAATGTAAAGCACTCCACCAGACATGGAAACCGTTTGTCCTTCAGTAGCAATAACACGCTTAACCAAAACGCGCGAAGGAACTTGCGGATCAGAAAATACGACGATATCGCCTGGCTGAACGTCAGAGAAGTGGTAACTTACCTTTTCGGCAAAGAGCCTATCACCAGTCATGATGGTTGTTTCCATCGAAGCAGAAGGAACCTCAAACGGTTCAATAACATAGGCCCTGATTCCCCATGCTGCAGCAAGAACCACTGCTACACAGATTACAAAACTAAGAAATCGCCTTAAGATGCCCGGCTGTCGCCTTGTAGCGTGCTGTCCGGAATCCACAGAGCCTCATCCTTTCTTGCTTTAATCCACCCAACAAAGCAACCTAACGAGAAACTTATCACGTCGCTTGTTGTGCCGATATACCATTACCTGCCATTGTTTTAATTGTTCATATTAAGACAAAGTTAACTCTGATAGTTCCTAGTCCTTAAGAGAATCAAGAAAATTTCGTTCAGCGTTACTAAGGTTTGCGCTTGACAATAAATCGGGTCGCCACCGTTTCGTACGAATAAGGCTTTGCTCGCGCCGCCATTCAGCAATTTTGGCATGATGGCCCGACAATAAAACTTCGGGTACTTTCATTCCGCGATATTCAGCAGGTCGGGTGTACTGAGGATATTCAAGCAAACCATCATAGAAGCTTTCATCTACGGCACTTCCCTCGTCGCCTAATACGCCATCAATACGACGCACCACCGCATCAATGACCACCATCGAAGCTAATTCCCCACTGGTTAATACATAATCACCAATCGAAAGAACCTTATCAGCCAGAGAATATACCCGCTCGTCTATGCCTTCATAATGGCCACAAATAAAAAAGAGGTGGGGCTTACGCGCCAATTCAAGCGTCAAAGCATCATTGAATACTTCACCGGTAGGAGAAAGAAAAATTACATAGGGTTTTTCTTTTGCACGAGCAAAAAGATCGTCGCACGCTTCAAAAATTGGTTCACACTTCATAACCAAACCTTGACCACCGCCATACGGCTCGTCATCGGTTGTACGGTGTTTATCGTGAGTCCAGTCGCGCAAATCATGCGCCGTAAAGTCTAAATATCCTTTTTCCTGAGCAATACGCATCATGGATTCATTCATGATCGAATCATAACAATGAGGAAACACTGAAAGAGTTTCTATTTTCATGAATGAAATCTCCTATAAATCAAGCAAGCCATCAGGTAGCGAAACGTGCAGGATACCCGCCTCTTCATCAACATCCCTGATAAACGCATCCACCAAAGGAATAAGCACTTCTCTATTCGCGGAATCCGTCATATCGGATTCAGAAGGCAAAACCTTACCGTCGTCGTCTTCGGCAGAGCCACTCCCCACCTCAGGCAAAACCACCAAAAGCGGATGGGCAGGATTTTCCTCCATACGAATAACCTTGCCTACAGTTCCCCGTAGCGCATCTACCACGATATATCCCACAAGCGCACGCTCATCCGCTAACTCAAAGCCTTCAGGAAGATCGCTCGTACGAACAAGACAGAAATGCCCTTCAAGCAATTCAGCATCATTGCGGGTGTCTATGCCTTCGAAGTAAACCAAATACCTATCGGAAGAAGGATGTTCCACCCGAGCAACCTTTGCAGAACGCGGAAAACGCAAAAGTGGAGGGACAAAGGTTACTTCAAGACCTTCAGTAAGCAAAAAAGGAAGACCTTCTGTTGGTTTAACAGAAAGCCCTCCTTCTTTTGTTTTAGCGCTAAGAAGCGCAGCGATGTTCGTCCAAGAACCCATAACCGTTATGGGCCTTAATCGATAATTTCAACCTCAACGGCAGCGCCGTTGCGCGAACCAGCTGCGCGACACAAGGTACGAATAGCCTTAATTACGCGTCCTTGACGACCAATAACCTTGCCAGCATCTTCGTCAGCAACGCTAATTTCCACCAAAAGAGCGCCCTCTTCAGTGTCTGTTGAAGTAATTTCAACAGCATCAGGATCGTCCACCAAGGGAACGACCAAGGCTTCTACCAAGTTAGCAATATCTTCGCGGAATTCCGCCATGATTTACGCGTTCTTGCGTTCTGCCTCAATGAGGCGAGCTACCGTATCAGTAGGCTGAGCGCCATTTGCAACCCACTTGTCAACCTTTTCAAGGTCGATAGTTACTGCTGCAGGGGTAGTAATAGGATTGTAGGTACCAACCTGCTCAATATAGCGACCATCGCGACGAGCACGAGAATCTGCTACTACGATACGATAATAAGGTGCCTTTTTAGCGCCGTGACGGGCGAGACGGATCTTGACTGCCATCGAGTTGTACTCCTTCTAATACTTAACACGCGACTTTCGGAAACTTCTGCACATTCCGAGTCGCAAAACAGCAATTATTGATATTACCTCTTAGATTGAGAATCATCAAGACCACTCATCATGTCTTGCATCTTCTTCATATCCTTTATGGAAAGCCTCGCCATTCCAGGAACCCCCATCCTACGTTTGCTGTTTTTACCCTTCTTGCCTTTTTTACCCTTTTTGCCCTTGCGAGCATATGCTGCTTCCTGCTGGTCCATCATGCGACGAACCATTTTCTTAGTTTCAGCAAACTGCTTAAGGAGCTGATTAACCTGATATACCTTAACGCCTGCACCAGCTGCAATACGAGCTTTGCGCGAACCATTAAGAATCTCTGGATGTTCACGCTCACGCTTAGTCATTGAACTAATTATGACAGTCATATCATCAAGAGCGTGTTCGTTAACCTGCCCTTCACGCATAGCCTTATCGCCACCAGGCAGTGCACTTACCAGCTTTTGAATGCCACCCATTTTGTTAACCTGCTGCTTCATAAGCAGAAAATCATTCAAGGTTAAATTACCGCGCGCCATACGCTCGGCTTCTTCCTCTTCAATTTCTTCTGCTTTTAACTTCGAAGCAGTTTCGATAATGCTAACCACATCACCCATGCCAAGGATGCGCTTAGCCATACGATCGGGATGGAATTCTTCTAACGAATCTGGTTTTTCACCTGAAGAAATAAACGAAATAGGCTTACCTGTTACCTGCTTAATGGAAAGAGCACCGCCACCACGAGCATCGCCATCCATCTTCGACATAATAACGCCGTCAAAATCAACACGATCAGCGAAAGCCTTTGCCACATTGACAGCATCCTGACCAGTCATGGCATCCACTACCATAAAGATTTGATCAGGTTCAACAGCAGCCTTAATTGCCTCGGCTTCTTCCATCATGTCATCATCGACATGCAAGCGACCTGCCGTGTCTACAATAACCACATCGCGCAAGGAATCGATTGCATCACGCACTCCTTCCTTGGCGATTTTCACAGGGTCTTTTCCCTCTCCGCGATATACGCGAATACCCATTTCATCACCAAGTGTTTGCAGCTGATCGGCTGCCGCAGGACGATACACGTCACATGCCACCAACAGCGGGTTGTGATTTTTACCCTTCAAAAGATAGGCCAATTTTGCCGCAGCGGTAGTTTTACCCGAACCCTGCAAGCCAACCAACATAATGACGTTAGGAATGCGACTTGAAAGCTGCAACGGCGCTTCTTCGCGACCAAGCAATTCAGTCAATTCATCAAGAACAACCTTGACAACATTCTGAGCAGGAGTCAAAGAATCCATAATCTCAGCTGTCATACAGCGTTCTTTGGTGCGTTTAATAAACGATTTAACTACTTTAAAGTTAACATCTGCTTCCAACAACGCCATGCGAATTTCACGCATAGCCGCATCGATATCTTCTTCATTTAAGCGGCCTTTACTTCGAAGTCCACTGAAAACTGATTGTAGTTTGTCGGAGAGATTATCGAACATCGGTCATGTCTCCTATCAAAGCACGCGCAAAATCATGCGCATCAAAATCCTGCAAATCGTCTATTCCTTCACCTACGCCAATCTTGCAAATAGGTAATTCCAATTCATGCGAAATAGCAAGGGCAATACCACCCTTAGCAGTACCATCTAACTTAGTAAGTACAATGCCATCTAAATCGAGTGCTTTATCAAATTCGCGTGCCTGCTGTAAGCCATTTTGCCCTGTAGTAGCGTCCACCACTAAAAGAGTTACCACCGGCATTGAAGAGCGCTTGCGAACCACGTTGACTACTTTTTGTAGTTCGCGCATCAAATCATTTGAAGTATGAAGACGCCCTGCTGTATCAATAAGCACCAAATCGGATCCTGCTTTTTCAGCACGTTCGATAGTTTCATAGCACACGCTTGCAGGATCACTTCCGCGATCGCGACTTACTATTTCTACCTCCGCGCGCGATGCCCACACTTCAAGCTGCTCAATTGCTGCCGCACGGAAAGTGTCAGCACTTCCCAATAGTACCTTTCTTCCTTTTTCATGAGCCGCAGCAGCCACCTTGCCTACCGTAGTAGTTTTACCCGAACCATTAACACCCACAAAAAGCACAAGTGAAGGATTCTTTTCAAACACATCTTCTTCTGCCGGAGTAAACGTAGAAGCAATTTGTTCAGTAAGCATATCAAAAACCGCATACGCATCGGGCAACGCCTTACGACGAGCCTGATCGCGTAATTCTTCTACAATTTCATCGGCAGCACTTGCACCCAAATCGGCAAGGATAAGCGTTTCTTCGAGTGTTTCCCAAAAGTCTTCATCAACATCAGGACCACGATCAAGCAGAATATTCATCTGCTCCTTCAAACGTTCACGAGAACGCGACAGTCCCGCATTAATTTTCTCAAAGAAGCCCATTTAGCCCTCCTTGCGCCTTGCGTTATCTATCTTTTGACTTACTACCTTGGTAATACCATCTGCCTGCATGGAAACACCATACAGTATATCTGCCGATTCCATAGTGCGACGCTGGTGAGTAATCATGATGAACTGAGTTTGATCGCGAATTACTTCAAGATAAGCAATTAAACGGCGAAGATTAGTGTCATCCAACGCTGCTTCCACCTCGTCCAAAATATAGAACGGCGTTTGGCGAATACGGTATACCGCAAACAGCAATGCCATAGCCGTCATTGATTTTTCTCCACCAGAAAGAAGAGACATTTTCTTTACGCGCTTACCTACAGGCTGCGCATTCACATCAACACCGGTATGTTCCAAGTCATCAGGATCCACCAGTGACAAATGCGCATGACCACCAGGGAACAAGGTAGAAAATATTTCCGAAAAATTAGTATTTACCTGTTCAAAAGTGGTTACAAAATCATTGCGCATACGCTCATCAATAACTGAAACAATACGTGCAAGCGACTTGCGGGCAAGACGCATATCTTCAAGTTGTGCCGACAAATACTGGAAACGCTTGTTAACTTCTTCGTATTCCTGTGCCGCATCGGGATTGATAGTACCCATATTTTTAATACGACGTTCAAGGGAAGCACACTGCTGTTCAACCTGATTGCGATCTTGTAATGCTTCTAAGGTAAGCGCTGCTTCAAGTGAAGTGTCACAGTCTTCAACAATAGCCTTAATACCAGCATCCACCTGAATTTCCAGACGACCTTTTTCTATGCGAACTTCAGAAAGCTTCGCGTTGCAACCTTCAAAACGTTGGCGAACTTCACGAGAAGTTTGGGTTGCCTTTGCTATGTTGTCATGCAGTTCTTGAGAAGCACTTTGTTCAGATGCTGATTCCTGTTCCAAACGAATTGAAACCAACGATGCCGCATCACTCAATGATGCCAGTGTTGCCAAAAGCGCATCGGCACGCTGAGCTGCACCGCGAGCTATCACACTCCGTCGAAGCGAAGTTTCATCTTCTCTTGCTGAAGAAGATATCTCTTGACGCCTGGTTTGCTCCATGCGCTGTGCATAAGCAAGACGTTCCGACAAACGCGCCACTTCAAGACGCGCATCGCTTAATTTTTCAGAAATTGCCACAATGCTTCGACGAAGCGGAGACAGTGAACGCTCCACCTGTTCCACTTCATCTTTATTTAAATCCAGTTTTGCTACTACTTCCGAAAGCTCTTTTTCCAACTCATCTGAATCTGGTTGTGCTTTGGCAAGAAAGTCATTGTTGGCTTTTTGTTCACGTACAAGCTTTGCTAATTCTTCTTCAAGGTCCGCCACATTTTGTGCGGACTGCAAGGCATCACGTTCGGCCGATTCACAACGACCCCTACTATTCGCAAGCGCCTCAGAAAGCTTCAGCGATTCTGTTTGCGCATGACGCAATTCTTCTTCAGTTTCTTTGTTTTCCGCCTGAATACGCTCATACGTTTTTTTGAATTCACTTTCCTGCTGACGCGCCCGTTCAAGATCTCTTCTTCGAGAAAGAACACTATTTTTTTGGTCTTCCTCAGACTTTCTTGCAAGATAAATTTTGCCGTCAGGACATACCACTGCCCCCTCTAAGGAAACAAACCGCCTAGAACAATCACCTGAATTGTTTTGCTGTTCCTTAAGAGCGGCATCCAAGCTAGAAACCACCCACACATCACCCAAAAGGGTTTCCATCAATGTGCAGTAAGCAGGATCAATATCCAATTCATCGATAAGACGATAGGGCGCGGTCTTGCCAGAATTACCATTCTCTAGAGATACATTTTGGGTCATACCCTGACTGGACAACGCACTCTGAACTTTGCTCTGACTCAAATGTGTAGCTTGGATGTCTTCCCGACCAGACTCTTGCCTGTCGCGTTTTTCCTTCTGGCTATCTAAGGCAACAATACGTGCAGACCCATAGGCTTTACTTTCAAGTGCCTGTTGGCTTACAAGGACCGCCTCTGTTGAGGTTGGGGCAACAAGGGTATATACCTCGTCACCCAAAAGCATTTCCACAAGGCCATCCAGCTTGGCAGGGGCCTTAAAAATATGAGACAACACTTGAGCTGTGGGAGCTAAGGTGTTCCGCGATTCAAGTACTTGTGCCAAAAGCGGGTTAGCAGATTCCGATGCTCGTTCTAGCTCTTCAAGGGCAGCACATTCGGCAGAAGCGTGCGTATACGCCTCTCGCGCCTCATCAAGATGTTTTCGGCCCTGGTCGCGCTTTACCACTAAAGAGTTAAGAGTGCTTCGCGCAGAAGCCTCTTGCGCTTGCAGGCCCTCAAGCTCACTCGACAATTCATCAAACGTGCGCTGCAGCGCTTGCGTTTGTGTTTGCGCAGTTTCCAAGCGCTTTTGCGCATCGGCTACCTGTGCGTCAATCACTTGAGCACGGGCGCGTTTTTCTGAAAGATTTTCACGTAGAGCCTCTTGTGTTGCCTGAATTGTTTCCTGACGATGAATGAGTCCACGCTGTTCAGACATAAGGGCATCCACTTTTTTACGCAGCGAATTGCGCTGTCCTGTTTGTTCCTTATGATTTGCTTCAAGCTTTGCAAGCGCTTCTTCAGCCCGCGAATATTCCGTCTGCGCTTTTCTAGCGGCTTCCTGTGCTTCTGCAAGCTCCTTTTCGGCAGCACTACGACGAAGCCGACTTTCTTCCATTGAGCGTGTAAGACGTTCGGTTTCAGAAAGAAAATGAGAACGTTTTTCCCGTACTACCATCGCCGTAGAGTTAAGACGCTCAAAAGATGCCTGTGCACGACGATAGCGCTCGTTAAGCTCAAGCTCTTTACTTCCCCGCTCATGCAAGGTTTTCTGTAATTCATCAAGCACTTTTTCCGCTGCTTCAAGTTCTTCTTTTACCTGTTGTTGCTCAGAATTAAGTGCCTGTTCTTGTGCAAGCGTATCATCCCAACGCTTTTGAAGCCCACGCAAGTCATCAACTGCAAGCTGAAGTTTCAAGTCTTTCATTTCAGCTGAAAGTGCCTCATAGGTACGCGCTTTGCGTGCCTTACGTTCAAGAGGCTTTAGTTGGCGTTCAACTTCTGCAGTAATATCATGAACGCGATCAAGATGGGCATCCATCTGAGCTAATTTGCGCTCCGATTTAGCCTTACGTTCCTTATGCTTCAAAATACCCGCAGCCTCTTCAATAAGAGCACGCCGGTCTTCTGGACGCGAAGATAAAACCGAGTCCAAATTACCCTGGGAAATAATAGAATTGGTTCCTGTTCCCAAACCTGAATCGTGGAGAATATCTAATACATCCATACGGCGCACCACGTTGCCGTTAATAAGATATTCGCTTTCCCCACTGCGATACATACGACGACCAATGGAAACTTCGGCAAAATCTACCGGAAGCGTACCATCAGAATTATCAAGAAGGAGTTCTACTTCAGCCACTGATACTGGTTTTCGCGCTGAAGATCCAGCGAAAATAACATCTTCCATGGACTGACCACGAAGGTTTTTAGCATTTCGTTCGCCCAAAACCCATAATACCGCATCGGAAATATTAGACTTACCCGATCCATTAGGTCCCACAATAGCGGCAACCCCCGGCTCAAACTTCAATACGGTGCGGTCAGCAAAAGACTTAAAACCCTTTAAGGTAAGCGACTTCAGATACACGAAACGCCCCTTATTGCTGTTGTTGTTTTTTCTGCTTCTTGGCGCGTTGTGCCGCTTGACGACGTGCCTTTTCTTCTGCTTTTGCAGCCTTTATAGCAGCACGAGCATCTGCTTTGCGCTTTTTATCTTTAGAATCTTTTGCCTCGAAGAAGGAACTTAAAACCTCAAGCGCTGATTTAGCGGCCTGGCTTTCAGATTCTTTTTTAGTACGCCCTACACCGCGTGCGATGGATTGTACGCCCACAAAGACCTGTGTAACAAAGGTTCTATCGTGGGGAGGACCCTGTGTTTCAACCAAACGATACGTTGGCGTAATACCATCCTCCTGGAGACGTTCTTGTAAAACGCTCTTAGGATTTTCTGGCTCTTTTGCCATATCGGCACTCATGCGAACAATTAAAGTACGCTTAACAAAAGCAATAGCAGGAGCTAAACCGCCATCTAAATACAGGGCTGCAACTAAAGATTCGTACACATTTTCCAGCGCGGAATGAAGGCCACGACGACCCGTTCCTCGTTCAGAGGAACCAAAAAAGATAACATCAGCAATACCTAAATCACTTGCAACCTTAGACAAGGATGCACCCGATACCAAGGAAACCTTAATACGGGTAAGCCCTCCTTCGTTGAGGTCGGGGTACGCATGAAATGCTTCATAAGAAACAATGGCACCCAAGATGCTATCGCCCAAAAATTCAAGACGTTCATAGGAATCAGAAATAGAGTGACCTTCTGCTGCAGAAGGATGAGTAAGAGCAGCAAGAAGCAAGGAACGGTTCGAAAACGTGTATCCCAAAATTTCTTCAGCACGATTGAGCTTTTCGGTATGTTGTGGCTGTTCCTTCACTCGTTCCTATCACTCTATTTTTTATTCAATCATCTACCCTAAAGGTAGTTTGCAGTAAATTTATTATTCCCCACTCCGGCAAGGCTTCTTTAAAAAGGTTCCCTTAGAACTGTTTACTTAGCCTAACACCTGGGAGAACAAACATATATCCGATTGTAACCAACCTACTGGGCAGTTGACACGGTTTGGGCAATTATTCCCGAAACATCCAAACGAACCGTACGAGCTGCTACTAAAATGCCATTTTTAATTGCAGTTTCATTCGATGAACCATGGCCCACCAAGCAGGCACCTTTAACACCCAAGATAGGGGCACCGCCATATTCATCAGCAGAAAGGTTGCTCTTCAGTTCGCTTAAGCCACCCTTAAGAGCCAAAGCCCCTAATTTGCTTACGGGACTTGCCATCATGACGTCTTTGATGCTCTTAAACAAAACGCTTGCGGCGCCTTCAATGGTTTTTAAGCACACATTACCCGTAAAGCCATCGGTAACGATAACGTCAAACTCACCCGTAAGTAAATCGCGTCCTTCAGCGTTGCCCACAAACTCGGGTACCGATTCACGTAAAAGCGCATGAGCTTCCTGGGCAAACTTAGAACCCTTGGTATCTTCTTCACCAATATTAAGCAAAGCAACCTTAGGATTAGAAATACCTACTACTTTTTCTGCATAGGGAATTGCCATTTGAGCAAATTGCACTAAATACGTGGGTTTGCAATCTGCATTAGCACCCACATCGCACATAACCACAGGCTTAGAAGGTGAAGGTAAAATGGTGCACAGCGCCGGACGTGCAACACCCTTAATACGTCCTACCACCAACGTAGCTGCTGCAAGACAAGCACCGGTCGATCCTGCCGAGAAAAAACCTCCTGCAACACCTTCGCTTACCAGACGGTTACCCACCACCAAGCTTGAATCTTTCTTTTTGCGAACTGCCTGAGCTGGATGTTCGTCCATAGTAATTTCTTCAGTAGTTTCCTGAGCACGTACTCGGTCATGCGCCTGTGCAAAAGGAACTACCACATCCTTAGGACCACATGCGATAACTTCCAGGTTTTCATCTTCGGCAAGAGCCTGCTCGATACCAGGAAGAACAACCTGAGGGCCGAAATCGCCTCCCAGCACATCAACTGCAATTACTACTTTTTCAGACATAGTATCTCCTTAAAAGGGGACTCGCAAAAAACCGCCCATATAAAAAACCCCCGGTCAGCGCCGGGGGATGCAATTCACCAACAAGGCATGCACTAAGCGGTCTGAATAACCTCACGATCACGATAGAAGCCACAATTAGGGCATACACGATGAGGAAGTTTTACTTCACCGCACTGTGGGCATACAGAACGAGAAGGTGAAGCGATCTTATCGTTTTCGCTCCTGCGTGCATGAGTACGAGCACGACCGGTTTTACGCTTTGGCACTGCCATGATTAATCTCCTTCTATGATGCAGGTTAAAACCTGTTAATTGCAATCACGCGAAAAAACATTGTAAACACGATGGATACAAATAGCAAGAAAAATTTTTATTTAGTCAAAAACATATCACAAGATAGGTACCCATCAACTAGGCACTAGTCGTCAAACTTCAGTGTTTTAAGCACCGCAAAGGGGTTCTCGTGAAAATCGTCTTCTTCGTTGCTTTTATCACACGTGCATTCCTCGTAATTTAAGTTAGCACCACAGCCTGGGCATAAGCCTTTACAATCGTCATCACATAAAGGAGTTTGTGGAAGTTCAAGAGATAGTGCAGCCACTAAAAGCGACGTTAAATCAATGGTATGATCTTCGCCAAGCGGTTCGCATTCTTCCTGCTCTTCTTCGGTTAGTTCTACCTCAGATCCAGGAATCGTGAAATACCCTTCCACTTCACCTTCAAGACGATATTCAGCAGGATCAAGGCAGCGCACGCACGTTGTGACCGCATCGCCCGACACAATACCTGTTACCAACAATGAACCACCCGTATTACTTACCTGTACATTCCAGGTAAGAGGATGTGCAAAAGTATAGGTATCGGCTCCTAACGTTAATTCAGGAAGCGAAAAGGTGCCCGAAAAAGACGAGCTCTCCGCAGGAGCGAAGAGTTCATCGGGAATAGTAATAATTGGTTTATCCATTAGCGACCTGAATTAAGAGAATTTGCATTAAGGCGGTCACGGCAGCGACGAACACTGTTGAGTGCCGTATCGAGACTTTGCTCTACATGGCTAAATACTTCATCGGCATAATCTTCAGCACCTGCACGAGTTTCACGCTCAAGTTCACGAGCTTCTGCCAAAATAGCATCTGCCTGCTGCTGAGAAATACGAACGATTTCTTGTTCGCTTGCAATAGTAATAGCCTGGCTACGAGCATCTTCAATCAGACGGCTTGCCTGAGCTTCCGCTTCGTCCAATAAAGCCTGACGTTCGCGAATAACCTGACGAGCTTGAGCAAATTCGCTTGGGAAGGTATCGCGAATTTCATCAAGAATTTCAAATGCAGCCTGTGCGTCAACCTGCCTTAAATTATTTTTACCAAAAGCCGGCTTAGAATCTTCAATGAGCATAGTAAGCTCATCAATAAGATTCAATACTCCTGTTTCGTCCATAAACTACCTTTCCGAGCTTTTCAGGAAATAAGCGCGATTCGTTATCATAACGCAAAATTCTTAATATACAACCTTAGAGTCTATCAGAAAGCACCGTTATGTGCGCTGATAGAACACTATTGTCTCCATAAATTTATAACGAAGTCCTTATTTTCCTGATTTTTTATAGGCATCAGCAAAGTATCCACGCAGTGCATCTTCTACACAAGGAGGAACAAAACCTTTGATGTTGCCCCCCATTGATGCCATTTCTCGAATGATTGAAGAAGAAAGATACATAAACTTAGGAGGAGACATGATAAAGAATGTCTCCAAATCCTGACTCAGTTCGTAATTGAGCGCGGTCATTTGGAATTCATATTCAAAGTCGGTAATAGCACGAAGACCTTTTACTACCACATGAGCACCAAGTTCGCGCACGCAATCCACCAGTAGCCCATCAAAACTAATAACGCTTACGTTGGGAAGATCAGCAACTGCCTGCGTAGCAAGACTAACCCTGGTTTCAAGATCAAACATAGGGTTCTTCTTTACGGACTGAGCTACTGCTACCACTACATCATCAAAAATTTGCGAAGCACGCTTAATGACGTCTACATGGCCTGCGGTGATGGGATCAAATGTTCCCGGAACAACCGCTCTCTTCATTTCTGTTCCTTCCTCAGAGTTATAAGAGATGTGTCTCCGTAGTTTTTTACAGAAACCTGCACGTATTTTAGCGCATCCATTGCCTGAAAAACTGCAGAGGAATCTTTTTTCGCGTACTCATAACAGATTAAGGCACCTTCAGCTATACAACCTGCTTCATCAAGACCTTCAATAAGACGGGCAATAGCACAGGCATCGTAAGAATAAGGAGGATCGAAAAACAAAAGATCAAAGGTTGGCAAACTTGTCTGAGGCAAGGTAAAGGTATCACCCTTGCGCAATCTATAGCTTTCTTTTGGAACACGCAAAGCAGCAATGTTTTGAGAAATAATACGCTCGGCATCCCTATCCTGTTCACAAAATACACAATACGAAGCGCCTCGGCTCAAACACTCCAGACCAAGCGCACCAGAACCCGCAAAAGCATCAAGCACGCAAGCCCCCTCAAAACCACCGCGCGCACTAAAAAGCGAACTCATTAATGCTTCACGTACGCGATCAGTCGTAGGACGCGTATTTGACCCTTAAAGAGTCTTTACCTCTCTTCCCCGATACTGCCCCGCAATAATTCGCATTAGCCTCTCGCTTTCTCTACTGTTTTTAATTCATGCATTACCAAACGATGCTCTTCAAGGGAAAGACTCTTTCCGCTATAGCATGCTTGTGCGTCATGATAGGCGGCTTCAATAATTGCTTTATCGCGCATAACATTCACCAAAGCAAGACGTGAACGACCATGCTGACGATTTCCAAAAATATCACCCTCACGCCGCAAAGACAGATCATATTCCGACAGTTTAAATCCATCATCTACTTGCTCCATAATACGCAAGCGCTCAAGCGATTGGGGTGCCTTGGAACGCGAAACTAAAAATACCGAACCGAGTTTGCTCCCGCGCCCCACACGCCCGCGAAGCTGGTGAAGCTGAGCCAAACCAAACCTATCAGCATCTTCAATAATCATTACTGTGGCGTTAGGAACGTCCACACCCACTTCTACAACGGTGGTAGAAACCAAAACTTGAATTAGCCCCTGCCTAAAATCTTCCATAATTTGGGCTTTTTCCTGTGCGCTCATTTTGCCATGTAAAAGTCCAACTTTCGCGTTAGGGACAACTTGTTCTTGCAATATTTGAGCATGCATTACCGCCGCAGAAAGGGTATCCCCCACTTCGTCGTGTTCAATATCCCATTCAATTGCCGCATATTCTATGGTTGAATGCGCCTGCTCCTCCTCGTTATTTTTATTTGAAGCATCAGGCTCCGATAAGTCCAAACCAATAAGCGGACAAATTACATAGGCTTGCTCTCCCCGTTCAAGCGCAGCGCGCAGAGCGTCATAGGCTATTCCCTCTTCAGAAAAATGACACACCGTTGTACGTCTTCCCCCTTGCTTTGCCGGAGCAAGATGCAAATACGAAAGCGATAACCCACCATATAACGCCAAAGCAAGCGAGCGAGGAATAGGAGTTGCAGTCATGGAAAGAATATCGGCCCCTGGCGCTTTATCAATTAAGGTTTGGCGCTGTTCTACCCCAAAGCGTTGTTGTTCATCGATACAAACAAGCGAGCATTGCGCGGGTATTACATCGTCTTCCAACAGCGCATGAGTACCAAATAGAACTTGAATATCTCCTGAGGTAAACCGGTGCTTTATTTCATCTCGTTGGGCAGAAGGGGTAGAACCTGTTAAAACGGCCCAGCGAATACCAATCTGATCGAAGAGAGAACCCAGGGCGGTACCATATTGCTGTACCAGCACTTCAGTAGGTCCCATCATTAATGCTTGCGTTCCGGTATCCGCACAAGCGGCAAGTGCAAAGGCCGCAACCATGGTTTTACCTGTGCCGACATCTCCTAGAAGTAGGTGATTCATCGGATAGGCACGAGCCATGTTATCTGAAATATCGGTAATAGCACGCTCTTGGTCTTCAGTAAGCGCAAAGGGTAGCAACGCTCGCAAAGCATCTTGACAAGAGCCTTGAACAACATGTTGAAAAGGCTGTATTCCCTCTATACGCTTTTGTTCTTGGTCGATCAGCTCCAATTCCAAGAAAAACAGTTCCTCATAACGAAGACGTCTTCGTGCCTGCTGCGCATCAGCTAGAGAAACTGGATTATGCACACCCCGCAACGCCTGATAGCGCGAATAGAGCCTATAGCGCGTGCGCAAAGAAAGAGGAAGTGGATCATAGAGCCCCTTTACCGCGGAAAGTGCATTGCTTATAAGACGGCGCATCGTAGTACGAGGAATTTTAGCAACAGAAGGATGAACAGGAAGTACGATGCCTGCTTCAGCTTCTCCTTGGTCATGGACCACAACAAGAGGATTTACCATACGCTTAAACCCATAGGAAAATTCGACTTTTCCTGAAACTGATAGACGATCTCCTTTATGAAGGCTTTCTGCTAACCATGGCTGATTAAAGCACGTCACTATCAGAAGCCCGCTTTCATCTAAAAGAGACAGCTCCACTAAGGTAAGACGAGGTTTGGGACGCTTTTGCTTTATTTCATAAAGGGTGCCAAATATAGTGTATGACTTCCCAATTTCTGCTTGCTGGACCGGTACCACACAAGACATATCAAGGTAGCGGTTGGGATACACCTGAAGAAGATCACGAACGGTGGTTACCCCAAACGATTGATACAAGATACGTGCCCTGGTATCACTAACCTGTTTTACGGAATTTACCGGAGCATCAAGCAATAAAGAAGCATGAAGGCGGTCAAGGATATGACCTTGAACCGCCTTCGGATGTTCATGCTGAGATGATTTCACAGGGATATCTGCCCCTCTACCCTAAATTCTGTGGCGCTTAGACCTGATCAGCGTTTATCAACAACTTGATCTTAACTACAAGTCTCTCCTTATTCAACAGAAAGAACAATGGGATACAGAGGTTGTTCGCCACGATGGGAGTCAATCTCTAAATCCTCATAGGCTTCTTCAATGCGTTCAATAAGCGCCTCGAATTCTTCGTCGGTGTAATCTTCACCTGCAAAAATGGTAAGCGTATCGGCATCTTCTGCTTCAAGGACTTCCAACACACGCAGGGTGGCATCTTCGATCGAGTCAGAAACCACCTCAAGCTCACCCGCAGCAATACCAATCACATCACCATCATGAATGGGATTGCCGTGTACGTCTTTGGAATCCTTAATCGCACGGGTTACTTCACCTGTTTTAACCTCATCACGTGCTTCTGTCATAGCAGCAACGTTTTCTTCAAGCGAAGCAGTTTCATCAAACGCAAACATAGCAGAAAATGCTTCAGGAACGCTTTTCGTTGGTACCACAGCACAAGGCTTTTCCGAAACATCAGAACAGGACTGAGCGGCCATAATAATATTACTGTTGTTAGGCAGAATAATAACCGCATCTGCGTTGACAGAATTTACCGCATCAAGCAATTCTTTCGTGGAAGGGTTCATGGTTTGACCGCCCGACACCACGTAATCTACGCCTAAGCTTTCCAAAATAGCAGCATTGCCAGACCCTGCTGCAACCGCAACAAAGCCAATAGGCTTTGGTTCTTCTTCTTGTTCTTGCTCAAGCTTAGCAGTGCGTTCTTCGCTTTGAAGCTTCATGTTATGAATGAACACTTCGGAAATTTGGCCCCGTTCCAAGAAATAAGCCAATACTTTATCGGGAGTATTGGAATGAACGTGAACTTTAAACTTGGGGGTAGCGCCTACGCATAATTCGCAATCACCCATGGTGTGCAAGAAATCAAGCGCCTCTTCAGGATCAAGCGTATCAGAATCAACCAGGAATTCATTGCAATACATATAAGCAGAGCCTTCCCAGTCATTAATCTGTTCAATTTCCACCTTTGGTGCTGCCGTGCGAGCAAAGGCGAGTTCATCACCAAGCGTATCGCTACAGCCAGTAAGGGCGGAAACGAACGAATCGAAAAAGATTGCAAGGCCAAAACCACCTGCGTCTACTACGCCATTTTCCTTCAAGACAGGTAGAAGATCGGGAGTACGCTGCACTGAAGCATATGCTTCGCCCACGATAAAACGAAGGCCTTCCTCGAGCTCCATCTTCTTTTTACGGGCCTTGTGCGCTGCTGTTGCAGTATCACGCAAAACGGTAAGAATAGTACCTTCAACTGGCTTACGAACTGCATTAAAGGCTACTTCAACCGCACGATCAAATGCATCGTCAACCGCAACAAGGGTAAAGGTTTCGTGGTTTGCCACACCCTCACAAAGACCACGCATAATCTGCGAAGTAATAACACCCGAATTACCACGAGCGCCCATTAAAGCACCTGAGGTAATTGCGCGACGACGATCTTCATCGGTAGCACCAATAGGCAACTTTGCCAAGTTTTCAACAACCATAGCAAGGGTAAGCGACATGTTAGTTCCAGTATCACCATCGGGAACTGGAAATACATTAAGTCGATTAATTTCCTCTTTACGAGCAGCTAACGCTTTCGCTGCTGCAGCGATAGCATTAACGATATCGTTAGACGTATAGTTGCTCATTTGTTTTTACTAGCTCCTCTATTGACCTGATCGCATAGCACCCCAAAGCACCTTCACTTTCATGTGTGCTGCTATGCGGACCTTCTGATTGCTAAAAGTTTTATAGGTTTAGCGAACCTTAATTCCTTGAACATGAACCTCTACGCCCTTGAAAGGAGTACGAACAAATTCCTTCAAAGCAAACGTAACCTGTTCCACCAAGTTTTCTGAAACGGTAGAAATATTTACGCCATGTTCCAGAATGACGTACAAACTTACCAAGGTGCCCTCTTCATCGGTCGACACCACAATGCCACGACGCAAACGAGACTTGGGCAAAATCTTAGCCAAGCCATCAACGGCGTTAGGAGCCGCCATTCCAACTACGCCATAACACTGAGTAGCAGCATGTCCTGCCACATCGGCAATAACTTCTTCAGAAACGACAAGGTCGCCCGCAATTTCATTGCTCATATAAACTGTCCTTTCAAAGATGGCACACTTTGCCATCAATTGACTTACGACCAAGTTATTAGTATAGCCGAAACTACCCACGACTTGACCCGACAGGGCATTAGCGCACCGAACTAACACCAATTACTTCGATTGGCTAACTATTTTTCTTTATTTTTACCAACTCTTAAAGAGTTTCAAGAAAAACTCACAAAGAAAAAACTTGGAGGAAGCAAATTGCTGTGGTATAGTATTTGGGCTTTTGGAAATCAACGGTATCTAACCGTACCAAATATCAGAGTAAATGGAGTTGATTTAGAATGTCCAAAGTTTGCGAGATCTGCGGTAAGGCACCCAGCGCTGGTCGTAGCATCAGCCACTCTCATCGTGTAAGCAACCGCACCTTCCGTCCTAACATCCAGAAGGTTACCATCAAGGTAAACGGCAAGGTAAAGCGTGCTAACGTTTGCACCAAGTGCATGAAGGCTGGAAAGATCGAACGCGCTTAAGTTTTGCGTTTATTTGGGCAGAGAACAACTCTCCCATTCTTTTCATATCACAAGGTAAAGCCACCCATCGGGTGGCTTTTTCTGGTTGGAGTCACACATTCAAAATAGAGCACGTCTTTTATAAAAGACGTACTTCTTAATTTAATGATTGTTGTAAGTGTTTATACACTAAGCCTTTAGCGTTTCTTGCCGAAGGAAAAAATATCTTTCAAATCACCCATGGTGCCGGAAAGTTCGGTAATAACTTCTTTACCATCACGATATATGTTGCCGATTGCACGTCCTGCATCAGCAAGATTTTCTTTCATATCGTCAGAAAAAATTTCCTTCTTTTTTCCTTCAGATCCTTGAGAAGTTCCCTCAGACGATTCAGTACTTTTAGCTGTCGATACACTAGCCTCTTCCTCGGATGCCAATGATTCTTCAGTTTCAGAAGATTGCTTTGGTGCATCTTCTGCCGAAGAAGCATTCTTGACAGAGCCATGCGCTTCTTCAGCATCAGAAGCTAAAGAAGCAGCCGAAGCACTTTGAGCTTCAGCATCATTTGAAGCCGCAGCAGATGAAGCAAGCTTTTCTATCTCGCACTGAAGAAGATAGAGCTTATCGTCGATTTTATCGAGCTTTGTGGCATATTCAGGAGCCTCTACAGGCAGCGACTCCACCGCTCCTTGAACATCATCAAGTCGCGCATGAAGGGTAGTAATCATTTGTAAAACGTTTTCGTTCATGCCACTCCTTTATCGATATCGCTGTTTAAGTGCTCGCTCGATTTCGCGCTTCGAATCGCGCTCAGCCATTGCAGCACGTTTGTCATACAGTTTTTTACCACGAGCAACCGCCAATTCTACCTTCACACGTGAATTGCGATCAAAATAAATCTTAATCGGCACTAAAGCCATACCCTTTTCTTGGGTTTTACGCTCAAGATCACGAATCTGCTTACGGTGTAAAAGAAGTTTACGCTTGCGGTCGGGATCAGGATTATTTAAATTGCCATGGCTATACGGAGAAATATGCAAGTTATTAAGCCACACTTCCCCACCACGAATAAGTGCAAAACAATCGGTAAGTTGACAATTGTTTTCCCGAAGTGAGCACACTTCAGTTCCTGTTAAAACAATTCCCGCCTCATACGTTTCAAGAATTTCGTAATCGTGAAAGGCGCGCCTGTTTTTAGCTATCGTTTTTTCTGTTTTTTCAGACATATCCTACATTCCTGGAACAAATGAAATATCTTCATCGAGATCAAGAATAAAACGCTTTAAAAGCGCAACGGTTTCTTCAAGATCAGAAAGTTTAATTACTTCTGTAGGGGTATGCATATAGCGCAGCGGAATGGATACTAAACCAGCTGCACAACCACCTTGTTGTACCTGCATGGTTCCTGCATCGGTTCCGGTAACACCTGGTTCGGCTTCAAACTGTACCGAAATACCTTCCTTTTTAGCAGCAGCGCATAAACGTTCAAATACCACTGGGTTAATGTTGGGACCACGAGCAATAACGGGACCATCACCGCAAACAATTTTGCCATAGCGGCTCTGATCAATACCGGGATAATCAGTTGCGTGCGTAACATCGACTGCAATTGCCACATCGGGATTTACCCCATAGGCAGAAGTGGTACCACCACGTAGACCAATTTCTTCTTGAACGGTAGCCGCACAAATATAATCGCCTTTTGCTTTCCCGTTTTTCTTTAGTTCCTCCATAACGCGGGTAATAACATACACGCCCGCTTTATCATCAAAACCACGCGATACGGCCATACCCTTGCCAAATTTTTCAAAGCCTACCCCGTAAGTAATTACATCACCGACGCGTACCAGAGATTTTACTCTGCGAGCAGACAGGCCCAAATCAATTACAAGACTCGTAAGCGGCGTTACTGTTTTACGCTCATCAGCTTCAATAAGATGAATTGGCTTGCGTCCTACCACCCCACGCAGTGTTTCTGTTTCAGTGTGCACATCAACGCGCATACCTGGTAAAAGCGCCGCATCAACACCACCTACAGCTGCAACACTCAAAAAGCCCTGGTCTGAAATATGGGTGACCATCAAACCCACTTCATCCATGTGTGCCGCAATCATAACGGAAGGAGCCGATCCACTGCCATGCAAACGCGCATGAACCGAACCCATAACATTAGTTTCAATTTCGTCAGCTATTTCAGAAAGACGTTCGCGAACCACTGAAGCAATTTGGGTTTCGGTTCCTGTAACTGAAGGTGTTTCTACCAGCTGTTTTAAGTATGCTTTATCTACTTTTGCCATACAAGCCTCTCTTAATGCTTGGTGTTTCTCTCGTATTACAAAACCATTATAAGCGCTTGGTCATTTTTATCCCCAACGATCGTTGGCATATACCAAACGGGAATCGTGACGTTCTTCCGGCGCAAGTTTAAATGACAGGTGCCTTCCTCTGGGATACGCAGCCACTAAAACCACCTGCAGACGCTGGCCTAATCGATACACTCTTCCCGTTGAAACACCGCTTAACAAATGTCGAGCAGGATCGAGTGAAAAGTATTCGTCACCCAACTCTTCCACCGGTACCGTACCTGTTGCAGTATTTTCCAGACGCACCGTTATCCCAAAAGTTGAAACCTGTGAAATTACGCCCTCAAACGTCGAGCCAATATAACCTTGCATATACTCCACAATTTTGACCAGTTGCGACTGACGGGCAGCTTTTTCTGCTCTTCGCTCCATTTCCGAAGAATGCTCCGCCATCCAAGGAAGTGCATTTTTTTGAGCTTCAAACGTTTCGCTTCGCCCGAAAAATCCTTCTTTAAGCATGCGATGCACTAGAAGGTCCGGATACCGTCTAATAGGCGATGTGAAATGACAATACGTATCAAGCGCCAAACCATAGTGATAATCCTGATCCGCTCGATATACTGCCCGTTTCATAGCACGCAATAACAAGGTATTTACCAATTCTTGCAAAGGGTGACCTTTGACCCGCTCCAAAACGTCTTGTAGCGCTTGAGGATTCCCATCGCAGAATAGCCGTTTATCAATATCGCGACAAAGGGGAAATTCGCGCAAAAGCATATAAAGAGCACGCAAAGCATCTCCATCAGGTGCGTCATGAACACGGAAAACACAGGGAAGATTTTTATCCAGAAGCCATTGAGCGACTAAATGATTGGCTAAAATCATTGATTCTTCGATAAGTTGCGTCGCATCCGTTTTCTTGCGATAACAAATTTCGATAGGATTACGATTCTTATCAAGACGAACCTTAGCCTCAACTCTATCAAAATCCATGCAGCCATCTTTTTTACGTCGCTGAAATAAAGCCTTAGCTAAACTATCAAGCCCTACTATACGGTACTGAAGCTTTTCTAAGGTTGCCCGAGACAAAGGAATGGAGCCATGAGGAACCTCACACGTGTTTACCGCCTTTTGCATTTGCTCAACCGTTTTGCCACTGCGGGACGCATCCAGTACTGCTTGTGCCTGATCGTACGATAAACGCGCTGAAGATCGTATAACGGAAGGAAACACGTCATACGAAAGCACTTTCCCCGTCGGACTTACCAAAGCCTCAACGCTTATCGTTGCACGCTTTTGGGCAGGCACCAAAGAACAAAGGTTGTTGCTTAAATGTTCTGGCAGCATGGGTATAACACGGTCAACCAAATAAACCGACGTAGCCCTTCGTCGTGCGTCTAAATCAATCGAAGTACCAAAGGGAACATAACGAGACACATCGGCAATATGAACCCCGAGCCTATAGTTTTGCCCTTCACGCTCCAAAGAAACTGCATCGTCAAAATCACGCGCATCAACGGGATCAATAGTGAAAATAAATTCCTTTGTTAAATCACGATACCCCTGAGCAAACGCTTCAGTAGCATCAAATGAAGCAGCATTTGCTTCCTCAAGCGCCGCGTCGGAAAACTCGGTTTCGAATTGCTGTTCGGCAATAATTAAATCAATAGCAATATCAACATCATCTTCAGATCCCAATACCCGCACTATCCTACCCGTAGCCGCGGAATTGCGCGAAGGGAACTCTTGAATGCGAACCTCTACTATATCGCCTTCATGTACATGAGGAGCATCACGTCGTAGAGTAAAAATATCGTAAGGAATAGCAGGATCTTCGGGGATGACGATACCAAACGGTTCAGCTATTTCGTAGCGTCCAATAAGCGTATCCTTACAGCGCATCAACACTTTCGTAATGCGAGCAGTGGGACGGCGATTCGAATGCGACTGCATACCACGAGCATCTGAAGACGATAAACGTGCTATTTCAACTAAATCACCGGGAAAAGCACCATTGATTTTAGAAGCGGGAATAAAAAATTCCCCTTCCGCTGTTTTAACAAAACCAAAGCCTTGCGCATGTAATTCAAGGACACCTTGAGGGCGTGCCTTTGGTCGGCGACGCGCTTTTGAACTACGTCGTGCCATATGCGCAACCTTTCTTTATCGAGCGAATATATACACCTTTTAGCTATTTAAAGAACGAGCAACATCTATTGCCACGTTTTCTTGCGTGCTGGCATTATTTGCTTCCACATCGGGAGAAACACCATTGCCATCAAGTTGTCGTCCGTTAGGAGTTAAATAATAGGCAGCGGTATAACGAAGAGCACCACCGAATGACAACGGTTGCATAATTTGAACACTACCCTTACCCAGCGTAGTAGTTCCCACTACCGTTGCTCTGCCAGTTTCCTGCAGAGCAGCTGCAAGCACTTCAGCACAACCCGAAGTCCTACCATTAACTAAAACTACAAGCGGTGCCGTAGTAATACTTGAACCATCAGCACTGCGAGTTGTTACCCCTTCAGAGGTTTCAATCTGTACCACTTCACCACTTTGAATAAATAAGGAAGCTATATCGACCGCCTGGGTAAGATAGCCGCCTGGAACATCGCGCAAATCAAGAACGTAAGAATGGGCTCCTTCGCTTGCCGCTACCGAAAGCGCATTGGAAACCAGCGATGCTGAATCCGACGTAATTTGAGACAACTTAATTATTCCCACGGAATCATGTACTTCGTGGCTTACATTTTGAGCTGAATCGGAAGAAAACGTTAAAGAAGTACTATAGGTGGTTTCTTCTTCGCCCGATTCAGTTGAAGGACGACTCCAAATAATAAAGACGGATTCTCCTTCTCCGCGTGACAAGGCGTTTAATACATCGGGAGCGCTCCATTTATCCTTAGATACCCCATCAATCGAAACAACATGATCTCCTGGCTGGACTCCAGCTGCTGCAGCTGAAGAAGATTCGAAAACATCAGCTACGAAGCATTCGCCGTCCGATTCTCCAAACAAAACCCCAATTCCCGCTTCAGGATTTTTGGTTGTCGCAAGATACGCCTGATAGCTTTGTTCATCGTAATAGCGAAGATAAGGATCGTTAACCGAGCTCAAAAAAGCGGGCAATACGTTGGTGGTTGCCTGCGATAAATCATATTCGTCCATACCGCTTTGCGTTAAAACGCCATCCACTTCAGCAATACGCGCAGAAAGCGAATTGTACGTATCCCCCGATACCGTCATACCGGGATTAACTTCACTATCAACATCAAAGGAAGAAAGCCCCATTGCTGATAAAAGCTCAGTATTTCCTCGCACCAAAAAGCCCGCACAAAAGACTAAGCATACGAAAATGCAAGCACCGAGAATTTTCACGATGCTTGCATTGTGCTTATTCTTAGAAGCCGCTTTTGCCGTTTGTTTAAACGTATCCAACGATTCCTACGATTCTAATCTCTTATACCCAATCTAGACCATCAGGTAACGACGCATTGCAAACGCAGAACCTAAAAGACCAATAACTAAACCTGCAACAATAAGTGCAACGTAGATTAGCATAAACATTGAGAAGTCTACCGAAACCGGAAGCCAAGGAAGCGCAATAGATATTTGCGGGAGCACGGCGTTGCGAACAATTTCTAACACAAGAATTGCAAGCAACGAACCGATGATTGCATGAAGTGAACCTTCCGCCAAGAAGGGCCCACGAATAAAGCCGTTAGAAGCGCCTACCAAACGCATGATGGCAATTTCCTTGCGGCGGGCCAAAATAGCCAAACGAATAGTGTTGTTGATAAAGATGAAGGCAATCACGATAAGCAACGCGATGAGAGCGATACCTGCAATACGAATTGCATTGGTGAGCGAGAATAGCTTATCAACAGTCTTTTGGCCATAGTTAAGCGAATCAGCTGGATCATCAGGGTTATCACATACTGCGACAAAATCTTGATTAGCCACGATCTGATTTGCAACATCAGTTACGCTTTGGGCTTCAGCTAATTCAACATCGATAGAAGCAGGAAGTGGATTTTGGCCATCTAACTGATCAACAATTTCAGGATTAGAAGTGGAATGGCGGAAGTTTTCCAATGCCTGATCTTTATCAGTAAAGGAAACGCTTTCTACACCTTCATAGCCCTGAATCTGATCCATTACCTTTTGAATGTTTTCCTGCGAAGCATCATCGGCAACAAAAGCGGTAATAGAAACCTGGTTTTCAACCGAGGCAACCACATTGTTAACAATGGCACCGCCGATGCAGAAAATACCGATGATAAGCAATGACAAGAAAATGGTAATGATAGAACCAAGCGTGGTAGATAAATTACGCGTGAAACCCGTAAGAGATTCACGGAAGAAGTAAAACAGACTAGACATCGAAACCGTACACCCCCCTGTCCTGGTCGCGCGTTAAAACGCCACGGTCAAGGGCAATAACGCGACGGCGCATGTTGTCAACCATTTCACGGTCATGAGTTGCAACAAGAACAGTTGTACCCGTACGGTTAATGCGTTCAAGCAAGTCCATAATGCCGCGAGAATTCTGAGGGTCAAGGTTACCTGTTGGTTCGTCGCACACCAGCAAAGGTGGACGGTTTACAATTGCACGTGCAATAGAAACACGCTGCTGTTCACCACCCGATAACTGATCAGGACGCTTTTCCAATTTGTCTTGCAAACCTACCAAACGTAAAACTTCAGGAACTTGCGTGCGAATAACATGACGCGATTTTCCAATTACCTCAAGCGCAAAGGCAACATTTTCAAAAACGGTCTTGTTAGGCAAAAGCTTAAAGTCCTGAAATACGCAGCCAATGTTGCGGCGCAAATAAGGCACACGCCAATTGCGCATCGCGGTTAAATCTTCATCCGCAATATAAATCTTGCCTTGCGTAGGCTTGATTTGGCGAATTAAAAGATTGATAAACGTAGACTTACCAGACCCAGAATGACCAACCAAGAACACAAATTCACCAGGGAAAATGTGTAAGGAAACATCATTGAGCGCCGGCTTATTTGGTTGTGCTTCATATACTTTAGTTACGTGTTCAAACGTAATGACGGGATTACCCGTATATTGGGGAGCAGTATCCTCTACGTTTACCACAGGCAAAGACTCAGACAACTGAGAAGCTACCTGGTTTACGCGAGGCTGCTGGGCATGCCTACCCATAGGTCCCCCGTTAAACTCATTCGTCACAGTATGCTCCGTTCATGTGTTACCAATTCTGTGAGACCTAAAAGAGTATATCAGTCATCTAAGCGACTACGAACCTTCTCCACAGCTTGTACAATCGCTTCAGCGTCAAGTTCAAAGTAATGAAGCAATTCTTCAAATTCGCCAGACTTACCAAAGCGATCGCGCATGCCTACAAATTGCAAGGGATAAGGATGATTTTCAGCGACCAATTCGCTTACTGCAGAGCATAGACCGCCATACACCGAATGCTCTTCCGCTACGACACCACAACCCGTTTTTTCAAGCGAGGCAAGAATCGTTTGAGCATCAAGAGGCTTAACACAAAATGCGTCAATTACTTCTGCAGAAATACCCTTTTGTTCTAACAGGTCAGCAGCCTTCAGCGCTTGGTCAATTTCTACACCACAGGCAATAATCGTCACATCGCTGCCTTCACGCAGCACATACGCCTTACCCATTTCAAGCTCCACTTCAGGAGCGTATACCGCAGGCACGCTTGCACGACCCATGCGAATGTATACCGGGCCAGGAGTTTGAGCAGCAAGGCGAATTGCTGCACAGCAAGCCGAATAATCTGCCGGAACCAACACGCGCATGTTAGGAAGCCCACGCATAAGGGAAATATCTTCTAACATTTGATGGGATCCCCCATCGGGACCAACTGAAATACCTGCATGAGTAGGCGCAATCTTAACATTCAAATTGGAATAGCACACCGTGTTGCGAATTTGATCATAGGCACGACCAGTACCAAATACCGCAAACGAACCGGTGAAAGCAACATTACCTGCGAGTGACAAACCCGCTGCTACCCCAACCATATTCTGTTCAGCAATACCCACATTAAAAAGACGCTCTTTGTTTTCTGGACGAGCCTCTGCAAACTTTTTAGTGGTAGTAGAACCCGTAAGGTCAGCATCAACCGCAACAACCTTCATGCCCTCTTCCGCAAGAGCAGCAAGCGTTACCCCGTAAGCAGCACGGGTAGCCTTCTTTTCTTTGGCCTGTTCAGGACTAGCAAGCTTTACCACGTTACTTCACTCCGTTCACATTAGCGCGCTGTGCTGCCAATTCAGCAAGAGCAGTCTTGGTTTCTTCATCGTTAGGGGCTTTACCATGCCAGCCAGCCTGGCCTTCCATAAAGGAAACGCCTTTACCTTTAATAGTATGGGCAACGACCAATTTTGGCGTATTAGTATCAGATGCTTTAAGCGTAGAGAAAAGATCGATAAGTGCGTCCATATCATGGCCATTTACTTCGTAAGTTTCCCATCCAAACGCAGCAAATTTATCCTTCAAGGTACCCGAAGCACATACATCTTCTACGTGACCATCAATCTGCAAGCCATTGATGTCGACAATCGCAATGAGGTTACCCAAGTTTTTAAACGCCGCAAACGTGGCAGCTTCCCAAACCTGGCCTTCCTGGCATTCGCCATCCCCCATAAGCACGAATACGCGATTAGGCTTTTCGTCTAACTTCATACCTGCAGCAAGTCCCGCACCGATAGAAAGACCTTGACCTAAAGAACCCGTCGAAACTTCTACACAAGGAAGCAAGTTTGAATCAGGATGTCCCTGCAAGCGTGTACCCAACTTGCGAAGCGTTTTTAATTCTTCTACCGAGAAATACCCCGCTTCAGCAAGCGTGGCATACAAAGCAGGTGCCGCATGACCTTTACCAAGAATAAAGTAATCGCGTCCATCCCATTTTGGATTTGAGGGGTCGTGCTTTAACACACCACCGAAATACAATGCCGACAAAATATCGGTACAAGAAAGAGATCCACCGGGATGACCGCTTCCTGCTTCATGGACCATCTCGATAATGTCAGTGCGAATCGCACAAGCCTTTTCCTTAGCAGTAAGGGAATTCATGGCTTCCTTTCGATCGAGGACTGCTGGTTTATTGCGATGCCTTCCAACGATGATATCCAATAACAAATTCATCGATATCACCGTCTAAAGCAGCATCAACATTGCCACTTTCGATATTACTACGGGTATCCTTAATCAGTCGATACGGATACAGTACGTAATTGCGAATTTGGCTTCCAAAGGAATTATCCATCTTTTCACCTTTAAGTTCGGATAATTCTTCTTCTCGCTTTTGCTGTTCTAATTCGTAGAGCTTACCGCGCAAAACACGGAAGGCTGCTTCCTTGTTTTGCAGCTGTGATTTTTCGTTTTGACACGTAACCACAATTCCGGTTGGAATATGGATTAGACGCACAGCCGAATCGGTAGTGTTGACACTCTGGCCGCCAGGACCACTTGAACGGTATACATCAACACGCACATCGTTAGAATCAATTTCAACCGTAATATCATCATCGGGTAATACAGGTACCACTTCCACCGCCGCAAAGGTAGTGTGACGGCGCTTTTTTTCGTCGGTAGGAGAAATACGCACTAAACGATGAACGCCCGTTTCGCTGCGCAACATACCATAGGCGTTGTATCCTTCCACCTGAAAACTTGCATGATCAAGCCCAATGCCTTCACCAGGCGTAAGATCCAAAACGCGCACCTTCCAACCTTTAAGATCGGCGTAGCGGGTGTACATACGGTAAAGCATTTCTGTCCAGTCCTGCGCTTCCAGCCCGCCGCTACCGGGATGAATGGACACAATAGCATCGGCAGAATCGTATGGTCCACTAAACCATGATTCCACTTCGAAGTTGTCCAAAGTTTTCTCTAACTGAGTAAGGTCACGTTCTAACTCTTGGGCGAAATCGGGATCTTCTGCAGCAAGTTCCTGTGCCGTTTGAATATCTTCAAAAAGCGCACACGCCGCATCATAGCGATCAATCACATCGCGTAAAACCGATGCCTGTTTTGAAACTGCTTGAGCATGTTCAGTGTTATTCCAAAAATCTGGCGAAGCAATTTGCCTATCAAGATCAGCCAATTCCTGCGTACGCTCATCAATGTGCAGATAGGCACGTGCATCAGTAAGTCGTTGTTGTGCCTCATCAAGTGTCATCATGAAAGTCTGAATCCTTTCGGTACCTGGTGCTTGCGCTATTCCTTACGTTGCCTAAGACCGTACCTATTTCGTGGCACCCAGCCGCCCTTTGTGCTATCTAAGACAACGCATCAGGCAGGTCAGCGATTAGCACCGTGACACTTTTTAAACTTCTTGCCCGATCCGCAAGGACAGGGATCATTGCGGCCCACATTGGCATACGGATCGTCCTTGTCCTTTTGGATGGTATGCGGTTTTGGCTGCTCAGGAGCAGGCTTTGGCGTTTGAGGAACCCCTTGCGCTTGAGCTTGTGCCGCTCGTACGCGCTCGGAGCTCGTCGTGGATTCATTTAGTACTTCTTCAGGATTTGAATAGGTAACCTTGCCATCAAGCGGGGTTTTTTCTTCTTCCACAGGAGCTGCCTGAACCATCAAAGGAGCACGCAACAAGAAACGAAGAAAACCTTCGTAAATAGAATCCGTTAAAGCAGCAAAGGCGCGATGGGCTTCTTCGCGATACTCGGTTAAAGGATCGCGCTGACCATAGGCTCGCAGGCCAATGGAAGCTTTGAGATAATCCATTTCCTGCAAGTGAGCCATCCAGCTGGTATCAAGAAAACGCAACATAACCTGGGATGCAATATCGGAAAACAGAGGCCCGATTTCTTCAGCACGCTGGTTATAGCGCTCAGTAATGCGTTCCACCAAACCATCAATGAGTTCGTTCACGTCATCGTCATGATCGACCGATGAAACGGTAATTTCGGGATTATCGGTCATTTGGAGTAACCATTTATCAAGCGACTCCACATCCCAGTCGTCACTGGCCTGCTTTGGTGCGCAATATTCAAGAACTGCGTTTTCTACCACATCTTCAATGATTTCCGGCATACGCTCGGTTAAATCTTTGCCGTCCAGAATCGCGTTACGTTCTTCGTAGATTGCCTTACGCTGCAAGTTCATAACATCGTCGTATTCAAGAACATGCTTACGGGTGGAGAAGTTAACCGATTCAACCTGGCGCTGCGCCGTTTCAATTGCTTTTGAAACCATAGATGCCTGAATGGGCATATCTTCAGGCATGTCAGTTTTTTCCATCATGCGGCTGATGGAATCCATGCGCGAACCACCAAACAGGCGCATAAGGTCATCTTCAAGCGACAGATAAAACTGAGTTGTGCCCGGATCTCCCTGACGACCAGAACGACCACGAAGCTGATTATCGATACGGCGAGATTCGTGACGCTCCGTACCAATTACGCACAAACCACCCGCATTGCGAACCTCAACGCTTTCGCGCTTGGTAATAGCTTCTGCTTTATCTTTTGCTGCCTGAATCTGCTCGGGCGTAGCTTCATCAACTTCTTCGCCCAGCTGTTCTGCCAAAAACGTTTGCGCCATAATATCGGCGTTTCCGCCCAGCAAAATGTCAGTACCACGACCAGCCATGTTGGTTGCAATCGTTACAGCACCCGTTCTACCAGCTTGCGCAATAATAGCTGCTTCTCGTTCATGATTTTTAGCGTTCAGCACTTCATGCTTAATACCGCGTTTTGAAAGCAGACGACTTAAGCGTTCTGAACTTTCGATAGAAACGGTACCAACCAAACAGGGCTGACCTGCCTTATGACGCTCGGTAATGTCATCGGCTACCGCATTAAACTTTGCATCTACCGTACGGAAAATTAAGTCATTCAAGTCTTCACGAATAACGGGCTTATTAGGGGGAATAGCCATAACAGGAAGCTTATAAATTTGACGGAATTCCGCATCTTCAGTCATGGCAGTACCCGTCATACCGGAAAGCTTTTCGTACAAGCGGAAATAATTTTGGAGCGTAATAGTTGCAAGCGTTTGATTTTCTTGACGCACCAGTACGTGTTCTTTTGCCTCTAATGCCTGATGAAGACCTTCAGAATAACGACGGCCTTCCATGATACGACCCGTAAATTCATCAACAATTTTTACTTCGCCATTAGTAACGACGTAGTCCACATCGCGGTGGAATAAGAACTGAGCGCGCAAAGCTTGCTGTAAGTGATTCGGAAGCTGACCAGTTGGATCGCCAAAAATATCATCTACACCCAACTGGAATTCAACTTTTTCCAAGCCTACTTCAGTGGTGTAGATAGTTTTCTTGGCTTCGTCCATTTCGAAGTCAATATCGCGCTTTAAGGAAGGCATAATAGCAGCAAATTTCTTATAGGTATCTGCTGCCTGCGAACCAGCCCCGGAAATAATAAGGGGGGTTCGCGCTTCGTCGATGAGGATGGAGTCAACCTCATCGACCACTGCAAAAGCATGGCCACGCTGAACGCGCCTACTAGCACGAGTTACCATGTTGTCACGCAAGTAATCGAAACCAAATTCTGAATTAGTGCCATAGGTAACATCAGCCTGATAGGCAGGAATTTTCTTTAAAGGATCCATGCCGTTTTGGATAAGGCCAACACTCATACCCAAAAACTTGTATACCTGACCCATCCACTCAGAGTCGCGTGCTGCCAAGTAATCATTTACGGTAACAATATGAACATTATTACCAGGAAGCGCATTTAAGTAGCCCGCCAATGTGGAAACTAGCGTTTTACCTTCACCAGTTTTCATTTCAGCAATTTTGCCATCATGCAAAGCCATACCACCGATAAGCTGTACATCGAAATGACGCAAACCAAGAGTACGAACACTGGCTTCACGCACCGCAGCAAACGCTTCAGGTAAAAGATCATCTAGATCTTCGCCCGCATCGAGGCGCTCGCGAAATTCCACAGTAAGATGCGCTAGTTCATCATCACTATATGCCTGCATACGAGGTTCAAGATTGTTAATGGTTTCAACAACCTTTTGATATTTTTTAAGGGGCTTGTCTTCGCCCACGCTTAAAAGCTTAGAAAAAATGCCCATAATCTCACTTTCTCGTGTAACTGCTTCACTCTATCACAGGCAAAGGTTGTTGGAGCGTTCCGAATTGGGAGGCACAAGGCTTTTCCACGTTAAATTCGTTTAACGAAAGGTGTTTAAGGTAGTCTATGTTATTTAAGAAAGCCTACACTGCTTAAAACAGCACAAACTATGCTTATGGTTTTAGGATTTTCCCTATGAAACTTCCTTAATTATTTTCTGGTATAAGGCATCCAGGCGCCGAGAAGCATCGATACCATATTCCTCCACCAAAGCGCCACGGCATTCGTAAAAGGTATTCAATGCGCCAGCTTTATTCCCTACTTCATCTTGCATGCTCATGTAGGTATAACACACATCTTCACGAGTAACGTTTTGTCCAAAAGCAAACCCTGCAAAATGAAGCGCAACATAGGGGTTACCTTGAGTGAAAATAATCTTCGATCCTTCAACGAATACATCAAGCACTTTGTTTTGAAATTTATTTCGATAGGCTTCTACTTGGGCATTATTAATACCCGGCATAAGCGGGCCCTGATAGATTCGTTCAAGCTCGCTTAAAATCCTTACACAATCAGCAACTTCGTGGGCCGTAGTAAATTCATTACAAAGAAGATTCACTCTATGCACGTCGCTTTTAATATTCAGTTCACGCAGCGAAATAGCTTCTCTGGTCCTGCCAAGAAGACGGCGTTCTTCCTCGTTGCTGCTTAAAGTTCTTTTAATATAAGACCACAAATTGTAGAAGTTTGAAGAAACCGTTGAGCTATGGTTTTCTGGCCACACGGCTTTTTCTACCCAGGCACGCGGCAAATCTTTCTGGGAATTAATAACCAGAATTGCGATCATTACCTTGGCAAGCTTTCGTATTTCCCCACTTTCTGGAACGGACATGTTGCCACGCTTCATTTCGAATCTACCGAATAAATTAATTTCAAGACGATTCGCATTATCTAAATTTGCGCCATCGCGATTTACCGCATTGAGATTCGCACCAGCAGTAAGGTTTACGATGTTGGTATGGTTTATTCCATTGTTTCCATCATCGATAAGACTCATTTCGTTATTCGCCTTATCAGAAGAGCTAATATTATTTGCTCTACTATCCATGGTCTCAACCGCTAACCGCGCCAAGGGCTCTTCCCGACGCGCCTGCAATTCCCCTACACCAGTAATGCTTGCCACTGATAATTCAGCTGGTGCTGCCTCGTCCCGAAAAGCGCTCGGCACTTCACCGGAAACAACCCCGCGGCAGTTCGAGTCTTCTTGTAAGGTTAAGTTCAGGTCTTCTTGTAAGGTTGTGAGGTGATTCGGCACTTCTTGCGATAAGTGAACATGCTGGTCCCGTTGTAAGCAAACGCGTTCTTCATCCCGCAGACGAGCTTGTTCTTCTTTGTATTGTTCGATTATTTCCGAAGTTAGGTTATAACGTTTATAAAAATCATTTCGTTCTTCTTCAGTAAGGCAAAACTTCATAACTAACTGAATTAACGCATAGTCTTTCGTTTTAACCAGCTCATTGAGCAGAGCGTCAATATATTCTTTCTCTGATGGATATAAGCTCAATTCAACCAGCTTTGCTAAATGAGCCCAAAGAAGAGAAAATCGCTCTTGCGCAGATAACTCCAGAGCAACAAATCCTCTATTCCGAAAGCCAGCATGCGGGTAATAATCACTAAATACGGTTAAATCAAGCGAAGCAAACCTCTTCACAAAGCAGCTAAATACCACCTGAGATCCTCTACCTAAAATTAAAGCTAAAAGCAAAACTGAATCTTCAAGAGAAAGCACATCCATCTGCTGCAAGCTCACGAAAAGACGTTTATGCCCTTCTACTTTATCGCACAACACCGCAGGTCGTACCCACCCCAATAACGACAAAGAATCCTCCGGAAATACTCGCGTAATTTCTCGGGAATCTAAAAGCAAATCTTTTGCAGTTATATAGCTGAAATCAAGATTTCCCAGAACTTCCAGAATTTCTGTTTGACCAATGACAGCTGCAGATTTAGGAAAGTTTCTTGGCAGCCTAAACCGATTACTCTTGTGGCCAAGAGGATCAACATTGTCTTCGCTGCAACTTAAGAGAACACTGTTGTTACCCTTTCGACTAAAGAGGCTCCTGTTACCCAAAGAATCAAAGGGTGACGCTTCATAAGAAGCACGATGTAAATCATTAAAAGGAAAGCAACCTGTAACGCTAGAGGATGAAACTGAAGTAACGCCACCGCCACACAAAGCACGACAAGATTGCTCCGCCCCTTTACTGACACCCTTACCTTCAGGTTCTTTTAATTCCTCAAAAGAGAATAAGTTTTGACACCTCGTAGTGATTATTACTTCGCAGCCTGACATGATTAAGGAATTAATAAGCACGATAAATTCCCGCAATTGTTTTGTCGATAACCTCGGAACAGCATCAAACACAAACAATTCACACACGGGCCCATGTTCTAGAACAGAAAAAAGAGAATTCATTACGATATGTGCATCAAGATCGCGCAAGAAACGCAAATCGCCTGCTTTAATCCAAATAGTACTTTGGTCGGCAAAAACAATTTTTGCGTACTGGATTGCCAGAGCAGTTTTACCAAATAAATGAGGCCCACAAATAACACGAACGGTATCACGTGCTGTCATAAGCTTTAGAAGAAGCCGATTTCGTTCAAGTAAGTCTTTCTGTGATCCCGCAGAAATAATGGAGCTTACCTGGGGATTCCGAATGATGTAATTATTCATTTTCTAGCCTTTCCGCAAAAGCGGTAAAGACAAACAGGAAGATGTAAGAGTGGCTTAATACTATCTTGACCTGGGGATATATAAAGGTATTTGGTATAAATAATGATTTTTTCGTAACAAATAACACTATTTCTGCACGTCAACGGCATATTTTGGGGAAATTTCACTCATATGTTAGATATGCGCAACTCATGCGCCTGGCACGCCCATTTCATATTTTTGAAACATCCGCCTCATATTTACTAGATAAGAGTCTATTAAAAACCAACTATCTTTCTCGTATTTCAACATCTTATTTCTGCACTACGTTTCTGAATTGGCCTATTTCAATCCATACAACCCTATCGTGCTAGATTCGTGTAAGATAGCCATGTGAAATTTGTTAGGTAACCGAAATACTAAATTGGATAAACCAAAAGGCTGACGTTGCGGAAAAGAACTTTCTGCGGTTTCTTACTATAGTCCAGTCTTTTGTGTTCTTCATGTAGTAACCGCTATTGAAGGAGCTTCATTTGACTACTTCAGCTACCAACGCCTCAAACAACACTACTGAAACCGTTTTGGTTTTGGACTTTGGCGCACAGTACGGTCAGTTAATCGCCCGTCGTGTTCGCGATTTGAAGGTGTATTCAGAAATTGTTCCCTGCGATACTCCCGCAGAAGAAATTGCAGCGAAAAAGCCTGCTGCTCTTATTTTGAGCGGCGGTCCTGCCAGTGTATACGCTGAAGATGCTCCTTCGGTAGATCCTGGCGTATTCGAACTAGGTATTCCTGTACTGGGATTCTGCTACGGTCAGCAGATCATGGCTACCACCTTGGGAGGCACCGTTGGTCACACCGAAAAAGGCGAGTACGGCCCTGCCCCACTGACGCGCTGTGATGCAGCAAACGGCGCGGGCGCTTCCGCTCTGTTTGGCGATACTCCAGCAGAGCAAACGGTATGGATGAGCCATCGCGATGCCGTAAGCGAAGTTCCTGAAGGCTTTGTGGTAACCTCCACCACCGACGTGTGCCCCGTAGCTTCCATGGAATGTGCCGAGCGCAAACTGTACGCTACTCAGTTCCATCCTGAAGTAAAGCATTCCGAATATGGCAATCAAATGCTTTCCAACTTTTTGTTCAATATTTGCGGTTTACAGCCTAGCTGGACCATGGATTCCATTATCGAAGATTCCATTGCGGCAATCCGCGAACAGGTGGGCGACAACCGTGTAATTCTTGGCCTTTCGGGCGGCGTTGATTCTTCAGTTGTTGCAGCACTGTGCTCCAAGGCCATTGGCAAACAGCTGGTGTGCGTATTCGTAAACCATGGCCTGCTTCGCAAGAACGAACCTGAAGAGGTTGAAGAGGTATTCACCAAGCAGTTCGATGTGGACTTTATTCACGTACACGCCGAAGAGCGCTATGCGAAGTTGCTGGATGGTGTTACCGATCCTGAACAGAAGCGCAAGATTATTGGTACCCAGTTCTGGGAAGAATTCTTTGCCGTTGCACAGGATTTGGATGGTGTTAAGTTCTTGGCTCAGGGCACTATTTATCCTGACATTATTGAAAGTGGTGCGCGCAAGACGGGCGGCAAGGCTTCCACCATTAAGAGCCACCACAATTTGATCCCCTTCCCCGAAGGCGTTCACTTTGATTTGATTGAGCCCTTGGATCACTTCTTTAAGGACGAAGTGCGGGCGTTAGGTACTGCCCTTGGCTTGCCAGACCATATTGTTCACCGCCAGCCTTTCCCAGGACCTGGCTTGGCAATTCGTATTATTGGTGCGGTAAGCCCTGAAAAACTTGAGATTTTGAAGAACGCAGATGCTATCGTTCGCGAAGAACTGGATGCTTACAATCAGCGTTTGTACGAAGAAACAGGCGAACGTAACTCCGAGCATTCTTGCTGGCAGTACTTTGCCGTATTGCCCGACATTAAGAGCGTTGGTGTCATGGGTGATGAACGTACCTACCAGCGCCCCATCATTTTGCGCGCGGTAGAGTCAAGCGACGCCATGACCGCCGACTGGGCAAAACTTCCCTACGATGTGTTGGCTAAAATTTCCAGCCGCATTGTCGCTGAAGTACCTGGCGCCAACCGTGTGTGCTACGACATTACTTCCAAGCCACCTGCAACGATCGAGTGGGAGTAGGCTGATAGGGTTCTGACCTGCACTTTTGAGTGCCGCACTGTGCCGCTGAGTTTCGTTTCGTACAAGAGTCATGGCAAAGCCGTCAGCGACGGCGGTGAGTAAATACGAAAATTGAGCCTCCGTTCCCGTGCTGGGACGGAGGCTTTTTCTTTGCCTTTTTACTCCCTTTCACCTGCGATTTTGCTATTTACTCCCCGTATTTCAAGACGGCAAAGTATGGGGCGGTATTCGGAGGAATGGGAGTAAGACTTTATCCCAAGTGAGTAGACGTGCGATTTTTGTCCCCGATAACGAAAAGGGGCCGTTTTAGGTCCTTTGAAACTCAAATCGAACTCAATCGGCTTTTCGGCGGTCTCTGCACGGCGTTTCTCCAGGTGGTTAATGGGGAGTAAAGAATCTCGCCATCTCAATGAAAACGGGAGTAACCAGGGGAAATGCCGCGGCGTACTGCTGTGTGCTGCCGTGTAAGCCACCGCGTCATTTACTCCCCGTTTACGCTTGAAATGCCTTGGCATGCAATGGGGAGTAAAAACTCAGCATACGCAGGTGCGAGCGGAGCTCACCGACTATCCTGGCGCCCTGATTCGGTTTTAGTGGTAGCGAAATGCGGAGAGCTGCTACAGCGAGGCTTTCCAGTCCTCGTACTCGGCGGCGTCGATCTCGCCGTTCTCGAGCCGTGCGCGCTTCTCGGCCCACAGCTGGATCGCCATCGCCGCTTTGGGCGCGTGAGGCGCCTTGGGGTTCAGAGAGAGCCCCGTGCCGTCGGCTGCGGGCACGATGCCGAATGAGTCCTCGAGCCGCACGAGCAGCGATATGAGGTCGCCCGCGGTTTCGACGCCGTAATCCTTGAGGGCGTTGACGGATACGCCTAGTGCTGCGGCGATGGATTCGAGCGGCTCGGGCTTCACGGCGCGGATGCCGCTCTCGTAGTGGCGCACGGCCCCCTCGGTCAGGCCGACCGCCTCGGCAAGCTGCGCTTGCGTCATGCCGCGCGACTTGCGGTACCGCCTTATGTTCTCGCCTACGGACATGCGCCCTCCTCCTGGAATTACGTACCCGCACATCTTACCAGCGTACGCAAATGTACGCAATTCTATTGACAGTACAGATATGTACGTTTACTCTGAATCTGTAAACCGTACGTATCTGTACGCTAATGACAGGAGGAGCCATGGACGAGAAGGTGGCAAAGACGCCGAGACCGCACATGCTGGATGCGGACGAGGTTGCGGAGCTGCTGAGGATCAAGAAAGGCAGCGCCTACGAGGTGATCAGGAAGATAAACGCCGAGCAGGAGGCGCGCGGGCGCGTGGTTATCCGCGGACGCGTTCGAAGTGACGTCTTCGACGCCCTGTACTTCCCGGAGGTGGACTGACATGCCGGTGTACAAGGACGACAGCAACGGCACGTTCTTCGTGCAGTGCTACTACCGCGACGCCCGCGGCTCGAAGCGCCACAAGACAAAGCGCGGCTTCTCCTCCGAGGTGGAGGCGG
>OCHL01000281.1_pt1 | contig 55811 bp, 39 predicted proteins | sample 1538421 | NCBI WGS metagenome assembly OCHL01 (sample SAMN04571690, study PRJEB22368) | human gut metagenome | biome: human gut; material: stool | host: Homo sapiens | place: Luxembourg | collected 2012-06-01 | reverse complement strand
CATAAGCATTCCGTTGTAGCCAAGCCGCCGGACTTCGCAATAATCATATCGCTTGCTTCCATAAGGCCAGGAATGTCTTCAATGTAGTTAAACACGGTTGCATTGGTGATGTTGCGCTCGGCAAAGAATTCGCGCAGCTGGGTGGCATATTCTTCGTCAGCGCCCGCAAGAATAGCGAAATGCATTTTCGAAAAATCCGACAAACAGGGAAGAATTTTGTTCACGATTTCTCGAAACGGCATATAGGGCTGCGATAAACGAGCACCCGCCATAACAATAACGTTAATTTTATCGTGTGGCAGATTAAACCTATCCAATACCGCATCTCTATCACACGGCTCCGAAAAGCCTTTGCGCACCGGAATGCCCGTTACTTTAATGTGACTATCAGGCACTTTTCGGGGCTTTAGTTCTTTGACCATTTCATCATCGGCACAGCAAAATAAATCACAATCCAAATGAGGCCACAAACCTTCAGCACCATAATCGGTTGGCACACACACCATAGGAAATGCCTGACGGGTTACCATGCGCGCTGCCACCGCTGCATTTGCTGCCACAATATGGGTAGCAATAATAGCGATGGGTTTGCGCTTTTCCACCAGTTTAGTAAACGGCTTAAACATGCAGGGCGACCAACCCCAGCCGCCAGCCCACAACAAACGACCGGTGAATACATGGTGCCAGGTGAAGTCGTAAAGCGAATTAAAGACCACTGTTACGTTGGCGGTTTTGTCGCCATCGAACTTAACGTAGCCGTATTCCAGAATATCAAGCACTGCAATTTCAGTATCCGCCGGAAGATTGGGATGCTTTCCGCAAAGATCTTCCAACGCCTGAGAAATTGCCTGAGCAGCACTACGATGGCCCGAACCAACCGAAGCATGCACCACGATAACAAGGGGACGCGTAGAGTTTTCATCACAAGTTGTTGTTATCATCGCGCCTCCTTTCTTTGTTGGTTCATTCTTCAGCGCTGCTAGTACTACAGCATTCAATTATGCCATCAGACCAGCACTTTGTTGCAATCTTTCGACAATCCCCACACTGCAAGGGACTAAAACCAGCACGCAGGGAAAATTATTCTGCGGATTTTTGTCAAAACTATGCGAATCGGGGGATTCTACGCCTACCCCCGAATTGCTTCTTGTCTGCTAGCTTTTCGAAAAATGTTGGTTGGTTACAAAAAACTTGTCTTTCGTTACATTTCGCCCTACATTTCAGAGCGAACCACAAAAGAAATAGCGTCGAAACGACGCTATTTCTTTTCACAGTCCCCCGATTCGGTCACTTCCGACAAAATCGAAGGTTTTATTTTGCTTTAGCTACCTTAGTTGCAAATCTTGCCAGGATTCAAAATCATGTTCGGATCGAACACCTGCTTGATGCCCGCCATCAAGCCAATAGCGGTATCGCCCACAGATTCACGCAGATATTCCTTCTTGGCATGACCGATGCCATGCTCGCCTGAAACCTGACCGCGAAGTTCGGTGCACTTTTCATACGCTGCTTTCATAACCTTTGCGGTACGCTCCAGGAAGATTTCTTCATCCATGTCGTTTGCGCAGCAATAAATATGCAAGTTACCATCACCCGCATGGCCAAAGGAACGAATGCGAACTTCATACTTGTCGCCCACTTCGTGAGCATATTCCAAGAAGGTAGGAATCTTATCAACGGGAACAACAACATCCATTTCGTCGATAAGATCGGTTTCTGCTTCGATTACCGTCAGGAACGCACTACGTGCTTCCCATACCGCGCGCTTATCAGCAGGATGGCTTAGTACCAGCGTATCGTACGCACCAATTTCATCGCCAATTTCTGCCAGCGTTTCTGCGCGCTGGAAAATTTCATCCTGATCGTTGCCATCAAGCGTTACCAGGATATAGGCACCTGCATCCTTACCATCAATCACGGTAGGAATAATCTTGTTACCCGTGTAATTTGCAGAAGAGTCCACAATATCGCGTTCCATGAATTCGATAGATTGCGGGCTTAAACCAGCAAGCTTAATCTTAGGCACCGCAGAAATAGCTGTTTCAATATCGGCGAAGGGCAAAATAAAGCTAATGTCTTCCTTGGGATTAGGAATAAGCTTCAAGGTAAGTTCTGTAATAACACCCAGCGTGCCTTCAGAACCAATCATCAAGTGAAGCAAGCTGTAGCCAGAGCTGGTCTTTGTAACCGAACGACCAAGTTCTAAGATTTGACCGTTTGGCAAAACAACCGTCATAGCCAAAACGTAGTCGCGCGTGGTGCCATACTTAACTGCACGCATGCCACCTGCGTTCGTGCTTACATTACCGCCCAAAGATCCGGTCTTCTCACCCGGATCAGGGGGATACATCAAGTCGTGCTCAAGCGCATCGGCAGCCAAATCGCACAGACGAACACCTGGCTGTACATGAACAAGTAGGTTGTTCATGTCGTAATACAAAATTTTATCCATACGCATGGTGCACAAAACCACGCCACCGAACAAAGGCGTTGCGCCGCCTACCAAACCGGTGCCAGCACCGCGCACAGTAACAGGAATTTTGTTGTCATTGCACAACATCATAATAGCCGCTACTTCAGCCGTACTTGCAGGTAAACATACCGCTTCGGGCATTTGCTCGCCATAAATAGGCATTTCATCATGGGAGTAGTCAGCGCTAATGTCGTCACCAACGTAACAATTTGCTTCGCCCACTATTCCTTTAAGTTCTTCAATAAGTTCTGGAGTGAGCTTGTTGTACTCAGCCATCGCAACCTTCCACATAAACGAACTTTCTTTAAGGTAAGAGGAATAAGTCGTTACTTAGAGTTCCATGAACGCAGGTACGCACAAAAACAGCTAAGATTACGATCCCCACCGACAGTTCATCATATCGTAGCTAGAAAGGCCATCTGGCGTGTCTAGGTAAAACCCCCTACCAAGCGGGCAAACGGTGAAAAGCCAGGCAACCTAACAAGGCAACCTGGCTCGGAATCGAATTCTGATGATATGTTTAACTGAAGTAACTAACCTTTAAGTAGGTAATCCCGTAATTCTTCAAGGGACATTTCTGCGATTCCTAATTCTTCAAGGCTGCGACCCGTTGCATTGCAATCCCGCTGCATAATAACGCCGCCTAAGGTAGTCATAGCATCCATTACGGGAGTGGCTACGCCCACAAGACGTGCCATTTTCGCCCACGAGGCAATACCAAAAGGAATATCTTCCGCAAAGTAACGATCTTCAAAATTTCCTGGACCCGTAATTTTGGCAAAGTTAGGATCGCCCGCAATTGCTTCACCAATATCGTCAGTTTTAACTGCGCCGCCCACACCGTGTGCTGCAATGTCGTAGCTATACCCAAATGCTTGCAAAATAGCGATACGTTCTTTATCCACTGCATCGGTAGCGCGCGCCACGCACGAAGTAAAGCCTTCGGTGTAAGGATGGAAATCGCCCTTGGCATATTCGATACGGCCGGCGTTCAAAATACAGGTTGGCACGTGAATGAGCGGATTCAAACTAGACAAACCACAAGCAACTACGCTTTCAACCGGCTCAAAGCAATCATAAAATTCGGACAATGCCGAAACCGCTTCATCGGTACGAGCAGCAGGCATAACGCCAATCTTTAAAGGATTAAAGCAGCTCATAATTAACGATTTTCCTGGACCTAAAAGCCTGGTTGCATAGGGAAGCGTATTTGTTTCAGCAACAATAACGTCTTCAATGCCTGCTTCTTTAAACTTCTTCCAGAAGATTAAAGACCCAAACGTACCAGGCATTACTAAAACTATTTGACCAGGTTGTACTACTTTGGCAAGCATTTCTGCATAAGGCACATGCGCAAAGGCGGGTACAGCAACCAGAATGCACTTCACGCCCTGTATCGCACGAGACAAATCGCTGGTAACCATTGCTATATGCGCTTCGCCCGATCCGCAAGCACCCTGAAGTTCAATGGTTTGCGTGTCGAAAACTCCCTGCATATGATCAGCAAATGCGGCACTTTCGAACAGATGGACCTCAAACCCTCGCATGGTTAAATCTGCTGCAGCGGCATGACCGCCATTTCCTCCGCCAAGAACTGCAACTGCACTAGCCATAAAAGCCATCCCCTTTCTGCATTGCTTTTATCGCGAATTATTTAGTCGTTATGGTGACCATTTCCCCTATGATCACCTCGCAATTCTGATGGTACTCCTTCTTGTGCAGAAGAGTGCGCGTTATTTTGCAAAGAAGCACCTTCATTTTGGCCTTCGCTTCGGTTGTGATCTGCATCTTTTCCCTCTTCGGAGCCTGTTCCCTGGCCTGCAGTTTGACCGAGCTCTACTCCTTCTTGTGCGGCAAGGCTACGCAGTTGCGCCATGGTCATGTTCGCTGCTTCTTCAGCAGAAATATCCACACCAGCATCGGTAAGCGCTTTCCATACCTGATACTTACCCATGCCCATACCCGCTTCGTATGCCGCATGATGTTCATCCGATGATGCGCGCGAACAATGCACCCCTTGTCCGGCCGAAGCAAAGCACTGCTGGCTTGTTTGCTCTAAATCTGTGCACCGTCGCTCATCGTCACACGCAATCGTTACCGCCACAGCCGAATTGGTATTCAGGTAGCCATCGTTAGCAAGAGCTTCATCAAGTGTACGCATAGCATCGTCGTATCGCATATTGGTAAAGTTCGTCTCGCCCAACACCGCTTTACCGTCATCATTTAGTCCTTCGGCGCTTACCACGTAGTCGAAACAATTAAGGCCCAATTCGATTGAGGGGTTTACGTCAATTCCCACGTAGGCGGTAGGCGTAGTGTAGGCATAAGCACCACCACCAACACCAAGCGCAATTAAAACAGCACAGGCTGCCAGCGCAATTTTTGCCCGAAGCGACGAAACTACACGGAAGCGCTTTTTGGTACGGGGTAGAGCTAATTCGAATCTCTTAGGCTCAGGCCCCTTAGCTTTTTCGGGATTATTTCGACCTGCAGCAACTATGTTTTCTTCTGGTAAGGTTGCGTGTTCTGGTTCTTCGAAATTCCCCTCTGCCCGATTCTCTTCCGCACGCTTTGCTTCTATTGCCACGAGCGTACGTGCTTTCAGATCATCAGGCGCATGAACTTCATTAAAGGCGTTGCTGAAGGCATCGCGCAATTGTTTGTCGGAATTTGTCATCGCAATGTCTCCCGTAACAGATTTTGTAATTGCTTTTTGCCGCGCGAAATCCACGAATATACGGTACCTTCGGGCTCGCCCGTCATTTCTGCTATCTCGCGGGCGGTATAGCCTTCATAAAGAGAAAGATACAGTTCCGTTTTCGGTGGATCCCCCAAAGAATCCAGCACGTCAAGAATTTCCAGTAAACCAATTTCTGTTTGGTCAGTAGATACCCCACCAAGCGAATTTTCGGCGCGCCCTTTGGCTTGCGCGTCGGTTGGATTGCCCGTATAGCAAGCCTCTGCAGAAATTCCCTGCGAGGCATTCGCCGCAATAACCCTATCGCCTTGCTCAAGCCGTTGTTCCAAAGAGTTGTTTTTGCTTCGTTTAGCCTTCAGCACATCTTTGCAGGCATTTATTGCCACTCGAAGAAGCCAGGCTTTTCTATGGGATTCATCTTGAAAAGAAGCATCATGCAGGGCGTACTTCATAAAAGCATCTTGAAAGATATCTTCAGCTTCCGAAGGCGAAAGGTATACAAGGCAAGCGCGCCATACTGCATCGCCATAAGCGCGCATTACCTGCTCTATGTCGCCTGATGGACGCACTACCAAACCACCTTGTTACCGTTTTTTGCTTCTTATAGTTTATGGTCAGTTTATTGTTATTGTTTCGTATCTTTAATGATCTTCGCCCTTGATGACTGTATCTTTACCCTTGCTCGTACTATTCGCTATTCGCTATTCGTGGCCATTTCCGTGATGAGCTCTGTGCTGAAACCCTGCACCATTCTGCAAGCCACTACCTTGAACACCATTTTTTGCGTTTTCGTTATGACGAGTACCATCGCAATAAGCACCGCCATTACCGCAAGCACCGTCATAGTTGTCACAAACACCGTCGTTGTTGGCATCAATATAGCCACCACAACCACTGTTGCTACCACAATTGCCGCAAACGCCATTGTTTCCGCTACCATCACGAGCGCTCTTGCTTTGATGCGCGCCTCTGCAATTGTCGCAAATACCATCATTATTGGTGTCTACATAATTAGAACAGTTGGTGCCAAGTGCGACTCCAGCAGTCCTATCGCTGGTATGGGTAGCTTCCATTGGCTGCGCCTCAATAGCACTATCTGCGTGTGCTGAAGTAGGCGCACATCCCGACAGCATTGCCACGCACAACAGCGCAACCGCGCATACTAGCCCAACGAAAAATGCCTGTTTCGCCTGTTTTCTATGTTTCGTCCTCATTGTTTGGCCTCCTTTGAGCTCTTCGCGCCTTATTCCTTTCACTTAGAACACGAATAGGGAAGCCAAATCCTTGCAAAATGCTTAATTATTTTGAGAAATATTTCTTAACCACCATCAAATCTAAAATTGCTTTTACATTCGCAATCGTTCGTAGTCATTCTTTGAGCACAGGCCACATCTACACGTTCTCAGAGTACAGGCGCGCGCGACTTATCCTCTGAGCGCAGCTATTTCTACTATGTATCTATCAAAAAGAAACCATCTTTTCTCATATATATATGCTGCGCAAAAGCACTGTTGAATGCAGGCAGGTAAGATAGAAGAGTGAAATCAACGTAGCGTAAAAGCAATTCATACGTTCGTATAAATGCAGAGCCGCTTATCAGATTTTATGTGTTCGCATAAATCTTGGCTCTTTTGGTCTTGATTTATGCGTTCGCATAAATTACTATACTTTTGTAAAAATTTTTCGCGTTCGCATAAAATTCCTTTCGCAGCAAACTGTGACAAGTGCCCTGTCCACTTGTCACACCAGAGTGGAGTTCCCATGATCCAGATTCCTAACAGCACTGCATTCGGACAAATCATAAAAGAAGAACGAAAGCGCCAAGGCTTCACCCAAGCAGAATTTGCAGGACTTTGCGGCGTAGGTATTACCTTTCTTTCGCAATTAGAAAACGGAAAAGAAACCGCAGAACTTGGTAAGGCCCTCAACGTGTTAACTATGCTGGGTATTGATCTTTATGCTGAACGGAGGGCGTAACAAATGACAGATTTAATCGTTTCACGCCTAAAACAATATAGCCCTCAAAAGATTGGCATCATTTCGACAGATAGCCTTAGCTTCGCCTATGACGACAAATACCTGTCATCACCCAGCAGAACCCCTCTGTCTTGCTCTCTTCCCCTTCGAAAAGAGCCTTTTACCTTGGAAGAATTCCGTCCTTATTTTGAAGGCCTGCTTGCTGAAGGAACCGCAAGGCAAGCGCTCGCAGCAAAGCTTCAACTCCCTGAAGAAAAATGGTTAGGCATGCTTTCCGTCTGCGGCAAAGAGTGCATAGGAGATATCCTTGTTACCTCGTCGTCTGAAGTTATCCCACAAGAGCACGCTTACAAGCCAATCGACATAGAAAACCTTCGCGATATTTTTCTCAACCTTGCCAATACCGCCGAAGAAAACACCGCACTACGCCTGTCATTAGCAGGAGCTCAAAACAAAACTGCTTTGGCTCATAACCCTTCCATGTCTATTACTGAAGGTTGGTTTCAGCCAGTAGGACTAGCGGCAACCACACATATCCTTAAGGCAAGCCAAATACGAGATATTCCAGAAGTAGAATTTCTATGCATGAAAGCCGCAGAAGCATGCGGCATTAACGTAGCAAATGTATTTCTTTTAGATATTGGCAATCCTGTTCTTGCGGTTGAGCGATTTGATCGGAAAATCAGCGAATCAAACGAAGATTTTGAAGTTACTCGTCTGCATCAAGAAGACCTCGCTCAAGCATTTGGTATTACCCCTGGGTCAAAGTATGCCGAAATCAAAAACAATAGCATTGCTTCTATTACTTCTTTTTTGAAAGTGTCCAGCAAGCAGCCAGCACGCGACATTGCTCAATTTGCCAGAATGCTTTGTTTTACTTACTTGATTGGCGACTGCGATGCACATTTGAAAAACTTTTCGGTCTTACAGCAAGAAGAAAACTTAGATAACAATAAAGTCTCTCAAGAAAAGAACATCCAGGATGAGAGAAATAAAGTCTTGCCCACTTTATCCCTTTCTCCTGCCTACGATTTAGTAAGCACCACCTATTTCCCCCGATACAGCAGGGACATGGCAATGAATTATGGCGGGCTACGCACTATAGATGAAATTTCGGCCCGTTCATTCGAGCAGGTCGCTTTCGATCTTGGTGTTACCAAAGCTGCTCTACAAGGAATTGCGAGAGTGTGCATAAACAACACTCACAAAGCTATCCAAGCTGCTGGAGACGGAAAGATGGGGGCAGTTTTAGAATCCACCCCCTATGTTGCTGACGATTTAATTGAGGATATTCTTCCCAGAGAAGCTATTCTCGAAGAATTTTGCGCTTCTTAAGGTCCTACACTATAGAGAAAAGACGAACGGGTTATCACGTGCGAACCGCCTGCGTGGCAAGTGTCCACTTGTCACTGTCCACTTGTCACGCTAGTTGTCGCGCACGAGGCGCTTGAACAAAGCAATGAACAAAACCGCGCAAACGACAATCCATGCAAGCGTTACCGCTAGCGGAACCAACGCATCACTCGTAAACAAAGTACCCTGCATCATAAGTTCCACGAGAGAATTCATACCGCCCGTTGGAGAGTATTGAACAATTTCGGCGATTTCCCCACCATACGCGCCAAATACTGGAGCCAAGGTAATCAAAATTACCGGCACCGCATAAAGCCCTGCAGTCATTTGGTCGCGTGCAGCAAGTCCCAGAACCAACGAAAGCAAGATGATGGGAAGTGCACCTAAAATACCCAAACCCAAATAAGGCATCAGTAGTGAAGCATCAGCAACATCAGCAATAAAGAAACATGCCGTTGCCACCACCAACACCATAACCAGAGAAATAAACGCGCGAGAAATAATAATCTGACCAGCACTCACATTAGCAAGCATAAGCGTGCGCAAAGTGTGCTTTTCCTTTTCTTCGGCAATGCCATATACCACCGCCATACTTACCACCATGCCAATAGCCATGCAAAGTGCCGAAGAAAGCTCGAATTTCGCAAGAATCGCGTCTGCCGCTGGTCCTGCCGCATGAGGATCTGCGCCGACCGTAGCCACACCAACATCGCCCAACATATACCGAAATAAAGCCGTAAATCCAATGGGCATCAGCAAGCACACCAACATACTGGGATTTTTAAACATATCGATGAAATCTTTTTGGCAAAGGGCTCCAATTTTCCTCATAGTTGCCTGCATTAGAACTCCCTCCCCGTTAAATCCAAGAATACCTCTTCCAAGTTTGGTTCATCCGAATGGATGGACAAGCATTCGCCCGATTCCATCAATTCGCTTATTATCGCAGCACCTGCCGCATCTTTGGTAGTAGAAACTACCCCGCGCGTTTTCGTATGAATGGTTACCTGATTTCGTGCATGGGCGAGCTTCAATTCATCAGGAGCATCACAAGCCACAATATGACCTTCGTTTAAGATAGCCACCCGATCACATACACCATCCGCCTCCGACATATCGTGCGTGGTAAGAAATACCGTGGTGCCAGCCGCTTTCAGTTCGCCAAGCATGTGATGCACTTCCGCACGAGCCGCAGGATCAAGCCCACTAGTTGGCTCATCCAAAAACAGCAACTCGGGCGAATGAATCAGTGCTGCTAAAAGTGCCGCGCGCTGCCGCATACCTTTCGAGCAGTTTTTAATCAGCGTTTTTCGATCATCGCTTAGTGCCATACGCTCAAGCAGTACAGGAATACCCTTAGGCGATACTCCGCGAACGTTTGCGTAAAACTTCAAGTTGTCTTCGATAGAGAGTCGTTCATATAGGGCGCTGGTATCCGATAAAATTCCAATTCGTTCATAGTCAGCATCACTTGCGTTTTCTATCGGACGATGAAAAAGCTGGATGCGCCCTCCATCTTTTTTAAGCTGACGCGTTAAAAGCTTAATTGTGGTTGTTTTGCCCGCACCCGAAGGACCCAAAAATCCAAATGCTTCACCGCGTTGCACAGAAAAAGAAAGATTGCGGAGTACTTGTTTATGTACTGCGCGAGGCCCTGAGCCTATCTTGAAGGAAAGGTTTACCCCTTCCATTGCCATTACCGCACTCATTTTAATTACCCCTTACTACCTTCGGTCGCTGCCTGCTTCTAGGCTCCGTTTCGACTGTCGCCCGCTTTTAAGCTTCGGTTTTCAGCTGCTGTCTACTTTTAAGCTTCGTCTTGGCCACCGCCTACTGCTAGACTTCAGCTTCGGTTCCCGCCTACTTCCCTGCCTCAGATTTACGATTACCCCTTGCCGCTTTGTCCGTTTTTCCGGCTTCACTTTTTCTGGCTTTGCGATCGACAAGATAATCAACAATGGACACCGCAACATCGGCAACACCGCTATCTTTCAGAATGCTCATTAAAAATTGCGAACCCATGAGGTACTCCTTCTGCCTAAATTGCGACGCGCACATTGCGCCGCACACCTGGTGACCGTGTTTTGTTTTCACATCGCTTGCGACACCGACAGTTTTTCAGATAAGCCTGATCAAATACATAGTTTTGGTATGACAAGAGCACGCCGCCCTACGAAAGGAGCACTGAAGCGTACGACAGGAGCATCAAGAGCAGCCACGTGCACCTATTGCGCTTAGGTGCTGTGATACCATTTTGCATGACACAAATTCCGCTCAGTGAAATACGAACGCAAGGACGACCGAATGACTGCAAATTCGCCCGACTATCAATCCATCGAAGCGCTTATTGAAGGCGAATCTGGTAAGAGCATTCATATAGAATGCGGTCGCGACACAAGCCGCGGCGCCCTTGCTGCGGTACAAGCGTTCTACCAAAAGAAGCGCTGCGCCTTTTACTTGGAATCCGACAAAGGGTTCGACCGCGATACGGTCCGTTCTTACTTGAAATTCTTTGCCCGCTTGGCGGGCGGCAAGATAACCGCCAGCGAAGCGCTTAATCATTTCGGCCTGAAAGACAAAAGAAACACCTCGGTTTCAAAACTAACTCCCGAAGAACGCGCTTTAATGAATTTTGCGCGCATGGCCCTGTTCGAGCCCGAAGTTGTGTTTTGCGAACGGCCCTTGTTGGAATTAGGACCCGATGCGCGATCACTTTTTCTTACCTGGATTGCAAGTGAGGCAGAAAAGGGCACTATTTTTATTACGGTCGGTGAACCTCTTCGCGAAGCGTTATTGATGCCAGGCGACGCGTGGTGGGAAGAAGAAGGTCGATTCTTCCCCGCCCAGACAACAACTGATGAAGCAGGCACCTTGGATGTAGTCGCCTCAGATGAACAAAGCAGATCGAACGCTGCCAGCAACTCCGACCAGAAAATTGAAGAGGAAGTCATCTTTGCTGGTGACGAAGTTCGCGTATGCAAGGTTCAGGCGAAATCAGGAACATCAACTCTTTTATTTGATCCGCGAGAAATTGACTTTATTGAAAGCGCAAACCGCCAAAACTATGTTTCAGTACGCGGAGAGCTTTACCAAACACCCTCAACTTTAGACGAACTTGAACGCGAACTAACGCGCTTCGGATTCTTTAGGTGCCATCGTTCCTACATCGTAAACGTTCAACGCGTTGCTAAGGTAGAACGCTTCACGCGCAATTCGTTCAATCTTACGCTTTCCGATGTGGCACACAGCTCAATTCCGTTGGCAAAGGGTCGCGCCGAAGAAATGCGCGCAACATTGGGGATGAAGTAGCATGAGTGTTCGTGCCACCCTCGCAATTGCATTGCATGAAATTCGCACGCTTGCCGCTAATCCTTCCATAGCGGCTACCGTATTCGTGCTCATTTTTTTCACGTTACTTTTTACCGATTTCTTCCGTTTCTTTGAGTGGTTTTCGGCTCCCTTTTTATGTCAGATGGCCATTTGTAGCATCGGCGGCATTGGAACCGTTTGCGTTTTAGCCGAAGAGCGCGAACGCGGAGCAGAACGTACCATGCAGTTAGCAGGCGCTTCACACGCAACCATTGCTTTCGGTAAAACGCTTGCCTGCATAGTCGCAAGCGAGCTGGTTGCCCTTGTTTGCGCCTTTGGCGTACTGCGCGATGTTGCCCTTGCCTGCGAAACTGCCCTGCTTCTTCTGTTTACAACCTTGCCTGTTGCTTTTGTTTCGGTGGCACTGGGTATGCGCTTGAATGATCAGCAACGTGCTTCTTCCTGGGGAACGCCCATTCTCTTTATTGGCGTAATTACAGCAGCCATGAAAGCCCTGTTGGAAATTTCTCCTTGGATGCTACCTACCGGCGCTGCGCCCGAGCTTATCGATTGGCTCATATTTGGGAACATGGCGCCCACCGTTTCGCCCGTTATTACCTGCGTTGTTGGGGTTGCTTACGGTCTCATAGCCTTAGGGGTGCTTATTCAAAGCGTCCGAAAACAAGATTCCAACGGAAGCATTAACGCTTAACCTTGCGGAATCATACTAGCCTAATTTCTCCTTGCGAGGACGACCCGCTTTTGGCTGCTCCTCCAAACGCGCTTCAATAGAACTGCGCATTACCATGCGACGTGTTCCGTCTTTCCAGGAGGTGAGTTTGCCACTTTCGCACATTTGAGCCACGCGCGCCGAACTGACGCCTAGCATTCGCGCAGCATCCGCCGCCGTTACCGCATCAGCACAAGCAAGATCGCAATTAACTGAAACAGCAATTATCCGACCACCGTGCTTGGGTTCATGCCCAAAGCAGCCCCCTTCGGGAGTTTTCCCCTTAGCCAAGTTATCCATTATGGTTTCATAAAGCCAATCGCTTGCCGATTCGACCGCATCACGCAAATCACTGCCAAACGTACCACCCTCCATATCACAAGGGGTTGCAACAATGGAACCGCTTTCTGATTCATAGAATTCAAATTCCCTTATATAAATCATTGCTACACCCCTATGTCTATCGCAAACCAGCTTGACGCAGAATTCTTAATGCAATTTCGTCTTCTATTTCGCGATGCCGTTTTACCAACACCGTAACTTTTCCATTAGTAAATTTTTCATGCCGAGTACCACCATCGGACCAGAAACCATTTTTGATAAGTACTTGAACCAGAATGCGCCTTTTGGTCATAACAGCCTCTTTGCTTAAAGCTTAATAGTTGCTAAGATTTAATTCAATAATTATTAGTATTTACTAATAATTATTCAGATCTTGCTCTTAACTTTAGCGAAGAGATCTATCACGAATCTCGCATAAAGCAACCATTTATCTCACATGGTCATCACATCGGAATATGCAGGACTATCTAAAAGGAAAGTTTCGCAAGCAACTTTTTATAAATGCGTTCACGGATCCAAGGTTCGTTTGAAAGGGAAACTACTTGATTAAGCGGCACCCATTTCACGCCGCTGTTTTCGTCAGGTTTTACGCGGAGCGGTTGCAAAGGATCGACTTCAAACAGATAGGTGACATTTAGATGGAGGTGCGAGCTAACATACACCCCATTCTTTTCGTGCCCATCAACCGTTAAAACCTCAAGCGAAAAAATAGGGCTACTTTCTCTTGCAGCAGAATCATCAAAAGGTTTCGTCTCGGCAGCGTGCGCTTTTCGCAGATCATCACCTAAGCAAGAGGGCACTTCAGGCGAGGCTTGCTGGACATCTTGTCCACTTGCCCGAACGCTCACTTCCGCCGGCATAAGCAAGCGGGCATGCTGCACTCCCGTTTCTTCCTGCAGTTCGCGCAGGGCAACCGCTTGCAAATCATCACACCCATCCGCATGGCCACCAATCCAACTCCAGGAATTATAGATGTTGTGAAACACCATAATGGTTTGCGTTCTGGAAGGATCCACCGCCCACGCCGAACAGGTAAAATGCGCCTGCACGGTTCGAGAAAAACAGTCCACTCCTTCAGCGTCGTAATGCTCCAACGCCTGCAGCATAAGAACCTTATCTGCTGTTTCCTGTTCGTTATAAGGTTCATAGTTAGATATTTGCTCATACAAATTCATATGCCGCTATCCTTCGCCTATCAAACTGAGCTCCGCAAACCCTTGTTGATTTAACCTTACTCCCCATACCGAGTGATTTTCTTGAATACCCCTCAAACTAAGCAATCCGACGCACTACGCTTTTCAGATTAACCATATTCCAACAGTTGCTCCTAAACGAATGACGACCCATCACTTCAATGAGTATGCTCAAGGCCCAAAAGTCGCCAACGTTTCATCCCAGAATCCGCAAAACACAAAAGGAACTTATATGAAACACGATTATGCACGAAAATTTGCCTCAATTATCTTTGCTCTTCTGCTGATTTCAATGTCTTTTCCGGCACTTCTTTTTCCAACGTCTGCTTTTGCAGAAATAATAGATGAAAACGAACCAGAAGAAACTGAAGAAACACTCACCTGCAACAACATTATTACCATTGCAGGACAAAAGGCTCCGGCAAATGCCATTGATGCAAGTATCATTCCTCAAACCCCTGGTTATAGCGCCGATAATATCAAGGTTATAAACCCTAATGATTCCGAATCAGGAAGTTTAGACACTCCCGGCAATACCTACCCGCGCCCGGGCGACTATGGCGAAGTAACCGTTAAGGCAGGGACCACGATCACTTGGACCGACCCTAACAACCCTATGACCTTCACTAAGGAAAACTACGGTGGGCTTGGTACTACGAAAACCTATGACGTAACAACCGTTTCCGTTTCTCCTTACGGCAAGTCGATCGGAAACACCTACTATCCTGCAGGTTCACCTTCAGAATACGTATGGGCTTTAACTTCTGGCGCACGCACCGACCGTATTGGATTTGAATTCAAAGGAATTAAAGCAACGCCTGCGAATACCCCCGTATATTGCTACTACAAAATCACCATCCGCGGTAAAGCCGCTGACGGGGATGAAGCCGTTACCATCAAGAATGTTGGTTTTAAAGTTACCGTAACCGAAGACACTCCCGACACCTACCAAGGCGCTCTAGGTTATGACCCTAACGGCGGCACCTTAAAGGACCCTGCCCTTAAGCCCTACTCGTGGAAATCAACCGACGGAACCACCTATGCAAACACCAATTACGCAGCTATTCAAACCACCTCGAAAAAGCCCCTGTATATGGATTTCGAGATAACCAACGTCATTCCTTCCCGTGATGGCTACAAATTCCTGTTCTGGGCAGCTCCCGATTTCAACACCGCAACCACTTCTTACAAACTTTTATATCGCGGCGCCAAAACAACCCCGCCCGGATCATCCCCTATTCGTTTTGGACTTTACGAATCCACTTACAGCATCAAGAACGATGCAAATGAAGACGTGTGTTCCATGCCTCCTATCCTTAAAGCTGTTTGGGATAAGGAATATAGCCTCCGCTACGATGGAGCAGGTGGAAACCCCATGCCTCCGGGAACCAGAGCTAACGAAGAGGGAACGTTTGGCATCAATAACCAGGCCGAACCCGAAACAACCGAAAAAACGTTTACGGTCTTAAACGGGCCTACCCGCGATGGATACACCTTTAAAGGATGGCAAGGCTCTAACGGGAAAACATATATGCCGGGCGATTCGGTAAGCGTGACCTACGACGAACCTAACCTAGAATTAACGGCACTGTGGGAAGAAAGCACCCCTGATCCGGGCGAAGGTGGCAGCTCAGGCGAAAACCCAAACAACCCAGACGACGGCGATAATCCAAGCGACGGTGGCGACCCCAATAATGGCAGCCCAGATAATCCCGGTGAAGACCCCAGCTCACACAACCCGGGAAATAATTCTGGCAACAACCCAAGCGGCAACTCTGACAATGGATCAGGCAGCGACGGAAATAATTCAAACAGCAATGAGGTCGACTCTGAGCATGATGCCTCAAGTGGTTCTAACGATACAAACGGTGCAAAAGGCCAAACAAACAAAGCCTTAGGCAAAGACCAGAAGTCCAGCCTCCCGCAAACAAGCGATTCCACATTGCAGGCAATCCCCTTCGTCGCCGGAATTGGCCTTCTTGCTGGCATCGTAGCAGCAGTTGCAGCAGCTCGTTCAAGAAAGCAAAAGCTACAAGCGCGAAAGCACTAGAGTTCATTCGCAAAATTAAACCTACCGAATCCCTTCTTTCTTAGCACCACACTTTTCATTTAGTCATATTCTCATGACTAATTACGGGGGGGCACATCTTGGGACCCCTCGGTGCTACCGAGAAAGAGCCGGCCCGCTATGAGCAACGAGCTACCAAGTGCCGGTTCTTTCTCACTTAACTAAGCAGAACTTGCGGTAGAAGCTTCGCCTTTCCACCGAAGCTGCCACAAGAGAAAGGATTCGTTATGGATCGTCTGAAGAACAAAATTGCCATCGTAACAGGATCTACCAGCGGTATTGGAAGCGGCATCGCTAAGACCTTCGCCGCAGAAGGAGCGCACGTGGTAATTTGCGGTCGACGCAAAGAACGCGGCGAAGCTTTGGTTGCAGAAATTGCCGAACAGGGCGGTTCTATCGTTAACATTGGCTCCATGGCTTCCTGCGGTGGCGACCTTGGTGCAACCGCTTATGCATGCGCTAAGGCAGGAGTTGACATGCTTACTTCCTGTGTTGCACTGCAGTACGGCAAGGAAAATATTCGCTGCAATTGCATTCGTCCTGGCCTTATTGTTACGCCACAAAATGAAGCAATTGTTCCCCAGACGTTGCGCGATATCTTCTTGAGCAACATTGAAGTTAATCGCTATGGCTGCCCCGAAGACATCGCTAACGCCTGCGTGTACTTTGCTTCCAACGAAAGCGACTATGTTACCGGACAGGTGATCAACGTCGATGGCGGCATGAATTCCCATGTTCCCACCGTTGCGCAATTCCGCGAACTAGGCTCCCGCACCTGGTAAATAGAAGGGCTCGGCAGGCAATCCTTTCCACTCAAAATAATTCTTTGGTTGGCTAACACATCACCTTTTATTTCCAACCACACCCGCAAGCCGACCCCTTTTTATGTACAAGCTCTTTTACTGCTATACAGTAAAATCAAGCTTATGAATTCAAATCATCCAGACATATCACGCGTTTCGGCAAAGCCTAATCAGGCATCAGCCTTAAAGGATTCCGCCAGTTCCTCATTTGACCCCACGCTTGAATCCAAAGAAGTGGCCCTTGCTTATCGCATGCGCGTATTGTTCGAAGCGAAGGTAACCTCAAAGTACCGCAAATCCTTTAAGGGAGAACTGGGCCGCACCCAGGCAGAAGTGCTGGAATATTTATATGAATACGGCCCCAGCCGTGCACAAACCATTGCCGAAGCTATTCATGTTCCTAAGCAGCATGTTTCAAAAATTCTTGCCCAGTTTTCGACCGACAAACTGGTTAGCTCAAGCACCAGCAAAGAAGACAAACGCGCAAAAGTTGTATGTCTTACCTCAGAAGGCAAAGCACTCATTGAATCCCATCTGGCAGATAGTGCTCAAGTGTTTATGCACCGCCTTGAGAACCTCACCCAAAAAGAACGCGATGAGCTAACCACTTCCATGGAAAGCATCATCGCGCTTTTAGAAAAAATCTAGTAAGATCTTGAACCTCACGAACTGAAGAGAATTTTCAGAGCATAAGCCGTTTGAACCACTCACTCGAAAACTGTTCGTCTTAAACCAATCGCCTAAATAGCTCCGATATCTTACAGGCTCATTCTATTCGTCCTCTTCCAACACATCAGCAATAAGACGGAGCAAGCTACTACGGTGAACCACACCCGCAAGCTTGTCCCCTTCTACTACTGGCAACAGCTTCAGGCGCTTTTCAGCCAACAGCTTGCAAGCTTCACCCAGATTAGTATCAGGTGAAACACCGATAACCTTTTTCGTCGCGACGTCGGACACCTGAATATCCTTCATGCGCGCAATTTGCTTACGAACATCATCATTGTCAAGCTCGCGCAATACCACAAAGCCGCTCATGCCGGTAATAACGCGCGATTCATCGCCAAAGAAACGCAAAATGTCACTATTGGAAATAAATCCTCGAGCCGTACCCTTGTCGTCAACAATTACCGCACCGCTGGCATTAGCTGCTGCCAAAATTTTTGCAGCCGTGCTCATAGGAGCATCGAAGGGAACAACAACGGGGTTGGTATCCATAACTTCCCCAACCGTTTGATACACGTCGATTTCTCCTTCCTTTTGCTCTTGAGCAGTCGCCTCAGACTGAGGCTTCGCACCTGATTGCATCTTGGCAGTCGTTTGGCCCTTAGTAGCAGGAACCACATCCGATTTCATATTGCGAATAAAAAACACTACCAAAAGTAACGCTATGGCACCCAATACCAGCACTGCTGCGAAGGACCAATGATATCCGAAGAACGTGCGTTCAAGATCCGTTCCGGCCGGTGCCATAGAAGTGCCCAATGCACTGAATGACATAATAAGCGCGGTACCAAGCGATGCACCTACCTGGTTTACCGTATTGGTAGTTGCCGTTGCATGCTGCACCAATTCGTTGTTCAAAGAATTAACACCCCAGGTATTAATAGGAGTGAACAGGATTTGCAACGAACCGCAGGTAACCATGTTTGCAGCAATAACCAACACCATCGAACTGTCGATAGCATAGAAGAACAAGCCAATACAACCAATGAACAGCGCCGCTACACCACCAAGCGCAACGCCACGTACGCCATGCTGGTCGAATATCTTACCGCCAACAAGACCAGCAACGGCACCCAACAAAGCACCAGGTAAAGTAGCCAAACCACTGATAGTCGCCGAATAGCCCAATATATTCTGGATGTAGAGAGGCATAATAACACTCAAGCCAATAAGGATTGCCTGGAACAACGCACAGACAATAAACGCCATGCGGTAGCGACGGCTATACAAAACCTCAAGGCGCAGCATGGGTTCTTCGATTTTGAATTGCCTGCGCACAAACAAGCCCACGAAAATCAGGCCTATTACCATAAGCGCTACGCACACCTCCACATGATCCGACGATGCAAACGAAGACAGACCATACAGAAGTGCCGCCAGACCAATAGAAGAAAAGATAATAGAAAGAGCATCGGCCGAAGTACGCGGGAATCCTTCACGATTCTTCAGCGAACGCGCTGCAAACAAAATAATAAGCACCGAAAACACTACAACGATGCAGAACAGCGCGCGCCAGCCCACCACGTCAACCAGCAAACCACCGAGGGTTGGACCAATTGCAGGAGCAAACCCAATGACCAAACTTACCAAGCCCATCGCTTTGCCGCGACTTTCGCGAGGAAACGTTAGTAAGATCAGCGACATAACCATAACCATCATGACGCCCGTTGCCATGGCCTGCATAATGCGGCCAACCAACAGCACTGCAAAAACAGGCGCAATAGCCGCAACCAAACTGCCTGCGCCAAACAGCGCCATAGCACCAATAAATAGCACGCGCGTGCTAAAGCGCCCCATAAACCAAGCAGCCAAAGGAATTACTACCGCTTCTACCAGAGCGTAAGCAGAAGTAAGCCACTGTACCGTCGTAGCATCAACCTGTAAGTGCTGCATAATAGAAGGAAGCGCCGGGGAAAGCAGCGTTTGGTTCAACACCACCAGCACCGCACCACAAAGCAGCACCATTACCATATTTCGTTGTTCATTCGTTAAACCTAGGGGAGTCATTCTTCTCGCTTTCAAGATCGAATTAGGAATTTTTTGTCGCAGCTTTGTGACATTGTCTCGGCTTTTTAGCACTTTTTGCTTTTATGCCGTAATTTCCTAGTTTCCTTTGTTGTCTTTGTTTTCTTGCTTTTCTTTGGTTTTCTTCACTGCTCTTTCGTTTTGTTCGAATCTTTTATTCGAATCAACAGATAGAGATACCCCGTTTCTGAAAACTTGACGATTATCAAGTTTATGGGATACTTGACGAAAGTCAATAGACGATAGTCAAAAGTACGAGAATCTAAATATTTTGGACACACCTTTATCTAAGGTGCCACACCTCTTTATTTGCGCACATCTTTGGCTTAGGCATTCCTTTTGGCGTGTACCTGCCTCTTGGTTTGGTCGTGCCTTTTGCGCTACGCGTATTTTTTGGTTTAGGTGCACCTTTTGATTTGTCCGCTATTGAAATATAGTTAAGTAGATAAGCAACGCAGAAACAGGAGCGAATGCATATGATCAGCAACGAAGATGCGCAATCACTTATTCAGGCTTCGTTTTACTTTAATGAACTGTTTAAGCGAACTATTGTGCCCACCGCTCTGCCTGTTCCGGTTACCAAAACACAAATGGACATCATGATGGCGCTCTATTCCGATGGGCCTATGAATATGTCCACCTTAAGCGCAAAAGTCTACATTGCCCCCGAACAAGCAACACGTGCCATTCATGGCCTTCGCGAAAAAGGGCTTATTGTAAGTGAACGCAGTGAAGAAAACCGCCGTATGGTTATTGCGCGCCTGACCGATTCGGCCATCCTGATGCTTGACGATCATGTACGCGAACTGAACATGACCCTGCAATCCAACCTTGATGGATTAACTGACGAAGAAATTAAAGAGCTAGTCCAAGCAGCTTCTACCGTTGCACGACTTTCGCAGAAAACAGGAATCAAATACGTACTGCCTAAACCCACTAAAATTTAACGACTATAGCATCTGATCGAGTGCGGTCCTTCACTACATCTACGCAGCTTTACAACATACCGTAATAAGGGCGCTGCACCACAACACTTTCAACCCATTTTGCTAGGGTAATGAAATCGAACACGGGCAAACCCGTTGCCCGCTGAATTGCGGCAGCGTAGGGTGGTAAATCGCTACATTCAAGCAAAATGGCATCCACTTCGGGGTGAGCTTCACATACCTCTGTGGCAAGTTCGCAAAGATCATCTTCAAGCATGCCATTATTAAGCGGGCCCTTACCCCAGCGAATAGGCGCAAAGCTTTCCATGTCGCCTACATTGACCACCACAATTTGGTCGGTAGTGGTATTAACGTTGGCTAAAAATTCGTCATCAATGCTGTCGCCGTCAGCAGCGAACACCGCAATTTTTCTATCAGAGGGAAGCCATGTTTTGATAGTGGCTAGCTGACACAGGCTCGACATAAAAACAGGTACGCCCACTGCAGCAGCAACGTCTTTCTGGAAATGAGCAAAATAGCCGCAGGCGCCAATAATGGCACGCACGCCTTCGACTTCCAGCTTCTTGGCAGCCTCTATCACCTGTTCTTTAATGCTGGGATCCCCCGCAAAGAGCTGCTCAATTTCGAACGAAACCATTTCGTAGAGCACCGGGAAATCGTACGTGGTAGCATTTACTACGTTGCCAGGAACTTTGGGATAGTCCAAGTCAACCGCGATAATGCCCAGCGCTTGCCCACTGGTATAACGGGGCGGAAGCTCAAAAATTCCTCGACGCGCATCTTCGTTTGTAATGGCACCATAAGCGCTTTTCCAAGAAACTGACATGAACTAACTCCTTTTATTCCTTTGAGGCTTCCTGCCACCAAGCACACTAGAAACTTTACCTATGAGAAGCGTGCACGCTCGGTATAAGTGCGCATGCTCGGTATACAAGCAAAGTGGTTGGAACCATTTTGCAACAGTTCCAACCACTAATCAAAACTCAAATAATTCGACATCGCCAAACCGTCGATTCGATCTGGCGCTCGCTAAACAAGAGCACCAATCTCAAACGAACGCACGAATTACTAACCGAAATGACTTAGCAAAGCAGCACAATCTGCCAACTAAACCGCCGATTGCGAAAGCATTATGCCTCTACATATTCGCCTTCATGCAGATAAGCAAGCAACTGTTCCTTGTCCAGATGAGCAATACCCAAGTCTTCCAAGGTCAAACCAGTTTCCATGTAGTTGGTCTTGTTCATTACGCCACCAAGCACAATCATGGAATCAATAACTGGCGTTGGAACACCAAACTTCTTACCCAGTTCGTGATATACATGGCAACCAACTGGTACGTCTTCGGTTACATAGCGATTCTGAATAGTGAAGGGACCCGTTGCATAACCTACTTCCCATTCTTCCTCGAACGGAACATTGCAACCTTCACCCATGTGTTCTTCACCCAAAACGCTGGTGCGCTGGAAGAATACTTCCTTCTTGAAGGGCTGAATACCTACGCCAATAGCTTCGGCCAACGCAATTTCTTCGTTGTAGAACTGATACTGAACTTCGCTGATGGAAGGACAGAAGGAATGCGAATAAATGCTGTATTCATGCGCATTCTTACCCAAAACCGTGCTGAAGTTTTCCATCGTAGAAACACCCAATACGGTACCGGGAACATGAATTACGGGGTTAACGTTGGAGAAACCAATATCCAAAACAGTATCGCCACAAACTGCACCGTCGCCTTCCGTAATAGCGTCGAAGCAGCCCAGCGCTTTGGAGCTTTCTACGAAATCTTCCGTATCCTTTGCGGGAAGCGCAGCGCCGCGCAGGGTAATGGCACGATATACCAAACTACAGGTAGGTTTCATTACGCCACCTTCGGTGTCAACACGGGTGCCATAAGGAGCAGAAGACCAGCCGCCAATAATAACGTTTTTGGTGCAACCTGCCTCGCGCATCATTTTGCGCAGTTTCAAGGAACCGTAATTGTCGGGAATAATGTGAATTACCTGACCGTCTTCCAAGCAAGGAATAAGTTCCTTGAAGAAAATTTCATGAGCCACCGAAGGGATACCCACAATGATAAGTTTTGCTCCCTTTACGCATTCTGCAACCGAATTGGTAGCCAATGCAAATTCACCCTTACCCATACGACGGAAACCATATTTGGTTTGCGTTCCGGGAGCCTTATCCTGAAGGGTGATGCCAGTCTTCATAACCGTGCCTAGCGTTTTTTTGAAGAATGGATCCAGGTCGCAAATGCGAACTTCCTGACCCGCCAAAGCGCAGTCTGCACCGCATGTTTTGCCCACAGCGCCGCCACCTAAAATAGCAACGGGAGCATTTCGCAGCTCTTCAACATTAATCATGTTGGGGTTCCTCCTTTATATACATTTCTTTATTAAGCACAGTTTTAAACATACTTTTTAGTTTTGCACTATTCTACGTCAAAGAAGGCCGCCCTTCGGACGGCCTTCCAAGCTGTCTTTTTGGCTACTTAGAATACTGGCAGTACGGATCCTTGGTAATTGTCGTTAATGTAGTCACGAACTTCATCGGAATTCAGAGCTTTTGCCAGTGCCTGAATGCCTTCGTTGTTTTCGTTACCTTCCTTTACCACCAGCAGGTTTGCGTAGGTTTTTGCCGCATCGCCATCAGCGCTTTCAACTGCTAAAGCATCATCATTTACTGTAAGACCAGCTTCAATAGCATAGTTTGCGTTAATGCAGGCAACATCTACGTCAGCCAATACGGTAGGCACTACGGCTGCTTCAAGTTCTTCAAGCTGAAGATTCTTTGGGTTGTCCACAATATCATTGATGGTTGCATTTACGCCTACGCCATCAGCCAGCGTAATAAGTCCTTCCTGCTGAAGAAGCAAAAGTGCGCGAGCTTCATTAGTAGGATCGTTAGGAACAGCAACCGTTGCGCCATCCTGCAAATCATCCAAAGAGCTTACCTTGCCAGGATAAATTGCCAAAGGCTCATAATGAACAGCTGTTACGCTTACTAAATGAGTGCCGCGTTCAGCGTTGAAGTTTTCCAAGTAAGGGCCATGCTGGAAATAGTTAGCGTCAACTTCGCCATCTTCGGTTGCCGTATTAGGCTGAACGTAATCAGTAAATTCCGTTACCTCCAACGTGTAGCCTTCTTTTTCCAGGATGGGCTTTACCACATTGTTTAAGATTTCAGCATGAGGGGTAGGTACGGCGGCAACTTTGATTGTTTTGTCGCCAGAATCTTCAGACGCAGAATCGGTAGAACCACCACTGCATCCAGTAAGCGCAAGCGCTGCGCAAAGGGCTACTGCAACAGTAAGAACGGCAAATAGTTTACGGGGGATGAACTTTGTCATGGGGTTTTCCTTTCAGAGAAATGCGAACAAAAAATTGAAAACCAAGGAGTGTTTGAAGTCATTGGCGGGAGTTTGTCTAATCTCGACCGCAGATAAAGTAACTGTCACCTAAGAACAGACGACGACTTTACCTTACCCCTTGCACGTCGTTGGACTTGTACATTCGATACATTCGCATTCGTTCGTTGTATCGATTGCAGTTGCGCAATTGTTCTTTTGCAAAGCAGCTCACAAGTCCTCCTTTCGACGTATTTAGTTCTTGTATTGAGCTTCTGGGTCTTTTCAACCCATGCAGTTCGACATTTCTGATGAAATGATCGGGTTTACAGAACTTAAATTGACGGTGTTTAATCCTACTAGGTTTTCCGGTTGAGTGTTAATCCATAAACCCGAATGCTGGCTATAGGCCCACCCGATAACCGTTATTGGCTGGAGTTATAGCCATTTACTTCTTTGCGACACCATGAGACTTACCAACCACCTACTTTTCACTCATTAAGCCACAAGTGATAGCCCTCTATAATTAGTACAGGTTTCGAAAGGATACGCTATGGACGAATCTCGCAAGCATGCCTTGTGCTTATATTTAGTAAAGCGTCTTATGAAAGAGCGTCTGGATAACGGCGGTTATATTACTCAAGCACTTCTTGATATTGTTCCTGATCGCGCAGCAATAGAGACTGACAGCGCCACTACCACCCAGCTCTGGCTTGCTTTTCGTGCGCTGGTAAATGTTCGCGAGCCCTGGCGTGCCGATGCTGATTTGTTGGCAGCACAGGATGAGTTACTGCAAGGCATGATCCACGATGCAGGGATTGCCACCGTGGACAATTTGGAGCCTACGCCGCTTGATTCGCGCCTTCGCCTTTGGAAAGGCGACATTACCACTCTTGCAACCGATGCCATTGTGAATGCCGCCAATTCGGGCATGACTGGTTGCTGGGCGCCACTCCACTACTGTATCGATAACGCTATTCATACCTTCGCAGGCATACAACTTCGCTACGAATGTGCTCGCATGATGATAGAGCAGGGGCACGAAGAACCTACTGGACAGGCCAAAATAACTCCCGGCTACAATCTACCTGCTAAACACATTATTCACACGGTTGGACCCATCGCTAATGGCGCGGTAACTGACAAGTTGCGCGAACAGTTAGCTTCAAGCTATCGCAGCTGTTTAGACGCTACGGTCGAAGCGGGTGACAGGTCCATTGCTTTTTGCTGCATTAGTACCGGCGTATTCGGCTTCCCCGCCGAAGAGGCAGCGAAAATTGCTGTAGCTACGGTTCGAAAATGGCTGGATGAACACGAAGCAGAATCTTTAAAGAACACACCAAGTGAATCGCCAGCATCTACAAATGCCACGGTAAATACCACGGCTTTATCAAGCAGCCCCTTACCTACTGTTGTTTTCAATGTATTCCTTGATTCAGACGAAGAAATTTACAAGAAGCTCCTGGGGTTTTAGTCTGCAACAAGCAAAATGACTTTACCCCCTAAAACTCTAATAAGCAGCAGCTTGATTTCTCAAACTGCTGCTTATTATTGTTGCTTGAGGGTTATAGGAAAATGGTTCGAAGTTCCATGTCCTAGTATGGCCCTCGTTTGCCATTCTTACGCTTCTCCGTATTGTTTTCAGACTTATACGTTTATTGCCATGTTGGTTTCAATTGTTTTATGCAGCACGGTTATTTCGGTAGTCCTCATTTCTCTTTTTGCGATAATACATAACTCCTGCTGTTGTAGCACCACCTGCCGCAATAACTGCGATTGCAGCAATTGGAATGAGCAGATTATTGTCGCCAGTTACCGGAAGCGAATCTGCGCTATTTCCAGAATTATCTGATGCGGGTTGAGTTTCCGTTTTAGACCCATCATTGTCTTCACCGGAATTATCGGAAGCTTCTGTTGTGGTATTAGAGTTGTTATCCTTATTAGAATCGGTGTTATTAGTATCTTTGTTATCATCGTTTGGATTGTTGCCTTCGCCTGGGTTTTCGCTTTCTGCAGGTATCGTTACGGAAGGATTAGTGAAAGTTGCCCCAGAATACATTTCAGCATAAAGAGAAGGATTAAATCCAGTTATAGCATCTCCGTTACCAAGCCATAACTTGTCAAACGAAATTTCCGCTGTGACCATTCCTATATTTGAAGGGTCAGACTTAAAACTGCCCCATGTGGTAACGTAAGAGCCGTTTTCAGCGCTGTTTAGCGGAGCGCAAATTCCACTACCACCAGAGTAAGACCCCCACGAAGCTTGTTCAGCAGGAGCATCCAAATCCGCGCCACACAAATCAGCCGAAATAACAATCATTTTGTCTTGATCTGCCAAATTTTCTAACGCATTGGTATAAAGGTTTTCCCATCCCGCATCAGTGCCTGTTCTAGCTGTTGGATTAATCAGGTAAGTACAACCTTTAACCATGTAATAACGCGCCAATTCAGGATAGCCATAGGTATCCTTGCAAATAGAAATACCCATAGCGCCATAAGGCGTATCAACAATAAGTGGATCTTCGCCAGCAGTGCACCAAGGACCTTCAACGGGAGCAATTTTACGATATGACTGCACGGAAGCATTAGGACTGGCTACAAACGCTGAATTGTAGGCATGGGCTGTATCGCCCGAAATAGGCTCAGCAGTACCAAACACAATATACATATCATACTGTTTAGCCAATTCGGCAATGGCAGTTGCGTACTTGCCATCAGCAGGTTCAGCAATATCTACCACCGCTTGTCCATTAGCATCTCCTTCATTAGAAGTTGCCGCATAGCCCGTTAAGGCCATTTCCGGGAAAACCAAAATGTTCACACCATTTGCTGAAGCTTCTTCTATGTAATTCTTCATCGATTCAAAATTTGCCTCTTTATTTCCAAATGTCGGCTGAAAGTTAACCGTTGCAATTTTCGCTGAAGCAGCACTTGGAGAGGCATATTTATCTGCTGCGCCATCATTGGCTAAATCGTTATACCATTGGGTATAAAGATTGGGTTTAAAGTTTTCGCTTTGTAGAATATCTGTCGCTGTCGCTAAAGAAAAATCAACTGTCCCCACATATATGCCTGCGTTGTCTTCAGCAGGTGAACCGATATAACATTTTTGGAAATTCTTAGTTCCGCTTGATCCAGAAGGCCCTATTACGCTACTTCCTCCTGGGAAGGTGTAGTGGGATCCATCATAGCCAGCTAAGTTAGCGCTTGCTACATATATGCCATCTCGTATGGCAATGTTATCAATGCGATCAGTGAAATATTTTTGCCATACTGTTGAATCCCCTGTTTTGGAATCATAACCCCTTGAAGTTGCTGTAGGGTTTAAAATCATCTTGCATCCTTGTGCAGCATAGTAGCGTTCCAGTTCTGGAACCGCATACGTGTCATAGCAAATGTTTACACCAATCTTGCCCCATTCTGTTGAAAGAATCATAGGATTTGCGCCCGGTGCGCACCACGCCCCTTCAACTGGGTGAATTTTTTGGTACGTCGAAACTACTCCGTCCGGAGAGCAAGCAAACGCCGAATTATAGGCATGGGATTCATCGCCAGAAATTAATTCCGTATTCCCATATACAACCCACATGTCATACTTTTGAGCAAGTTGAGATACTTCTGTAGCAACAGGACCATCAGCACTTTCTGCATTATCAACGGCCATTTTAGCTTCAGGAGAAGATAAATCATCAGTTGACACGTATCCTGTTATACACATTTCCGGGAAAAGAACAATATCAGCATCTTGTTCATCAGCCTGAGCAAGGTAAGCTTTCATTTGCTGGACATTTGCATCTACATCTCCCCATGAAGGTTGAAAATTAACCACCGCAACGGTTGGATTTGAACTATCCGCATATGCGTTTTGGGGTGAGCAGAAAAAACCTGCGCATATTGTAACTATTACAAAGAGAACCGTTACCGTATACTGCTTTGCCAAAATGCCTATTGAAGTGTGCGTCGATGCGAGCTTAAAAATGTTCACTGACACAGCACGCCGCTTTTTCTGCATAAAATCAGCCGCACCCATGATCTGTTTCCTTTCTTCTCGACGGTACCAGTGGGTGCTTTTATTTTCTGAAGCATGTGTTACAGAGCAAAAACTATTCGATTATTTCTTGATGTCATACGGGTATCTGTTTTGTATCCTTTTAGTATCCGATTTGTGTCGTTGTGGTATCTATCGGATTGCTTAACCATTTCCTCTAAATTAAAAACCCCGATGGATTCTGTGATGCCTTTGTTTGACGCAAAAAGGCGACAGCGACACCAACCTGTCGCGACAGTGTCGCGCTCTGACGCCCGCGTCGTCCTTATACGTCAGTGTCGCCCTGTTGCAACGAAGCCAACTGGCTAAAACAAGCCAAGCAAATTAGTGACTTTAATCCCGCACAGCTAACTATTTCCATTTCGAAAATAGTTAGCTGTCTTTTTAATGCATTGGTTAAAGAAAGAACGCTTTGCCCTAAAATCAACAGAGTACGAGAAAGGCACCTTGATGAGCACGGCAACGAGTAGTCCTAAAATACCTGTTGAAATTATTGCCCATGGTAGTTACCACATTGGTGGCAAAAAAGTAACCATTGAAGGTAGCGATATGAAGCGAATTTCGCTTTGGCCTGGTGGCCCTCCAGTTGACTATGACCCTAATGGTGATTTTCAGGCTGGCCAGATGTATGTGCTATACACCCGTCTTGCCAACCCCGTACTTCCTTATCCTGTGTGCATGGTGCATGGAGGAGGAGCAAGTGGAGCTCTATGGGAATCAACCCAAGATGGTGGTCCCGGTTGGTCTTTCATGTTTTTGCAAAATGGCTTTAACGTAAATGTTTCTGATGGTGTTGAGCGTGGTCGTTCTTCATGGGCGCAATTTCCTGAAATCAACGATGGCGAACCTATGTTCATGAGCTACGACGAACGCTGGACTACGTATCGTTTAGGACCAAAACCTGGCGTTCCTTTTGAAGGAAGCAGGTTTGATTATTCTCAATACGACCAATTCATGAAGCAGCAAGTGCCACGCTGGACCACTTCCAACGAAATGGTACAAGCGGCATACAACGATTATTTTAAAAGTATGACCGATGGCTGTATCATTCTGGCGCATAGCCAGGGAGGTCTATTTTCTTTAGAAGCAGCACTAACTTGTCCCGAAAATATTCGTGGCATTGTGCTTTTAGAAAGCTCCTCAACGCTCGACCCAAATGAGCGCGATGTTTCAGCTCTTGAGGGCATCCCTACCTTATTTGTTTACGGAGACTTTCTGGAAGATAGGTACAAAATTGATGGCTATTACTGGCCTGGTCAATATGCCTATGAAGGTAGCATGAAGCATTTATATGAGCACTTAAAAGCGGCCGGCTGTGATACCGAATGGATGTATTTGCCCGACAGGGGAATATACGGCAATACTCATGCTCTTATGATGGAAAACAATAGCCGTCAGATCGCTGATTTAATTTGCGATTGGCTCAAAGAACATGTGAAGTAATATTGCTTATTGGACCGATTAATTATGTGTAAACGTTTTACCCCGTTTTCCATATCTGAAGCGCAAATGACGTTAGATCAGCTTCTTGAAACCGGCGGTGCGCACATTCCTGATGAACCCGAAGCAAAAATAAAAGATGCCTTTCCTGGATCCCTGGTGCCCCTATTCCTGCCAAATGCTGAAGGGAAATTGCAGATGCAAACTGCCTCTTGGGGTTTTGCCTTAGACGATAACCGCAAGCTTTACTTCAACACCCGATTAGAAACCGCCCTGCAGCAATACGAATCGAAAACGGGATTATGGGCGAAAGCTATTCGCCACGGACGCTGTCTAGTTCCTGTGCATGCGTTTTACGAAAACCACCATACCGATATCGAATACAGCCCCAAAACGGGCAAACCTATCCATAAGCTTTATCGTATTACCTACAACAACGCCAAAGCATTTCTTTTGGCAGGGGTTTATTTAGACGGCCGCTTTTCCGTAGTGACAACCAAACCTAACAATTTTATGGCGCCTATCCATAACCGAATGCCCCTGGTACTTGGTCAAGGTGAATCACGCATTTGGCTTAGCGAAAACTTTGGCTCGCTTGCAGATCGCAACAATATCCCACTAATAGCCAGCCCAGCTGAGAACTATCAATCCCAGAGCGGTAATAAAAATCACTTGAGCAACAGCTTCAAGTAGTTTCTTTACGCCACTATCAAAACAGCTTCTCATACTCTATTGAGTAAAAATACTCAATATGTTGAGAATTCGAGCTTTTTTAGTATTTAAGGAAGGCTTAGTCGACGCGTATGTCGAGAAAGCATAACCTGTACGAGTATTACAAAAACTGCTGGTTTTATATGTTACGAGTATCGCAAAAACCGCGCTTTTAACATTGAAAGTATTGCGAAATGTGTATATTTTGCTTGTCTCAAGTGTTGCGAAAACTGCACTTTTTCTTGTTTTTAGTGTTGCGATTTATGTCGCTTTTATCTTTACGGAACTCAGTTGCCTAGATAGTTGTAAGCAATGTCCGAAGTTTCTTCTCAGAAAGACACTTCAAATAGAGGAATGCTGGAGCTCAAGCCAATTTATTTAGCGCCCGTGATAATTGAGAATCTCTAATCCCAAACACAGCAATAAGACCCTAACCACGATAACGACAATCCGTATTGTCCCAGATGAAACAAAGGCGCTGTCTAGCTCTACTCTTCACTAGACTCATAGTCAAGGAATACTTCAACTACTGTCTATTTTTATCTAGCGCTCTTCGTTATATGGTTTTCCAGTAACCTTTTTTTGTAAGTTGTGTTTCTGCAATAATTATTTTTTAGTCTTGCTCAGAATAATAATCATCGAGTTCATATGTGGTAACAGGCTTTATATGGAGCTCGTAACGCTCGATAAGCTTCACTAGATCTTGACCATTGATAAGCGTTACCGTACGAGACCCTTGAAGCGCTTTTGTTTTGGCATCTGGAGTAAAATAGCTTGTTGTAACGAAGATGCCATAGTCGGCATTTTCTGAGTCCATGACCCCTTTAAACTTATCAATATCGGGTCCGGAAACAGGCGAATTAGTAAACCGTTTGCATTGCATAACAACTTTTGAAGTTCTAAATTCATCAGATACGAATGTCCCATATCCGTCCATACCATGATCGCCGGACATTTTGACACCCTTCACGGGATCAAACTTCACTCCCATCTTTGAAAAGAGAAGACGCGAAAAGCTTTCGAACTTTTTAGGTGAGAACTGTTTTATCTTATCTAAAACATCGATCTTCCATTGATCTAGTACGTCTTCTACATCGTTTTTTTCTTCAGTAGTTTCTAAAGAGTCGTTCTTATCTGCTGTATCTTTAGTTTTGGAAGGTTTATTGTTGCTGTGCTTTGTTGCCCAAAATTTTTTTATTTGTTCTTGCTCTTTCTTATTTGGATATAAATCAATATTTACCAAACGACCTTTTTCCGTAAGAACAATATCCCCTTTGCGAGAATAGTTTTCTATATAACCTAAATATGAAAGCTCCTGAAGACCAAAGTTAAAATCAAAGTTAAACGGTATGTATTGGTTTCCTTTTTTCGAAGTTATCGGTTCAAACACGTCTTCATAGGTAAGATTGTTTGTGCTGTCATCGACGATTTGCTCTTTGATCTTTTGCCTATCAGCGCTACCACCAAGTTCTACAAGAGCGTGAAGGATAGGAGCTCCTACATTCTGTCTTTTATACCCTTCCGCCATACCTAACACTCCTTATAAAAGCTTACGATCATTTTTAATAGTCTATCTTGACCAAGATGCCTTATACCGTAGCAATAAGGTTATCTAAAAGCGTGCTTTCTCTCTGAAACAAGTCTTGGATTAGAGGATGTACATATCTTAAAAGCATTGCGAACTACACACGTACTGTAACAGTAGCAGCGAAAGGAAAGTACCTGGATACGAAAAGGAGGGCGGTGGTGTTTCTAAGAGGTAATTAAAATAGCGGACTAAAATAGTTTCTTTTGATAGTTCTTCATGAGTTTGCAGGCGGTTTCTTTAACAGATAGCTCCAATACTTTGGCACGCTGCTCCTCAAATGCTGTGCGAGTATTTGGCGTTTGCAGTTCATACACCAGATCTAAATCGAAATGAAAGTTCTTCAAATGTGACAGCTCTTCATACTGCCGGTCACCCATAACAAGCTCAGCCTGCTCTAGCACACTTTGAGAAAAAGCACCTGGCATAGAAGCTAGCTGATTTTTCATGAAATCGGACGAAAGATCAGCTGTTAGCTCCTGAGCAAACAAGGAAAGATTATTGTCAAAAATAGGCGCAAAGCCACTAATTTCGCCCGAATGATTGTCGCGCATTATCCCATAATTACCTAAATGCCTATCCTTATTTGCAACCACCGCGTCAAACACCAGCATAGATTTGAACGATTCCAGCGCTTCTTTACTTATACATTCAAAATATTTCATTGCGCGCATAAGATTCATTGAAGCAAACCGCGAAGCCGACAAAGCGTAGCCAAACTGGACAAAAGAAGTGTCAGCATCATTCATAAGAGGGCAGGTCGAGCATAATTCGTCGTGCCAAACTTCAAGCGAATAGCTTACATGATTAAGCCCCATAGCCTCTGCTACCTGCGATGCTAAATATTCAGAATAAGGCTCTTTACCTGTATTTGATGCTCTCCAGGCACTACCAGCTTTGTAAAGCACCAGTTGTCCATTAATGTTTCGCCATGCTTTAGGAAAGGTTCCTGAAACAGAAAGCTCACTTGGAATGTTGCTGTGTATAGCGTTCTGGGGACTAACACCAGTTAAAGAAATGAGCTGTAACGTGGTATCTAAATCATTATCAAAAAGATTGTATGCTGAAAAAGATAGGGTATCGCTTTCTGGAACAATCGAATAAGAATCGTTAACTGACACCCCTCGCGTTACATCGATAATGTCTTTAGAACGAGAAACGTTTAATCCGAAAGGCTTTAGTATTTCTTCAATATAAGCTCGATTACGCGGAATCGTTCTTGTGTCAAGAAATCGCTGTAACTCATAATCGCTTCTCTCTGCAAGCATATTGAGTGGAAGAAGAAATTCATTGCCGGGCACTACCTGGAGCTCACAAGCTTCGGTTTCACCAAATTCGTTAGTATGGTATTCGAAGGTTGCAATAACCTGATCGTATAACTTCAAATGGTATGTTTCTATTTTAACCATCTGCCCGCCACCACATAATTCTTCTTGATAATCGGGAAAACTTTTGACGAAACCAGAAGTATCATAATATGAAAAAGCAGGCCGACCGATTCATCGATTGACCTGCTGAAACATTTGGTCGCGGGGGCTGGATTTGAACCAACGACCTCCGGGTTATGAGCCCGGCGAGCTACCAGACTGCTCCACCCCGCACTATCTGGTTGCGCCCTAAGCGCAATAATTTAGTATATATATTTGAATTTTTTACGCAACAGAAACAATCACGTATTCACAGATTGCACACAATAGCAGGATTAACTGTTAACTTCGCTTTATTTCCAATCCTAACCAAACACTTAGGAAGGCTCTTCCTTTAGCCAGATTTTTTACTTGGCTGATCTTGGCCGATACTCGTTCAAGCTCGTTACTTTGCTGATCATGTTTAGCTACATAACTTCTGCTGTTTCTTAAGGCCTTCTTTAAACTTCTGCAACAGTTCGTCCCCTTCATAGCCTGCATCAATCAACTCTTGCAAAAGAGCGACCGATTGTTGTTCGTCACGCACTTCTACCGTAGTAAATTCCTGCTCTTGATTCAATTCATCCATAAAAGCATATTCCACTGTTTCAGGATCGGTGCATCTAATTTGACTAATATCATCCGAAAGGAATGTTCGCTGCAGGTATTCACCAAAATAGGGAATTTCAAAAGAAACCGAACCCCTACCTGCAGGAGCAATAATTTTCGCCGTTATTAAACTTGCTCTATACTTATTTGCCCAACTGATACTTTTCCCAACCCTTTTGGCTATATCAGCTACTTTGGAAATTCCTTCATCAATCGCCATTGCTCGCACAAATTCTTGCTGCGCATCGGTAAGTCCCTTGTAAGCTGGAGCACATACCGCTTCGCCAAAAGCAACTTTAGAATCAGCAACGCCTTGTTCTATATCGAAAGCTTCAATTTCCTTCGAACCTCTACGCCAAGCAGACTGCCACATGTAATAGCCAATAAGCTGAACCATGTAAGGATAGCCTTGCGCGAACTTTGCCGCTTGCAATGCATTATCAAAGCTGATCATTAAACCAGAATCGCTTACTGCCTGCACATAAGCATATGCTACTTCTCTTAAGTGAACTGGCTTCAAATCCTGACGCTGACTGCGCCGCAAAAAAGTAAGAACATTGTCGTTTACCAGCTCGTCAACCATCGAAGGCAAGCCCGCAAAAATAAACGCGATTCCCTTCTTCTCGTTATCCGGCACATCTTTCATGTCTTCGTTGCGGATAATATGCTGAACGGTTGTTGCTAATGCAACCATATCTTCACGCGAAGCCGCTTGAGCTTCATCTATAGCAAAAAGAACGCCCTTTCCTTTTCCTACCTTCTTTAAACGCTCTTCAATAGCTTCGTGTAAAGCAAGAGCAATGTTTTCTTTTCCTTGAATGTTTTTAGGCTGTGACTTAGAAAAACCAACACTTCCCAGCTGCAGCGAAGCAACTCCAGAAATTGAAAGTGCTGGATTAAATTCCGCATAGGTATTTCTATCTTTATTTTCAGATAATTCTGCTATAAGACGACTGCATAACCCAGTCGATGCAGTTTCTGATATTACAAACCAACCTTGGTTTCTTGCCAGTTTACTTAGCTCAGTAAGCATGACCGTCTTACCAAAACCACGTTGACCAGTAATAAGCATAAGTCGCCCTGGGGCTCCGGCACCGTTTTCCAGTGCCTCCGAAAAATCGCTCACAATGGATTCGCGACCAATTAGAACGGGTGGCATTTTTCCAGCAGTAGGTTTAAAAGGATTCATGATAGTGCCTTTCAGTTACACACTATTTGTGCAGTTCTACACTATCTTACACCATTTTCTACTGTTTTATACTCTTTTATACTGTTTTACACTGTTGTGCACCGTGCGGACGGCTCTACTTCCCAGAAACCAGCCCGAATGCTGCTTCGCCATCTTCCAAATACATGCCAACCCATTCCTTTACGCGATGCCTGTTCGGGATGTGATACTTCTGCATAACCTCAACAACACCCATGCCGTCAATGCGATCACGCGCCACAGCCACCTTTACTTCCGGCGCATAGGTTATGCGCTCGCCTGTATGACTGGTCAGAAACTCTTCGGTGCCCAACGCGCGCCATGTGTACGACCAATCGCGCACGGTTTCGCGGTTCACTCCCAATTCGGATGAAACCGCTTTATATCCCAAGCCTTTTTCAAACAGCTCGGCTGCTTTTTGTCGAAGATTCTTGCTCCAGTTCATAATAAGCCCCTCAATACAGCAAGGGAGCTCGAGCGCTTTATCTCGAACTCCCTTGAACCTAAAACCTTCCCGCGCTTCCTAGAAGGCTTAAGGCTTTACAAGAAATATCCCGGCTCCGACGAGGCTTAATCCTGTACCTGTTCGGAGCTGGGATTGGTATTAATTAGCGTGCGTGACGACCGCGTGGACGACGCATTCTACGGAATGCATAGGCTGCTCCGCCTACTGCCGCTGCCACCAACGCTGCAATAGCGGCGAAGATTCCACCGGTGAAGTCACCCGTCTTAGCCATACCGAACAGGCCGCCGTCTTCGCCGTCACCACCCTGCTCGGGTTCTGCAGGTGCGGTGTAGGTGTTCACGAACAGAGGAACACTGCCATTTTCGGTATCGTAGCTAACTTCGGCATTTAAATTGCCTTTGCTGTTGTCGGTCACTTCAACCGTTACGTTGTAGACCGATTCATCGTAGGTAACACCGTTGTTCTGAATACCTTCCGTATTAGGATCGGTATCTTCAGGTGCAACCTCGGTGATGGTGTAGTTATAGGTGCCTGCCTGATCATAGGTGATGGTGTCGAAGGTTACCGCACCGTCTTCTTCATTGGTTGCAGTGCTTACTTCGTTACCGTCGGCGTCAGCCAACTTGAAGGTGAATTCACCTGCCGAAAGATCGCGACCCTTAATCAGTTTGCCGGTACCCAGCGATACGCTGGTGGGTTGAGCCGTGTAGGTGTTGTTGAAGGTAATGCCATTATCCAGTGGATTACCTGCTACGTCTGCAAAGCTCCACTCTACCTTCAAGGTGCCATCACCATTGTCGGTTACGTTTGCCGTTGCCTTGTATTGAGCGTTGTCGTATTCAACTCCACCAAGACCATTGTTGGTCTCGCAAATGGTGTAAGTAAACTCTCCAGGTTCAGTGAACTTCACTGTCTCGAATTCAACAACTCCTTCAGCGTTATTGCTGCCGTTTGCCACAACCTTGTTTGTTGCATCGTCTATCAACTCGAAGCTAAATTCATCATCAGTAAGGTCACGTCCTGTGAGGTTCTTGTTGATAGCAATACCACCTTCACCTGTTGGCGAAGATTCCACTGGATCAACCGAATAGGTGTTGGTGAAGCTAAACTTCGCGCCTTCTTCAGGGTTGCTTACTGCAGAAATAGTGCCATCACCGTTGTCCGTAACCGTTACCGTAAAGGTCTTGGACTCTTGTTTGTCATTATCCACGCCTTCGACAGTACCGGACTCCGTCACCGTATAAGTGAAGGTCTTGGTACGTTCCGCAGACTGAACATCGATGTCGGCTTCGTTTGCAGCAGCACCGGATTCTGCAGTCACCTCATCGGTGGCTGCCTCATCGGTGGCCTCGCCTGTTACAACATCGTCGCTTCCCTGTGCGTTGGTTTCGTTTGTTGCTGCATCTTCCTGTGCACCTGTATCTCCGAATACATTTTCCATGGTGTAGGTAATGTCGCCGAAGGTTACGTTGCCTGCAGCATCGTTGGTTGCTGTAGTCGTATCAGGCATCGGAGCCTTATTGCCTTCTTCATCTTCACCAGTCAGCGTAAAGGTGTACTTACCTGTAATATCCGGTTTGTTGTTACCTGACTGAACATCCAGGATCTTCTTACCTGCGACATTCAGCGTTGCCTTACCAGTATCACCTTCGCCATAAGCGTTACGGAAGGTGAGACCGTCGCTGCCATCAGGATAAGCCACTGCGATACCTAGCGTACCGTCGCCGTTATCCGTTACCGTCACGGTGATGACGAACGATCCAGCAATTGCCGTTACGCCGTCATCAAATTTGCTCTGATCCTCCGCTACTTCGTACTGGTAGGTAAAGGTGTTCTTGCCATCTACCACACTCGGAGTTGCCAGGCCGTTGTCCACATCTTCAATCATCTGATCAATGCTGTAGTCGATAGGCTCAAAGTTGATGGTGCCGTCAGCATTGTTCGTGCCAGTAGCAACAACCTTATTAGGATCAGCTACGTTGGTCACATTGAATGTGAACTCACCATCCATCATTGGGCGATTGGTGAGCGTCTTGGTGGCGTTGATCTTAACGTCGCCGTTGCCGCCCAACTCGCCCGTTGCCTTATAAGTATTGGTAAACGGAACAATTGCCGTCGGGTCCTCGGTCTGCTCATCATTGTCGTAGACGTAAGACTGGCTGTAGCCAGCGCCATCGGTCACCGTTGTGGTTACCTTGATACCACCCTGACCGTCGTCAGCCGTAGTGATAGTTACCGTGTACTTCGTCTGGTCGTAGTCGACAGAGTCATCAGTATCAGGGACTTCCTCGACCGTGTAGGTATAGGTGTCGTCAGCGTCATCCTGTGTGAACTTGGCTTCTGCGCCAGCGTCAATTACTGCAACTTCCGCATGGGATGCATTGTCATCGCCAATGGTTGCGCCCGGCTTAGTAGTAAAGGTTTCCCCTGCTGCATCAATATCAAGCTTATCGGCAGATGCTTGATCAGTCGGGGTTACCTTGAAGCTGAACTCACGCATGTCAGCGTTCTCGAAAGTCTTAACGATTTCAAGTCCGCCACCTGCTGCAAAGTCAAGCTCGCTTTCATACTCATTGGTAAATACATTGTTCGTAATCGTCACAGCTGCGGTCATTGTGCCGTCGTTGTTGTCGGTCACAGTGATGGTTACCGTAGCCTCGTTGTCCGTGTCATACGTAATGCCAGCGTTGTCGCCTTCAACTTCGGTCACCTTGTAAACATAAGTACCTTCAGTGTCGAACGTAATGCTGCCGAAGCCGAAAGTCGCTTGGTCGTTACCCTCAGCGTCTTTGCCGTTGGCGGCGTCCACGTCTACCTGAGTCTCAGCAGGCATCGGCATGTCGTCCACTTCGATACCAGCCGTGTTGGAAACAGGAGCAATCTGGAATGTGAACGTATCGCCGTCCCATGCCTTGCCCTTAAGCACCTTGGTCAGCTGCGCGCCATCCTTGGCCGTACCAGTGTCGCCCGTGGTATCACCAGCATCATAAGTGTTGGTGAAGATAGCGTCGCCCTCGAACTGACCAGTCTGCTCGTTATAAGGGGCCTCGCCGCCTGTAGCAACACGCACGGCCTCAATATACGTACCGGGCTGCTGCGTATCCTCGACCTGCTCGCTCGTCACCTTGGCGGTCAGGTACTTCGTAGATCCGTCGTAGGTCACACCGTTCTTACTCCAGCCAGCAGTGGCCTTCTGCTCATCGTTTGCCTGAGCGTAGGTAATACCTTCGTATGCCGCGTTAGTTGCGTCATCGGGAATAACCTCGGTTACGGCATAGCGATAGGTGTAGCCAACGTTTTCATTCTTGAAAGTGACGTTGTCAAAGATAACGTCACCACGAACGATATTGCCCTTGTCGACCGCAGGCGCAGGGGCCTTCTCAGCCACCTCACCGTCCATGGACCAATTGTTAGACTGCGCATCGGAGTCGTCGTTCGTCATCCAACCAGCGAACTCCATGTGGAACATGAACTCGTTGTCGGCCATCGGGGTAGCGCGGTCCTCAAGTACCTTGGCAACGTTGAAGCTCACGCCAATCTGCTCGGTAGAGTAGGTATTAGTGAATGTGATGCCTTGATCGCCCGCAATGTCTGTGAACTGACCAGAACCCGCAGTCGGACGAGACGAGAAGCTGCTGCTCTCCACGACCAAATTGCCATTGCCGTCATCCTTGACGACTACAGTCAGGCGGTACTGCGTCTGATCATAGGTCACACCAAGGATGCCAGAACCAGGCTTCGAGGCATTGGGATTGGTCTCAGCGATGAGGTAACGATAGGTACCAGGCTGCGTGTAAGTGAACACGTCATCAGCGTCGGGAACCACGTCACCGCCAGGATAACGCTCGTCCGTAAAGGTGAACTGAGCAGAGTTATCGCTCACCCACGAACCATCGTTTGCTAGAGGCTCAATGGTATCGCTCGTCTTGTCGGGCATGGTAGCTTCTACCACTCCGTTAGCCATCTGCTCGCCATTAGCATCAGTACCTCGAGCAGCCGTCATGGTGAAGGTGAAGGTATCGCCCTGCTCCCAGTTACGACCATCGAGCACCTTGTTGCCTTGCAGTTGGAAGTATGCTGCACGGAACATAGCGGGCTGAACGTTGTAAGTGTTATTGAAGGTCAGGTCGTCGCTGCCTTCGTCCACGGAAGCCGTAAGCGTGCCGTCGCCGTTATCTTCCACGTTAACGGTCACAGTCTTGGCGGAGGTGTCGTAGGTGATGCCAGCATTCTGCACACCCTCGGTATCAGGATCGTCGTCCTGAGGCACGATCTCGCGCACGATGAACTTGTAAGTGCCGTCCTCGGTGAACGTGATGTCGCCGAAGGATGCCTGATGTGTGTCGGTATCCGTGATGGTGATACCAGCTGCATCAGCAGTACCAGCATTGTCGGGCAGCCTGATCCAGCCGTTATCCATAGCGGTCTTTGTGTCCGCATCGCTCATGTCAGCCTCAAGGTAGAAGCCGAAGCTGTCGTCGGGCGTCCACGGATCGCCGAGGTTGCTCGTGTAGTTCTTGGTCACCGTCAAGTTGCCGTTGGCATCGCCTTCGAGCGAACCTGAAGCGCTGTAGCTATTGGTGAACTGCGCAACGTCGGCCACGGTATCATCGTTGGTATCCACGCCCTTGTCGCCATACACGACCTCGGCCTCAAGCTGGCCTTCGCCGTTGTCGGTAACCTTGACGGTCACCTTCGCGGTACCGGTGTCATACGTCCAACCAGCGGGATCGTCAGCGCCATCATGAGCCTCGACCTCGGTGATGTTGAATTGGAACTCTCCGGCAGCACTGAACTGAATGCCGCCGAAGGAAGCAGTATGGTTATCTCCATCGGAGAAGTCGTCGGTGATCGCAGTTAGACCGTCATAGTTCTGGTCGACAGCCTTCACCGTGGACCAGTGAGCCACAGACTCCTCGTTGTTCTGGTCAAAATCAGCAGGCTCAAGCTTGAAGCTGAAATCTGCATCCGTGTTATGACCCGTCACGTTCTTCTGAACCGTGATCCGCTGTTCAGCATCGTCGCCACCCACGATTACCGGGTTGGCCTCGTAGGAGTTGGTGATCTCAACGGGGCTGCCTATCACAGATTGGATATAGAGATTACCGTCGTAGGCGTTGTCCCCATTAAGGTCGGTTACCACAACCGTAACCGTATGCGTGTCGGTCGTGCCGTCGCCGTCAGCGTCGTCGAACGTCCAACCAGCATCTTCATCAGGCTGATTCTCCTGCACCGTGAAGGTGTAAGTGCCAGACGCGGTGAACTCAAGGTTGCCGAACGTCTTAGTCTGGGATTCACCGTTCTTGATGGTTCCATCGGTGTTCACCGTAAGCTGGTTATTGTCGTCAAGACCCCCGATGTTACCGATGTTGTCGCCAGTCGCCGTCAGCGTGAAGGTATAGTCCGTCGCGGAATCCGCGCCCTCAACCTTCTTCGTCACTTGAATCTGGTTCGTGGCGCCCTCACCCACCGTGGCAGGCGTTGGGTTGTAATCGTTTACAAAACCGAAGGTCGGAATTGCATAGTCATCGGCATCGGAGTTCGCAGCGTCTACCACAACCTCGCTCGCCTCGGTGCCGTCCGAATTCTTGACCTTTGTCACTGTGGTCACGGTGTGCATGGTGCTGTCGCCGTTATCTACCACCTGGATGTCTACGCGGTACTGACTCTGGTCGTATGTCACATTCGGAAGCTTGTCCCCGTCGACAGGAATCGTCTCCGAAACGATATAGCTGAACGTCTTGCCCGCATCGCCCTCGTCGAAGCTCACGTTTTGAAGTTTCGCCATGGTGGCGGTGGTGTCCTCGGCCGCAGCGGTGTTCTGGAAGCTCTTGTCAGCTTCCGCTAGCTTGGCGTTGGCCTCGTCAGCCTTCACCGTATCGGAATCTGCACCAGCAATCGTGAAGCTAAACTCGTTGTTGTCCATCGGACGGTCAAGCATCTGCTTCGTCACGTTGATGCCGCCCTTACCCTCGGCACCGTAGTTCATGGACGCCTCGTAGCTATTGGCGAACAGCGCTTTATTCGTGGTGTCAGTGTGCCTGTCGTTGCTGTAGGTCACCTCGGCCTTAAGCTTACCGTCATGATTGTCGGATACCTTAACCGTCACCGTAGCGATGTTGGGGTCATAGGTCATTCCGGAACCATCGGCAGTCTCAGTACCATGATCATCGGCGACCTCATTCACTGTGAACTTATAGGTGCCCACCTGAGAGAACGTCAGGTTGCTGAAGTCGAAGTCAGCAGAGCCGTCGCGCATGTCGTTCTTGACGACCGTCACCGTCTCAGGCTGGTCGAGCACGGTCACGAAACCGCCACCGCTTGTAGCCGGACCGTCCGTCTGAGTCAGCTGGAAGTAGAACGTCTCGTCATCCAGTATGTCGCGACCATCAAGAGTCTTGGTGCCCTGAATCGGGGCCACGCCATTGGCGCCGAGCGTCACATCAGTCGGGTCGTAGGTATTGGTGAATACAAGATTCTCGGGCGCAATATCGGGCGTCGCCACAATATGCGTGCCCTCGGCATCGGTGGCCTCCTCCACCTTCACCTTGACGGTGTACTCATTCGTGTCGTACGTCATGCCAGCCTCGGCCTGCCCGCTCTTGTTCTGGGCAAGCTCGGTCACCTTGTATTCATAGGTGCGATTGATGTCGTCACCGCTATAGGTAATGGTTCCGAAAGTGAAGTCATAACCTGTGTTGTATACGGTCTTGGAGTGAGTATCCTCATCGGAACCTGCAGGCAGCGGAACCTCGTCCGCACCGTAGGTGTACGGGTTAGTCTGCTGGTTGTCCGTATCGTAGCCGCCCAGCGCCTCAATCTTGAAGGTGAACTTGTCGACATTGATGGGGTTGTCACCCGTGGTGTCAGTATAGTCCTTGGTGCCATCAATGTTGGTGGTGCCACCGTCAGCATCGTACTTGTTGACGAACGTCACCGTATCGCCCTGAACCGCGACGACAGGATCATTCTCCACACCGTCATCATTGGTACGCTGTTCGATGGCAACGTTGGAGACCTCAAGGTTACCCGTGCCGTTATCCGTCACCGTGACAACCACGCGATAGATAGCACCCGAATAGTCGATGCCCGCAATGGGGTTAATGTCGTTGTCCTCGGTAATGTTGTAGCGATACTCGCCCGGAGCCGTAAAGGTAATGTCGCCAAAGGAGGCCGTGTAATCCATAGTCTGGCTATTCACCGTGATGGTAGTGTCGGCAGGTTCGGGCGTAGTGATGCCAGACCCAGCCGTGTTGCCCAGGCCGTTAATCTCAAACGTGAATTCGTCAGAGTCGCGCCAATCGCGGTCCTGCAAGTCCTTCTTGACCTTGAGCGTCGTGTTGGTGCTTAGGTTCACGTCCGCAGCCTTGTAGGTGTTCGTGAAGGTAGTGGAGACGTTGCCGCCGCCCACGATCGCGCCAGATACGGAGCCATCAGTCGTGTTGTCGTTGCCCTCAGCCGTGGAATCATCCACCGTATTAAAGCCGTTCTGGTTTGCGCCTTGCTCCATTACGGTGAATTGCGCACCTGCCGGCAGGTCTTCAATCTTCACGGACTGACCACCGTTGATGGTGATGGCTCCGCCATTCTTCACAGTACCAGCCTGATCGGACGCGCCGTCAATACAGTACGGATACTCGCCCGTAAGCGCCGTACCTTCTCCGTCGGTCAGGTTAACCGTGAATGTGAAGCTATTCTTACTCTGTTGGGTCTCGGTGGAAGCATTGCCCCAGTCGACCGCTTTCTTGATCTCGAATGAACCAGGCATGTCAAACGACAGCTTGCCGTTGTTGCCAAGGTACTGGGTCACGTCTTCACCCACCCATGCGGGGTTGAGAGCATTGGCTGCCGTGCCAGTAATGTTGTCGGTTTTCGCGGAAGTCATCGTCGCGGGGCGATCGGAACGCGGAGTGTTGGCAGGGATGTAGTAATAGCCATCACGGCCACCCGTGTTATCCATAGCATTCCACTCGGCCGTGTCACGGTTAACCGCTACGCCCGTGGAGCGCTCCTCAGCGCCGCCGTTAGCAGTCTGCACCCAGTAGGTGTCTTTCCAATAGAGAGTGTCAGCGCGGCCGATATTCCACTGAGTCGCCTCGGTCTCGCAGTCCTGATCGATGTACAGAGTCGTGTCCTGCGTATAGTAATAGAACTTGTTGCCGGCGTTCGGAGAGAAGGTTGCGGTAGTGAAGCCGTCAGCTGAACCTGCCGCATAATTGTTGCTGTAAAAGTCAACCGTTTTGCCGTCAGCAGACTTCTGGGATGCCATGATAGCGGCGTAATCGTCGGAAGTCGGATTGCTAAGAGCCTTCTTTGCATCGTCCTTGAGGCTCACGCCATAGAAAAGGCGCACGGGGTAAGCCTGCGATACCGTCATGGTGTTGTTGTCGGTATCTACGTCGTAGTGACGCATGGGCAGCAGCGACGCGGGGAGCATTACCGTCACCTTGTCGCCCGTGGCAAGATCATTGCTACGCTCGACGGTCACCGTAATAGCGGAGAGGTCAGCGGCGCCATACACAGCGTTGCCACTCACGGTGCCCGAGAAGTGGTAGGTGTCGATGTTGTTGTCGGTGGTCTTTTCAGTGCTGGTGAAAATTTGGTCACCGTACGCGAGCTGCATCTTATCCGCGCCCGCACCGGTGCCCGTCACCTGCATGTAGTTGCCCAGCTGATCCTCGAACGTGAGCAAACCAGGCTGAGTGTTGCCTTGCTGGCTGTTCTCCTCGATAGGCGAGCCAGAGTTTACATCCTCCGTGGATTCATCGAAGATGTCCTGGAAGACCTCATCGAGTTCGCCCGCATCAGCAGCCGTCTTGTAGTAGTCGCTCTCGGGTGTTCGCTGCCCAAGCTGATTTCTGCTCCACTCGGTTGCGTTAGGGTAGTTACTCGACATAGCGTGCATAAGCACATTAGCCATCGAGGTACCGTTCTGGGCCGGATCGGCCGCGGGGTTAGCGCCATCAAAAATGCCAATGGTGTAGATAGTGGCGTTCTGGCCGTGCTTCAGGTTGTATGCATTAGTAACAGCGGGATAGCCGTTACTCTCGGGATCAGGCTCGCCATCAGTGAAGAAGATGACGACCTTCTTGGCACCCTCTCGCGACTGAAGGAACGCATCGCTCGCGGATTCCATTGCTGCACCAGGATTCGTGCCACCGTTCGCCTGGAGATCATTAATAGTTTGCTTGAGACTATCTACACCAGTGTCTTCGCATACAGTAAGACGGTCCTCGACGCTTGCATTGCTCGAAAAGACAACCGTACCGATTTGTATCTTATTGTTCTCATTCGAGACGGTACCGTTCATTTCTGCCGTTTGATCAATGAAATCATTTACGGCGTCCTGAAGGGCATTTTTGCGTATCTGATAAACATCGGTTTGATTGGGGTTTACTGATTCCCACCTTTGAAAAATGAGACCAGTATAGTACCCCCATTGGCCACGATCCTGGTCATAGTAAATCTCCTGATAGCTTGTACCTAAAATCCCATAGTTCTGCTCAATTACATACGTCTTACTCGTGTCGAGCTCACTAGAGCTCAAAGGTTCGCCAAACGAATACGCCATCGAGCCGGAATCGTCCAGCACCAGCACAATATCGAGCGGCTTACCCGTCTGGACCATTTCTTTGAGGTTCGATGTCGAAGACAGAGCAGATAAACCAACCAAAAAGTCAGAGTTACCCTGGCCGACAGTTTGCCCGTTCAGGCCGCCAGCGTCGTCACTTGTAAACGTGTAGCCCTCATTAAATACACTCTTGTCGGTCCAGATGCGGCCAACATTCTGCGTGGACGGGCTGCCGTCGGGACGAGTATACTGCGTCCAATCATTCGTGGTATCAGGGTCGATCTTTGTATCACCTGTTAGCTCTGCAGCCCCAGCTGGCATAGCTAACGAAACTGCCAAGATTACCGCAAGTAGTGCGGTTAATACAGTGCCAACTTTTCCCGCATTATTGCGAGTAAAAGTTCTTACTGCAGCGCCTACTTGCTTAGAAGTGCCCCCCCGTGAGGTTATCGCGGGCTACTGCAAAAGCGGAAGCATGTTTTCCGAGCTTCGCTTTTTCGTGCCCACCCTGGATTAGACGGGAGCTACTCATCCCCGATGAGCGACGACCCTTAAACGACATACCAACAACCTTTCCTATACGAAAACCTTAATAAAGTTTAGGTAACCAAAAGAACTGCTTTGTATTTGTGATATTTCCCTCAGACATTCCGCATTTTGGGCGCAATTGTCCAATCACAATACGGAGTCAATATTAACAGCTTTGATTCAAAAAGTTTTCAAGAAAATTGTGTTTTTTCGTGCGAAAGGTAGTTTTATCAGGGTTTTTCTGCTCTGAGAGTGTCCTTTTCTTTGTACCCCCCCCCGAAATATTTCCAATTTGACTGCAAATTTTTATGTTTGCCTCTGCAAGAACACACTTACTTTGCATCTATTCAAACAAAAAAAGGCTGCAAAAACATAACGCCTGATTGCCTACGTATTTGCATCTTTTCGAAAGCAATTTCTTCTCAAATTGCATCTATTTGCCGTCTTATGCGTTAATCGATCAGTAGCACCCAGTTTCACTTCTATAAGACCATATTTCCCGAGCGGAGCATGTTTTTATCAAAAATACCAATTACAGTATTTGGCCCGTTTTTACTACAGTAGTTGGCAACTTTTACTGATCAGATTTCGTAGACCCCATACAAAAAAGCGCCCCTTGGGGCGCTTTGCTCTGTTTACTCTACTAATACGTATTTAGAACAATATGAATATTTTCGCTAGCACATAGCCTATAATGCCGCATCCTGGGAAGGTAAGCACCCACGCAAGCACCATGTTGCCCGCCTTGCCCCACTTCACGTTACTTAAGCGCTTCGATGCGCCCACACCCATGATTGCCGTGGTTTTTGTGTGCGTAGTAGATACCGGCATACCGGTACCGTTAGCCAAACCGATACAGAAAATAGCAGAAAGGCAGGCGGCAAACCCTTGGTAGGGTTCCATCTTTACCATGTCCATGCCAACGCTTTTAATAATCCTCTTGCCGCCAATCGCAGTGCCTAAGCCCATGGTTACCGCACACAACAGTACTAGCCACAACGGGAAGTTCACATCGCCCGTTTCAGTGCCCATCCCCATACACAGCATAATGCCCATCATGCTAACCGACAAAAACTTCTGGCCATCCTGAGCGCCATGCATCACTGCAACGCCCGCGCCAGAAATAATCTGTGCCCAGTGCCAAAAGTTTGCTGACTTTCGACGATTAATTCCTCGTGCTAAAAATTCAATAAGCTTGGTAAATAACCAGCCGCAGAAAAAACCTAAACCAGTAGAAATTACCAAGCCGTATAAAACCTTTACCCATTCATCAGGGTTAACGCCGCCGATGCCATTTTGCAAGGCAATAGCAGCGCCTGTAATGCCCGCAATAAGTGAATGACTTTGTGAAGAAGGAATACCAAACACCCAGGTAATGACGCCCCAGGCAATAACCGCTATCATCGCGGCCGCTAGCGCAAGCAACGCCGCTTCGTTATCTCCCCCAAAATTCGCCATAGTGAAAATGGTTTTTGCTACCGCGGCACCAATCGTGGTAACCACAAGCAACCCAATAAAGTTGCATATTGCTGCCATCACAATAGCAGCGCCGGGAGACATGCTTCGTGTACCTACCACAGTCGCAATTGCGTTTGGTGCATCGGTTGCACCATTTACTACCGTAGCCCCCAACGTAAGCAGCAGCACAATTATCAAAACCGGGCTGCTTGTTAACGCCGTTAGAAAAGCACCGAACTCAATCACTGTTTGTGTCCTTCACGCAAGGTTTACTTCTAGTGCGGCAGATTCTGCAAAACAATGGCACCGGGGGATGCACCTTTATGTTATTTGCGGAGGGAATTGCACGAAAACCCTTTTTGCCTGCAATACGTAATGATACGAGAACAAACACGAATTATTTAGCAAAGTTGCAACATTATTTTACGATTTTGCAATATTCGACTCGAGTGTACTAATTAATACGATTTTGAAGCTGCTGTTGTTCAATTAAGGGTCGATTTTCAAAATATCTTCCTATATGACATTTGAGTCTCATAGGCAATCTATGTGTGCTTGATATGCAATCAATGTGCTTTTCTTGGTTCTTTTTTATGCACTTTCTAGTGCTTATTTTTCTCTTTCCTGTGAGTTTTCTTTGGCACGATGAAAACAGAAAAACGAAGCTTTTTCTCTATTGAGTAAATAGAAATTATCATATATGATAATGAGGTACAGAAGATGTTCACCATTAATTACTATGCAGATACCCAGGGGAACAAACCTGTTGAAACATTTATTGATAATTTAGATGCCAAAACAAAGACGAAAGTATTCGGGCATCTTGAATTACTAGAAACCTATGGAAACCAGCTAGGAATGCCCTTTTCAAAACATCTTATGGATGGAATATTTGAGCTTAGAATTACTCAGAAAGGTATAGCTATTCGGATTTTTTATTTCTTTTCCGGTAACGCTGAAATCATTCTTACCCATGGCTTCAAAAAGAAAAGTCAGAAAACTCCTCGACGAGAAATAGAAAAAGCAACCCGGCTGCGAAAAGATTGGATGACAAGAAATGAGCGACTTTAGAAAACATCTTGAATCTTCTCTAGAAGATCCTCTTTTTAAAAACGAATGGGAAAACAACTCCGTCGAACGTGAAGTAATGAAGCAGATAGTTGAAGCCCGGATCGCTAAAGGAATGACTCAACAAGATCTTGCTAAAAAATGCAGAATGAAAGCATCTAACCTATGTCGCCTCGAAAATGGAAACGGCAATCCGTCCATTGCGACACTCAACAAAATCGCCCAAGGACTTGATATGAAACTTAGGATAAGTTTCGAATAGCGAATAGACCAAACTCCTACAAAACCACGGGACAAACTATAAAGTCTGCCCCGCAAAATAGAAACTTATTAATCTTATATGCCACGCCCGAATCTACTCTTTGGTAATGGTTACTTCATCCACCAAAACTGACTGCAAATATTCCTTATCTAACACACAACCCAATCCTGCAGGATGATCCACCGTATTCAGCACCAGTTCACCTTCTTGCAGCTCGAGCGGCGGTATGGCGGTGTCGTGGCTAAAGTATTCCGAATAGTCTGAAACATCAGCCGGCAAGTCCATGCCGGGCAAGGTTGCAAAGGCTGCGTGCATACGCTTCGAAACGCCCGTATCGAACATGCCGCCCATCCAGGTAGCTTTACCCTGCTCGCGCGCCCATGCATAAAAATCTAAGGTAGGTTGAATGCCGCCAAATTTCGCTACCTTGAGCGCATAACACTTTAGGTTTTCGAAATCCATGGCTTCTTCCATATCCTGTGCGGTTACAACCGATTCGTCCAAACATACCGGCGTTGCAATATGCTCCTGCAAATCAGACAAGCGTGCAAACAAATCAGTATCACCGTTGCGAGGAACAAAATGTGGATTATAAGGTTCTTCGATACAAGCAATGTTGAATTCGTCCAGTTTGCACAAGGTGTCTAAATTTGATTCGTCGAAAGACTGGTTGGCGTCCAGCATAATAGCTAAATCGGGGTAGGCACGACGCACCGCCTCAACGCACCCCAAAACCGTATCGGGCGTAACCTTTAGCTTTACGCGCGTATAACCAACACGCACTGCATTGTCTACCTTGGCAAGCACCTCTTCAGGAGTACCCAAACCAATTACCACACCGCCCAGAATTTTTTCTTGGTTAGAACCACCAATCAACTTCGAAAGCGGTTTGCCTACAATTTTGCCGTACAAATCCCACAGTGCAGGCTCCACCGCCGCTTTTGCCATGGGGTAACGCGCTAGTCCGGGAAACGTGGCGAAGGAACGCGACACCTGAGAGGGGTGCACATAGCGCTCGCCCAGCACAATGGGTGCAATTTCATCACGCACAACCCTGAAGTCTTCTTCAATAGTTTCAGGCAAATACCAATTGGTTTTAAACGACACGCATTCGCCAATACCAATACGTCCGGCCCAGTCTTCCACTTCCACAAAGAACGATTCCCGCTCGTCAACCACGGTCTTAGGAGTTTTAACGGGCGTGACAAAGGGCTGTTTTATACGATAGATACTTATCCGCTTTACATCGATGCGCTTATCGTAGAGTTGCTTGAGCGCAATACGATCCACCTTACTTGCCACCGTAAGCGGAAATTCATCCAGCACCAAAATATGCTTAGGATGATGTAACTTCGACATATGATTATCCAAATACGCATGTATCATATGGGCGAATTCCTGCGGGCAGCTTGCCGCACGGATCCCCGTTTCTTCAGGGGTTAGCCCTAGAGCTTCGTGATCGCGCGCAAGGGCAGTTTCAGAATAATCCGCCTCGACGAAGGCTACGGGCCTGTATCCCCACGTTTCGTCTGCCGTGCCGAATACGTAGGCATCTTTCACCCCAGGAATATTCAGTAACACATCGCGAATTTCTGCAGGATAGATGTTTTCTCCCCCAGAAATAATGAGATCTTCCGTACGTGCATACACGCGCAAAAGCCCATTGCGATCAAGCGAAGCTCTATCTCCCGTAACAAAGTAACCATCCATGCTTGAAGCTTTTCGCGCATTAAGATATCCCTCGAAAATACCTGGGCCCGCAACATGAAGCTGACCAATACCGTTTTCATCCGGGCGCATAATACGTACATTGTATCCGGGAAGAACCTGCAAGGCTCCATCGAAATTGCGCGTTACGGGTGCCGCCGCAATTAAACTTGCTGTTTCGGTCATACCGTAACTAGCAAACACCTTTGCCTTAGCCTTAAGAGCACCACGGATGGTTTTCTCATTCAGTTCGGCGCCACCCAGCAAAATGCAGTTGTACTTGGTTATTACACGATCGCGGTCGTGCTCCAGTAAATCAGCCAGAATTTTATCGACAACCGATATATGCGTTACCCGAAAACTGAGCACATCGTTCAAGACACGCTGGGGTTGATAGCGCTCATACAAAATAAAAGTATTGCCACTTATTAGGGCACGAACCAATATTTGGAAGCCGCCCACATGGCACATGGGTAACACCATTTGCCATACCCCATGCTCAAGGAATTCCAGCGTATCGTTAGCTGCCTCCGCAGAAGCCATCAAAGAATTCCAGGTAAGGAAAGCCGCTTTTGGCGTACCGGAAGACCCCGAAGTGAACATAACAAGCCCCGAATTATTGCCATCGAAGCGTTCTTTGGCAAGCTGGATGGGTTTTTCTAGCTCAACCTGTAACCTCGTAAGTACCGCCGCATCATCGGGGAGCAAGCCAAACGCACTGGCATCGAATCCTGTAGCATCAATAAGCAAACGATTAACTATTTGGTTGGTTAACACATCCATCCCACGTTCGCCCGTTGCGTTTTCTAGCTCCACCAACCGCAGCTGACGTTCTTCAGCAGAAAGACGTGGATTCAAAAGAGCGAGCGTGTAACCACCATACGCAGCTGCCAAAGAAAGCAACACCAATTCGGCACCGTTATACATAGTGCAAGCAAGCGTTCCTTTTTCACTCATCCCGCGACGCTCAAGTTCCCGCGCTAAAGCAGCGGCTGCTATATGTGCCCGACGATACGAATATTCAATCGATTGCTTGTCACCCTGCACGCAAAAAAATGGTGCGTGGGGTTTTTGTTTTGCCCAATCAGACAGATGCGTAATCATGGTTGGTTCACTTCCTAAAAAAGCATGCTGGCAAGCATTGCCCGTTTTGCTAATCAAGTTTACTTATCGGCTTTTAGCCTGCTTCGCTGACCAACTGCGCCTGCCAGCCCCCTCTTGCTTTTAATGCTGTTCGCAATAGTGTGCGGCACACACGATGCTGTGCACCACTGCGATGCGCTTTTTAGCGCGAAATCCTTACGGAAACTTAGGGAACTGCTGGAAATCTGGCTTGCGCTTTTCCTTAAAGGCATCGCGGCCTTCTTTGGCTTCATCGGTGGTGTAGTACAAAAGCGTCGCATCGCCAGCGAGTTGCTGAATGCCTGCATAGCCATCGGTAGCCGCATTGAATGATGCCTTCAAGAAGCGCAGTGCCGTAGGAGACAATGCCAACATTTCGCGAGCCCAAGAAACGCATTCTTCTTCCAGCTGATCAAAAGGAACCACCTTGTTAATCATGCCCATTTCCAGTGCTTCTTGCGCAGTATATTGACGGCACAAATACCAAATTTCGCGAGCCTTTTTCTGACCCACCATCGCTGCTAAATACGACGCACCATAGCCGCCATCAAAGCTACCCACACGGGGGCCAGTTTGGCCAAACTTGGCAGTTTCTGCCGCAATGGAAAGATCACACAGGTAGTTCAACACGTTTCCGCCGCCGATAGCATAGCCATTCACCATAGCAATAACCGGCTTTGGTACCACACGAATCAAGCGTTGCAAATCAAGCACGTTCAAGCGAGGAATATTGTCTTCGCCTACATATCCTCCGTTGCCGCGCTTCTTCTGGTCGCCGCCAGAGCAAAACGCCTGATCTTCAGGACGACCGTCGTGGTTAGCACCCGTTAAAATAATGACACCAATAGATGCATCATCGCGCGCAATAGAAAATGCATCGTACATTTCTATATTGGTTTTAGGGGTAAAGGCGTTACGGCATTCGGGCCTATTGATGGTAATTTTCGCGATGCCCTCGTACGTTTCGTAAATAATTTCGTCGTATTCTTTGCCCTTCACCCAGGGAAAGTTGCTCATACGCGTTCCTTTCTGTATCAGAAAACGAGAAGATTTCTCGTTCACCCCGTTGCTTATTCTAGTGCTTGCATTGCTTACCAACTCTTATCTATTATCGGCCTTTAGCAGAAAGTTTTGCACTTCCTTGCAATAAAGCGTTGGTTCTTCTAGGTGCACATTGTGCCCCGCATCAATTTCTGAAATGCTGACTCCGATATCCGAGAGTAGGCTAGCAATCGCTTTGCTCTTTTCGTCCTTGCTACCATATATATAGTGAATAGGCAGACCGCCTTGCGGGCGTTCCTCACACCGCACGGATTCATTGTGTTTCGCATGAAACTGAAAAGAGCACGAATTCTGCTGCTTATACCCCTCGCGCTGTGCTTTTTTACTATCTTGGTCACACCTTTCGCGCTGCTCACCCGCATGAGCTACCGGGCCTTGAACAGCCCGTTTTATGATCTTCAACGTATCACCACTTAGCGGCATAGCCTGTTTGCCAGCGCCCTCCAAACAAAGCTTCATACATTCAGGATTGTTAGCCGCGCGCGAATAGTGAAGTAACTTGTCATACCCAAGTTCTTTTTGTGTTTCAAATAAGGGAAGCGTTTCCCAATAGTTCACAAACGATTCCATACCATCGCGGCGAATTCGTTCCACCCATGATTGGTTTCGTTGGGTAGCTTGCGCGCGTTCTTCTTCAGTAGCGCACCCCAAGTTACAACTTTCAAGAGTAAGGGAAGCTAACACATCGCTGCTGATACGTAAGAGCTGAAGCGCAATGCGCCCGCCCATGGAATAGCCCACCACGTGCACGCGAAATGCGTCGGCTACCTCCTGACCAACAGACCATCGATAATTAGCCCTGCTGGCAGGGGCATTGCAACCACCGGCTTTTCGTCCGGCGGCCTTCTGCTCAGCGATCGAGCGACCAATAACTTTCCGAATAAAGTAGTCCACCGATGCTGCCATATCTTCATAGGTATAGCGCGCTGGTTTGGTTGCTTTTTCGCTAAGGCCATGCCCTATAAAGTCAAGCGCATACACACAAAAGCGATTTTGAAGCGAACGAGCAACCACATCCCAGCTGGTTGATGATTGCATGAAGCCATGAAGCAGCACTACAACAGGCTTGGGTGCCATAGCAGATCCCTCTGTTGCGGCTGGTTTAGCTACATCGTCCCATCGCTGGTAAAAGTGCGCGCAGCGTTTATAGGTAAACGTACCTGCCTGCGGGCGTTCTACCCAGTTATCGGTAGTTTCCATAGCGCTCCTTTACCCCTCGTAAAGGCAGCGGAACTTCAATAAGCGAAATACCCGGCACACCAAAACTTTCTTGCAACGCTGCTCGGAATTCAGCAAGGGTTTCAGTCTTTTGCGCAGGAACGCCAAAAGCTTTGGCTGCTGCACAAAAATCAATCTGCTGGGGTGTTAAAAATAATCGCTCAAAGTACGCATCATCAGATTGTTGAGGCAGCATATCGAAAATGGCTCCACCTTGATTATTCAAAAGCACGATAACCACACTTGGCCTATTTGCGCCTTCCGCTTCCTGCAAGGCCATTTCGCCTTGAAGCGCCAGCGCATTCAAATCATGCAAAAGGGTTAAATCGCCCGTAAGAAATACCGTCTGCTTAAATTCTTGGGCTGCCCCTAGCGCGCTTGATACCGTGCCATCAATGCCATTCAGACCACGATTTGCAAGCACAGTCAGACGTTTTCCTCGCTCAAAATAAAATTCATCTACCGCACGAATTGCCATGCTGTTTGCACTGAACAAGAGCGACTCGGCAGGAATTTCATGCAACAACGCCTGCACGTAAGCCCCTTCGAAGGAGTCGTTCTTTTCCAAATCGGATGCAAACATTCGCTCACAGCGACTGCGATCAAGCATGCCCCATTCCTGAATAGCTTCAGGAAGGCGCGTATTTTCATCAGGCATTTCTTCAAAATCGTAGGACACTGCTTCAAGCAAAGCCACCACAAAATCAAGCGGATTAGCCGCAACGAACGTGGTGGTTTGCGCATTAAAATCGCGTGTTTCTTGCACATCCACCACGATTTGCGCCGGGCGCAGCGATTCAATGGCCTGCGCAGTTTTTTTCGATACAGGATAGCGACCAAATCGCACCACCACATCAAATTCAGGCATGGCAGCAATGTTCATAATCTGGTCGTATCCGCATATCACCGCAGGATGTCCATACGATCGAAGTTGCGAGAGCGGATCAGCCAAAAGTGGAGCATCAAAGCGTTCGCTAAAGGCAAGCAGCGCCTGTGCTTCACGGTCACGGCGCGCCTGATCATATACGACAGAAGGAGAAAAGGTTCCTTCGCCTGCCAGCACAATAACCTTGTGTGCATCAAGATACGTTGCCAAAACAGCAGCATCCTGCGTTGAAAGCGATCTATCCGAGCGAACAATCCCCGGCAAACTAGCGCACCCCCTAATGCGAGCCCGAGAAAACAAATCCTCTTGATCAAGCGCGGGAACAAGCGGTTCGTCAAAGGGGAAATTGGCGTGCACCGGAGCTGCCGCAAGCGTTCCGGGAGCAGCACAAGCCATAAGTTCTCGTGCGATTTGTCGCACGTAAGCCAGCTGGCCTTCACGGGCACCTGGTGCTGCCATACTAAAGAAACGACGTACATGGTCGGAATATACTTTGTCCTGGTCACACGTCTGGGGTGCACCCAATTTTTGCAAACGCGCGGGTCTATCACCCGTCAAAACAAGCAGCGGAATACGGGAAGTTTCGGCTTCTAGCACCGCAGGATAGTAGTTCGCTACTGCCGTGCCTGACGTACAAATAAGCGCAACGGCGCGGCTGCTGGCTTTCGCAAGACCCAACGCAAAAAATGCCGCTCCGCGTTCATCAACATCAATATACAAACGAAACGTTGTGCCAAAACGCTTGTGTGCCTCATAAGCAACCATAGCCAAAGGGGTCGATCGCGAACCAGGACTTACCACTACATCGCGTACACCCAGGCGCATCAGTTCATCAAAAAACGAACCAAGGTATAACCCTAATTCCTCGGATTTATTCATGTATCCACACCGCCTTTGTTTCCCGCACATGCTTGTTGTTTCACAATCGCTTTGCTCCTCGTACACACACTCAAAATATATCAGCATCTGCTAGATCGCTAAACGCATTAGTTGTTTGAGCTTTGTTTCCCGCGCACACTTGGTATTCTCTTTAACCGCTTTATTCACCCTGCTCGCCTTGTTCGCGTTATTTGTTCTGTTCGCCTTGTTCGCTTTGTTCTGGCGCGACAAAGGCACTCAAGATGGTTTTTAACTTTAGGTCAATTTCGTCGAATTCGTCACGCGCGTTGCTACCTTCCACCACGCCACAGCCAGCGTAGAGCCACCCTGCTTCGCCATCGAACACACCTGAGCGAATTGCCACAGAAAATTCCCCGTTACCAGCGCCATCAATATAACCTACTGCTCCACCAAAGAACCCTCGGTTATACGATTCTGCTTCACGTAACGTCATAAGCGCTTCTCCTACCGGCGTTCCCGATAAGGCCGGAGTCGGGTGAAGCTGACTTGCCAGAGAAAGCAATCCTCTTCCTTCCATTACCTGAGCAGAAACGGGCGTACATAAATGCTGTACATGACGAAGAGGAT
>OCHL01000271.1_pt1 | contig 57227 bp, 42 predicted proteins | sample 1538421 | NCBI WGS metagenome assembly OCHL01 (sample SAMN04571690, study PRJEB22368) | human gut metagenome | biome: human gut; material: stool | host: Homo sapiens | place: Luxembourg | collected 2012-06-01 | reverse complement strand
CTCTCATACGGAACTTGTATCCTGCTGTTCCTGCCGCTAATCCCTTGACGGTATATGAAGTTGTTGCGTTGCCTGTTATCTTTGCAACGTTGACCCACTTGCCACTCTTGTACTGCTCTATCTCGTAACCGCTTGCATTTGCATTCTTGTTCCACTGCAATGTTACATTGGTGCTGAATATCGACTTAACCTTGAAGCCGGTAACATTGGCAGGTTTTTCGGCTGTAATAAGTTCATAGTCAAAGCCATTGTCCTTTGCGTACTGTTCGCCGGCTGTGCCGCTGTAGCAGTAGATTTTAAAATCATCGTATTTCATGCTACGGTGCATGCTTTCGTCATAATAATAACCAAGTGCATTTTCGCCTATACTTGTCACACTGTTAGGTATCGTTATACTTATAAGATTCCAACAATCGTAGAAAGCACTATCGCCTATCTCCGTCACACTGTTAGGTATCGCTATACTTTTAAGGTTTGAACAACCACAAAAGGTATGATCATCTATATACACCACATTGTCTGGTATCGTTATACTTGTAAGGCTTGTGCAATAGCCAAAAGCGTAAACACCTATACTCGTCACACCGTCCGGTATCATTATACTTGTAAGGCTTGTGCAAGCGTAGAAACCAAACTCGCCTATCTTCTTCACACCGTCAGACATAGTTACACTAGTAAGACTTTTACAACCGCTGAAAGCACCACTGCTTATCTCCGTCACGCTGTCAGGTATCGTTATACTTGTAAGGCTTATACAACCCCAGAAAGCACGATCGCCTATCTCCGTCACACTATCAGGTATCGTTATACTTGTAAGGCTTTCGCAACCATCGAAAGCACCCCAACCTATACTTGTCACACCATCCGGTATCGTTATACTTGTAAGGCTTGTGCAACCGCTGAAAGCATGAACACCTATACTCGTCACACCGTCCGGTAGTGTTATACTTGTAAGTCTTGCACAGTCTTGAAAAGCACACGAGCCTATCCACGTTACGCTGTCAGGTATCGTTATACTTATAAGCCTTTTGCAACCGCTGAAAGCATTCCAGCCTATCTCCGTCACGCTGTCAGGTATCGTTATACTTTTAAAATTTGTGCAATCTTCGAAAGCAGAAACACCTATCTTCGTCACAGTCTTCCCGTCAATCGTTTTCGGAATATCAACCTTTTCCGCACTTCCGTTGTAACCTGTGATCTCCACCGTACCGTCACCAAGCACGCTGTACTCAAGATCTCCATACATTTCCGCTCCCGCGCACACCACGCATAGCACAACCATCGCCGTAAAGGTCACCAGCCCCAGCAGCCATTTTTTAAGCCTCATAAATATTTACCTCTTTCTTAAAATATTATAAAAAGGTAAAACCTGCCCTAAGCAGACTATGCCTTCATTACCATATTGAATTTTACGCAGAGATATTGTGCATTACTTACAGAGGTGCTTTCAGAACGTCCCCAAGCCATATATAAATTGTGACTTACTGTTTCGCACATATCTCTCACCATTTCATAATATCAACTGTATATTTAATTTCAGTTTATTTTTTCTTTAGTATATCACTGTTGTTTATTGCTGTCAAGTATCAATCCGGTAATTGCCACAGTACGCATAAATATTCAAGCGGTCACAGCTTGTAACCGTGACCGCTTTTTCCGCATTATCCTTCGAAAATTGCCATCACCCTTGCCTCCCTTGTCAAAGGGAGGTGGATTGCCGGCAAGGCACAAACTGTTGCTTTGTTGCGTTTTGCTTGCGATACCCCTGCCTTTTTTAATTTGCCAAACTTATCTGCCGTCAAGACGGATGGATTGCACTCCGTCAGCACAATTATTTTAATAGGCGTAACTTGGAGCGGCTCACAGCCGCCCGCCGTTTTATAAATACTGCTTCGTGTAACCCCGCCGTTTCGCTATCTTTTGCTGTACTGCAACAGCATTAAAGGCGGAATCTGAGGCGGCTCACAGCCGCCCACCTGTTTTATAAATTACTGCTTCGTGTAACCCCGCCGTTTCGCTATCTTTTGCTGTACTGCAACAGCATTAAAGGCGGAATCTGAGGCGGCTCACAGCCGCCCGCCGTTTTACAAATTACTGCTTCGTGTAACCCCGCCGTTTCACTATTCTACAAATAGCTTAGACAATTCCAAAGGCGGAATCTGAGGCGGCTCACAGCCGCCCGCCGTGTCAAAAAACGTGCCACCGACACCTTTTTTAAGGATAAAAAGCAATACAAAATCAGTTCAGGGAAACTTTTTATCTTGCAAAAAGTTTCCCTAACCCTTCAAAATTCGCTTTATAATAAGAAATTTCGCTTTCTGCGGAAAGCGACCAAAGACGCTGTCTTTGGAAACTGCGCCCCTTTGAAAAGGGGCGACCGAAACTTTTAATTTCCCATTTTAACGTTAAAATGGTGTTCCGTAAGGAACCCGCCGATAACGAAAGTTAAGCAAAGCTCAATCAAATAGAACGGCGAATCTGAAGCGGCACATTGCCGCACCGCCGTTTTATAAATTACTGCTTCGTTTAACCCCGCCGTTCAACCAATCTTAGCTGAACACCAACAATTCCAAAGGCGGAACTTGGAGCGGCTCACAGCCGCACCGCCGCAGCCGCACTGTGCGCTGTGGAAAACGCTATCTGTAAATTATATCCGCCAGTATAAGCCGCACAGTCGATTATCTCCCCTGCAAAATATAACCCGTCAATCAGCTTCGATCCCATCGTTTTCGGGTCTATTTCCTTGAGCGATACTCCTCCGTCTGTGATTATCGCTTCTTCTATCGGTCTTAGTCCCGTCACCGTAAGATCAAAATGCTTCAGCGCATTTACTATTGCCGCTCTCTGCACCTTAGTGATCTCACTTATTTTGGTATCTACCGCAACTCCTGCCTTGTCAAGCACAGGCTCTACCATAGCCTGCGGCAACAGCCCTCTCATAACAGTAGAAATCTGCTTTGTATGCTGTTCGCCGAAGTCACGGAGCAGTCTTGCGTCCAGCTTTTTATCGTCAAGCGCAGGCTTCAGATCTATCTCAAGCCTGTAAGTGCTTTTCTTGACATAAGCCGATGCGGAAAGCACCAGCGGACCGCTGACCCCGAAGTGCGTGAACAGCATTTCTCCCTGCTCCCTATACACAGGCTTGTTCTTTGCCGTATCAATAAGCGACAGCGTTACATTTTTAAGGCTAAGCCCCGACATATCACAGCAGCAGCTTTCCTTTACGCATATCGGCACAAGCATAGGCTTTGGTTCAACTATCGTATGACCGAGCGCCCGTGCTATCTCATATCCGCTGCCGTCCGAGCCTGTACCGCTGTAGGACGCTCCGCCTGTCGCTATTATGACGCTGTTTGCATAAACCTCGCTCTCACCGAGCCTTACTCCTTTTACCCTGCCGTCCTCGGTTATAACGCCTTTTGCGTGCGCTGTGATAACCTTGACGCCAAGCGTACCCATGCGTTTTTTCAGTGCCTCAACTATATCCTTTGCACTGTCTGAAACAGGGAAAACACGGTTTCCCCTTTCCGTTTTAAGAGGCACTCCAAGCCCCTCGAAGAAATTCATTGTATCATACGCCGAAAAACCCGCAAGAGCGCTGTATAGAAAGCGGCTTCCTGTGGGTATGTTCTTCATTATATTGTCGTTGTCGCTGTTGTTTGTGACGTTGCACCTGCCCTTGCCCGTTATGGCGAGCTTTTTCCCGAGCTGTCTGTTATGCTCAATCACAACGGTGCGCACACCGTTCTCAGAGGCAAAAACGGCGGCAGCCATACCTGCCGCACCTCCGCCGATTATTGCTAAGTCGTAGTTCATTATACGTCCTTTTTATATACCTGATTTTCTTCCCACAGCTTTTCCAGCTTGCCGAAGGTCTGCTCGATGTTGTCCTTGTTTCTTGCGCTCACCGCAACGATTATCGCATTGAGCAGGCTGAGCGGAGCAACGAGTGAATCCGCAAAACTCGCCATATCGCTCCTTGCTATAAGCAGTTCGTTCGCATAAGCGGCGAGCGGCGATGTCACGCTGTCGGTTATAGCCACAACGTTTGCGTTACATTTCTTTGCGTATGCCGTAGCCTTTATCGTACTCTGCGAATATCTGGGGAAAGATATTGCTATAAATGCGTCCTCGCTGTTCATATGTATGATCTGCTGATAGATACCGCTTGTATTGATAGCCTGTACAAAATGCACATTGTCGAATATAAGCTGGAAGTTATAATCAAGAAATCTTGCAAGAATACTGCTGCTCATAGCGCCGAGTATATATATTCTTCTTGCCGAGCATATCTTCTCTATAGCCCTGTCAAAAGCCTTCGGGTCGATTTCCTCAAGCGTTCTGCGGATACGGTCCATATCCTGCGTGAGCGTGTTCTTAAGCACTCCGTCATCACCGATACGGTCGTTTGTAATATTGATACGCTGTACCGCTGTAAGACGGTTCTTTATCAGCGACTGTAAGCTCTTCTGAAGCTCCGGATAGCCCTCAAAGCCCATTTCTATGGCAAAGCGCACAACCGTGGATTCACTGACGTTTACTGCGTTTCCGAGTTTCAGAGCGGTCATATAAGCCGCCTTTTCATAGCTGTTTATAATATAGTTTGCTATGAGCTTCTGACTTTTCGAGAATGTGCTCATTTTATTTTCAATCTGAACAAGTAGATCTTCCTGCATTTTAGTATCCTTCCGGCATTCCGCCAAATTTTGTGAATGTTTACATATGTTAATTGTACTACATTTCCTTCGATTTTGCAAGCGAAAAATGCAGGATTTCAAAAAATTCCGTCAGAACAGCCGAAATATACATTTTTTTCAAACGTTGTTTCTTTCAAATGCAAGCAATGCCGTTGTTTCTTGCGGGAGTTTCAGCTGGGTAATCTCCCCACCTCCCTCATCATCCACGCCACAGCATACTCGGTCGTCATATACCCTCCGTCCGATATACCCGCCTTTCTTGCGTCTGTGCCCACAGCGTAAATACCAAGGTCAACCCCTCCGTAAAGGCACTGAGTAACCGCAATCGCTTTTGCTCCCACGGCTATTACTCTGCCGAGCGCCGCCCTCACTCTTTCGGGTATTCCTCCTGCTCCGTAGCAACGTATGACAAAACCCCTGATACCGCCCTCATACAGCATTTTTATCATATCCGGGTTGAATGACGGATGCATATCAAGAACGGCGACTTTACCGTCCGCCTTGCATAAAGAGCTGTCATACCTGTATTTACCGCCGCAAGGCTCCTTGCAGGTGATTTTCACCCTGCCGCTTTTTACAGTGCCAATATCCCCCTTCACACAGGTGAAAGCGTTATCCGATACGGTATCAATCTTGGTGCAATCTCTTCCGTCCATAATTTTTCCGCAGAAAACAACGCAGACACGGCACACCGTACCGCTTCCTGCCACAGCCAGAGCATCCTCAAAGTTCGCCGGTGCGTCACTGCCGCTGTCAAAGAAAGGACGCTGCGAGCCGGTAAGCACGACCGGCACGGGCGGATTTTCCGTCATGACCGATAAAGCGGCGGCGGTATATGCCATAGTGTCCGTTCCGTGCGTTATAACTATCCCGTCATATTTCCCGATGTTATCATTGACCGTATCCGCAATGCGCTTATGGTCGGATATTGTCATATCACTGCTGTCTATGTTCATCAGCGTCATCGGCACAATATCATATTTTTCGCAAACCTGCGGCATAAGCGCCAGTATTTTTCCTGCCTGCTCTTCGCTTGACTGCGGAGCAAGTCCGCTTTTTGTGCCTGCGCACGAAAATGTTCCGCCCGTTTGTATCCATAATATTCTTTTTCTCATATCCACGCTCCTTAAGTTGTTCACTGCTGTTATTATACACCGTCACGCCTGCTTATACAAGCGGTTTTTACACCTTGACAATGTGCCGATTTTACCCGCATAATTATGCGGTGTGCCGGCGCACCGTGTCTGAGAACGTTTTAACACGGTTTATACACACCTTGACGGCGTGAATTAGAGGTAGTTATAACAACCTCAGACTAAAATCGCTGAAATGCGATTTTACCCGCATAATTATGCGGTGTGCTGTCACACTGTGTCTGAGAACGTTTTTGCTGACGCAATAACAACCTCAGACTAAAATCGCTGAAATGCGATTTTACCCGCATAATTATGCGGTGTGCCGGCGCACTGTGTCTGAGAACGTTTTAACACGGTTAGGCACACCTTGACGGCGTGAATAAACCGTGTTATAATATATTAAATATAGTCACTGAACAAAATCAGATTAAGGATATAAAATGCACGAACAGTTTAAAAACGAAAAATGTGCCGCCTGCGGCATGAAATTCTTTGATGATGAAGACATTGTAGTCTGCCCCGAATGCGGCGCTCCGTATCACCGTGAATGCTGGAACAGGGTAGGCACCTGCATACACTCCGCCGAGCACGGCAGCTACGAGTGGAAGGGCGACAGCGCAGAACTGCGTGAACATCTCGAAAACGTCGAATCCGCAAGGATAAACAAGCCCGAAACAAGCGAGGACGGCTTTGAAATATTCCACGTTGAAAGCTATGACGAATACCGTGAAATAATGGACAGAAAACTGCTTGAACAGCAGAAGGACTTTGAAGAGATTGACGGTGTGACCGCTCAGGAGCTTCTGAAATTTGTCGGAAAGAACGGATATTACTATCTTCCTGTATTCAAGGACATCAGAAAAAACAACAAATTGCTCAAGCTGAACTTTGCGTCATTCCTGTTCTTCCCTATCCACTGCTTTTACCGCAGGATGAATCTGTTCGGCGTTATTATGATGATATTGCTTTTTCTGAGTACGGAAACAAGGATTCTTCTCAACTATTTTGCCGATAATCTCGGTCTGACCTCAAACGACCTTGCCGTTGCATATATCGTTACCGCTATGATATCCCTTGCGCTGAATATCTTTGCGCTTATGTTCTTCAACTACTTCTATCTGAAAACTGCGGTCAGAAAAATAAAGACAATAAAACAGCAATACCCCGATGAAAGCCGTGAACGCATACTTGCAAGGATTGAAGCGGCAGGAAAACCCGGAATATTCTATGCGATAGCATTCTCCTTCTGCACAGCCATAGCTATGATGCTCGTTTTCCAGCTTATCAACAATACGCTCGGCATCAGCATCTCTGTTCTTAAGGAACTGGTAAACTGATATTTTTGCAGATAAACGACATTAATGAAAGGAGGACGGCATTTTGAGCAGACTTAAAACATTTTACGGAAAAAAGGGCGAAAAAGGAATGTCGCTCCTTGTTTTCCTTGTGTTTTTTATATTAGGCTCTGCACTTGGTATGTTTATGCAGACCGCATCTCTTGAGGAAGAATTTACGGGAGCGGCGGCGGCCGCCGCATTTCTCGGCAGAGATTGGACAGGTGTAATGTCGCCCGTGGGAAGCATAAGCGGCTTCCTGCGTGGGATACCCTACCTTCCGACTATGCTCTGCCCCGACCCCGTGTTCCAGTATAAGCTGTTTATGCTGATAAATTCAGCCGCTTATGCGCTTATCCCTCTTTCCGCTTTCCGTCTGACAGATAAGCTCGGTGTCACAAAGCTGTGGCAGAGGCTTCTCGTAACGGCACTGTGCGGAATATTCCCGTCAGTGCTTATCTATTCCCACTATCTGCTTTCAGAACCGCTTTCCGCCGTTTTTGTCTGGCTTTTATTGCTTGTCATATTCAGAGGCGAAAAGGAAAACGGGAAAAAAGCAGGTGCATTCTTTGCTTCGGTCACTGCAGGACTTCTTACCGCCTGTGCTTATTTCCTGTCGCCGTCGTGTGCAGGCGTGTTCCTCGCCGTATGCCTTTACTGCCTTTATGCAAAGCTCGCAGGAGTCAGAAAAAGCATATATTTCAGCACATACGCAATAACATTTATACTCCTTTTTGCCGCTGATATTATTCTGACGTGGCTCACAAAAGGCCTTTACGCTTATTCCGGAGGTATCGTGCAATCGGTCGCAGGCTCTTTGCAGGCTTTATCCGAAAACAGTGCAGCTCTGCTTACTCTTATAGGCGGACGTTTATATTACTTTATAATATCCTCGTGGGGACTTGGCGGCGCGGGTGTCACCTTTGCCATAATTACACTTGTCAGCTTCATCCGCTGTAAAAGGCGCAAGGAGGAGCAGTATTATGACGACAGATTCGTGTCAATGGGTGTGCTGTGTACGCTTATGCTTATATTCGCCGTTCCCCTTGACGCTTTCATAAAAGCCGATTGTGACATTTCGACACAGGATACGGTATTCGGCGCAGCGTCGGTCTTTGCCGTAACGATTCCCTTTATCCTCCTGTTCTTCTGCTATATTTTCGTGTACGGCATAAGCTATACAAGGCTTCTTATCTCTGTGACCGGGAACGGTCTTGCCGCAACCGCCGCACTGCTGATGTATAACTGCACTCAGTCGGGCGGACAGATACTCAGCAACGTAATGACGCCGGGCATTACCTCTATGCTTATCGGATGCGACTCGTCAGCCGGACTTACAAGTTCTGATATGCTTTACCCGATATGCCTTCTTTTCACCGTGTTTGCGGCGGCAGTACCCGTTGTGTGCTGTACAAAAAACCACGCTTCCGTAATAACCGCCTTTATATTCACAGGCGTGATCTGCTATGCCTGCGTATCGTCCGCCTCAAGCGGTCTTTTCGGCTATGCGGAAGAAAGCCGTGAAAAAGTTTCCGACACGCTTGAGATAAACCGCTGTATCGCTGAATATTCCGGCGGCACAGAAAACAAAACCATAATAGTTTACGACAATGACCGTATGACAGCTATGAGTATCCAGTATTACAACCAGTCGTCTACGGTAAAATATATTAAAGAGGGCGGAACGTTGCCGACAGATTGCTACGTTGTAAGCTCCGACTCCGTAAAGGTCAGCGGTGCCTGCGTGCTTATCGGACGCATCAACGATATAAACGTCTATGCGATAGGAAATAATGCAATCCGCCACGATAACGGCGAACCGCCAGAAAAGCCCGGAAACAATACTATTTCCGAGAGTAAATAACATCTTTGCAAATGCTAAGGAGAGATATAACCCAAAATGCCTAAACTCAAAAAGAAAACCCGACAAATGCAACCGTCAAGGATGCTCGTACTGGGCTTTTCCATCATAATACTGACAGGTGCAACACTTCTTTTCCTGCCCATATCTTCAAAAAGCGGTCAGTTCAGCAGCTTCATAGACTGCCTGTTCACCGCCACAAGCGCAACCTGCGTTACCGGAATAACCGTTTTGGATACCTTCAATTATTTCAACGGCTTCGGTCAGGGTGTCATACTCGCTCTTATACAGGTCGGCGGTCTCGGCTTTCTGACCTTGGTAACGTTCATCAACCTTATACTCGGCAAAAAGCTGGGCTGGTCAACCGTAAAAATCGCCGCAAGCGACCTTACCGACAACGCCCTCGAAACCACACCGAAAAGACTTTTCTATGAAATTGTCCTTTACTCGTTTGCCATCGAATTTGTCGGCGCTGTCATACTTGCGTTTGTCTTTGTTCCCGACTTCGGCGCACTCGGAGTTTTCGAAGCGATATTCCTGTCCGTTTCCGCTTTCTGCAACGCAGGCTTTGACCTGCTCACAGCAACTCAGGGAGCAGTGGGGCTGAGCAATTACACCGCAAATCCCCTTGTTATGATAACTGTCACAGTACTCATCACAACAGGCGGTCTGGGCTTTATCGTATGGCGTAATATAAGGCATTACAGCAAGGCAAAAGGGCTTCTCCTGCATACAAAGCTGGTTCTTATAATGGCCGCAGTTATGCTACTTGTCGGCGCCGCTATAATATTTATAGTAGAATTCGGAAATCAAGACACGCTCGGACAGATGCCCGTAGGAGAAAAAATTCTCACATCTATATTCTTAAGCGCAAGCTCCCGTACCGCAGGCTTCCCCTGCTTTGATATGAACGATCTTATGCCCTTTACAAAAATAATTATCACCATCCTTATGTTCATCGGTGCCGCTCCTGCATCCACAGCAGGCGGTATCAAGATAACGACCGTCGCACTTGTCGTTTGTACGGTAATTTCCGTGCTGAAGGGCAGAGAGGATACCTATCTTATGGGTCACAGGATAAAGCGTGACGCTATATATAAAACATTCACCGTTATCGTTCTGTCGCTGACTCTTATAGCCGTTTCATTCACAGGCATACTTATGTGCTGTGAGGGTATGTCGCTTCAGAAAACAATATTCGAGGTAGTTTCCGCATTCTCTACTACAGGCTTCTCTGTAGGTGCGTCCGCAGAGATGAATGTCCCCGCAAAGCTGATAATGATATTCACCATGCTTGCAGGAAGAATCGGTCCCGTAACGCTTATGACCTCTCTTATAATAAGAAAAAATCACAACTCGGACAAGAACAGGATTCTCCCCGAGGGAAATATACTGGTAGGCTGATATGGCAGAAAAATATGAGAGCTTCGACCTTTCCGGCACAAAGATATATGTTTCCGAGGATCACCGTTTCGGCACGGACGCATTTCTCCTTGCGGATTTTGCCGACCCCGCACCTCACCATAAGGTGTGCGACCTGTGTACAGGTTGTGGTATAGTTCCGCTGATAATGTGCAGAAACATATCCAAAAAGCCCCCGAAAGAGATATACGGCATTGAGATAATGCCCGAAGCGGTAGAGCTTTTTGATAAAAGCGTTGCCGAAAATAACCTTTCGGACAGAATAAAGCCTGTGCTTTGCGACCTTAAAGACCCGCAGGGCGTACCCCGTGAATACTTCGACATAGTGACGGTAAATCCGCCCTACTGGAAAAAAGGCTCGGGCGAGGAACGCCTTTCCGATGTACAGGCGGCGGCAAGACACGAGATACTGTGCAATATCGACGATGTTATGAAAACAGCCTCATCGCTGTTGAAGTTCGGCGGCAGCCTCAAGCTCTGCCAGATACCGCTTCGCCTTGCCGATGTCATCTGCTCTATGCGTTCGCACGGGATTGAGCCGAAGGTTATGCAGAATGTAGTGAACCGCACAGGCGGTAAGCCGTGGCTCGTGCTTATAAGCGGAAAAAAGGGCGGCAAACCCGGAATGGAGCTTCTCCCCGATTTTGAAGTTTACTCCGGCAGCGGCTACAGCGATGAAATGAACAGAATCTACTACGGCACAAAAATGAAGAAAGGCTGACACAGAAATATGGCAGGAAAATTATATATAGTCGGCACTCCGATAGGAAATCTGTCGGACCTGTCACCCAGAGCGGTTGAAACGCTCGGCAAGGTCGATTTTATCGCCGCAGAGGATACAAGAGTAACTCAGAAACTCCTTACCCACTTCTCTATAAGCAAGCCTATGGTGAGCTACCACAAATTCAGCGGTAACAAGCGTGGCGAGGATATAACCGCCCGTCTGCTTGACGGCGAAACCTGCGCCATAGTGACCGATGCAGGTATGCCCTGCATATCCGACCCCGGCGAAGAGCTTGTAAGAGAGTGCCACGAGCACGGCGTTGAAATAGAAAGCGTACCCGGCCCCAGTGCCGCAATAACGGCACTTTGTATGAGCGGACTTGACACCTCACGCTTCAGCTTTGAGGGATTTTTAAGCGTTACCAAAAAGCAACGTGACGAACACCTTGACGAAATCAAGGACTTTTCAAGAACGCTTATATTCTACGAAGCGCCCCATAAGCTGAAAAACACGCTTGACGATCTGTACAGAGTTCTCGGAAACCGACAGATAGCCCTTTGCAGAGAGCTTACCAAGATACACGAGGAAGTTATCAAGGGTACTATATCAGAAATGATAGAACGCTACAAGGAGCTTACGCCGAGAGGCGAATATGTGCTTGTGGTAGAGGGAAAACCAAAGGTAAAGGAAAACGAGGATATAACGCTTTCCGATGCCGCACTTATGGCAAAAGAGCTGGTTGACGGCGGAATAAAGCCGTCCGATGCCTGCAGACAGGTCGCAGGAAAAGCCCCGTTCTCAAAGTCGGAAATATATAAGGAATATCTTAATATGTAAATCTGCCGTCAGGCTTTAATAATACCGAAAGGAAAAATACTATGGAAGAAAAAAAGAAAAAGAATTATGTCATTCCCGTTATAGGCGCTCTCATAGCTGTTGTAGCGTGCGTTGCCTATATTGTTATGAAGTTTGCGTCACAGCAGCAACAGCTTGAGGACAAGTGGAGCGAATACGACGACTGCGGTTGGATGTAATTTTTCAAAATAACTATTGAAATTTCCGTATCTTTATGATACAATTAGAATGATAACATAAACGGAGGTGTTTTTATGAAGCACATTAAGACTGTTAACAAGGCTAACCTCAAGGAAACAGCTGCTAAGGGTGGTTGCGGCAGATGCCAGACATCATGCCAGTCTGCTTGCAAGACAAGCTGCACAGTAGCTAACCAGAAGTGCGAGGCTTTAAACAAGTAAGGCACGGGTAAGAGAAAAGCTTTGAAAGCTCCCGAACAAATACGGGAGCTTTTGGCTTGTTTAAATATTTCGGCGGAAAACCGCCTTATATAACTCAGAAAAGGAATTTACCAATGAAAGAAATGATACATAAGTATGAGCAAAACGGTCAGTACATTGTACTTGACGTATGCAGCGGCGGCGTTCACGTTGTGGACGAGCTGACATATAAGCTCCTCGACTATGTTGCTCCCCCCTTTGCCGATGTATGTCCCGATGAGATAATCGCTAAGATGGACGGCTTCGACAAAGACGATGTAAAGGAGTGCTATCAGGAGCTTAAAGAGCTTTATGACGCAAAGATGCTCTTCACCGAGGACGATTACGAACAGTACGCCGCAATGGCTATGAAAGCGCCTATCAAGGCTATGTGCCTGCACGTTTCGCACGACTGCAACCTGAGATGCAAATACTGCTTTGCCCAGACAGGCGACTTCGGCGGTGACAGAATGCTGATGAAGCCCGAAACAGGTAAAAGAGCTATGGACTTCCTTATAAAGCACAGCGCCAACAGAGAGAACCTTGAGGTCGACTTCTTCGGCGGCGAGCCTCTGATGGCTTGGGATACCGTAGTCGAAACCGTAAAGTACGCAAGAAGCATAGAAAAACAGCACGGCAAGAACTTCCGCTTCACCATTACAACAAACGGGATGCTCCTTGACGATGAAAAGATCGACTATATAAACAAGGAAATGTCAAACTGCGTATTATCGCTTGACGGAAGAAAAGAAGTTAACGATAATATCCGCCCCACTCCGAACGGCAAGGGAAGCTATGATATAATCGTTCCGAAATATCAGAAGCTGGTAGCAGGCAGAGGCACAAAGGACTATTATGTAAGAGGTACGTTCACAAAGTACAATCTTGATTTTGCAAACGATGTTCTGCATATAAGCGATCTCGGCTTCGAACAGCTCTCCGTAGAGCCTGTTGTGACCGATCCCGAAATGCCCTACGCTATCACTGAGAGTGACCTCCCCACTATATTTGCCGAGTATGACAGACTTGAAAAGCTGATGGAGGAGCAGAAGCTCGCTAATAAGCGCAAGTTCAATTTCTTCCACTTTATGATAGACTTGAATCAGGGACCCTGTGCCGTAAAGCGTCTGCGTGGATGCGGATGCGGCAACGAATATGTTGCCGTTACTCCCGACGGCGATATTTACCCCTGCCACCAGTTCGTAGGTATAGAAGAATGGAAGATGGGCGACATTTTCTCAGACAAGATTGATCAGAAGATAAAGGATTACTTTGCAGGAATACATATCTACAGCAAGGAAAACTGCGGTAACTGCTGGGCAAGATTCTACTGCTCGGGCGGCTGTAACGCAAACAGCTTTATCTATGAGGGCGATGTAAAGAAGCCCCACAAGCTGTCCTGCGAGCTTCAGAAAAAGCGTATCGAATGTGCCATAGCACTTGCGGCGGCAGGTAAAGACGCCGAATAACCGAATATAAGACAAGGACGTGACCGTCAAAGTCACGTCCTTCGGACTGTCGATAAACCCACGCACCACAAAAATGCAGATAAATCATCTGACACAAAATTAAAAAAATAGGATAAGTAAAAGAATTTCGCACAGCCGTAAAAAACGGCTGTGCGAAAGCATTTTTGCTTACTGCGTCAACCGCCCCTCAACGTACCTTTGTACGCCTGTCGGGGCGGTTTCCTTGTCTGCGTGTGTTTCTCAACGTCTGCAGCGTGTCGAAAAATACTTTTCCGACACGCTGAAGGACGTGACCGCCAAAGTCACGTCCTTTATTTTATATATCTATCTTTAACAACTCCACCGCATTTTTATAAAATATCTTATCCTTTGCGCTGTCGCTTATCGGCATTTTGTCGATCATTCTTATCTCATCGTGCGGATCGCTCCACGGAAGGTCGCTTCCGAACAATATCCTGTCCTCGCCGTATGCCCTGAACATTTCCATAAACATCTCGTCCGACATATACTCTGCACAGTACGCCATGTCAAAATAGATATTCCTTGCGTCCCTGATATAATACAGCACACGCTCCCAGTTTGCCATTCCACCCATATGCGCCCCGATAAATGTGCAGTCGGGATACTTCTTCGCCATTTCGGCAAGGTCTGCCGGCATTGCGTGGAACGTCATAGATGATATAGGGTCATATCCCATGTGAAGAATAACCGGAAGCCCCAGTTCACCGCATTTTTCATAAATCCTCTGCATACACGGCTCGAACATAAAATGCCCCTGATAGTCCGGATGTAATTTAACACCGTGAAGCCCCAAGGACGATATGCGTTCAAGCTCACTGCAAAGCTCATCACTGTCAGGATGCACTGTGCCGAACGATATTATGTTGCCGTGATTTTGCTCATTTGCCCAGTTGTTTATAGTCGTCTGCTGTGTCGGCTTTGTTGCAACCGGCAGTAAAACGCCGTAATCAATGCTCCACTCTTCCAGCTTCCGCCTTGTATCGTCTATTCTTCCGTTAGTATAAACATTGCAGTTTGCCGTATCCTTCAGCTTCTGCACCGCCCTGTCCGCTATTTCGTCCGCATAAGCGTGTATGTGAAAATCAATGTACATCTTCTGTTCCTTCGTTCTTATTCGTCATATAATTTTTCTGTCTGCTTTCCGTCAAGACCCGAAAACACAGGGAATCTTCCCGTTCTCTCTATAGTCTGACCGTTTATCATTCCTATATGCGAGGAAATATGCCGAAACTGCCCTAAGATAAGCTCAAGCCTTGTATATTCGCACCCGTCGGGCTTTTCGTCAAGCTCTTCGTCGCTCAGATTATCAAGATAGTTTTCTGTTTTTATCTGCACTTTATGCAGATAATCGAGCAGCTCTGTATCGCTCAGAACAACATTGCAAGGATTATCGGGATTATCCATTCCGTTTTCGTGAAAATCCGGTTCTGTGAATTTTGACGGATTGAAAAACCACTTGTCCGCCGAGTGAATAGCGTGATACACATACCGCCACGCAGGTGTACCGCAGACAGACGCATTTCTGTCATATGTCTTTATCGCCGTTTCCATATTACTAAAGTTCGTTATCGTTTGCTTTTTTATTATTCGGCATACATCATTCATGTTTTACCCTCCTGCTATATTTCCTCTGCTTGTCCGATAAAAACGGATATAGAAAGAGGAGTACCTTCCGATACTCCCCTTAATTTATGTTTTCACTATCGTTCAGCCCGCCGTCAACGAAACTTTCAAATATCGCCATTTTTTCAAAAGGCGAACTTGAAGCGGCTCACAGCCGCCCGCCGTCAGCGTAACCTGCAAATATCGCCATTTTTTCAAAAGGCAAATTTGCTGCGGCTCACAGCCATTTAGTTGGCAAGACCTGAACGTTCGATACCTTCAACGAACTGCTTCTGTAAGAAGATGTACATAATAAGTATCGGCATAAGTGACATAAGGCATCCTGCTTCTATCCATACGAGATAGTCGCTCGCCATACCGTTTCGCTCTCCGGTGAAATAAAGCACCATCGTTGTTCCAAGACGGTCAATTTCCATCGCTATCGTATACGGGTCAGTGAAGAACATACCCGTTACATAAGAGTCGTTCCAGTACCATACGATTGAGAAGATGAATACTGTTAAGAACGAAGTCTTAGCGTTCGGCACCATAACACGGATAAATGTCATGAAAGGTCCACAGCCGTCGAGATAAGCGGCATCTTCGAGGTCCTTTGGCAGTCCTCTGAAGAACTGTCTGAACAGAAGAATAAATACGCCAGCTCTGATACCGTTGCAGAAGAACGCCTGTAAGTAAAGTGCCATAGGCGTACTTACAAGGTTAACCGCACTGCCTGTAAACAGCTTTATAAGACCGAATACATCGAAGAATCTGAACTGCATATACAGAGGGATAAGGATTACCTGTACGGGTACGATGATCTGTAAGATAACGATACCGAACATAAGTCCCTTGCCCTTGAACTTGAATCGTGCAAATCCGTAGCCCGTAACACCGCAGGTAACGACCTGTATCATCGAGCATACTACGTTTACAAGTATAGTCTGCAAAAGTACCTTCGGGAAATTCATTGCAACCCATACGTCAACGAAGTTGGAGAATATAACCTCCTTGGGTATCCACATTACCGAAGGGTCGCTCATTTCTGCCTGGGGTCTGATTGCCGTAGACAGCATATAGAGCATAGGATAGAGAATTACGAATCCCAGACCGAACAGGATAAGGAAACGGAAAACAGGCCATACCTTTTCGGTAATTCTTCTTCTGAAGATGTACTTGTAGTGCTTTCTTTCCTGCTGGTTGTAATTACGGTAATTCTTGATTATCTGCCAGTTGCTTACATGGTAGATATTCTTAAGCTCTTTAGCCTTTTTCTTTTCAGCCTTCTTCAAAGCTCTCTTTGATTCGGGCTTTCCTGTTGCGATAGGCTTGATAACACCTACCTGAAGTTCGTCATCAGCCTTTTCGGGAGCGGCAGAAGCGTCAGCCTCGCCGTTAATCTCCTTTATAGCCTCGCCGATTGCTTCCGGAGAAGCGTTATCGACAGGTGCAGCTGTGGCTGCTTCATTTTCCTGAACATCTGCATTGAACTGTTCTAAATCTTTTTCGCTCACAACTACACCTCCTTAATCATTTTCATAGAATACGAACTTAGATACAATAGCAACGATAATTGCAAGTGCAACCGCAACTATCAGGAAGTAAATCCATGCCATAGCCGCCGAAAGACCGTATCTTAAGGCTCTTGACTGTGCAAGAACTATTGACATAACCGGGTTTTCCGAATCGATGAACGTATCGATAACCGTATAAATCAGGTTCGCCAATATCATCGGGCTTATCATCGGGAACGTTATCTTCCAGAAGAATTCCCATCCCGTAGCGCCCTCCATAGATGCCGCTTCCTTTGCCGAAACCGGTATCTGCTGTAACGCCGCAAGGAATATCAGTATCTGAATACCGGCACTCCATAATAAGTTGAAAATATCACTCGTTATCGTCTGTATCGTCATGGTCAGCTGTTCGTTCAGATTATATATACCTAAGAACTGCAACAGCTCATCGACAAGGTCGGTCTGGAACAGTGCGCTGAACTGCTCACCGCTCGAAATACCGTTGGTCGATATATCACCCTTGATTACCGCCAGTACAGGACCCGTCGCAACAAGTACCGGTAAGAAGAATACCGCTCTTGCGAATGTTCTGCCTCTGAACTTCTGGTTAAGAAGAAGTGCGATAAACAGCGAGAATATCATTACTACGATAACCTGCGGTACCATTGCACCAAGTGACTCGGTCAGCTTGGGGAGGTAATCCTGGTTCTTGAAAAGAGCCTCCTCATAGTTTCCGAAATTGTTCCACTCGGTATAGATACCTGCTGAAGTCATTCCTCTCTGTGCGGCCTGCTCTGCTGTTGAAACAAGCTCAGTATAGCACATTGAGTACCACGCCGACTTGAATATCGGCACAATGAACATATAGATTACGCCAACGATCCATATTGCTATGAATCCGTAACCGTAAAGTCCTTTTTTCTTCTCGTATGAAATACGGGATTTCTTGATTTCCTTCTGAACTCTGGGTTGTCTGCGGCGGATGTCCACCTCTTCATCCTCAACGTTCAGTGCCGCAGCAGCTGCGGTCATATGTGCTGACTTGTTAGCAACGGAAGCCGGTGCCTCGTCAGCGTCATCTGCCTTATCGGCAGGCTCTGAAGCTGTTTCCTCGACCGTTTCCTGCTTTACATCAGGCTCTGAAGCTGTTGCTTCTGCTGCCGTTTCGGCAGCCACAGCCTTGTCGGCTGCGGGTGTGTCATCAACGGGAGTCTCGGCGGCGGCGGTCGTCTTCATTGCTTCAATTTCTTCATTCGGGTTGAAATTCGAATTATTCATCTGTTTCTCCCTTCAGTCCATATTGTGCAAGATCGATTTCCTTGCCGTTGACGGTGAGAGTCATTTCTCTGGTATTTACCCTGATTGTCTTTCCGCCGTCAAACTCGGTTTCCATCTCATCGCCGGAAATTCTGTTGTATCCTGTGATGTGGAGATTTGCGAAGTCCTTCAGTTCGTCCTGATAGAGCTTGTAAACCTTAGCCGAGGGTTCGAGCCAGCCCTTGTAGTTTGAATAGAAGAGCGTCTCGTAATCGCTGTCTGTGAAATCGTTAGGATCGGCATACATCATATCATAGTGAACAGGTGTTGCTGTAAGAAGTGCAAGCATGATAGTATCATCTGCGTTTGCACTTGCATTTACCGCCTTTGTTGTGTAAGGCAGGTAACCGTGGATAACGATCTCATAGAACGGAATGTCATAGTCAAACAGATCGAAGTTACTTGATGTAACAGGTACGTTTGTCAGATAATCAACATAGGGGAGCGCATAAGCGTTAGCGCCGCTTGCAAGAAGCGTGAAGCCTGCGTCCTTGAACTGCTTGTAGCCTTCTACCAGCTTATTCATTGCATCTGCTCTGGAATAATTCTCACGGCTGAAGTCGCTGTAAAGCAACGTTGTAGCGTCATCAAGGTTTATCGTTGTTATTCCTTCGCTTGTAAACGACTTGATGATCTTGTTGTAAAGATCAGGCCAGTAATGAGGTGACAAGGTTGTCTTTGTAACAAGTCTTACCTGATTCGGAATGCCGAATGCAATATCCCAGTTATTCGTTGTTGCATAAGCCTTTGTTATAGCCTTGCAGGCGTTCAGCGTGTAGCTGTAGCCGTTACCGCTGTCCTTCATGGAGGTGATTCCCGCACTTGCGAACAGCTTGCTGTTTATCGAGCCTACATATTCCGCAAGCGTCTTGTATGCGTTCTTGCCGCCAAGCGTTCCTGCGTAATTTACATCGGCTGTGATCATACCCTTGATGCCTGCGCCGTTGAAATCGTTGTAGTTTGCAACAATATCGTCAACGCCAAGCTCGTTGAGCTGCTTTATTATTTCCTGAGCCTGCTCGTATGTTGTAGCGGCAGTTTCAAGACTTACAGGGAAGCCTGCAATCGACTGTGCCTTTATCGTACCGCCGTAAAGGTCAAGATAATAGCTGTTTGTTATATTGTCGCTCTTATCCTTGAATCCCTTCTGCTCGATAAGGTAGTTTCTGTATGCTTCCGCAATATCAACATAAGAAAGGTTTTCCTTTGCAAGAGGATAATAGCCTACCGTAAGGTTGGGCTGGTTTATATTGCCCTGCTCGTAAACCGTGAGCTTACGGTTACCCATGTAGTAGGTATCCTCTGCTCTTACCTTGAACTCGAACCATGTGTTGTTGTATGATGTTGAGTTCTGTCCGCTTACAGTAGCGTTTACGCTTGCGCAGGTTTCGCCGGACTTAGCAACTGCCATATAACCGTGATTTGTCTTTTCACCGTTTGTAACAGCGCCGATAACAGGGAGATAAACCTGCTCTGTCTTTGACGGACGTGTCAGCATACCGATCGATGTATCACGACCGTATACCTCACTGTTGTATGCCTGTGCGTTGTAACGGCGGTTGTTGTAGTTGATTACAGCGCCCGAGCCGTCGGGGACTACCATATAGCCCTCATCTTCCATGCCTGCCGCATTGAAGAACTGTAACATACCGATCTCAAGAAGCACAAGACCGCTCGTATCGGTTGCCTGCTTTTCCTTGATTTCTTCCGTTATTACCGAAACATTTACATTGTCTTTCTCAAGTGTAATCGTCATAGGGATTTCAGCTTCAATCTTGCTTAATCTGTATATGACCTTTACACCGTTTTCAATCGGCTCAAAGCTGAAATTGTCCGACTTTATCGAAGCGTCGTAAATGCTCATTCTCTGACTTGTGTGTGATGAAACGTCACCGTATACTACATATAACGGAGACTGCATATTCTTCTTCTGCGCAGTCTTGGCATTTTCGTCCTTGTCTGCGTTAAGAGGAGTAGCCCACCATACATAGTTGTCGCTCTTTGACTGAACTGCAAAGTTTGTCGTCGATTCGTCAAAGTATAACTTGTAGCTGTCGTTTTCAGCCACAACGCTCATATCCGCAAGACCTTCCTCATCGGTTCTGAGCTTTTCCTTGTCATCTTTTTTATCGTCTTTCTTGTCGTCCTGCTTATCATCAGCGGATGCGCCGTCATCGGTTGTCTGCTCTGTCTGTGATGTGCCGTCGTCCGTTGCGGGCTGTTCGTCAGACCATGCAACAAGCGAGCTCATCGAAACGAGCATTGCGGCTGTGAGCAGAACTGCAAGTATCTTTTTTCTGATTTTTATCATCTTCTGTCACACCTCCGCTTACAAACTGAATCTGTACATCAACTCGGTATAGATAGAGAAACCGAAGATGTAAACCTGCTGGAACAAGCTGAGTAACAGCACGAGCAGGAACAGGATTACTACCATTGCCGCAACAGTGAAAACCATTGCAAGAAGCGTCTTGGGTACCGAGTACTGATGAACCGTCTTTATACCCGAGATCATAAGTACCACCGTCCACAGTATACCGAGATACTGGAAGAATATGATGAACGCACCCTCGCTCTTGAGTAACACGTTACTTGCGAGTATTACCACTACCTGAGTGATAAGATAAGGAACGAGCGCATAAGCGCTGACACTCATGATCGCCTTTACCGAACCTTCTCCGTCGAACAGGGTACACAGTGACCAGTTACCTATTACCCATGTGAAGAACAGGATAACAGTCTGAACCAGGAGCGGCACGATGTTGAATATCTTTACATAGTTGTTGTTGAAAAGGAAGCCTGTCATTACCTGCTGGCACACCGTTATAACAAAGAAACAAAGAACTATAACAAGTGAAACCTTAGTGTTGTATGCTTTCTTCCAACGAAGATCCTCAAAGCCCTCGAAAGGATGTCTTGCAACGTAGAACGGCCATTTCCAAGCGGGCATATCTAAATCAAATCTCATTTTTATTTACCTCCCGCTTTCTTAGCCTTAATGCGTTTTCTTACCTTGCTGAGAACAACAAGCGCTACTATTATTACAAGCACGATTATCATGAATATATTGAAGTTATCTCTGATAAACTGCATTCTGTACTGTTTGAACGCTCTGTTATATCCGGATCTGCTGTTACGGTAGAAGTATTTCATTGCCTGCTCGTAGTTACCCTGAGAAAGCTCCGAGTTACCAAGACCGATATAAGCGAACCAGTAGTTGCTGTCACGGATAAGGACTTCCTGCCACGGACCGCTCGCCTCCTCGTACTTACCGAGGTTGTAAAGACCCATCGCCTCGTGTACGATGTTACCGAACTCTGTACGCTTGAATGTTGTTATAGAGTTCTTACGGCTGTCAAGTACATATACAACGCTGTTGTACGCTTCGACAGCAGTTACGTTTGTGAACAGACCCTTCTGGTTGCCCTTGCCGCCGTAGATGAACAGCAGGTCGCATTCGTTTGTATACTCAAAGATACGTCCGTTTGCAAAGTCAAGGAGTCTTATCGTTCCGTCCTCATCAACGTCAACGTCTGTAATCTGTGAGCCGTATGTCTGGTTCTTATAATAGTACGAAGCCATATCGCCGTAGGTGTAATCCGAATAACCGAGGTTGATAAGGATGTTCTCACCTGCGGGGTTCATCTTTTTGAATATATCCGTTGTGGCACTCTTTGAACCTGTTACGGTGTAAATAAAGCCCTCATCGTCTATATCGAAGTTATCGAACTCCATCGGAACCGCCTGAATGAATGATGCGGCTGCCTCACGGGAGAGGATTGTTCTCCAGAACTTGTTGGCGATAGCCTGTGCTGTCTGCTCAACTCGGTTTGCACCGAAGAAGTTACTGAATGAACCGTCGGGTGCGAACATTACCGCACCGTCTGTGATTGACTTGATGTTTACATAAACGTTGCCCGCAACGTCAACTACGACCTTGTTGGGAAGGAATGTAACATCTGCGTCATAGAATTCAGCGGAAGGTCTTTCGAATATCTGGAATACCGTTCCGTCTGCATAAACACCGATTACACGGCTGTTGTCGTAGTCCGCAATGTATATCATTGTGGACTCGTTTTCGTTTGCAGCATCCTCAACGTGTCTTACGAAAATTCCGTGCGGATTCTTCAGTGTTTCGTATTTATCTGTCTTGGGATTATAGAAATAATCCATTACAGTAAACGCTCTTGAATAAGTTACGTCTGTAACAAGTATGCGGTGATTACCGGAGTCTACTATATAAAGACTCTGTGTTTTACGGTCGATGAAAAGATCCTGAGGCTCTTTAAGCTCGCCGATCTCAACATCCTTTGTTACCTCACTGCCCGTCTGCTCTGAAATCGCTTTCAGCTGAGCGTCGGTGTTATATCTTGTGCCGGAGCCGAAATCAAGACCTGTAACTACACGGTCTACAACGTATCCGGTCTGTGAAGGAACAGGATCGCCCCACCAGTCGTAGCTGTAACCTTCGTACGGCTGATCGGCAAACGCTGAACTGCACAGCATGGAAACCGCCATTATGGCCGATACGGCTGCCGTAGCGATTTTCTTCATGTTTGGCACTAAAATCATCCTTTCTGTATAATCTAATAATAAATCAGTCTTTAAGACCGCTGGTAGCCATAGTTTCCATAACGCTGCTCTGGCAGAAAATGAATACTATGATAGGCGGCAGCATCGTGATAACAGCTGCGGCTGCCGCAACGCCCGCACGGGCAATACCGGCGGCACTTATCTGCTGCATAACGGTCGGAATGGGTTTTAATGCCTCATTATAAATGAATGAATAACCTGTGATCTGCCATGCGCCCTGGAAAGCGAATATCAGAAGTGTCAGCCAAGCGGGTTTAACGTTGGGCATTACTATCTGCCAGCAGATTCTGATGTGGCTTGCGCCGTCCAGCTTTGCGGCCTCTATCATACTGTCGGGCAGCTGTCCCATGAACTGACGCATAAGGAACAGTCCCATAGGCGTTGCGATGTACGGCAGAATGATTGCAAAGTATGTATCGATCATACCAAGTGTTGCCATTACCATGTACTGCATGATGTAAAGTACGGTAGATGTGAACAGAAGGGCAACCTCGATTATCTTGTTGAGCGCCTTCGCACCGGGGAACGCAACCTTTGAAAGCGCATATGCCGCCGATGACGAGAATAAAAGCTGTGCAACTGTAACTACTACAGCTACAAATACAGAGTTGAAAATGTATCTTGAGAACGGTACCCACATGTTGGATGCCGTAGCAAGCAGATCAGCAAAGTTCTGATCCGTGATGTTCTGTACATATAGTCTGGGCGGGAAGAGGAACAGCTCCTCAACAGGCTTCAGTGACTGTATAACAGAAAGATAAATGGGGAAGATCATGAACAGACCCAGCAGAGCGAGCACTACAAATATGAAAATGTCGCCGCCCAGAGAACCGCCATATCTTTTTCTTCTCCTCTTAGTTATTTTCATAACTGCCTTCCTTTCTTAGAGAGAAATTCATAATGTGAGATCCTCCGATCAGTCAAGGTACTTGCCGAGTACCTTCTTGATACCCCAGTTGGCAAGCAGCATTACTGCGAACAATACGAAGCATATAGCCGATGAGTAACCCATCTCATAACGTATTGAACCGTAGTCATAAGCGTGTGTCATGATCGTGTGTGCCGCATAGTCTGTTGAAGGGAATGCGGTAAGGAAACGACCTACATCACCGGCTGTGAAGGAAGCGGTGATCTGCATAACCGCTGCGAACAGCAGCTGGGGGCCCATTGCAGGCACCGTAACGAGCAGTAACTGCTGTGTACGGTTCTTGATGCCTTCGATAGCACCCGCCTCGTATCTGTCCTTCGGTATACCCTGAAGACCTGCACGAAGCGCAAGGAATCCGGCACCCAGCGACATCCACAGCTGAACGACAATTACAACACCCATGATGTAGTTTGCGTCTGTCAGCCACTGACGTGCGCTGTTTATGATACCGAGGTCAAGCAGATAAGAGTTTGCTATACCGTATGTATCGCCCGAGAATATGAGCTGCCATGTGGTATAGATGTTACCTGCCAGAGTCGGCGCATAGAAGATAAATGTGAACATTGTCTTTAATGCTCTGGGCATTTCGTTGATAAGCCATGCCAGTATAAAGCACATGATATAGCTTAACGGACCTGTTATAATTGCGAATACGAGCGTATTCTGTATCGCCTTTAAGAAGACCTCGTCCTCAAGTATCAGCGAATAGAAATTGCTCAGTCCCACAAACTGGGGGAACTGTACCATGTTGAAGTTCGTAAAGCCCATAGGCAACGAAAGCAACACCGGTATGATCGTAAAGATCGTAAAGAGTATGAAGTAGGGCGCAAGAAGTATATATACGCTTGCGTTCTTCTTCATCTCACGCAGTGTATATCTGAACTTGCTGTCTTCAATATACTGCGGCTTTTCTCTGTTAAACAAACCGATAACCTCCTCTATAATTCAGCAAAGCCTGTGAGGGCGAAAAGCCCTCACCGCTTTTCAAGATCATTTTTTGACGGACGATAATTCCTGATACTTTCTTACGATCTCAGACTTAATCTGATCGTTGTAGCTCATAAGCGTGTATCTGGGGTTACCTGCATCGTTAACAACCATTCTGAATGCGTTGTTGATGTGTCTTGTTACTGCATAGGATGCGGGAATGATCGGTACTTCTCTGAGGTAGCTCTGCTGTGATGAGATTTTCTCATACTCGGCAGTTGACCAGGGGAGCTGTTCAAGAGCTTCTACGTTTGCTGTATCGAAACGTCCCATGGGACCCATAAGAGCTTCGATCTGCTTACCATAGTCAACCTGAATATCCGTACTTGTGAACCACTTTACGAAATCCCAGGCTGCAGCCTGATTTGAAACCTTGTTGAATATTACCGCACCGCTGCCTGCTGAGTTTGCAGCGTGATTTATTGTTCCGTCTGCCTGCTTTGTTCCGGGTACCAGTGTGAAGTCCCACAGACCCTTTATCTCGGGTGCTGCAACTGACAGCTGGTTGTAGAACGTATAAGGCTGAACAACGAGGGGCATCTCACCTGTTCTGAAACGTGAGAATGCGTCGAATGTCTGATCAAAACTGAATACCGTGTAGAACTTTGTCCACTGCTCAAATACTCTGATTGAATCCTGAGTCATGAAGTTCGTGAGGTTTACGTTCTTTATGTCGGTAGTCTTCATGCTGTTGTAGTCCGTTGTGTAAAGGTCCTCGTTGTAGATGTCCTGACCTGTCTGGAGCATCAGCATTATGAATGTGTTGCCTGAGTCGAACGTGTTCGATGAAACGTTCTGAGGAAGTATAAGACCTACGTCAAGGTACTTTCTCTGTAATGTCGGGAGCATATCTGTGAGCTGATCCCATGTTTCGGGAGGATTCTCATATCCAAGCTCCTCAAGTACGTCTGTTCTGTAGAACAGCATCGGGAATGTCTGTGAAACGGGGAGACCGTAAACGCCTGTCGATACACCGTCGTTATACTCGTACAGTGTCATTGCGTCCTTCGCAAATCTCTTTGTTACCGTCTCATAATCCTTGAACTGCGTCATATCAACGAGCAGTCCTCTTGCGGCAAGCTGTATCGGGAAGTCGCCGCCGATGAACAGTGCGATTTCAGGACCCTTGCCTGCGAGCGTTGCTTCAAGTACAGAGCCTTGTACAAGGTTGACTGAAGCCTGTGTTCCGTTATAGTCGGGATTCGAGTTGAACTTGTTGTCAACAAGGTTCTTTACAACGGTTGCCTGGTCACGGGCAAGTGATACCCATACGTCGAGCGATGTTGCACTTGAATCCGAAAGGTTCGTATAATCCTCGAAGAACGAACCGATAAATGCGTTGAAGCCGAATGCAAGTTCACCGAAGAAGTTGCCGTACGGTGATGCGAAATCCTCGTGGCAGGTTGCCACCTCTATGTAGTCAAGCTCAAGGGGCTGACCACGGTAGTCACGCATCCACGCCGATATAGACGAGATGCTGTCCTTGATACTGCTTGCCATTATCGGAATATCCTCAGGGCTCTTTATACATCTTTCAAGATAGATACACATTGTTTCAAGCGCCGATGCCTCAGAGCCCTTCTTTGTAAGGTTCTCGATGCTTGCCTTCTCCGCACGCAGAGAATCAACTATTCTCCGGAATGCGTCCTGAATACCGGGTATCTTCCTTTCTACAAAGTAATCCTTGTATTCATCGGGGGATGGACCCGTTATCATAAGTATTCTTCTATAGTACTGGTTGAGCTCGAGTATAAGGTCGTCAAGTCTCTGCATAACCGCGCCGATTGAACCGGGTATAGCCTCAAGCGTCAGCTCGTGCTCCTCGCCCGCTGTCAGATAAACGTAAATATCGTTGCCGTTCTCGTCCTGGGGAGTGAGGTTGTACCAGTCCGGAGAATAGATGAACCTAACATCGTCAAGCTCCTTGCACGGAACCTTTCCGTCAATGTAGATTCTTCTGTTTGAGAAGAAGCCTCTCATCTGATTCTGTCTTGCCTTGAAGTTGAAGCGGTAATAACCGTCGTTTTCAACCTTGAACTTGTAGGTGATTGCCTGTGTTGCCTTACTCCACGTTGCCTGACCGATAGTATTGTAACGCTGCTTGGTCGGGTGGTTGGGATTTGTCATGTAGGTCGTTCTGTCGTAAGTAGCATATAATGTCGATGCTGTCTTGTATTCAGACTCCTCAGCCTGAAGGAAGATGGTGTTCGTTCCCAGCTCCTCGTTCTTTGAAGAAAGTGCGGGAGTGTTCTGAAGCTCATCATCTGTGGGCTTGATTGAATCATAGCTTACAAGTTCATCGTAGTTCTTGAACGTAAACGAATGGAAAACACCGTAGGTTCTGATACCCTCAAGTGTCATTGTGTGCTTGCCTTTTTCAAGATAGAAATAGTAAGGCTCGTTGTAAAGACCTTCCTTGTCCTTGATAGGATACTTTATCCAGCAATCATAGGTTACCTGTCCGGGACGAAGATCGTTGTCCTTGCTGTCACGGGTTATCTCTCCCTCGTCCTTCCAGTAACGGTCGAGCGTGATGTCCTGTGCCGCTGTGAAAGGATATTCGCCGTCTATCTTAAGACCTATATCAAGAACGGTATTCTTTGATTCATTGCCCTCGATAGGATAATAGATAGCCTCAAGATTGTAAAGACCCGTTTCCTCAACATTGAACTCGTATTTAAGTGTGAGCTTGTCGCTCTTCCACTTTATCGTTGAGTAGTGATCTGTCTTGAGATCGGTATCTTCTGCGAGGAATGCCTTGATTCCGTTGTAGCCGTCGCCTGATTTTTGAGTGATCTCCTCAAGTGCAGGCATTATGGCTGCAGCCTGCTCGGCTGTCATCTCCGATACATTGTTGACGAAGGATGTGCCGTCTATCGTACCTTCCTTGTAGTCGGTAGCATAGATAGTGATTTCCTTCTTGGGCTTTGCGGCGTCCTTATGACTGTTGTAATAAGTGCTGTACTTGCCCTCCATACCGGTGATTGTGATTCCGCTCACTGAGCTATCGGTTGTGCTTTCCTCGGATTGTCCGGCAGAAGTATCTGTTGTCGCTTCTGCACTGACTGCGGTTGATGTAAGTGACAATGAGGATACGAGTGTCGCACATGACAATATACCCGCTAATGTTCTTTTCATCCTGCTGACTTTTGTTGCCACAGTAATAATCCACCTTTCTGATAGTTGTCGTTTATGTTCAATCGAAAATATGCTAATTTCGACGAGTTAAGGAATTTATCCGTGCATATTGTACTCTGAGTTGTAAACGGAAATTTTTCCGTCCTCAAGCTCAACACGCACTTTATCTCCGCCCCTTATTCCCAGAGCCTCGAGATATTCTTTTGGTATCTGGAGTCTGCCTGCCCTGTCAAGAACAACAAGCTCCTCTTGATCTGAGCCGCTTTGCTGCATGAGCTTTTCATGCTCCGCCCTTTGCTGCTCGCTCATCTTTTCGAGTTCCCCGAATGAGAGGATCTCGGTTTTCTTTCTCAGCATCTCGCTCGATGTACGACCGTCACGGATAGCAACAACACGGTCAATCGACTTCGACAGATTTGTATCGTGTGTTACTATTATAATGGTAACGCCTGTCTGACGGTTTAGCTGCTTGAAAACATCAAGCACCATCGCCGCCGTCTTGGTATCGACCGCACCCGTAGGTTCGTCCGCAAGGAGCAGGCTGGGATTGTTTGAAAGCGCTATGGCGATTGCCACTCGTTGCTGCTCACCGCCCGAAAGCTGACCGAGTACCGAGTTCTTTCTCGCTGAAAGCCCTACCATGTCGAGCAGTTCCTCCGCTCTCTCCCTTCGGTTCTTGTGTCCCGAAAGTAAAAGCGGCATTTCAACGTTCTGTATCGCCGTAAGATACGGTATAAGGTTTCTGGCGTTGTTCTGCCACACGAAACCGACCGTTTCTCTCTTATATTTTATAAGATCCTTTTCATCAAATTTAAGAAGATCCTTACCGTCAACGTAAAGACTTCCCGCCGACGGCTTATCGAGCGCACCGAGCATATTCAGAAGCGTTGATTTACCGCTTCCGCTCGCACCGACGATACCCATCAGTTCTCCACGCTCAACCGTGAGATCAAGTCCCTGTAAAGCCATAACCTCAACATCGGTCGTCTTATATATCTTGACAAGGTTCTCACATTGCACCATCACATTTTCGGGCGGTGCAAGCATCATTCTATGAGGCATCACTCCACCTGCTTTCTGACGTCTGTAATGCGTCCGTCATCAAGTGTATAAACCACGTCGCACTGCTCCATCATCGCAGTGTCGTGCGTTGTCATCACTATTGTAAGCCCGTCCGTATGTACAAGCTCTTTAAACAGATTCATAACCGCAAGTCCCGTAGGCATATCAAGCGCCGCAGTAGGCTCATCCGCAAATATCAGCTTCGGCTTGTGCGAGATCGCCCTCGCTATCGCCACTCTCTGCTGCTCACCGCCCGAAAGCTCTCCGGGTCTGTGGTGCATACGCTTTTCAAGCCCCACTCTTACAAGGCATTCCTTCGCCCGCTTTACACGTTCCGCATAAGGCATACCCACAAGCCGCATCGCAAACTCAACGTTCTCATACGCCGTCATTGTCGGTATAAGCGCTACAGACTGGAAAACAAACGACATATCGTTTCTTCTCAGCTTATCCATCTCCTTGTCGGAAAGACCCGTTATCTTCTTCCCGTCAAAGTAAACATCGCCGCCTGTAGGACGGTCAAGTGCTCCGAGTATATTTATCAGCGTGGTCTTGCCCGAGCCGGATCTGCCTCTCAGCACGACCAGCTTGTTCTTTTCAACATCAAGATTTATATCCTTCAAAGCGTCAACAGTGGTATTATCGTTTATTTTAAAGCTTCTGGAGATATTCTCCGCTCTTAAAATCGTTTCCATAGGCAGTTTCGTTCCTCAAAAAAGTCCGTAAGCTACGTTTGCCCTGCAAATTGTTTCATCTGCTTTTTGTACCAAATGCACAATTGTATTATTCGTTTTCGGCTGTAAACACGCCGTATTTAGAAATAATGTACAAAACAGCACAAGGGTCTATAACGTAGTAATTATACCAAATTATCACCTTACTGTCAAGGTTCATAAAAGAACTTTCACATTTCTCAAATGATTTTGATTTTCTGTACAAATCACTTTTGTGCTTGTCTAACAGTTACAAACTTCACACGCAAATTTTGTGCATATTGCCGAATTTGAATTTTACCTGCACAATATCTTGATTTTTCGGGCGTCTTATGTGCTATTTTTGGTGTAAACGATTTCCACATTGAAAATTCTTATAACTTAATTTAGCTAATTCCTTAATTTGCTTAATCAAACTTTGTTGAATATGCACAAATATTTTCGGCGATTTTTTTAGCTAATTATTCCAGATATTACTTAATTTTTGTGTGTAACTCATGTAAACGCTTCGATTTGTTCACTTAGCTCCATCCACTCGGCAGTAAGTGCCTCCTCTTTTTCCTTCAGCGCCTCTATTTCCTGTGCAAGCGCACTCGTTTTTTCATAGTCGGTCGCGATCTCCGGCTGTGACATCTGCTGTGCAAGTTCCGCCGTTTTCAGCCCGATTTCATCTATTGCCTGCTCGCAACGCTTCAGCGCACCGCTAAGCTTTCTGAGCGTGCTTTCACGCTCCTTGCGCTCTTTGTAGTCGTTCTTCTTGCCTTCAGCCACCTTTACCTGTACCGCCTGCTCGGACTGTGCCTTCGCTTCCTTGAGTTCGATATACCTGTCATAGTTTCCGTCTATGTTTACAGTACCCGTCTTTCCGAGCCACACTATTCTGTCGGCCAGCTTGTTGATAAGGTATCTGTCGTGCGACACGATAAGAAGCGTTCCGCCGTAGCTTGCCAGTGCGTTTTCCAGAGCCTCTCTCGAATGTATGTCCAGATGGTTTGTCGGCTCGTCGAGCAGCAGCATATTTGCCTTGCTCAGCATCAGCTTAAGTAGCGACACCCTTGCCTTTTCTCCTCCGCTGAGCTTGCCCACATTCTTGAACACATCATCGCCCTTGAACAAAAACTGCGCCAGTGCAGAGCGCACCTGCGTCTGCGTCATTCCGGGATACCTGTCCCACACCTCGTCTATCACAGTCTTTGACGGGTCAAGATCCGTCTGCGCCTGATCATAATATCCAAATTGTATATTGTTACCGAATTTATACTCTCCGCTATCTGCCTGATATTCTCCTGTAAGGATTTTCAGAAGCGTAGTCTTTCCACAGCCGTTCTCACCTAATATAAATGTTGTCGTGTTCTTCTTTATGTCAAGTTCTGCATTTGTGAAAACCGCCGTCCCGTCAAACGATTTCGACAGGCCCTTTGCGATAAGCACATCGTTTGCGCCGCCTTCCTTCGCCCTGAACGTGAACTTTATAGCCTCCGGCAGATCCTCCGGCTTTTCGAGCGTTTCCTTCAGCCTGTCCGCCTGCTTCTGCTTTGATGCCGCCGTGATGAAGTTATGCTCCTGCCCCCACCGCTTCTGTTGCTCTACAATGCCTTCGATACGGTTTATTTCCTTTACCGTCCTGTCGTACACCCTCTGCTGAGCCTCTCTCGCCTCGGACTTCAGTTCAAGATAGCGTGTATAGTTGCCCTTATATTCACGAAGCGTCCTGTTTTCCATTTCAAAAGTCGTGTCGGTGACTTTGTCGAGGAAATAACGGTCGTGCGATATTACGATATATGCGCCCTTATATTCCGTAAGGAACTTTTCGAGCCATTCGCAGGCGGTTATATCAAGGTGGTTCGTAGGCTCGTCAAGAAGCAGTATATTACTCCCCGAAAGAAGCAGCTTCGCAAGCTGTGCCTTGCTTTTCTGACCACCGCTCATTACACTTATCGGCTTACCGAAATCCTCTTCCGAAAAGCCCAGACCGACAAGCGCCGAGCAAGTCATTGATTTATAGGTAAGTCCGCCCTCACGCTCAAATCTTTCCTGCAGCTGCATCTGCCTTGACAGCGTCTGCTCGCTGTGGTCGCCCGTATCTATCGCAACCGCTATATCCGCAAGCTCGTTTTCAGCGTCGATAAGCGGACGGAATATCTCCAGTACCTCGTCATATAGAGTGATATTATCGTCACGGATAACATACTGCTCCATACTGCCGATCTTTATCCCCGCCGCCTTGCTTATACCGCCTGTCTCAGCCTCCTGCCTGCCGTTTATAACGTGCATCAGCGTGGTTTTTCCGCACCCGTTTACACCTACAAGTCCGGCTCTGCCGTTTTCTTCAAGCCGAAAATTCACATCGTGAAACAGCGTTTCACCGCCGAAGGACACCGAAATATCATTACCGGATAATACTATCATACCGCATTGTCCTTTCCGAAAAATAACGGTCAGAGTATTTCCTGCTCTGACCGCATATCTTTATACTTTGTTTTATACTGCGTTTACTTCTTTAAATTTTCGGGCTTGTACTTGATGAGTGCATCATTGTTCAGATCAAGCGCATAGTCCTTAGCCGTCTCGTTGAGCATAGCCTTGTAGTCGTCATCCTTCATAACGTGAAGCACGTTGCTGTGATTCTCCGTGAGCCAGTCCTCACGTTCCTTTATATCACGGCGTACTACCGCATAGTAAACGCTGTCGTCCTCGTAAACTCCGCCCTTGTCTGTGTCAAGCTCAAATGCCCACTTTACAAACTCCTCGCTCGGTGAAGTATCCGTCTTGCCGAGCAGGAATTCGTGGTCATGCTCCTCTTCTTTACTTCCCGATGTTCCGCTGCTCGTTGTATCGTCCGATGCGGTTTCGCTTGTCGAAGAAGTTACAGATGATGCCGCAGATGAATTGCCCGAGTTGCTCTCGGCTTCGGCCTCAGCCTTTTCCTTTGCCACAAGATCCTGATACTCGTGATATACCTTATCGTAGTCCTCGCCGGCAAGCAGTCTGTCAACATAGCCCTGAGCCTGTTCCTTCTTTGCCTTCTTGCCCTCGTCGGTCGTTATCTTGTCGCCGTTGCCCTCTTTAAGAGAAACCTGTATTATCTGGAATCTGCCGTAATTGTCATAGAAATAAGTAGCTATATCCTTTTCGTCTGTTGCGGATATGCCGTTTTTCTCATAGTAAGCGTCAAATACCTTCTCGCTCATCTTGTTTACAAGCTGAACAGCCTCGTATGACTTCTTGCTTATTCCGCCTGCCTCATAGTTCTGACCGTAGGTTTTTCCTGTGCTGTAGCCGTAATATGAGATTTCTGTATCCCACATCTTCTTTACAGAGGTCTTTACGGTTTCCTCTTCCTCGTCTGTGAGTGAAAGGTTCAGTTCCTTGAACTTGTTCTGGATAGCGACATACTGCTTTACCTGCTCTAATGTACGGTCCTGAACATACTGCGAGAACGTCTTGTCCTGTACATTGTAGTTATAGTAGCTGAAATTCTCTATCTTTGATGCGCTTGTTCCCATAGCCTTAAGCTGATCGTCAACCTCCTGCTGAGCCTCGCCTATAGCCGTCTGCTCATAAAGAAGATATATGCCCGCATTTATGGTCTGATTGTCAACCGAGCCTATAGTCGATACATCCGCACAGCCTGCAACGCTTAATGTGATTGCCACGGCGCATATTGCCGCTGCCAGCTTTTTAAAATATTTCATTGCTTTTCTCCTTACTGTTTATAAGGGGCTGTGCCCCGATTATTTCTGCAAATTCCGCCGTTATCTTAATGTAACGCCTATATTCTCAAGTGCCTTAAGCACCTTTGCAACAACTGCGTCCGCCTCATCGTCTGTCAGCGTAGCGTCTTTCTTTCTGAGTATCAGCTTGTATGAAAGGCTCTTCATACCTGCAGGTACCTGCTCGCCCTTGTACATATCGAACAGACGTACAGCCTCAAGATGCTTTGCGGTCTTTTCGATTACCGCAACTATATCTCCGCTCGGCACGTCCTCGTTGCACACAAGGCTCAGATCCCTGTATGTTGAGGGGAACTTGGGCAGTGCGGTGTACTTTACATCGCCGCCTGCATTATTGAACATTACCTCCATGCTGAGCGTAGCACAGTAAACCTCTGTATTTACACCGAAATTAGCCGCAGCCTCCGGATGAAGCTGACCGACATAGCCGATAAGCTCGCCGTTTACAGTGACCTTTGCGCATCTTCCGGGGTGGAATGTAGGATTGTTCTTTTCAGCCGTGTATACGACATTCTTCAGTCCGAGTTTTGCCATAACTTCCTCGGCAACGCCCTTTGCCGTGAAGAAATCCTCGCCGTTTCCGTAAAGCGCATAGCACAGAACATCTCTTTCAACAGGGAGCTGATTTTCTCCCGTCGGGAAATACTCTCTTGCTATCTCGAAGAATCTGCCCTCAAGGTTTCTGTTGCTCCAGTTCCTTCTTACAACCTCCATCATTGATGTAAGCGCAGAAGTACGCATTACGCTTGTATCCTCGCCGAGCGGACGTCTTAACACAACGCTCTTTCTTGACTTCTCGTCCATACGCAGAAGCTCATAGTCCTTAGGCGAAATAAAGCTGTAGGTCATTACCTCGTAGAATCCGAGTGCCAGCGCAAGCGAAATTACCTTGTCCTCGAATATCTGTTCGGGCGTTCTCTTGCCCTGTGATGACAGCTTCGGTATAGTCGAGGGAATTCTGTTGTAGCCGTATATACGGGCAACCTCCTCCGCAACATCGCACGCACGGTGCATATCTATACGGGTAGGCGGAACGATTATCTCGCCGTTTTCATAGCCGAAGCCGAGCTTCTTTAATATCTCTATCTGCTCGTTCTCGCTTATATCCGAGCCTAGATGCTCGTTCACCCACTTATAGTCGTGCTTTAATCTTTCGGGAACATACTCGCTGTGGTTCTCGTCAATGATAGTATTCACTACCTCGCCGCAGCCCAGCATCTCGATAAGCTGTAATGCTCTCTTGAGCGCCTTTTCTGCGTTTACCGGGTTAAGACCCTTTTCAAAACGTGAACTTGCCTCGGTACGCTCGCCTATCTTTCTTGCTGTACGTCTTACCGATACGCCGTCAAAGCAGGCAGCCTCAAATACGACAGTGGTCGTATCCTCCATGATACCGCTATGCTCGCCGCCCATAACGCCGGCTATGGCGATAGGCTTCTTTCCGTCTGCGATTATCAGCATTTCGGGAGTCAGCTTTACAGGCTCTGCCATTTCGTCGAGCAGCTTTAATGTTTCTCCCTCTTTTGCGTTTCTTACAACTATCCTGTTGTCCTCGACATATCTTAAATCGAATGCGTGCATCGGGTGACCGTATTCAAGCATTACGAAGTTCGTTATATCAACAAGGTTGTTGATAGGTCTTACTCCGCTCGCTCTCAGTCTTCTTGCCATCCACTTGGGCGAAGGTCCTATCTTTACGTTCTTTACAAGCGCCGCCATATAGCGTGAGCAGAGCTTTGTATTTTCAACGCTTACGCTGATTTCCTTTGTAATATCACCGTCAACGCCCTTGAATGAAGGCTCGGTGTAGTTCATTGGAATATCAAATGTTGCGCTTGCCTCCTGTGCAAGTCCGAGTACGGAAAGACAGTCGGGGCGGTTGTTCGTTATCTCAAACTCTACTATAGTATCGTCTGTCTGTAAAGCCTCGCATATATCCATACCCATTCTGAAAGAATCAACATCGGGATCGTTATTCAGTATAAGTATTCCGTCGTCTGCTACGGGATAGTCAAAATCATCCTTCGTAAGACCAAGCTCCGCATAAGAGCACATCATACCGTTGCTTGCAACGCCTCTCAGCTTGCCCTTTGTGATCTTTGTTCCGTCTGCAATCGTACTGTTGTGCATACAAGCGGGAACAATCGCTCCCTCAAACAGATTCTGCGCCGCAGTAACTATCTGCACAGGCTCTTCTCTGCCTGCGTCAAGCTGGCATATCCACAGCTTTTCGCTGTCGGGGTGACGCTCCAGCTTCAGCACCTTTGCAACTACCACGTTATTTATAGGATCGGACATCTTATGATAGGTTTCAACCTTTGAACCGCTCATCGTCATATCCGCTACGAATTCCTTTATTGGCATATCGGCTTTAACATAGTCGTTAAGCCATCTCATTGATAAATCCACGTTAATATCTCCTTTTACGATTCCTATCGGTATTTCTGAATTCTCTTATCTGAACTGTGCGAGGAAACGCTGATCGTTCTCGTACAGCAGACGCATATCGTCTATGTTGTATCTCATCATAGCAATACGCTCAAGTCCTATACCGAAAGCGAAACCGCTGTATTCTTCGGGATCTATTCCGCAGTTGATAAGTACCTGCGGATGAACGATGCCTGAACCGAGCATCTCTATCCAGCCTTCGCCCTTGCAGAGCGGACAGCCCTTTCCTCCGCACTTGAAGCACTGTAAGTCAACCTCGGCTGACGGCTCTGTATACGGGAAGTGGTGAGGACGGAAGCGGAGCTTTACCTCGTCGCCGTAAAGACGCTTAGCAAACGTTTCAAGCGTACCCTTAAGATCGCCGAATGTGATATTCTTATCTATTACAAGGCCTTCGCACTGGTGGAAAATAGGCGAGTGCGTGCCGTCAACAGCGTCGGGACGATAAACACGTCCGGGGCTTATGATAGCTATAGGAGGCTTGTTTTTAAGCATTGTTCTTATCTGCACGGAAGATGTCTGTGTACGCAGAAGGATCTCATCAGTAATATAGAATGTATCCTGTTCATCTCTTGCAGGGTGACCGTCCTCTGTTAAAAGCATATCGAAAACATACTTCGTTTCCTCGACCTCAGGACCGTCTACTACAGTGTATCCCATTCCTCTGAATATTTCCTTAAGCTCGTCAAGAACTATATTCAGCGGATGACGTACTCCCATCGCCTGCTGTTTTCCGGGCATGGTAACGTCCAGCGTTTCCTTCTTTAATTTCTGCTCCATAAGCGCAGATTTAAGCTGTGCCTGCTTCTGTGCAATAAAGCCCTCAAGCGACTGTCTTACATCGTTTGCAAGCTGACCCATAACAGGTCTTTCCTCAGCGGACAGCTTACCCATGCTCTTGAGTATAGCTGTAAGTTCGCCCTTCTTGCCAAGGTACTTTACTCTCAGCTCGTCAAGCTGCTTAACGTCAACGCAGTCGCCGATAGTTTTCAGCGCCTGCTCCTTTATATTCTGTAACTGTTCTTTCATACCTTTATTCTTTCCTCGTTATTTATTATCCTGTATTTGATCTCGCCGTCAGGCAAAGACGATGGAACCGAATCGTTCCACTGATAACACGACCTTTCACGCATTTTTCCTGCATCGGTTAATTATAATATGGTTATGTAATATGGCTTTTTATGGAAATTAAAATCAAAGCCTATGCCTACACGATAGACATTATAACAGAAATCCGATACTTTTGCAAGTGTAATAACGCAGTTTTCGGTAAATTTCGCATTATTTTCACCTGCACCAACCCTTCCAAACCCGCCGCAAAACAAAACAGGCACCGTCTGCACAATGCCTGCGATGCCTGTCATATATTTACGATTATTTCCTTGTAGCCGCCTTAAGACCGGAATACTCGCTGAACTCGGTCGTGCTTCCCGTCTTTCTGAACGCCTTTATTCTGAACGAATAAGTCGTATTTCTCGCCAGTCCCTTCACGGTAAACCTGAGTGTTGTGTTATTCTTGGTGGTGGCGATAGCCGTCCACTTACCGCCTCTGTAGGTCTCAATGATATATCCCGTAGCCTTATCATTCTTGTTCCACGAAAGCTCAACCGCACTTGTTGTAGTGCCGGTCACTCTGAACGATGCTACCTTCGCTATTCTCGTCTTAGCCGCAAGTCTTGTATACTCACTGTATATCGTCTTGCCTGCCGCAGTTTTATACGCTCTTACCCTGAACGTATATGTGGTATCCGCCTTCAGTCCGTTTACAGTATATGTAACCGTTGCGTTACTGCTCGTCTTTGCAATCTGCGTCCACTTACCGCCCTTGTACTGCTCAACAACATAACCGTTTGCACTTGCATTCTTGTTCCATGCAAGCGTAATTGCCGAAGCCGTATAGCTCTTTACCGTAAGGTTATTCACGCCGCCGAATGAAGTAGCCGCCTTAAGACTTGTATATTCGCTGTAATCTGTCTTGCCGTTTACGGTTCTGAACGACTTTATTCTAAACGAATATACAGTCGCACTTGCAAGTCCCTTAACAGTAAACGTAAGCGTGGTGTTATTCTTTGTGGTAGCAAGTGCCGTCCACTTTCCACCCTTGTACTGCTCGATAACGTAGCCTGTAGCTTTGTCATTCTTGCTCCAATCAAGCTTTATCGCACTGCCGGAAACCGTCGAACCCTTGAATGTGCCGACATTCGCTATTCTCGTCTTAGCCGCAAGTCTTGTATACTCGCTGCTGTATTCCGTTGTGCCGGAAACCACATAGCCCTTTATTCTGAACGTATATGTCGTATCCGCCTTCAGTCCGTTTACCGTGTACGATACAATCGCATTGCTTGCAGTCTTTGTTATCTGTGTCCACTTGCCACCCTTGTACTGCTCAACGACATAACCGTTTGCGCTTGCGTTCTTATCCCACGCAAGTGTGAGCGAGGTAGTACCCTGCGTCTTTACCTTTGCGCCGGTAACAGCAGACAGTGTTATCTGCGAGGTGTAGCTGTCCTTATAGCTGTAATGGCATACCGTGCATTCATGCAGTGTGTAGCCCTGTGCAGTCAGAGTAGGTGCTACTACAGTAGTCTTGTAGCTGTGTGCCGTCTTGGGTATAACGGTTACTTCTGTCTTTGCGTCACAGCGTGTGCAGTGTCTTGACTTTGAACCCTCAGCCGAGCAGGTAGCCTGCTTGTCTATCGTCCACTCAGAAGAATAATTGTGTCCGAGTGCCGTAATATATCTTGTTTCTGTCTTTGAACATCTGGAGCAGGTATGCTGCTCAACGCCCTGTGCGGTGCAGGTCGGATATGTCGTTGTGCTCCAACCGCTCCAGCTGTGACCGGGTGCATTGATTGTTTCCTCAACCTTTTTACCGCAATACTTGCATACCTTTGTTAATTTTCCGCCTGCCGTACAGGTAGGTTCTGTTCTGGTTTCTTTATATGAGTGATTGCAGACATCAACGGCATTGCCGCTTGCGTCTGTAAATCTGAATCTCTGCGACGGTGCAAAGTTAAGATACGGCTGTAAATAGAAATTCGCACCGGAGAATGTATGCTTGCCGCCTATTACAAAATTATCCTTTGACGCAAGTTCAAGTACATAATCGCCGTTTCCGACAGGCACTACATAGAATTCCTGCGCTTCATCGTCATCGTTTTGGTACAGATCAATCTTATCACCCCAGTCGATATCCATATCACCGTCTGTAGGTCTGTAGACATCGATAACTTTTCCTGTCGTTGAGCATTCAGGTGCAATGAGATATTTGCCGTTGCCCTTGTATATGAACTTCATGCGCTGAGCGGCTGACCCATTGTGTTCATAGAAAACCGCAGGATTTTTATTTTCATCCGTTCCGCCGGTGACATCCATATTAAGCCCTACGCCGTTACGAAGACAATAGGTGCCTTCCTTTATCGTCTTGTCAGCGACTGTAGGAGCGGTACCTTTATCCAATGTAACCGTCATACTTCTGACATTTGACTTGTTTCCGCAGGCGTCATAAGCCGCACAGCTTATACTGTATGTTCCTAAGAAATTTGAAAAATCGCTTACTGAAATATATTGCCAACCGTAGGTATTATTTTTTTCAAGATTAGCCTGATAATCTTTTGTACGGCCGTTAGCCGAAACGGTAAATGCTATCTTTGTAACGCCGACATTATCCGTGGCGTTAGCTCTTACCAAAAATCCCATTCCGTTTCTGTTCCAGTCCTCTTCACTCAGCGAAGTCAGGTTGGGAGCTTCCTTATCTCTCTTATTCGTATATTTAGGCCTTATGAATACGGTATATATTCCGCCGCCGGCTATAGAGTTTCCATCACTTGCATAGAATACTCTTGTATCTCTGTTAGCGTTTACCTTATATATTCCATCAGTGTAAGCGTTACCTTCTACCGCATATCTGCTGTCTTTCATAATTCCAACATGATAAGTCGAACCGTTATATTTTCCGCAATAGAACACTATATCGCCCGCCTGTGCGGTTTCAACCTCAATCGCCCCTGCTTTCAGCAGTGCATTTCTGAAAGTACCGCAAGCCGCATTCGCTGGTGCAACAGGCACTGCCCCTGTCTGACCGGCAACTCTGGCAACATCCATAACGAAATCGGCACACCACGCCTCACTGCTGGGATACCATCCGGCATCATCATCTTTCCTACCGTTCTGTGCCACAGCAACATTGACCATATCCACAGCGCCGTCACCTGTCAGTGTAACAGGATAAAAGCTATCCTTAACGCTGTAATACGCACCTGCGGAAAACGCTCCTTCAAGCGCAGGGATATTGTCGCCCATCGGTGTAGCGACCGCCGTAAAAGCCATTACCGCCGCAACAACAGCCGCTGCTGTTCTTTTCAGCTTCATAGAAACCTCTCCTTATAATTCAGAATAGAGACCAACAGTATAATACGATTATTAATACTGCCATCCTGATTCAAGAATACACTCTTCACCCTCCGTTTTCAACCGTTTTGCAAAACTTGCGTTTTTTGCTCAAACTTTGCACCACTGCCCCTCACCAAACTTCCAAAACCGCACTATCCCACGAAAATCGCCACATTCTTGCCATATGAACGCTCTGTTGGTTTCGCATCCTTGCGAAACTCTGGGCGTTCAACTTCGGGCATCCATGCCCGTCCCTTCCAAAGGTGAGGTGCTGTTGCCCGAAAGAATTCGGGCGACTACCGGAGGGGTTGCTTTCCTACCGCACCCTTTCCGTTTCTCAGACACCTCCGTTAACAATCCCTCAATAGTTGGCAGTGCTTCGCACTGCAACAGAAGCTCACCTTTACACAAGGGAGCTAAAGGTGATAGTGCTTTACCAACCCTTCCAAATCCGCACTATCCCTCGAAAATCGCCGACACACTTGCCTCCCTTGTCAAAGGTGAGGTGCTGTCGCCCGAAAGAATTCGGGCGACTACCGGAGGGATTGCCACACCACCATCCATTACTCTCCGCACCAACCCGAAGCACTATACTAAAACCGGACACAAGGGGCAGAAAGGCAAGGTATATAATAAAAGAAGCCCCGTTGCCAAAACAGGCAATGGGGCTTCGGTCTTGTATATCGGTTTTACTTTAAGTATTTACCCACATCGACAGCAGGTGCAGAGGTTTCGGGTGCGGGATTACCCGAGCAGTCAAGCGTATATCCGCCGACCGAAATTCCGGTTATTTCGCCGTTGCCGTCAAGCGTCAGCGTATAGCTGTTATCGCCTGTCGTGCCGCTTAAGGTCAGCCTGTCGGTGCCTTTACGGGCGGTGACGTTTTCGGCTGTTCCTGCACTGTCAATGCACTGCGTGAGAAGCTCTGCGGCTGAGGCAAACTGCGGCGAGGAACTGCCGTATTCATACTCTATCCCGTCAAGGCTGTACCTTACGGTGTTGCCGTCATCGGTCACGGTAAGCCCCTTCACGCTGTCCGGCGAAGTAAAGCATACGGTCCATACACCTGCACTACGGGTAAACTCTGCCTGTGCCGTAACACCGTCGCAGGCGACCCTGCCGCTGATGCTCATATCTCCCTTCAGGTCGGGGATTTCCGCCTTTTCTGCGGCAGTGCAGGATGTGCATAAAAGGCAGGATAAAACCGCTGTCGTGATAATCATTCTTTTACTCATAATACGTCGTCCTTTATAAAGTAATATAGGACAACTTGAGGAGTTAAGCTATTCCGTAGAATTCACGCAGAATATATGGGTAAAGCTGCGGCAGCTCAGACGGCAGAATTCCACTCATACTGCGCTCCCGTGCGGCATACTGTGCGGATAAGCCGAAAAGATACGCTCCGAGCCTTACCGCATTGCCCGTTTCAATGCCCTGTGCAAGCAGTCCACCAATAGTTCCTGCAAGCGTATCACCACTTCCGCCCTTGGCTAAAGCCGCATTACCGCTCATATTTACGGCGGCAAATCCGTCCGGCGAGGCATATACGGAGTATGCATCCTTGAGCAGAACGTGAACGCCGTATTTTACAGCGAAATCTTTGGCACAGCTTAGCTTGTGGCGGAGGATGTAGTCGGTGTCAAGTCCGCTCAGCCTGCTGAATTCCTTGATATGAGGGGTAAGTATGAGCCTGCCTGTGTTGTCCTTCAGCTCATTTATATGCGGAGCGAGGGAATTTATTCCATCTGCGTCGATAACTATCGGGCAGGAGGTATTATCAATCAAGGCACAGAGCAGACGGTAGGCTTCGTCACTGTTGCCTACCCCGCATCCGAACAGGATTGCAGTGGCGGTACGGGCATTTTTGCACAGCTTGTCCGCACAGTCGGAAGTAAGCGTTTTACTGCCGAGCGGAAGGTAGATACATTCGTGTAACGAGGTGGCAACGCTTGTTGTGACCTCGCTCACCGAGGCAAGCGTAACAAGCCCTGAACCCGTTCGCAGAGCGGCATTGGTGGACATCCACGCCGCCCCGATACAGCTCTCGCTGCCTGAAACATTCAGTAGCCTTCCGAACGTTCCCTTGTGGGTGATACGGCTTCGGTTGACAAAGTGGGAGGCGAGGGAATCGCCGTTCAACTCGGCGTCATATTCGCTGTAGCAGGCCTCGGATATGCCTATGTCGAGCAGTACAATATCGCCCGAAAACTCACTGCACGGGACGTAAAGCTGACCCGTTTTTACGGCTCCGAGCGCAAAGGTCATATCCGCACAAAACGAGTATTCATCGGCGTTCCCGTCGGTTGCGTTACAGCCGGAAGCGATGTCGGCACAAAAGCGCAGGGCGGCGCTCCCGTTGCAGTAGGAGAAGAGCCTTCTGACCGGGGGAGCAAGCTCGCCGTGGAAGCCTGTGCCGTAGACGCAGTCAATGATGATGCCGCAGGAGCCAAGCTCGTTCAGCACCGTTTCCGGTTGGTCGGGGTAGCTTAAAACGGCTTCATAATCGGGTTTGTACTCGTTGAAGCAGTCTATGGCGAGGTCGGTTTTCGGGGCGGAGCCGACGAGGACTATGAGGGGGGAGAAGCCCCGTTTACGCAGATTATGGGCAACTGCGAAGCCGTCGCCGCCGTTGTTTCCGCTTCCGGCAAGGACAGCCGCGCGGCAGGGCTTTACGATACGGGAGATGTGAAGGGCGATGGCAGAGCCTACATTCCGCATAAGAACGGCACATGACGTGCCTTTCTGCTCACATATTGCTTCCGCTTTTTTCATCTGTGACGGAGTTACAACATACTGTTTTGCCATAAAAACTTCCTTTCAGAAAATGGCATGTGAGTATTTTTCTCCCTGCCATTGATTTACAATCACACCTGATGATTCATAAAACGCAGAATGGCTTACCTATCACGAAAAGTAAGACATCAATGATGCGTCAGGGTGATGAATAATGTAGTTTTTAAAAACACGGTGTTTTTCGCCTTAATAAAAGGCAGATAATTACATTCAGCTTGTAGAAAAAGTCTGTTTTTTCAAAAAAGTGCTTGTTCTCAATCCCTATCCCCTTTAGGACACTCTGATGGCTTTGCCTCGTGCAAAGCTTGGTGTGTCCTTATTTCAGCATCCTTGCCGAAAACCCCTTCCCCGTGGTGAAGGGCTGTGTATGCTTAGTTGGCTCTGCATCGTGCAGAGCCTTTGGGCATACACGCCCGGCGTCCGTGCCGGGCTGAGTGTGGGGCTGCCGCCCTCACCAAGCAAGGACGCTTGCAGTCAGTCGCACACAGTCGCTGCACGACGCAGCGACACCAACGACTGACAACCCGCATTGGGGCTACGCCCCAAACCCCACTTTAAAATTGTATAGTTTTTGATAGTATGCAAAATTATAACATTATTTCTGCTTTTTGTCATCCGTGTTTTTGCTGTCGGAATTTTTGTTCTTGACGAAGATTTTCTTAATATCTTTAAACTCGTGCTTTCCCTTTTCCTTTTTCATATAAGGAGGGTGAGGGAAATAGACCGGCTCGTTTGTTTCGTCATCTATATGGTGGATGTCACGGTACACGTTTGAGTCGGAGGGAAGGTCTTTCTTTTCGAGTCGTTTTTTGACCCTGTTTTTTGTGAAGCTGTATACAACGGCGAACAGGGGTATACCGATGATAAGACCGACAAAGCCGAACAAACCCTGACCGACAAGCATACCGAAGATGACCCAGAAGCTCGAAAGACCGGTCGAGTCGCCGATAATCTTCGGGGCGAGGACGTTACCGTCAATATTCTGGATGATAACGACCATAATGGTGAAATAGATGCACTGGATCGGGTCAACGAGGACGAGCAGCAGCATACACGGGATATATCCTATAAACGGTCCGAAGTAGGGAATGATGCAGAATATACCCATAACAACGCCGCAGAGTACGGCATAGGGCATATTGAAGATGCTCATAAGCAGTACATATACCATACCGATAATAAAGCTGTCGAGTATCTTGCCTGTGATAAACTGACCGAAGGACTTGTTTACCTCACGGGTGCTGTTGATAATCTTTGTAGCGACCTTAGGCTTGAACAGGCAGTAGAGGATTTTCTTGAACTGAGCGGCGAAAAGCTCCTTGCTGTTAAGGAAGTAGATAGCGATAACGAAGCCGAGCAGGAGATTCATAAACACGCTGATTATGTTCATGACGTTGGACGAAATAAGATTCCATATATTGTTCATCTGAGGAAGAAGCTCGGTTGACAGCCAGTTGTTGAGCATATCGGAAATGCCGCCGGTGAACTGGAGGACATAAGCCTCTACCTCGGGGTAGTTTCTGAGGGTCTGCGATACCCAGTTGCTTATCTGCGTAACGTATTCGGGCATATTGTTTACGAGCATAGTGATAGTGTCGATAAGCTGAGGGAGAAGTACCCAGATTATACCTGTGAGTATAAGCAGGGCAAGAATCATAGTTATAGCCACGCTCATAACTCTTGCGACCTTGCGGACGGGGAAGGTTTTGGGCGGCGGCTCTTCACCGGGGTGTTCACGCTCGAATTTTTCACGCTTTTTGTCCTGTATTGTATAGAACAATCTGCGCAGGCACGGCTTTTCGATGAAAGTCGCTATCGGGCAGAGAATATATGCTATAACAAAGCCGTATAGGACGGGGGTCAGTATAGACAGGAACGAGAAGATGTTGTCGAGTATTTCTTTAATCTGTGACAGACCGAGGAAGAACACGATAGCGGCGGCGATAACGAGGAATGCGGTCACTCCCCAGTAGAGATATTTTTTATCCCATTTGAAGTTCATTACATCACACCTTTATATTGATATGGAAGTTACTGCTTTTATTATAGAATTATCGGCGGAAGTTGTCAAGGGTATACAGGAAGGAAAAGAATGTTGGACGATGAATAACGGGAAAATGAGAGGTGAGGTTGTGGAAGGGATGGTGCGAGGCGAGGCGATGGATGTGCTTTTGAGAAGGTTGTGGGGATTGAGAGGTTGGTGGGCGTAAAGCAATCCCTCCGTCTTGACGGCAAAAAGTTTGGTGAATAAAAAAGGCGGATGTATCGCAAGTAAAAATGCAACAAAGCGACAGTTTGTGCCTTGCCGTCAATCCACCTCCCTTTGACAAGGGAGGCAAGGGTGTTGGCGATTTTCGAGGGATAGTGCGGTTTTGGAATGGTTGGTAAAGCACTATCACCTTTAGCTCCCTTGTGTAAAGGTGAGCTTCTGTTGCAGTGCGAAGCACTGCCAACTATTGAGGGATTGTTAACGGAGGTGTCTGAGAAACAGAAAGGGTGCGGTAGAAAAGCAATCCCTCCGTCTTGACGGCAAAAAGTTTGGTGAATAAAAAAGGCGGATGTATCGCAAGTAAAAATGCAACAAAGCGACAGTTTGTGCCTTGCCGTCAATCCAGCTCCCTTTGGCAAGGGAGGCAAGGGTGTTGGCGATTTTCGAGGGATAGTGCGGGTTTGGAAGGGTTGGTGAGGAGAGAGGGATAGCAGTGTGTTTTGAGAGAGTTGGTGCGGGATTGCGGATTTTTGTTTATGGTGAATTTGTAGAGTGAGATAGTGCAAAAGTGAAAGAAACGACAAAAATCCCCCGCAGAAACTGCGGGGGATAAATTGCTTATTTATTGCTTAAAGCCGAAATTACTTTCTCTTCTTAGCAACGATAACAGCGCCTGTAGCGACAACTGCGATGCCTGCTACTACTGCAACGCTCTCAACACCTGTGTTTGTGTTGGGCTTTGTAGAATCGCCTGTTGTGGGAGCTGTTGTATCAGCAGGAGCTGTTGTGTCAGCGGGAGCTGTTGTGTCAGCGGGAGCTGAAGCGCCGGCAACAGTTGCTGTGCCCTTACCATCATAAGATACTAAGGCATTGCCGGAAGCATCCTTAAGAACAACGCTCTGTACTTCGATCGGGCACATATCGCTGCCCCATTCCTGAACTGCGATCTGAACGTAACCAGCGCCGGTTGTAGGAAGAACAGAATCGGGGAAGTCTACGTTTGCTTCATATGTGTACTCGCCGACCTTGCTGAACTTTACGGGCTTAGTATCATCAATACTTGAAATACCGAGATCCTCATCAACTACGCCCCAGTATTCCAGACCTGTCCAGTTCTTAACGTCTGTAACCTTCTTGTTGTATTCTTCGTCGATTGTATCGCCGTACTTATCAGCGTAGTCTCCGCCACCTGATGAAAGAACGATACCGCCGCCGAATGCGCCTTCGAAGAATTCATAGTCGCCTGCTGTAGTTTCAACAGCCTTAAGAGTTACTGTTGCAGACTTGATATCCTCTACCTTAACGCCGAGATCTACATTCTTTGTAGGATCGTCGTCGTTTTTGGAGTAAATGTAAGCTACCCAGCTACCTGAGCCGCTTTCCTTCATAGCGTTACCAAACTCTTCTGCCGGAACAGTAACTAATGTAGCACTTGCTGCTACAGCTAATGTGCTTGCTGCGAGAGCAGTAGCTACAACGCCAGCCATGATTTTTCTTAACTTCATTGGAAAAATCCTCCTATAAAACTTATTTTCGTTTTGTTACATACTTATGTAACTTTACACAATTATTGTAACATTTCGCTTTTTTAATGTCAATGTGCATTATGCCTAAAATATATGTGAAAATTTATTGAAACTCACGGCATTACACAGCATTAAGGCTATAATTTAAGTAAATTTAAGATTAACAGTGAATTATGTTATGTTTTTGTGTTAAAAAATGTGGATAAAACGGTGCTGTAATTTCAGCTTATAGGATAGAAAAGCCTGTTTATGAAATAAACTTCTGATTTATTATCCCTTTCCCCCGGAAAGGGGGTGAATACGGGGACTGGCGTCCCTGCGACCTGCCTTGGGGCTACGCCCAAAGCAAGGATGCTTTGGTTGCTTGCCAAAAGTTTTGCACGATGCAAAACCAGCAGAGCGAGCAACGCTAAACACCCATTTTTGGATAACGATAGAGGTTCTTCGACAGACTGACCCTTTCCCCGTGGTGAAGGGCTGTGTATGCTTAGTTGGCTCTGCATCGTGCAGAGCATTTGGGCATACACGCCCGGCATCCGTGCCGGGGCTATATTACTGGGGCTACCGCCCCTAGTCCAAGCAAGGATGCTTGCAGTCGGCCACACAAAGCCACTATGCAAGGACGCATAATGACAGCAGCACAAAGCCGTTGCACGATGCAACGGCACAAATGGCTGTCAATGCACAGATGCAGTGGCACAAATGGCTGACGACCTGTACGGGGGCTTCGCCCCAAAGCAAGGACGCTTTGGTTGCTTGCCAAAAGTTATAAGCAAGGACGCTTATGTCAGCTGAACCGAGCCGTTGCACGATGCAACGGCACAAACAGCTGACTTTGCAGAGATGCAAAACCAGCAGAGCAAGCAACACTCGACACCCTTTTTTATAGCCAAGAGCTTTTTCGACAGACTGATAATTTATCTCTTATACAACGGAATTGTTTGGGGGATTGCTTGAGGATTGTTTTGCAAAAATGAAAAATGCTTAAATTTTTACTTAAAAGGATTGAGAAAAGCCGTGAAATATGTTATATTAATTGTATATGGGAACTGACCGTATACCCGAAAAATTAAAAGGACGGAAAAAACTATGTCTATCGTATTTGACGAAAACAAGCGTGTATTCAAGCTCGACACGGAAAAATCGAGCTACGCATTTCATATCACCGACAGCAGAAACCTGCTCCACCTGTACTACGGCGGCTATATTCCGGAAACTGATATAACTCATATGCTCCGCATACCGAATGACGAGCCGTTTGTACCTGCGGTACACGACGCTATGGGACCTCACAGCTTTGACTGTGCGCCCATCGAATTTCCGACATCGGGCGTTGCGGATTTCAGAGAACCGGCAATGCAGGTAATGGATATAAACGGTATGTCCGCCTGTGAATGCTACTACAAGGATTACAGAATTTCAAACGGCAAGCCGAAATTAAAGGGGCTTCCCGCTACATACGCCGCAGACGATGAGGCGCAGACGCTTGAGGTGTTCTGCTACGACCCACACAGCGGTCTTGATATTACGCTTATGTACAGCGTATTCCCGAAATTTGACGTTATCACAAGAAGCGTAAAGGTCGAAAACAACGGTCTTGCCGCTATCGACCTGCGCCGTATCATATCAATGAGCCTTGATCTTGACAGAATGGACTACGATATGATAACACTGCACGGAACATGGGCAAGAGAACGCCATGTACAGCGTTTCCCTATACGTTTCGGCAAGCAGTCGATAGATTCCAACAGAGGTGCTACAAGCCACGCTCACAACAACTTCTTTGCGCTGTGTGACCACACCGCAACAGAGGACTTCGGTGAAGCATACGGCTTTGCTCTGGTGTATTCTGGTTCGTTCCTCGGAATGGTAGAGGTAGGTCAGTATGAAAAGACAAGGGCTCTGCTCGGTATAAATCCGTATGACTTCTCGTGGCACTTAGAGCCGGGAGAGGATTTTCAGGCACCGGAGGTCATCATGACCTATTCCGGCGAGGGCTTAGGTCAGATGTCGAGAAACTTCCACGATGTAATGAGGAACAACCTTATCAGAGGAAAGTGGAAGAATATGCGCCGTCCTATACTTATTAATAACTGGGAAGCGACCTATTTCAACTTTGACACGGACAAGCTCCTTGATATAGCAAGAGAGGCTAAGAAAGCCGGAATCGAGATGCTCGTCATGGACGACGGCTGGTTCGGTCACAGAAACGATGATAAATCTTCCCTCGGCGACTGGTTTGTGAACGAGGACAAGATAAAAGGCGGTCTTAAGCGCCTTGTGGACGAGGTAAACAAGATAGGTCTTAAGTTCGGTATATGGTTCGAGCCTGAGATGATAAGCCCTGACAGCAAGCTGTATGCGGAGCATCAGGACTGGTGCATACACATTCCCGGCAGACACCGCACGACTGTAAGAAGTCAGCTTGTACTTGATTTTTCAAGAAAAGAAGTGCGTGACTATATCTATGAGCAGATGAAGACTATCCTTTCAAGTGCAAACATAGAATATGTAAAGTGGGATATGAACAGACAGCTCAGCGAGGTCGGCAACGAGGTATTCCCTCCCGAAAGACAGCGTGAGATATGGCACAGATATGTTCTCGGCGTATATGAAATGCAGGAAAGACTGCTGACAGACTTCCCTGACCTGCTCCTTGAAAACTGTGCAGGCGGCGGTTCACGCTTTGACGCAGGTATGCTCTACTACTCTCCTCAGATATGGACAAGCGATGATACCGACGCTATAGAAAGGCTCAAGATACAGTACGGCACTTCTATGTGCTATCCCTGCTCCTGCTTCGGCGCTCACGTTTCGGACAGCCCGAACCACTGTGTAGGCAGGATCACTCCGTTTGAAACGAGAGGACACGTTGCGATGTCGGGTACGTTCGGCTATGAGCTTGACGTTACGAAGATCTCGGACGATGACAAATATGCGATAAAGGAACAGATAGAAGAATTCAACAAGTACAATCCGCTTGTGAGAACGGGCGATTATTACAGAATCGGCGATCCGTTCGCAAACGACCGCTTTGACGCATGGCAGTTTGTCGCAAAGGACAAGAGCGAAACGCTCCTCGAATATGTACAGGTTCTCAAGGAGCCGAGCGTATTCCTGCACAGAGTAAAGCTGAAGGGTCTTGAAAAGGGCTGTTATTACAGGCACGAGCAGACGGGAAGGGTTTATTCGGCAGAGCTTCTGATGAACAGCGGATTTGACATTCCGTCGTTATGGGGGGATTTCAGGTCGTTTATTGCACATTTTGTAAGGGTGAAGTAAAAGTGCTCGTCTTATGATTATGCGATTTACAGTAAAACGCAACAACTCAAAAAACAAACCACGTTTTCCGTTATTCGTAGGGGAGCGGGCTTGCCCCTCCCGAAATATCATTGAGTATACATTCGCCGTTTGCAAAGCTGAAGCTGCATTAAATACTGCGATTTAAGCTGTTTCGTTTCTTTTCACGGGAGGGGCGAGCCCCTCCCCTACGAAAGAATTATTACGATATTTTTGCAAGATGAAGTAAAGGCGCTCGTCTTATGATTATGCGATTTACAATAAAACGCAACAACTCAAAAAACAAACCACGTTTTCCGTTATTCGTATGGGAGCGGGCTTGCCCCTCCCGAAATGCAATGATTATACATTCGCTGTTTGCAAAGCAGAAGCTGCATTAAATACTGCGGTTTAAGCTGTTTCGTTTCTTTTCACGGGAGGGGCGAGCAAGGCAAGGACGCCTTAGCGTGTGTGCCCAAAGTTTCGCAAGGATGCGAAACACAAAAGCACACACAGACCCTCCCCTACGAAAGAATTATTACGATATTCTTGCAAGATGAAGGTACAGATAAAATGACCGATTATACTAAGAGAAAGCCAACACGTCTGAAAAATTATGATTACAGCTCTACCGGCACATATTTTGTTACTGTCTGTACTCAGAACAGGATTAATTATTTCTCAGATATAGTTATTTCAAATGCAAGTGAGCCGGCTACCGTGCGATTGACACGTTTCGGAAAGATTGCAGAGGAACAGATAAAAGCTATCAATTTCAAATATGTTGATGTGGATATAGAGAACTATGTTATCATGCCGAACCATATCCACATGATTGTTTCAACGTTCTACGATAACGAAAAAGATAACAACATATCTGTTACTGATGTAGTGAGAATCTTTAAATCGCTGACCACAAGGTTATGTAAAGTCGGACCTGTGATTTTTCAACGTTCATTTTACGACCATATAATCCGAAATGATACAGATTATTCAAGGATTCTTAATTATATCAATAATAATCCTTCCAAGTGGGAAGAGGACAGTTTATATAATAGTGCAAAAACAGTCACTGTCCTTTAATATGATAAAACTGTAAAGGTGAAATATTATGAAAAAACTCGGTGTTATACGGCTATCTATCTGCCTTGCGGCGATAATAGCAGAGCTTTTGCCGCTCGGAGCAGTGCTTAAATACGGATTGATGTCCGACAACGGTCATTTGATTTTCAGGTTTGAAAATTACTCGTATTTCGATGTCACGCCGTTCGGATACGCAATGTTCCACTATATGATATGCGCTGTGACAACTACTATTACGGCTATGCTTTCTCTGCTGTGGATATTCTTCGGGAAGAAACGGCAGACACCGATTACGGTGCTTTCCGCCATTGCTCTTGCGATGTCGGCTGTACCGTACATTATAATGACGTTCAACGTTTTTACCGTGATAATATCCGCATTGCTTGCGGCGGTGCTGGTAATATCGGTTGTAATGCAGATAAAGCACGAATAGAAAGGACTTATGTTATGGCACGTTCATCAAACCAGAAGCAGAAAATTCTTTATATCGAAAAAATGTTCCGTGAGGAATCGGACGAGCTTCACGCTCTGACGGTTGCCGGAATACAGGAAAAGCTGGAAAGGCTCGGAATAACGGCGGAACGCAAGGCGCTCTACTCCGACATTGAAACGCTCCGTGACATTCTCGGAATGGATATATGCTCGGATAAGAACGGAACGTATTATCTTGCCTCCCGTGATTTTGAGTTTGAGGAATTACAGCTGCTTGCGGACGCTGTGGCCTGCTCGAAATTCATTTCAGAAGAAAAATCAAGGGCGCTTATCGGCAAGATCGCCCACCTTACAAGCAACTTCCGTGCAAATGAGCTTCAGCGGAGCGTTATTGTTGCAAACCGTGTAAAGACCGTAAACAAGAAGATATACTACAGCATAAACAAGATACACGAAGCCATTGAAAACGGCAGAAAGATAACCTTCCACTACTTCAACTACGATATAAAAAAGAGAAAGATTTTCAGAAATGCGGACGGACGTTATACTATGTCGCCGTATCATCTTGCGTGGGAGGATGAAAACTACTACTGCATAGGCTTTTACGAAAAATACAACTCGGTTTCAAACTTCAGGGTTGACCGTATGGAAGACGTTGAGGTGTCAGATGAGCCTGCGATAATCTCGGAGGACTTCAACCTTGCGGAATATACACGGAAAATATTCGGTATGTTCGCAGGCAAGGAAACAATAAGAATAAAGCTGAGGTTCGACAACTCGCTCACAAGCGTTGTTATGGATAAATTCGGGTCGGATATAACCATGCACAAGCTGGACGAGAATAACTTCTATATATCAAAGGATATAAACGTAAGCCCGACCTTTTACGGCTGGCTGTTCCAGCTGGGTGTAAAGGCGGAAATAATCGAGCCGTTGTCGGCAAGAAACGACTTTGTCGCTTTTATCGACAGCCTCAGAGATATGTATTGATCCGAAAGGCTGTGGTAACATTGTCAACGACAATCAAAGCGTTTTTTAAAAAGCTGCCGAAATGGCTGTATTATGCCGTTCCTGCGTTCCTGCTGTCGCTTGTTCTCACACTGCTTGCGAAAAACACGGCAGACTTTGCGCAGTGGTACAGCACAACGATATACCCGTTTTTTGTGGGTACTGTAGGACGGATTTCTTCCGTACTGCCCTTTTCGCTGTGCGAGATACTGCTTTATGCGGTTATCATACTTGCCGCCGTCGGCGTTGTCTTTACCGTGATACGCTTTGTAAAGGGCAAGGGCAAGCGGAAAAAGCTGTTGATGAGGGTGCTTGCGGTCGTGGTATGCTTTGCGGTAAGCGTGTTTATGGTGTTTACGCTTTTCTGCGGAATAAACTACAACCGTTTTACATTTTCCGAGGTAAGCGGATTTACCGTTGAAACATATACGGCGCAGGAGCTTGCGGATCTTTGCGTGTATATTCTGAAGAACGCAAACGACGCTGCCGGAAAAATAGAAACGGACGAAACGCTGACGGTTTCGCTTGACGGTAAAATCAATCTCGACAAGGAATGCAGAGATGCTATGACCCGACTCGGCGAAAGATATGACAGCCTGTCGGGGTTTTATCCGGACGCAAAGGCTGTTATTGCGTCAGAGGGTATGTCTTATATGAAAATACTCGGTATGTATGCGCCGTTTACCATAGAGGCAAATTATAACGCAAATGCGCCGGACTTTGCGAAACCGTTCACGGTGTGTCACGAGCTGTCGCACCTGAAGGGCTTTATGCGTGAGGACGAGGCGAACTTCATTGCTTATCTCGCCTGCACAGTCTCGGATAATGTATATCTGCAATATGCGGGGTGGGTGTATGCTCTTATCTATGCCGCAAATGCACTTTATTCAGCGGCAGGAGCGGAAATATACAGCGAACTTATGAGCTATGCGGACAGCAGGATAGTAGCAGAACTTAAAGCAAACAGCGAATACTGGAAGAAATACGAAACGCCGGTCGCTGCTGTCGCCACAACGGTGAACGATACCTATCTTAAGTCGCAGGGGCAGACGGACGGCAAGAAGTCTTACGGCAGATTCGTGGATCTGATGATAAGCTACGAAAAAATGCAGGCAAGTGAATAAAACGCTGTACAGCGTTATAAATATAATTATCATTTGTTCCCGACCGTTATGCAAAGCTAAGGTAAGCACCTTGTTTTCACAAGGTCGGAGTTTGGGGCGGCACATTGCCGTTGATTGTGTATTAAGGCAGTAACATTTTTTCCCGACCGTTACGCAAAGCTAAGGTAAGCACCTTGTTTTCACAAGGTCGGAGTTTGGGGCGGCACATTGCCGCAGGTCGGAATTTGAGGCGGCGCATTGCCGTTGACTGCTTAAAAGGCAGTAACATTTGTTCCCGACCGTTATGCAAAGCTAAGGTAAGCACCTTGTTTTCACAAGGTCGGAATTTGAGGCGGCATATTGCCGCAGGTCGGAGTTTGGGGCGGCACATTGCCGTTGATTGTGTATTAAGGCAGTAACATTTTTTCCCGACCGTTACGCAAAGCTAAGGTAAGCACCTTGTTTTCACAAGGTCGGAGTTTGAAGCGGCACATTGCCGCAAATATTGGAGTTCATTTTATGGCAAATAAGAAATTGTACAAGAAAGAAAGGTTTTCGGGTTGTATTGTAGGTGCCGCCGCAGGCGACGCACTCGGTTCTCCCGTAAAGACATTGACAAGAAGTCAGATCAAGGATCTGTACGGCAAAAAGGGCATACTTAAGCTAAGCCCCGAAAAACGGCAGAAAACCGCCCGTATATCAGACGAGACACAGATGATGCTGTTCACGGCACACGGTATACTGTGGGCTGATGCGGCAGGGCTGAGAACGGGAGAAGCGAACTGTGCGGATTATGTTTTCCTTGCGCTTCAGCAGTGGCTTTATTCGCAGACAGGCGGTACTTCTTCAATCGACCTGCAGTGGATACTTGATGACAACGAAACAGGTTTTCCGTGCGATCTGCTCGGAATATCCGCATTCTGCAAGAAGCGTAATCCCACGAAACAGCTTGTACAGACGCTTGCAGGGATAAAATCCGAAAACGACTACGGCAGGAAGCGCCGTCCGATAAATCAGAACAAGCTGTTTGACTGTCTGCCGAGAGCGATTCCTGCGGGGCTGTATTTTTACAGCGACCCTGAACTTGCTTTCTCGGTAGGCTGTGACCTTGCCGCAATTACACATTCGCACCCGACAGGATACCTTGCAACAGGCTGTCTTTCTGCCATTATCGCATTTATCTGCAAGGGAAATACCATTGAACGCTCGGTGCTGAACACGATGAAGATACTCAAGGAGCATGACGGCTTTGAGGAGTGCTTTGCGGCGCTCGACAAGGCTCTTTCACTGCTTGACGAGGAAACCTCGCCGCTGACCGATGTGGCGGAGCTTGGAAACGGCAGTACGGCGGACTCTGCGCTTGCCATAGGCGTATACTGTGCCTGCGTACATTATGACTATCTCAGTGCGGTACAGCTTGCCGCAAATCAGGACGGTATAAGCGATATATGCGCATTTATAGCAGGCGCTCTGAAAGGCGCACTGCTCGGATATTCGGAGATCCCGTCGGGATTTGTGAAAAAGCTACAGTTTGCGGAGCTGATAAAAGACTATGCAGGAAGGATGACTAAAGCCGCTCCAAAAGGTTTTATGAAAAGATAAGGAAGCGATTATAAAAGAATGGTCACGGATATGACTAACGGCAGGACCTTTTCCGTTCTGCTGAAATTCTCTCTGCCGATGCTGCTCAGCGTTGCATTTCAACAGCTTTATAACATTGTTGACAGCGTTATTGCAGGCAACTTTGTAAGCGATATGGCACTGGGTGCAATAGGCGCAAGCTACCCCGTTACTATGATATTCATGGCGGTGGCAACAGGCGGAAGCGTCGGCGCATCGGTCGTTGTTGCACGACTTTTCGGTTCAAAGAACTATACATATATGAAAACGGCGATAAACACGGCGCTGGTTTCGTTTGCGGCAATCGCCGGAGTGCTTACCGTGATAGGATGTGCCTTATGTTCACCGATGCTGACATTGCTCGGCACACCGGATGATATATTTGCAGACAGCGACATATATCTGAGGGTATATGTACTCGGACTGCTGTTCCTTTTTATCTACAACGCCTGCAACGGTATATTCACCGCCCTCGGCGACTCGAAAACACCGTTGTTTTTCCTTATAGCATCTTCACTCGGAAATATTGCGCTTGACCTGCTGTTTGTAATAGTATTTCAGATGGGCGTCGCAGGCGTTGCATGGGCTACATTCGCCGCTCAGGGCGCAGCAGGCGTTGCGGCGTTCTTCGTACTTTTAAGACGTGTCGGAAAGATACAGTCGGATACTCCCGAAAAGCCTAAAATATTCTCTTCTGACGCACTCAAGCAGATAAGCCGTATTTCCGTTCCGTCAATATTACAGAGCAGTTTTGTATCGGTAGGAAATCTGTTCGTGCAAAGTCTTGTAAACAGCTTCGGTTCATCTGTTATCGGCGGTTATGCGTCTGCTATCAAGCTGAATACTTTCGCAATAACCTGTTTCTCAACGCTTTCAAACAGCGTATCTAATTTCTGTGCGCAGAACATAGGCGCAGACAAGACCGACCGTGTTAAAACGGGCGTGAAGTCGGGTATGCTGATGTGTCTTGTTATAGCGATACCTTTTGTAGTGTGCTTCCTGCTTTTCGGCGGAACGCTTGTAAACCTGTTTGCGACACAAGCAAATGCGGAGATAATCGCAACCGGCAGTAAGTTTCTGACTATCGTTTCCCCGTTCTATTTCTTTGTCTGCATAAAGATAGTAATTGACGGCGGTGTAAGAGGCTGCGGCGTTATGACGCCGTTTATGATAAGCACTTGTCTTGACCTTGCATTGCGTGTTATTTTCGCCTATATCCTCTCTCCGTTCTTCGGCTCGGACGGAATATGGCTGTCGTGGCCCGTAGGCTGGGTGCTTGCGCTGGTTGTAGATCTGTTCTTCTACAATTACTACATAAGAAAAGGCAAAGCCTTCAGCTTGTAGAAAAAGTCTGTTTTTTATAAGATAGTGCGAATTCCCTATCCCTATAAGAACGCCTTGTGGGCTTTGCGTCCTGCAAAGCCTTTGGGCGTTCTATCTCGGCATCCTTGCCGAAACCCCAAACCCCTTTCCCCAGAAGAGGTTTTTCGACAGCCTGAAGGCAAAGCCTTTACGGCGAGCGGCATACTTTAATTTTACATTAAAACTTTATATCAATGTCCGTTGTCCGAAAAGACGGCGGACTTTTTGTATAATGAATGATGAAAAAGGAATAGCGCTTAATACAATGTGAATGATATTGAGCTTTAAGAGGTTCCGGATTGAGCGCAACGTGTGAAAAACGAAGTATCGCAAATAGCTCCCTTGTGTAAATGCTCATGTACGGTAGAGAAGCACAAAGCAAAACAAAGACAGCCAGCCCTGCCACTATTCCGAAGTCAGGGGAACGCAATAGAAAAATTCATAGC